>PPFU01000154.1_pt1 | contig 20172 bp, 16 predicted proteins | sample 1535991 | NCBI WGS metagenome assembly PPFU01 (sample SAMN04901290, study PRJNA319586) | Hypolithon metagenome, whole genome shotgun sequencing project. | isolation source: Antarctic Hypolithon | place: Antarctica: Miers Valley | collected 2014
GATGCGTTTACCCGCGCCAGTATCGACGCGGTGGACGAGATGGGTCTGGACCATATCGTGTCGGATGCGCGCTATTTCGACGTGCTGCCGCGCGGGGTCAGCAAGGGCCCCTCGCTGAAGCGGCTGGTCGCGCATCTGGGCATCGTCCCGGGCGTCGTGCTGGCCGCGGGCGACACGTTGAACGACCTGTCGATGCTGGAATGCGGCCTGCCGGCGGTCTGCGTTGGCGGGGCCGAGACGGCGCTGGTCGAGCGGGTCGAGACGTTGCCGCATGTCCATGTCGCCACCGCCATCGGCGCCGGCGGCATCCTCGAGGCGATCCGCGCGCTCGACCTGCACGACGCACCGGAGCCGGCGCGATGACCGCCCGCGCGCAAAGCGACCTGGTCATCGTCTACCACCGCCAGCCCTTCGAGGAGGTCGAGGTCGACGGCCGGATCGAGTATTGCGACAACGCCAGCCCGAACGGAATCGTGCCGACGCTGAAGGGGTTCTTCCGTCGCGTCGATCGCGGTGCCTGGGTGGCATGGAAACTGGCAAGCGACACCGCGCAGCCCGACTTCCAGCGCGTGGTCGAAATCGAGGACAGCTACGGGACTTATTCCGTCAGCCGCCTGCCGCTAACTGCGGCGCAGGTGAAATCCTTCTATCACGTCACCAGCAAGGAGGCGTTCTGGCCGATCCTCCATTCGTTCAAGGAAAAATACGACTACGACAACGTCGACTGGCCGACCTTCCGCGAAGTGAACTGGGCGTTCGCCGAGGCGGCAGCGACGGAAGCGGCCGAGGGTGCCGTCGTCTGGGTCCACGACTACAACCTGTGGCTGGTGCCGGGCTACTTGCGGCAGCTTCGCCCCGACCTGCGCATCAGCTTCTTCCACCACACCCCGTTTCCGGCGGCCGACATGTTCAACGTCCTGCCCTGGCGCAAGGAGATCGTCGGCTCGCTGCTGGCCTGCGACGCCATCGGGTTCCACATTCCGCGCTATGCCGCCAACTTCGCCGGCGTCGCGGAAAGCCTGTTCCAGTTGACGGTCGGTTCGCGGGTGCCGGTAAACCCCGATTTCATCGTCGAGGGGACGGCTCTGTCCGAACGCCGCGTCGTGAACACGCTGCAGCACGAGGGCCGGCAGGTGCGCATCCTCGCCTCGCCCGTCGGCGTCGACGTCGACTATATCGAGGGGCTGGCCGCCACCCCCGAGACCGCCGCGCGGACCGAGGGCATCCGGCGCGAGCTGGGCGAGACGAAGCTGATCCTGTCGGTCGGGCGCACCGACTACACCAAGGGCGGCACCGACCAGCTGATGAGCTTCGAGCGGTTGCTGGCCGACAATCCCGACCTGCTGGGCCGGGTGCGGCTGATGCACGTCTCGGTCAGCGCGAACCGCAACATGGCCGTCTACGAGGAGACCCAGAACCTGATCGAACAGACGGCGGGGCGCATCAACGGGCGCTTCGGCAGCTTCGAATGGCAGCCCGTGGCGCTGATCAGCCGGGCAATTCCCTTCGACGAGCTGGTGGCCTACTACCGGGTGGCGGATGTCGCCTGGATCACGCCGCTGGCCGACGGGATGAACCTGGTCGCCAAGGAGTTCGCGGCCTGCCGCACCGATGGCGACGGCGTCCTGGTGCTGTCGGAGTTCGCCGGCGCCTCGGTAGAACTGGGGTCGGCGATCCTCGCCAATCCGTTCTCGCACCGCTCGATGGACCGGGCGATCCTTCAGGCGCTGGAAATGGACGAGGGCGAGCGCCGGTCGCGCATGACCGCGATGCGGGCCACGATCCGGCGCTACGACATCCAGCATTGGGCGGCGGACCAGATGGCGGCGTTCGACCGTGCCGACCCCCCGCCCTGATCGGGACATGACGGTGACGGGGTGCGCGGCCGCATGCGGGGGCGCGCCCCGCCATCGGCCGGCGCCATCCTGCGACGCCGGCCCGCGCGGCAGCAAAACCGTATCGGACTGGCGATCCGCTTGCGGCGCCACCCTCCGGCGCCGGCAGGCCCTCGGCAGGCCCTCGGCAGGCCGGTCAGCGCACCGAACTTGCGATCCGCGTGCCGACGCCCAGGCCGCTGCCAAGCAATCCGAGGGCGACCTGGATACTGCCCACGGGGCTTTCGGTGGCCAGCACCACGTCCTGTGGATAGATCGCCATCTCGCGCGCACTGAACAGGCCATCGGCGGTCGTCAGGTCGATGGCGAAGACCACGCTGGTCTCGCGCGGGCCGGCGGCGCCAGCGGCGAGTGCGGCGGGCGGGTATTCACGCAGGACGAGGATCCCCTCGGGGTCGGCCCGGGTATCCGAGATGCCGCCGATCCGGGCGATCGCTTCCAGCGCGGACAGCGTCTCCTCCTCGTAATAGACGACCGCTTCGCGACCTGCGGCGCCAAGCGCCAGGAAGAACCGCTCGTCCTCCTCGACGATGACCTTGTCGCCGCCCGCGAGGACGCTGTCCATGTCGGGCCGATCGTACAGCGTTTCGACAGAGGTGGCATAGACCTTCGGGCCGCGCTGCAGCTTGACGCGCGGGTTGCGCAGGCCGGTCGTCACACCGCCGCCTGCGGCGATCAGGCTGAGCACGGAATAGTTGCGGTCCGGCATCGGGTAGACCCCGGGCGACCGGACGCCACTCACCAGATCGACGCTGTTCTGGCGCCCCGACTCGACGGCGACCTGCACCTGCGCGGAGGGCGCGATCATTTCCAATTGCTGCTGGATGGCCAGCCGTGCCCGTTCCGGGCCCAGCCCGGCCACGCGCACCTCGCCCGCATAGGGCAGAAACACCCGGCCGGCGGGCGACACGGTCATGCTGCCCAGGGGCACGTTGCGCTGCGTCGTGCTGGTCAGCAACGAGTTCTCAGCGCTGTCCCAGATGACGATGTTCAGGATGTCGCCCGGCGCGATGATCTGCCCGGACGCGCCGCCGCCCGCGCGCGGCCAGCCCAGCGCAGGGTCGGTGTTCACGGCGGGCCAGTGTTCCACCGAGGACAGCAGATCGCGCGTGACGGGGTAGAAGGCGAAACCTTGCCCGCGGTCCTCGGCATCGCGCTGGATCTCGCGCTTCAACGCGGCGCCGCGCGGCAGGCCGGTGCATCCCGCCAGCACGGACAACGCCGCCAGCGACATCACCAGATAGCGCAGGATGGCCGGTGCCGACATGAAACTCTCCTTGCCGCCGACACCTATGCGCCATTTCCGCCCGAGCGCCAAGATAGTAAGCTGACCGCCGGCAGACCACGGAATGGCCTCCACAGCGGCATGGCCAGACGAAGGATCGCGATGGCCCGGACGACCCTGGTTCTCGACGCGACAACACGCGTCGGCCGCACGGTGGCGACGCCCTGGCCCGGTCTCTCGTCGCTGCACGGCGGCCGTGAGTGCGGCGTCGCGGTGGGGCTGGTCGACGCGGTGCGGCGCGCGGGATCACGCCATTGACCCCCGGCAAGCGCATCGCGGATCTGGCGCTGGCGCTGCTGCTGGTGGTGCTGCTGGCGCCACTCGGCGCGGCGCTGGCAGTGTGGCTGCGCGTGGCATCCGGGCGGCCGGTTCTCTATGCGTCCGAGCGGATGCGCAGCCCGACCGAGGGCTTCATCCTATGGAAGTTCCGCACGATGACGCTGGCCCCGCACGACGCCGGTGTGACGGGTGGCGAGAAGGCAGCGCGCATCACCGGCCTGGGGCGGTTCCTGCGGCGCACCCGGCTGGACGAGCTGCCGCAGCTCTGGAACGTGGTGCGCGGCGACATCAGCTTCGTCGGCCCGCGCCCGCCCCTGCGCCGCTATGTCGAGCTGTTTCCCGACCTTTACGCCCGCGTCCTGCGCGCGCGACCCGGAATCACCGGGCTGGCGACGCTGCGCTTCCACGCCCACGAGGAACGATTGCTGGCGCGCTGCACCGACGCGGCCGAGAGCCATCGCGTCTATTCCCGGTTCTGCGTGCCGCGAAAGGCACGGCTGGACCTGATCTATCAGGCGCATCGCAGCCTGTGCTTCGACATGGTCCTGATCGGGCAGACCGTCGCGCGGGTGGTGCCGCGCCTCAGCCGTTCACGGTCGCGATGACCAGATCGCCCACAGCGGGCGAGACATACTGGCGCGATTGCCTGATCAGGCCGTCCGGCTCGATCCAGTAGCGGTTGGTGAACGTCTCCACGCCGACCTCGCCGGCGTCGCCGACGTCCTCCCGGCATGTCTCGATCAGGAGGCGGGTGGCGTAGGCGATGCCGGTCACGGTCACGCCGGCCGGGCCACCATCAGCGACCTCGCAGAAGAAGCGCTGTCGGCGCACCCGCGCGTCGCCGTCAAGACGGTAGTGGTCGCGGACGACCTGGCCCCGCGCCGCCCGGATATCAGGCACTTCCGCCGACATCAGGTCGGCCCCGAGGCCGCGCGTCGCGACCACCAGACCGCCGCGCAGCGTCACCGTGTTGCCGTCGGGCGTGATCCAGGTGACGTCGCCGCGATTGACCGCCTGCTGCAGCAGCCCGGCAGAGGTGTCGCGCGAGGGGATCTCCATGGTCAGCAGTGGCACGGGGATCGCGCGCAACTCGGCATCGGTCGCCGTGATCCGGTTGCCGGGCGGCGGGCCGCCGACCTGCCGGCCCTGCGCCGCCAGCAGCGCGGTCAGTTCGGTCAGGCTGCCGCCCTGGCCGGTGCTGCCGCATCCGGCCAGTAGCATCAGCGCAGCCGCAGTCGCACATCGCGTCGGCGTGGCGGACAACCATGATGCTAGCGCCATACCCGGCCCCATTCGTCTTCCAGCCGCTGCGCGTCGTAGTCGCGCACCCGTCCGGCCAGCCGGCCCGGGACGTTCAGCTTCGCGCCGCCATCGCGGGTGATCGGCCGCAACGTGGTGCCAAAGGCGTTCCGCGTCGGCGCGCCGGTGAACCAGGACAGCGGGATGGACAGGCGGATCCCCTTGTCGAACGACCCCTCGCCGAACTCCTCGGCCGACACGTCAGTCAGCGTGGCAAAGGCCCCGACCGACCAGCCATTGCGGAAATCGCGGTCCAGCGCGAAGGTCCCGCCGACGTCGCCCGCCAGATAGCGGCCCACGTCGACCTGCGTGCGGTAACCGCTGCCAAGGTCGTAATAGGCCGATACGTGCCCGGTCGCGACATCGTAGTCGCGAAAGCCGAAGCCCTGGTCGTAGTCGCGCTGGCGGGCGTAATTCACCTCGACCCCCAGCCCTAGGCGACTCGTCACCGGCTTCCAAAGCACCTCGCCCGAGACGCCGCCGAACATCTGTTCGAGGTAGCCGGCGGTCACGCGGCCATACAGGTCGCGGCCGGGTCGGAAGTAGTAGGCGGCGGTCAGTTGCGCCAGCGCCGTGTCGCCCTCGCCGGCGTAGAGCACGCTGTCGGTGCGCACCCGTGGCAGCACCGAGTTCGACAGCCGTTCGGACCCGTCGAGGTTGCCGGCCAGCTTCTGCGTGACCGCGCCGGACAAGATCAGGCCGGGTACCGGCTCGTAGCTGGCGCCGGCGCGCACGCCGACATCGATGCGAAACGGCGCGTCGGGATCGAAATAGCCCTGCCGGACGTAGGGGCCGATGCTCCAGCCGAGGCGCGGGAACAGCGCGTCGTTGACCACCGCATCGGCGCCGCGCGGGCCGGCATCGTCGAAGCCGGTGACGGCCAGCAGCCGGGCCGCGCCGTTCGGCGCCGTGACATTCGCCTCCAGATCGGTGCGGCGCAGGGTGACGGCCGACAGCGGCAATCCGTCTTGCACCGGAACGATGCGAAACGTCTCGACCGAGGCGGGCATCACCCGGGTCAGCGCGCGCGCCGTGCGCCCGATCGCCTGCGCCTCGGCGTCGTAGCGCTGGTTGCGGATCCGCACCGTCGCCGTGTCGGCCGTTGCTTCCAGGCTTTCCAAGAGGATGCCCTCGCCCGCAAGCTGTTCGGACAGCACGCGGAGTTGCGTCGCGGTGGCCCCTGGCACGGCGGTCCAGCCGGTCGCGTAGGCTTCGGGCGCGGCGGCGCGGTCCGGTCGCTGCAACACCTTGCCGGGGGCGGGGCCGACGGGGCCCGCGACCGGCGGCCGGTCGGGATTGGCGGTGAAGGTCAGGTTGGCGCCGAAGGTCGAGCCGTAAAGGTAGGAGGCCCCCAGCGTGACGTTCGGGTTGAAACGGTAGCGCAACCCGAGGTTCACCGAGGACTCGCGGTCGAACAGCGCAGCCGAGTCGCGATCGGGGTCGCGGCCGGTTTCCAGCAGGTAGCCGTCGGACGAATAGTCCGCAAGCAGTGTCAGCCGGTCCGTGGCCTGGAAGGACACGCCACCGAACGGCGCGGCGGGCCCGCGGAACCAGGTTTCGGCATTCGCCTCGCCGCCAACGCCGATGTCGATCGCGGGACGCGCACCGAAGGGCGTGCCGATGTCGTTCTCGCCCGCCAGCCGCCCCCAGCCAAGGCCCGCCGTCACCTGCAGACTCGGCGTGACCGACTTCGTCGCAACGACGTATTCGCCGGAGTAGAGGCCGGTGCCGATGAAGTCCTGCAAGCCGACCTTCACGGCTGGCAGATACCGCCCTTCATCCAGCAACCGGAGGCTGAGGTCGAAACTGCGGTCGTAATAGTCCTCGAACCCCGCGAAGTTCAGATCCTGCGCGCCGGCATAGCGGAATGCGCCCTGCACGCGCGGGAAGACCTGAAAGCTGAGCGTGGTCCGCGTGACGCCGGCAAAGGACGATGCGTTCAGCCCCAGTGTGCCGTCGGGCTGGTCGAGGGCGATCGGCGTGTCGACAAGTCCCGTGGTGCCGCCGAAGTTGAAACCGGGCGCGTCCGGCCGGGCCGCGCGTTCCTGCGGAACGGCGATCGTCGCGACCGAGGCCAGCAACGCGACCCAGGTGGCGCGGGCGACGTGGCGACATCGCGGTTGACCGCTTCGGTCCATCAGATCATGCCCGCCACGTTCCCGTCCCTTCCGGATGCGCCGCCGCGCAGGCCCGCGATCCGTGTTTACACCACGACGCCGCCATCGCAACGGGGGCATCGGCCGCGACTGCCCGCCGGGCGGCATTCCCGCCACGGTGGCCCCTGGCGGGGGCGGGCCACGCGGCGGCGGGCCACGCGGCGGGGAAAACAGTGGTGCAACAAGCGGCGGCGGGGCATGGCGGCAGTGGGCCCCAGCGGCAACGGGTCCAGCGGCGGTGCATGGCGGCGGCGGGCCGCAGCGGCCAGCCGCAGCGGCGGCCCTGGCGGCCTAATCCGATCCGGTCAGCTGGGCGCCCCTGACGAAGGCCGGTGCATACCCCTCGACCCAGCGCATCGCCACCGCCCGCGCGGCATCGTCGTCGCCGGCAGCCACCGCCTCGCGCAGGGCGCGGATCGCCTGCGCGACCTCGATCTCGCTCAGGCAGGCCTCGTGCGCGGCGAAGATCTTCTCGTGCGCGGTGGTGACGTGACCTTCGCCGATCAGCAGTTCCTCGTGCAGCTTTTCGCCGGGGCGCAGGCCGATCTCGACGATTTCGATGTCGCCGTCGGGATTGTCCTCGTCCTTCACGGTGTATTGCGCCTCGGCGATCACCTGCCGGGCCAGATCGAGGATCCGCTTCGGCCGGCCCATATCCAGCACGAACACCTCGCCACCGCGCGCAAAGGATCCGGCCATCAGCACCAGGCTGACCGCCTCCTCGATGGTCATGAAATAGCGCGTCACCTCGCGGTCGGTCAGCGTGACCGGCCCGCCGCGGGCAATCTGCTCCTTGAAGAGCGGAATGACCGAGCCGGACGATCCGATGACGTTGCCGAAGCGCACCATCGCGAAGACGGTGTTGGGCGACCGGTTGGCGAGATCCTGCACCACCAGCTCGGCCAGGCGCTTGGACGCGCCCATCACGTTCGTCGGGCGGACCGCCTTGTCGCTCGAGACCAGCACGAAACGTTCGCACCCCGCCTCGCGCGCCTCACGGGCCAGCGTCCATGTGCCCAGCACGTTGTTGGCCAGTCCGACCAGCGGGTTCTGCTCGACCATCGGCACGTGCTTGTAGGCGGCCGCGTGCAGCACCAAGTCAACGCCATTGTCGGCCAGCACGTTGCGGACCAGCCGCGCCTCGGTGACCGAGCCCAGCACGGTGACGATCTCGGTCCCGATCACTGCGGCGATGGGCGCCAGCGACCGCTCCACCTCGTAAAGCGCGAATTCGCTGATCTCGAAGATCACCAGGCGCCGCGGCTTGCAGGTCAGCACCTGGCGGCACAGCTCGGACCCGATCGATCCGCCGCCGCCCGTGACCAGCACGGACCGGCCGACGATGTGGCTGCAACCGAAGTTCAGCGACCGGTCGTGCGCCGCGCGCCCCAGAAGCTCGGCCGGCGTGATGGATTGCAGCGTGTCGAGCAACGGCTGTTCGTCCCCGATCAGCACCGAGAACGACGGCACCGCCTGCACCTCCAGCCCGCTTTGCGTCAGCCGGCGTGCAATCTGCAACTGCTTCGGCTTCGACAGCGACGGCATCGCCAGCAGCACGCGGTCGACGCGCCGCGCGATGGCGATCTGGTCGATGTCGACTGGGCGCAGAACGGGCAGCCCGGCGATCTTCAGCCCCTGCAGGGCCGGCTTGTCGTCGACGAAGGCCACGGGCTCGATCCAGTCGTGCATCGACAGCGCACGGGCCAGCTGCATGCCGGTGTTGCCGGCGCCGTAGATCAGCACGCGGCAGCGCGGCTTCTGGCTGCGGTAGATGGCGACCAGCAGCTCTAGCATCGCGAACTTGCTGGCGGCGGAGAACAGGAAGAAGACGATGCCGAAGACGATGAAGGTGCCCGCCCCCATGCCGGTGCCGGCGACGATGTGCAGGGCCGCGTTCGCCAACGCGACCAGCCCGGCCATCGCAGCGATGCGGGCCACCCCGTTGATGTCGTAGGACTTCAGCCGGATGCGTGGAATGTCGAGAAAGGACGACACCGCGGCGGTGATCAGCACCAGCAGCGCCACCAGCATAACGCCTTGCCAGTGATCGAGGTCCGGGGTCTGCCCGCCCTGCTGCACCGCGAGGGTGAACAGGTAGGCCAGGGGCACGATCAGAAGATCGACGCCCAGCAGGATCGCGTGCTTGGCGCGCCGCCCGAGCTGCGTCACGGCCGTCAGCATCGCGGGCCGGCCGTCACGTGGCGGTTGGCTGGACGTATCCGGTCGGCGGGGCCTGTCCGACGGCTATTCTGGCGGGGGGCCGGTGCGGTCGATCGCGTTGCTGTCACGCAGTCAATCCTATCTGCTCGTGCCCCCTCTTAGGGGGGCTTGGGGCGGAACGGCAAGCACGGCTGGGCGGAACGCCGCCGCGACGTTGCCTGACGGCCCGCCGCATTCGATGGTCCGCCCGGCAAAGCCTGCTCTGTCGCGCCCGTTCGGTGCTGCCGGGTCCGGCCCGCGTGGCCCGATCCGGCATCGTTGCTGCCGTGCTTGGCACGGGCCCTACGCGAACGCAGCCACGACGGTCCGTTCCCGCGGGAAAATTGGCGAACCGTTGCATTTCAGGCGCAATCGCGTCAGCACTCCGCCATGAACCCGCTGCCTCGCCTCGCCCACGCCGTCGCCATCGCCATTGCCGCGTGCTCGCCGGTGCTGGCCGACCCGGCGGCGGTGCCGCGCGCCATCACCGAGGCGGACTACCGGCCGGTCGACCCGGCGGCGTCGGCGCTGGGGCGGCTGCTGTTCTACGACCCGGTCCTGTCGGGCAACCGCAGCGTCGCCTGCGCGTCCTGCCACCACCCGCGCTTCGCCACCGCGGACGGCATGGCGCTGGGTCTGGGCGACGGCGGCACCGACCTTGGCCCCGACCGTCGCGTCGACCCCCTCAACCCGCCCGAGCGCCGGATCCCCCGCAACGCCACGGCGCTGTTCAACCTCGGCGCGCACGAGTTCACCGTCCTGTTCCATGACGGACGGGTGGAGACCGACACGGCCTGGCCCGGCGGCATGCGCACGCCGATGGATGCGGACATGCTGGCCGGTTTCGACGGCGTGCTGTCGGCGCAGACGATGTTCCCGGTGCTCAGCCCCGACGAGATGGCGGGCCATTACGGCGAGAACGACGTCTCGCGCGCGGTCCGGCAGGGGCGCATCACCGGGCCGGGCGGCGCGTGGGACATCCTCACCGCGCGGATCACCGCCCTGCCCGACTATGCGGCGATGTTCCGCGACGCCTATCCGCACATCGCCGCCGGCGCCCCGGTCACCTTCGCCGACGTGTCGAACGCCATCGCCGCCTTCGTGGCCGACGAGTGGCGCAGCGACGACGCGCCGTTCGACCTGTCCCTGCGCGGCGGGCCGGCCCTGGACGCGGCGGCGGCCGCGGGCATGGCGCTGTTCTACGGCGCGGCCGGGTGCGGGACCTGCCATTCCGGGCCGTTCCAGACCGATCATCGGTTCCACGCCATGGGCGCGCCGCAGATCGGCCCCGGCAAGGCGGCGCGGTTCGAGGATCATCGCCGCGACATGGGGCGGATGCGCGTGACCGGTCATCCGGCCGATGCCTACGCGTTCCGCACGCCGTCGCTGCGCAACGTGACCGAGACGGGCCCTTGGGGCCATGCCGGGGCGCACGACGACCTGCGAGACTTCGTCCTGCACCACGCCGATCCGCGCCGTGCCGCGCCCGCGCTGCCGCCGCTGCCGGGCGGGCTGACCGACCCCATTCCGGATGCCGCCGATCCGGCGGACGCCGCCGCCATCGCTGCGGCGGCCGCTGCCCGCGCGCCGCTGACGTTGGACACGGCGCAGGCCGACGCGATCATCGCCTTTCTCGACGCGCTGCGCGATCCCATCGCGCTGGCCGGGCGGTCCGGCATCCCCGACAGGGTGCCGAGCGGCCTGCCGGTGCCGCGCTGACGCGCGCTGGGGATCATCCCGCAGCAGGGCCACCCCGAGGCCGACGCGATCCTCGCCCTTCTCGGCGCGCTGCGCGATCCCGTCGCCTTGGTGGGTCGGTCCCCCATCCCCGAGCGGGTGCGCAGCGGCCTGCCGGTGCCGCGGTTGAGCCCTAGGGATCGCCCCGCAGCAGGGCCACCCCGTCGCGCAGCTCGATCACCACCCGCGCATCGCGTTTCACCGCCATCCAGTCCGTGGGCGCGGCGCCCGGTGCCACCACCCGCACCGCGACCGCCGCCGCATCGCCGAGCCCGAAATGGTGGTATCCCGCCTGCCCGCCGCCATGCCCGCCGCCGACCGTCACCTCGCGCGACAGCACGCGGCCCGACGGCAACCGTAGTTCGATCCACGCGCCGACGGCCTGCGTGTTGGGCGCCGGCGCCGCCAGCGCGATCAGCGCATAGCCGCCCGTGCGCGGCGTGACGTTGCGATGCACCCGCATCGGTGCCCGGCGGTTCACCACCACCAGGTCAAGCCGCCCGTCGAGGTCCAGATCGACCAGCGCCGCCCCGCGCCCGCGCGCCATGCCCGCGACGCCCGCCGCGGCCGCTGCTTCGGCGAAGGTCCCGTCGGGCTGGCGCATCAACAGGTTGTCGGGATCGCGCGAAGCCATGTCCGGCATCTGGTCGACATTGCCCTTGGCGATGAACAGGTCGTCGTAGCCGTCGAGGTCGACATCGCCGAACGCGGCGTGCCAGCCGGTGCTGGGCCGCCCGTCGCCGCCGGTATGGGGCCGTTGCGCCGCCGCGCCCATCGCGAAGGGGGCCGGCGTCCAGCCGCCGTCGGGCCCGGCCAGCATCAGCATCTGGTCGCCCATCGACGTCAGCATCACCTCGGGGCGACCGTCGCCGGTGATGTCGCGGCTCGCGATCCCCATGCCCCACAGCCGCAGCACCGGCCAGCCGTCCGCCGCGGTCCGCAGATGCGGTGCGCCGGGCCGCACGTCCCACATCTGCTCGGCCCCCCCGCGGACATAATAGTGCCGATCGTTCGAGATGCGCAGCGACGGCGCACCGTCGCGGTCGTGGTCGGAGATCAGCATCGACAGCGCGCAATGCCCCGGGTCCAGCCGCAAGGCGGGGCCATACCGGCCGCCGTCTGGCCGGTGCAGCCAGTTCGGCCCGCAGGTCCCGAACGGGCCGGCGGGATCGTCGCGGTCGACATAGCTGCCGACTGCCAGCGTCGGGCGCAGAGCCCCCGGCTCCCACAGCGCCGCGAAGGCGGTCGACCAGTCCGCACCGGGCTCGAACCCCCAGTCCGCCGTCGCATCCTCGAACCGGCAATCGCCGCGCCCGCGCAGCAGCAGGTTCGGCCCGACGCGCAGGACGGCAAGGTCCAGCAGCCCGTCGCCGTCGACGTCGAGCGGCCAGGCGCCGGCCACGCCGCGCAGATCGGCGAGCGCGGCGTCCTCGAACCCCAGCCCGCCCGCCGCCGTGGTATTGCGCAGCAGTCGCGCCGGCGCGCTGCCGCCGGCGACGAAGAGGTCGGGATACCGGTCGCCGTCGCAGTCCAGAACCGCGACGCCGCCGCCGACATAGTGCTCCCAGCCGCCGTCGTAGACATGCGGCGCGGGCAGGCTGTCGGTGATGTCCTCGAAGAGGGGAGCGGCGGCGGCGGGCGCGGCAACGGCGCAGACGATCATGGCAATGGCGCGGCGGCCGGGCGAGCGCAGGGTGTGGCCGACGCGGGTTAACGGTTCTTTCACCGGAACGGCCTCATCCTCGGGGAGCGAATCGACGGGCGATGTTCGCGCCTCGCCATGGTATGTGCCGGGCGCGCAGGCAGGGAGAGGCGATATGGGCAACCCCACCGCACCGGAACAGCTATTGCTGGAACTGACCAACCTCGCCCGCACCGATCCGCGCGGCGAATTCGACCGCTACATCGTGAATCCGTCCGAGCGGCTGAGCGTCGATGCCGACATCACCAACGCGCTGCGGTACTTCAAGACCGACATGGGCGTTCTGCGAACGCAGCTTGCCGAGCTCGACCCGCTTGCGCCGCTCGCGTGGAACGTCAACCTCGCCCGATCCGCCGATACCCACAACCGCCTGATGATCCAATACGACGACCAGACCCATTCAACGCCCGGCGAGGAAGATTATCGCCAGCGGGCGCTCTCGGCCGGCTACGAGGGCTTCCGCCTCTTCGCCGAGAACATCTACGCCTATGCCGAAAATCCGCTGCACGCCCATGCCAGCCTTTTCTACGATTGGGGCGCCGGTCCGAACGGCATCCTGTCGCCGCCCAGCCACCGCATCAACATCATGAATACCGACGTCACCGAAGTCGGCATATCGGCGCTACCCGCGGGCAGCCACGCGACGAAGATCGGGCCGCTGGTGCTGACGCAGCACCTCGGCACGCGGCGCGACAGCCAGCCGATGCTGGTGGGCGTGGTGATCGCGGATGCGGACGGCGACGATTTCTACGGCATCGGCGAAGGCCTGGGCAACGTCCGTGTCCAGGCGGTGGGGGCGGCGGGCACGTTCACCACCTCCACCTGGGGTGCGGGCGGCTATCAGATGACCTTGCCCGAGGGCAGCTACACGGTCACCTTCGCGGGCGGCGGGCTGGTTGCGCCGGTCGCGCGAACGGTCCGCATAGGCGCGGAAAACGCAAAGCTCGATGTGGTCGTCGACGGTGAAAGCGACGGCGGCGGCGGCGGTCCCGCGCCGCAGGGGCCAGAGATCACCGGCACCACCGGCGACGACGTCCTGACGGGCACCGCGGCGAGCGAGCGCATCGTCGGGCTGGCCGGCGACGACCACCTGCGCGGTCAGGGTGGCGACGACGTACTGGAGGGCGGACCCGGGGCAGACCTGCTCGACGGCGGCGAGGGCCGCGACACCGCCAGCTACACGACCGCGACCCGCTCCGTCCGCGTCGATCTGGAGAACGACCAGTTCATGTTCGGCGACGCCGTCGGCGACACCTTCCGCAGCATCGAGATTTTTCGAACCGGTCGATTCGCCGATCAGTTGCGCGGCGACGCCGACGACAACGTCTTTTTTGGTGGCGGCTCGTCAGACAGGCTCTACGGGCGCGGTGGCGACGACTATCTCAATGGCGAAGGCGGGGCCGATGCGCTTTATGGCAATGCGGGTGCCGACACGATGGTCGGCGGCCCCGGCGCGGTCCGCGACCGGTTCATCTACTTCCACCAATCGGATTCGGGCGTCGGCCCTGGACAGCGCGACGTGATCCTCGACTTCGTGGCCGGCGAGGACCGGATCGAGATCTCGCGGCTGGACGCCGATCCGACGACGCCCGGGAAACAGCGATTCCATTTCATCGGCGACGACGCGTTCTCCGGCGCCGCGGGCGAGCTGCGCTTCTCGCCGTCAACTTCGGCGACGCTGGTGCAGGCGGACGTCGACGGCGACCGCGCCGCCGATTTCGAGATTGAGCTGGCCGGCCGCGTGATCCTGAGCGTCGAGGACTTCTTTCTGGGCTGAACCTCACGGCGAAGCGCCGCCCCGCAGGGCTGCCCGGACGTGATCCGCAGGCGGAATGATCCCGACCGCACCGGTGTCGCTCTGCGCCGGTGCCGGTTGGCGCGGCAAGATCGCAACCTTCGGGCACCGCCGCTGTTGCCCCGTCGGGGCGCGGTCAGGGCAGGATCAGCAGCCACAGCCAGACCGTGATCAGCGATGCGGCGGTGCCCAGAAGCACGCCCGAGGCCGCGACGCGACGCGCCGTGCCGTAGATGTTGGCGAAGATGTAGGTGTTCACCCCGGGCGCCATGGAAGCTGTCAAGACGGCCGCGCGCAGCGCGTCGGTCGAAAGGCCGGCCGCCCGACCGAGGCCGTAGGTCACCGCCGGGTGCACGACCAGCGAGGCGGCACAAACCCAGCCGATCGCCCGGAGGTCGCCCTGCGGGCGATAGCGCACGAGCAGCCCGCCCAGCGCGAACAGCGCCACCGGCAGGGCCGCGCGCACCATCAGGTCCACGGCGTCGAGCACGGCCCGTGGCAGGGCGAGGCCGGTGAGGTTGACGGCGAACCCCAGCGCGATCCCGATCACGAGCGTGTTGCGGAACATCGCGCGCCCGACCTTGGCCGGCAGGCCGCGCAGCGCGGTGCCGCGCGCCCGCATCACCTCCATCACCGTGACGCCGACGCCGTAGCAGAACGGGGCGTGCACCGCGACGATGGCGTAGTTGTGCCGCAGCGCCTCGGTCCCGAATGCCCGTTCGGCGATCGGCAGGCCCAGCAGCACCGAATTGGAGAACAGCCCGCAGAACCCGAAGGCCACGGCATCCGGCCAGTCGCGCCCGAAGATCCACCGCCCCCCCGCCATCCCGACGGCAAAGCCCGACAGCGCGCCGGCATAGAAGGTCGCCAGCAGCGCCAAGTCGAACTCCTGCGACAGGTCGAGCGTCGAGATCGCGCGAAACAGCAGGCACGGAATGGCGAAGCTCTGCGTGAACCCCATCAGCGCGTCCGTCGCACCGTCCGAGAACCACCCGCGCCAGACCGCGACATACCCGAACCCGATCACGAGAAAGACCGGCAGGATCACGTCAAGAAGCGCGCTCATGCCCAGCAGCGGTCCCGCGACGGGCGCCCACCCGGGCGATGGCCCCCGCCCCGGCCCGGTCCGACCGACCGCGGCGCCCGGCGCCCTGGCCACGTCACGGCCGCGCTAACCATCGAGGATCAGGACCATGCCGTCATGCGCCGGCTGGACGTGATCCGGCGTCTCGGCGGCGACGGTGTCGTGGTCCAGGTCGATATGCATGTTCGTCAGCACCGCGCGGCGCGGCGCGGCGCGGGCGATCCAGTCCAGCGTCAGGGCCAGATGCGCGTGGCTCGGATGCGGCGCGCGCCGCAGGGCGTCCACGATCCAGATGTCGAGACTCGCGAGGTCGCGCCAGACCGCCTCGGGGATGTGCGAGACGTCGGGCAGGTAGGCCAGCGCTTCGATGCGAAAGCCCAGCGCCTCGATCCCGCCATGACCCACGCGGAACGGTGTCAGCACGATGTCGCCGCCCGCTCCGGTCACGGTGACGGGTCCCTCGATCAGATTCATGTCAAGGATCGGCGGGTAATCCGACCCGGGCGCCTGCGCGAAGGCGTAATCGAACCGCGCCAGCAGCGACCCGCGGGTCGCGGCATCGGCCCAGACCGGAAGCCGGCGGCGCAGGTTGAAGACGATCATCCGCAGGTCGTCCAGGCCGTGCACGTGGTCGGCATGGGCATGGGTCCACAGCACCGCGTCGAGCACGCCGACGCCCGCGTCCAGCAGCTGCGCGCGCAGGTCGGGCGTCGTGTCGATCAGCGCCCGCGTCACCCCGTCCGCCCCGATCCGCTCGACGAGCAGCGAACAGCGCCGCCGCGCATTGCGCGGATTGGCGGGATCGCAGGCACCCCAAAGGCCCCCGAGCCGCGGCACGCCGCCCGAGGATCCGCAGCCGAGGATGGTGAACCGCAACGCCGCCATCAGGCCGCGGCAGCCTTCGCGAACAACCGATCGAAGTTCGCCTCGGTCGCGGCGGCGAAGGTGGCGAGGTCGACGCCCATCGTCTCGGCACCCACGGCGGCGGTGCGGGCGGCATGGGCCGGCTCGTTCCGGCGCCCGCGATGGGGGGCCGGCGCGAGATAGGGCGCATCGGTCTCGACCAGGATGCGATCCAGCGGCGCGGCGGCGAAGATCGCGCGCAGGTCGCCCGACCGCGGAAAGGTCGCGATACCCGACATCGACAGGTAAAACCCGAGGTCCAGCGCGGTCTGCGCCAGTGCTGCGCCGGACGAAAAACAGTGCATCACGCAGCCGAACGGCCCTTCGGCATGGGCCTCGGTCAGGATCGCGGCCATGTCCGCGTCGGCATCGCGCGCGTGGACGATCAGCGGCAGTCCGGTCGCCCGCGCCGCGGCGATGTGGGTGGCGAGGCTTTCACGTTGCACCGCGGCGGTCCGTGCCGTGTAGTGATAGTCGAGCCCGGTCTCGCCGATGGCGACGAAGCGCGGATGCCGCGCCATCGCCACCAGGGCCGCGACGCTGGCTATCGGCGCTTCGGCGACGTGCATCGGGTGCGTGGCGGCGGCGTAGAACACGCCGTCATGGGCCTCGACGATGGCGCGCACGGCCGGTTCGGCGTCGAGGCGGGTGCAGATCGTCAACATCCGCGTCACGCCGGCGGCGCGTGCGCGCGCGACCACCTCGTCGCGGTCGGCATCGAAATCCGGAAAATCCAGATGGCAATGGCTGTCGGTGAGGGTGATCATGGCGGCGCCCAGTCGACCGTTTCAGGCGGTCGCGGTGGCACGCGCCGCCTCGTCGATCGCCAGCACCGTATCGAGGATGACGCCCGAGGGGTCAAGGTTCACGGCCCGCGCGTGCCGGATGCGCGCACCCGTCGCGCCGTGCAGCGCGGCCCAGCCGCGGGCGGCGATTTCATCGGGCGACAGCCGTGCGAGCACCGCCGCCTCGCCGCGCGCCGCCTCGGTCGCGGGCAGAACGCCGGCGCCGGACCGGGCGAGCCGCGACAAAAGAAGGTCGATCAGCCGCACCGTCGTGTCGTAGCGCGCGGCGCCGGCCGCCCCGGCCAGACCGTTTGCCAGCCGCAGCAACGCCGCGCGATCGAGGCCGGGCGCCCCGCGCAGCAGGTCGATGAGCGCGGCATAGGTGGCGGGTCCCCCGGTCTCGACCAGGCGCACGGCCTCGCCCACCGAACCGCCTGCCAGTTCAGCCAGCACCGCGGCGGGCACGTCAGCAGGCACGGCCGCCGCCGCACCGATGCCGGCCAGTGCGGAGGCCATGTCGGCGGCGCCGAGCGGGTGGCAGCGCAGCGTGCGGCAGCGCGAGCGGATCGTCGGCAGCAGGCGTGTCGGCGCGTGGCAGACCAGCAGGAAGGTGACGCCGGCGGGCGGTTCCTCCAGCAGTTTCAACAATGCGTTGGCCGCCTGCACATTCAGATCGTCGGCAGCATCCACGATCACGCAACGACGCCCGCCATCGGCCGCGCTCAGCGTCAGGAACTGCCGCAGGGCGCGGACCGGATCGACGGTGATGACGGTCGCCAGCCGCTTGTCCTTGGCCAGCCAGGGCCGGCGCAGAAGGAACAACCGCGGCTCGGACAGCGCCGCCATGCGCAGCGCCACCGGGTGGTCGGTGGCGACGTCCAGCACCGCCGGCACGCAGAGGGCCGGTGCGGCCAGCAGCGCCCGCGCCATGCGCCAGGCCAGCGTCGCCTTGCCGACGCCGCGCGGGCCGGTGATCAGCCAGGCGTGGTGCAGCCGGCTCGACCCCCAGGCCGCCAGAAACGCCCGCTCGGCGGCGCCCTGCCCGATGACCGTTGGGGCGCGACGCGGATGGGGGGCGTCGCCTGCCCGGTCGGGTTCGGGAGTGTCGGCGTTCATCCCGCGTCCAGCCCCAACCGGACCGCAACCCGCGCGGCGACCTCGTCGACCGTGCCGCGCCCGTCGATCAGCGCGATCCGGTCTGGATGGGTCCTGGCGAGAGCGAGGAAGCTCTCGCGCATCCGGGCCTGAAACGCCGCGCCGAACCTCTCGAACCGGTCCTCGGGCGCGGTATTGTCGACCGCGAGTCGGCCAAGGCTGCGCGAGAGCCCGAGCGCGGGGTCGAGGTCGATCAGCAGCGTTACGTCCGGCTCGATCCCGATGGCGATGTCGTGCAGCGCGTCCGCCCCGTCCCGCAGGCCGCAGCGGCCCTGATAGATGCGCGTGCTGTCGGCGAAACGGTCTGTAATCACCATGCGGCCCGCTTCCAGCGCCGGGCGGATCGTGCGTTCGACGTGATCGCGCCGCGCGGCTGTGAACAGCAGAAGTTCCGTCATCGCCGACCAGCGGTCGGGCGCGCCTTCCAGCAGCAGCCGGCGGATCTCCTCTGCCCCGGGGCTGCCACCGGGCTCGCGTGTCAGCAGTACGTCACGGCCTTGCGCGGCCATCCGGTCGCGCAGCTTAACCGCCTGCGTGGATTTGCCCGATCCGTCGATCCCCTCGAAGCTGATGAAACGGGGGGCTTGCCGCATCACTGCGCCGGGTCCGCCTCGCCGTTTGGGACCGCGCCCAGCCCGGTCCAGTCGCGCAGAAGCTGCTGCGCCGCGACACGAAGATGCGGCGTGACACCGCCCTTGGCGACGGCCCGGTCGGCGATCAGCGGCACGCGCATATCGGGCAACCCCTCCATCGCGATGACGAGTTCGCCCAGTTCCTGCCCCTGCGCAATCGGTGCCTCCACCGGCCCGCGATAGAACACCTCGGCGGTGACCGGCCCCTGTTGCAGCGCGGGGACGAGGATGGTCACGTCGCGCGCGGGGACGAGCCCCACCTCGCCCACCTGCCCGCGCCAGACGTCGGCGACGGCCACCCGCTCGCCCTCGGTGACGAGCGACTTCTCGACGAATTGCCGGAACGCCCAGTTCACGATCCGCTCGGACTCCTCCTCGCGCGCCTTCTCGCTGTCGAGACCGGTAACGATGAACACGATGCGACGCGTCCCCTGTGCAGCCGAGCCGGCCAGCCCATAGCCCGCCTCCTGCGTGTGCCCGGTCTTCAGCCCGTCGGCGCCGATCCCGAGATCCAGCAATGGGTTGCGATTGAACCGGTTCTGCGGCGCGCGCCCGTCATAGCCGAACTCGGTCTGCGCGAAGTAGCCGTAATATTCGGGAAACTCGGTGATCAGGCGGGTGGCGAGCATCCCCAGATCGGCCATCGACATGGCATGGTTCGGCGCTGGCCAGCCGCTGGAGTTCACGAAGTTCGACTGCGTCATGCCCAGGGCCGCCGCGCGTTGATTCATAAGCCGCGCGAACGCCTCTTCGCTGCCCGCCAGACCCTCGGCCACCACGACGCAGGCGTCGTTGCCGGATTGCACGACGATGCCCTGGATCAGCTCTTCCACGGTCGGGCGGTCGCGCTCGTTCAGGAACATGGTGGACCCGCCCATGGCCCGCGCCCGGCTCGACACGCCGAAGCGCGTGTCCATGTCGACCCGGCCGTCGCGCAGCGCCTCGAACAGCATGTTCAGCGTCATCAGCTTCGACATGGACGCCGGCGGCAGCGGCGTGTCGGCGTTCTTCGACATCAGCACCGTGCCGGTGGTGACATCGTAGACCCAGGCGGCGCCGGCCTGCGTGTCGAAGGCGGCGCGGGCCGGCCATGCGGCCAGCAGCGTCAGGACAAGGGCGGTGAGCAGTCGCATGAATGGCATCCTGTGTCAGTGGCCCGTGGTAGCCCGTGGTCGCCCGTAACGGTTGCCCGCCCGATGGCCGGTGCCAAGGCGGCGTCGGGTATCGGCGACCGGTGGCGGCCGCCGGTACCGGCAGGGGGGGGGG
>PPFU01000171.1_pt1 | contig 20101 bp, 21 predicted proteins | sample 1535991 | NCBI WGS metagenome assembly PPFU01 (sample SAMN04901290, study PRJNA319586) | Hypolithon metagenome, whole genome shotgun sequencing project. | isolation source: Antarctic Hypolithon | place: Antarctica: Miers Valley | collected 2014
TCGCCGATCAGGCCCAGATGCGGCACCGCGTCCACCATCGCACGGCGCAGGGCGGCAAGGCTGTCATAGGGCAGCGTCGCGCCGAGTTCGGCCGAGAGGGCGCGCAGGATCGCCCAGTTCTCCTTCGCTTCGCCCGGCGCGAAGGCGGCGCGCAGGGCCAGTTGCGGCCGGCCCTCGGTGTTGACGAACAGCCCCTGCTCTTCGGTCCAGGCGGCGCCGGGCAGGATCACGTCGGCCCGGTGCGCACCCCGGTCGCCGTGGCTGCCCTGATAGATGACGAAGGCACCGGCCGAGATGTCGCCCTCGTCCGCGCCAAGGTTGTAGACCACCTCGGCCCCGTCCAGCGCCGCCGCCATGCCGCCCTCGGTCACCGCGCCCACGTCCATCGCGCCGACACGGCCGGCGGCGGTATGCAGGACCATCAGCCCGGCGCCGCGCGCCGTGGCGATCCGGATCGCCCGGGCCAGCACCGCCTCGCCATCGGGCGCCATCAGCGCGCCCTGACCAATGATGACGAGGCCCGCGCCATCCTCGTCCGGCGGCGTCTCTTCGGCCAGCGCGACATGCGCGTCGAGTGCCACGCGGTCGGTGCCGAAATGGTGGACATCATAGGTCAGGTCCACCGCCGGCCCGATGACACCCACGTCGGCCCCCTTCAGCCACGCCTTGCGGATGCGCGCGTTCAGCACCGGCGCCTCGGCGCGCGGATTGCACCCGATCAGCAGGATCCCCCTGGCGCCGTCGATATCCTCGATCGCCGCCGTGCCGACATAGGCGCCGCGCTTGCCCGCCGGCAGTCTTGCGCCGTCGGTGCGGCATTCCACGCGACCGCCGATCCCCTCGACCAATTGCTTCAAAGCGAACGCCGCTTCGGTGGGCATCAAGTCTCCGATCAGGCCGGCAACGGTGCGGCCCTTCATCGCCGCCGCCGCCGCCGCCAGCGCCTCGGGCCAGGTCGCGGGGCGCAGCCTTCCCGCCTCGCGGATATAGGGCCGGTCCAGCCGTTGCCGGCGCAGGCCGTCCCATACGAAGCGCGATTTGTCGGACAACCATTCCTCGTTGATGCCGTCGTGGTTGCGCGGCAGGATCCGCATCACCTCGCGGCCCTTGCAATCGACGCGGATGGCGCTGCCCAGCGCGTCCATCACGTCGATCGTCTCGGTCTTGCTCAACTCCCACGGCCGCGCGGTAAAGGCATAAGGTTTCGACGTCAGCGCGCCGACGGGGCACAGGTCGATGATGTTGCCCTGCAACTCACTGTCCAGCGTCGCGCCCAGATAGGACGTGATCTCGGCATCCTCGCCCCGCCCGGTCTGGCCCAGCTCGGGCATGCCGGCCACCTCGGTGATGAACCGCACGCAGCGGGTGCACGAGATGCAGCGCGTCATCTGCGTGCCCACCAGCGGCCCCAGGTCGAGGTTCGCGACCGCCCGCTTCGGCTCGCGGTAGCGACTGAAGTCCACGCCATAGGCCATCGCCTGGTCCTGCAGGTCGCATTCGCCGCCCTGATCGCAGATCGGGCAATCGAGCGGGTGATTGATCAGCAGGAATTCCATCACCCCCTCGCGCGCTTTCTTCACCATAGGGCTGTTGGTGCGGATCTCTGGCGGCGCGCCGTCCTTGCCCGGGCGCATGTCGCGCACCTGCATCGCACAGGAGGCGGCGGGCTTGGGTGGGCCGCCCACCACCTCGACGAGGCACATCCGGCAATTGCCGGCGATGCTCAGCCGCTCGTGATAGCAAAAGCGCGGGATCTCGACCCCGGCCTGCTCGCACGCCTGGATCAGCGTCAGCGCCGGATCGACCTCGATCTCGGTGCCGTCGATGATGAGCTTTCGCATCTCGGTCATGGGGGCGCACTCGTTCGGTTCGGCGGGATCGGCGGGATGGCCTTCACCATCCTAGATGGGCTGCCGCGGCCGGAATGTCCACGCCGCGCCACCGCCGCGACATGTCGCAGCGGCGAGAGGCACCGCCCGACACACCCCCCGCTTCCAGGCTCGACATCGGCACTGGCGCGATCCGGCCCAGCCGCACCGGACCCGCCCCGGCGCCCGCCAACTGCACCCGTCCCGCAGCCTGCGCGGCGCAACCGATGGCTGCCGCGCGCAGCGTCAGACTGGGCGCAACGAGAGTGGCCTATCCCGCCGGCGTCGGACCGGGCAGGCCCCTCATCGCATCCGGCGGGAAGTCTACCCGACGTCGAGCGCGAAATCGGTCATGGAACGTTGGATCGTCTGGGTCGGCCGTTCCCGACAGGCCGTCCGCGCGGTCGCGACGTGGTCCGCCGCGGCCGGATCGTGGGCCGGGACGATCGGACGCATCACTGCTCCTTCAGCAATCGTCCAGCGGCGGTTACGCGTGCGATCTCCTCGCGCCCGACGGCGCAGTATGCGGCCGTCGCGCCCGGCAGCGCACCGCGCTGCGCCAGATCGGCCCTGATCCGCGCGCGCAGCCGCTCCTTCGCCGCCTTGTCGTCCTGTAGCGCCTTGATGTCGTCGCTCGAATAGCCCGCGCGACGCGCATATCCTTCGAGCGACTTCAGATAGGTGACCGCCCGCACCAGGCGCGGGGCGATATCGGGACAGTTCCGGCGCACCTCGTCCGCCAGACCGATGGCGTAGAAGCCCGCCAGAACGGTGCGATCCTCCTGCAACGGCGGCAGGGCCATTGCAGGTGCGGCGCCCGCCAGAACCGCGATCACGGCTATGTCCGCCCGTCCGATCATCGCACGCCCCCGTCTTGACCCTCGCATCGCCTCGTGCCCCGCAAGTCCCGATCGGATCCAGACCACGCGCAACGCCCGAACCTGTCCGACACCTGCGTTGCGCAAATCCCGCCCCTCGCGGCGCCATGGTGCCCGCTACGGCCTGGTTGCGGCCAAGAAGGGTTAGGCGAGCCCATCCGGTCACTGCCCGGTCCATAGGAGCCGCTGCGGCGTAAGCCCATCCGCCGCATCATCGCCGCTCCAGATAGCCGGCAACGCCCGAGCGCGCGGCAAGTTCGCGCCGGCCCGCCGCGCAGCCGGCCCGCGCCACGTCCTGCGGAAAGCCCCGCTCGACCGCGTAATCCGTCAATCGGGTTTGCAGCCAGGCCATCGGCGGATTGTCGAGGTAGCGCTGCACGTCGGCGGCGGCGATCCCCTCGCCACCCAGCCGCGCGGTCAGGTCGCGCACCGCCTGCGCCTCGGCCGCGTCCGAGAACGCCAGCGTCGGGCAAACCTCGGCGATCATGCGCGCCACGTTCGCGTCCAGCAGCGTCTGCAGAAAGGCGGGCGGATAGGCCTCCTGCCCATGCGCCGCCGGCGCCATCATCACGGCTGCCAGTGCCGCTGCGCGAACCGTCCTCATTCCACCCTCCCTCGCCTCATCTCGCCATGCACCGCCCGGCAAAACGCAGCCGGTCCCCCTCGCGGACGGGCAGCCAGTCGCCCGCCGGCGCGCGGCGCCACGCTACCTCGGACCCGCCGAAACGGCGCACGCAGTGGCGCGTCGCGTGGAACCGGACCGATTCGCGAAATGCGTCGAGCGGTGCCCCCCGATCCTGCACGACGACGGTGAAGGCGCGGCCCTCGCCACGCGACACGCTGGCGCGGAACGGCAGTTCGTCCGCGGCGATCCCGCCGGTGCGCAACTGCCGGATCGACGCGCAGGACGCGACGGCGCCGATCACCAGGGCCATCGCGGCCCAGCGCATCGCGTGCCGCGCGCGGCGGCGCGTGCGGCACCGCGGCCCGTCCTCTGACCCTGCCAGCCGCCCCGCATGGGCGCCTCGCCCCGACACGGCGCCCACGCCGCCCGAACGCAGGTCCGGCGCCTGGCGCATCATTCCGCAGCGATGGGTGGCGTGGACCGGCGCCGCTTGCCCGCGATCCGGTCTTCGATCTCGCCGCGGAAATGCCGGATCAGCCCCTGGATCGGCCAGGCCGCGGCATCGCCCAGCGCGCAGATGGTGTGCCCCTCGACCTGTTTGGTCACGTCCAGCAGCATGTCGATCTCGGCCGGTTCCGCCTCGCCGCGCACCAGTCTGTCCATCACCCGCATCATCCAGCCCGTGCCCTCGCGGCAAGGCGTGCACTGGCCGCAGGATTCGTGCTTGTAGAAGGCCGAGAGCCGCCAGATCGCCTTGATGACGTCGGTGCCCTGGTCCATCACGATAACCGCCGCCGTGCCCAGCCCCGACTTCTGTTCGCGCAGCCAGTCGAAATCCATGATCGCGTCGCGCCGCATCACTGCGGCCGGCAGCATCGGCACCGAACTGCCGCCCGGAATCACCGCCTTGAGGTTGTCCCATCCGCCGCGGATCCCGCCGCAATGCTTTTCGATCAGCACGTCGAAGGGAATGCTCATCGCCTCCTCGACGACGCAGGGCCTGTTCACATGGCCGCTGATCGCGAACAGCTTGGTGCCGGTATTGTTCGGCCGGCCGAAGCCCGCGAACCAGTCCGGACCGCGGCGCAGGATCGTCGGGACGACCGCGATCGATTCGACGTTGTTCACCGTGGTCGGACAGCCGTAGAGCCCGGCACCCGCCGGGAACGGCGGCTTCATGCGGGGCATCCCCTTCTTGCCCTCCAGGCTTTCGAGCAGCGCCGTCTCCTCGCCGCAGATGTAGGCGCCGGCGCCGTGGGTCAGATAGAGGTCGAAATCCCAGCCCGACGCGGCCGCGTTGCGCCCCAGAAGGCCGTCGTCATAGGCGGCGTCGATGGCCGCCTGCAGCGCTTCGCGCTCGCGGATGTATTCGCCGCGGATGTAGATGTAGCAGGCGTGCGCGTTCATCGCGAAGGAGGCAATCAGGCAGCCCTCGACCAGCGTGTGCGGGTCGTGGCGCATGATCTCGCGGTCCTTGCAGGTGCCGGGCTCGGATTCGTCGGCGTTCACCACCAGATAGGCCGGGCGCCCGTCGGACTCCTTGGGCATGAACGACCATTTCAGGCCGGTCGGGAACCCTGCGCCGCCGCGCCCGCGCAGGCCGCTGTCCTTCATCTGCTGGACGATCCAGTCGCGCCCCTTCTTGATCAGGTCGCCGGTGCCGTCCCAGTGCCCGCGCGATTTGGCGCCCGCAAGCGACCGGTCGTGCATGCCGTAGATGTTGGTGAAGATACGGTCCTTGTCGTCCAGCATCGCCTGTTCCCCGTTCCGCTTCGGTCGCGCGAAAGTCACGTCGCCCTAGTCGGCGTTGCGTTCGCGCCTGATCTGCCAGACCACGATCAGCGCCCAGACGAAGGCGGCGAGTGCGGCCATGTCCAAAAGGAACACGTAGCGCACCGGCAGCCCCAGGCGACCGCCCAGAACCTGCGCGCCAAGCCACAGCGCCATCGTCGATGCCATCACGATGCCCACCATCCGGGCCTTGCGTGCCGTCGTCATGGCCCGCGGCGACACCGCAGACGGGCGGGACTGGCCGGGCGCGGCGCGCTCGGTCGGCCGCCCTCCGTCGTTGTCGCGCGGTTCCGTCATCCGTCTTCCATCGTTCGCCTGACGTCATGCCCGGACATATGCCCGGACGGGGCGCAAACGAAAAGGGCGTGCGACGTGGGCCCGTCGTCGCGTGGGCGAGCCCGGAAGTATGCCCGGATGGGGCGCGGACGGAAAGGGCGGGCCACGCGGGCGCGTCGTCGCACCGAAGCCTAGGGGTCGGTCGCGCTGGGCACGACCCCGGTGTCGCCACCGGCGGCGAGGATGCGGGCCTGCGACACCCAGTCGTCGCGCGTCACGCGGCCGTCGAACCCCTGAAGGTTGCCGTCGACCCAAGCCACCTCGCCCGGGGTCCAGCCCGCGATCTGGTCGAAGTGCCAGTAGCCCATGTCGTGCAGCATCGCTTCGATCCGCGGCCCGATGCCACCGATGCGCTTCAGATCGTCCGGCCGGCCCCGCGGCGCGTCGAGGGACCGGGGCTTGACCGCCACCGCGTGCGCCGCGACGGGCCGTCCGTCCGGGCCCACCATCCCGGTCCGCATCGCCGAAGCCGCCTGGTCGACCGGATCGACGGGCATCAGAGGATCGGCCGCGGCGGGATCGGCCATCATCGCGCCCGTCGGAGCGGGCGGCGGTGGGGCCGGAACCGGCGCGAAGTCTGCGCTGGCGGGGCGTGCATCGCCGCGGCCGCCTTGCGCATCCCGGGACCAGGCTGCGCCGTCCCGTTCGCCACCACTGCCGGGGCGCGCAGTGGCAGTTGCGCCTGCGCCGGCAGTGCCGGCGTCCCGCGGCCCCGGCGCCATTCCGGCGCGGTGGATCGCGCCGGACCGCGCATCGGCCGCGGTCGGCGCGGTGCCCGCGCGGCGCGCGTCGGACATGTCGGCCGACGATGGGGCCATGCCGGCACGGCGGGCCTCCTCTGGGGGCACCGGAGCACCGCCCCGTCCCGCGCTCATCCCGATGTAGAGGACGACGGCCGCCGCCGTGGCGACGACCAGCGCCAGAAACAGCGCAGGCGAGAAGTTGTAGCGGAACGCCAGCATCAGCGCGAGGAACGCGACCGCGAAGATGCCGCAGGTCAGCGCGGCCACGAGGGGCAGCACGCCCGATGGTTGTCTGTTCATCCCGTTACACTCCCTATGCGGCGGCCATCCCGCCGGTTTGCGGCGATGCTAGCGGGGATGCGACAGGTTGTCTCCCCCCCAACCCGCCCCCAAACCCGCCGCCCATCCTGCCGCCGATCGGGCATCCGGCGCCGTGGGATGTGAACGCGCCGGTCCGCATTGCGGTTCGCCGGAAGGGGCGCGATCGGGACGCGGGGCTCACTTCGCGGGGTCGCGCCCGCCATCCTTCGTGCCGCCATCCTCGGCGCCGTCTTCGTTGCCGCCCTCGGCGTCGTCCATCCCGGCCAGGGGCGACGGCCCGCCATCGGCACCTTCGCGTCCGTGGCCCGGCACCGGCGCGCTGCCATCGGCCTCGCCGGCGGCGGCATGGCCCGCCTCGGCGCTGGCCGCATCGCCCGACGGTCCCGATGGCGCGACGTCGCCCCGTTCGGGACGGCCCTTATCCTCGGCGTGGCTTTCCTGCACGGTCGCGCCCTGCGCGTCGACGGCCTCGCCCTCGGTCGGCCTGGGGCCGGGCGTCTGGGCCCCGTCGGGCATGCCCGAGGGCTGAAGCAGGTCGTCGCGCTCCGGCGCGGGCTGCGGCCCGGCGACGCCGGGTTCGCGCCACGGCGTCACCAGCGCCACCTCGGTCCCGTCGATGCGCCGGGTCGTGTCGCCAAGCGCCACGGCCAGCGCGACGCTGGCGTTGTGATCCTGGCGTGTCTCGGCCTTCAGCGTCGTCTCGCCTCCGGCGGGCTCCGCGGCGAAGCGCCCGGCCTGCGGCCCCGGCACCGGCACCTCGCCCGCGGCGAATCCGTCCAGCAATCCGCCCAGCGTCTCCGCCGTCAGATCCTCGTAATAATCCTTGCCGATCTGCGCCATCGGCGCGTTGGCGCAGGCGCCGAGACACTCGACCTCCTCCCAGCTGAACCGGCCGTCCGCGCTCAACAGATGGGGGCGCGCCGCAATTCGCTCGCGACACAGCGCCACCAGGTCCTCGGCGCCGCAGATCATGCAAGATGTCGTACCGCACACCTGAACATGCGCGACCGATCCGACCGGCTGAAGCTGGAACATGAAGTAGAACGTCGCGACTTCAAGCACCCGGATCGTGGCCATGTCGAGCATGCGCGCGACCTCCTCGATCGCGGCGCGCGACAGCCACCCCTCCTGCTCCTGCGCGCGCCACAGCAGCGGAATCACCGCGCTGGCCCGTCGCCCCTCGGGGTATTTGGTCATCTGCGCCCGCGCCCAGGCCATGTTGGCGGGCGCGAAGGCAAAGCTGTCAGGCTGGTCGGGATGCAGGCGGCGCAGCATGGTCGGTCTCCGCGGATAGAGTGCGTCGGGTCAGTCTGAGCGGGCGGAAGGGTCAAACCGGCAAAGGCGCGGTGCCAGCGTGGCACGTCGGCCCTCGACCGTGACGTCGCCGGCTGCATAAAGCCCGCCTATGATGGTCCCCAACCGGGCCGCGTCGATGCCAGCCGTCGAAAGCGCCGTTACGGCCTCGCCATCGGCGGTCATCGTGCAGCCTTCAGCCTGGAAGGCGGTGATCACCGCGTCGCGCGGGCTGGGCACCGGCGCCGCGGGTGGACAGAGCGATGCTGGCAGGCTGAGACGGTCGTGCGCGTCGAGGCTAGCCGTTCCATCGAGGATCCAGCGTGCCAGCACGTCGCGCACCGCGTGTGCCGCGAACCCTTCGGGTGCCAGCACGGCCGCGACGTCGGTTCGCCTCACCGCGCAACCGTGCGCTGCGAGAGCCGTGATCATGGCAGCCTCGGTCCGGTCCTGCGCCGCAACGGGCGATACCAAAGCGACGGCGCAACACGCGATGGCGACAGCCCGCTGTATCGCGCCGAAGCCGGCCATCTACCGATCCACCTCGCCGAACACGATGTCCATCGACCCGAGGATCGCGCCTACGTCGGCCAGCTGGTGGCCCCTGCACAGATGGTCCATCGCCTGAAGATGCAGGTAGCCCGGCGCGCGCAGCTTGGCGCGGTAGGGCCGATTGGTGCCATCGGCGACCAGATAGACCCCGAACTCGCCCTTCGGCGCCTCCACCGCGGCATAGACCTCGCCTTTGGGGACGTGGAACCCTTCGGTATAGAGCTTGAAGTGATGGATCAGCGCCTCCATCGACGTCTTCATGTCGCTCCGGGTCGGCGGGCTCATCTTGCCGCGGTGCATCACCGGACCCGGCTCGGCGCGCAGCTTCGCGCAGGCCTGCCGGATGATCGACGTCGACTCGCGCATCTCGGCCATGCGGCACAGGTAGCGGTCGTAGCAGTCGCCGTTCTTGCCGACCGGTATCCTGAAGTCGAACTCGTCGTAACATTCGTAAGGCTGCGCGCGGCGCAGGTCCCAGGCCAGCCCCGAGCCGCGCGCCATCACACCGGAAAAGCTCCACTGCTGGACGTCGTCCGCGCTGACCACGCCGATATCGGCGTTGCGCTGCTTGAAGATCCGGTTTTCGGTCAAAAGCCCGTCGATGTCGTCCAGCACCTCGGGGAAGGCGACGGCCCAGGTGTCGATGTCCTCGATCAGGTCCGGCGGCAGGTCCTGATGCACCCCGCCCGGCCGGAAATAGGCCGCGTGCAGCCGTGCCCCCGAGGCGCGCTCATAGAAGATCATCAGCTTCTCGCGCTCCTCGAACCCCCACAGCGGCGGGGTCAGGGCGCCGACGTCCATCGCCTGCGTCGTGACGTTCAGCAGATGCCCGAGGATGCGCCCGATCTCGCAGTAGAGCACGCGGATCAGGCTGGCGCGACGGGGGACGGGCGTAGCGGTCAGCCGTTCGATGGCGAGGCACCAGGCGTGTTCCTGGTTCATCGGCGCAACGTAGTCGAGCCGGTCGAAATAGGGCAGGTTCTGGAGGTAGGTGCGGCTTTCCATCAGCTTTTCGGTGCCGCGGTGCAGCAAGCCGATATGCGGGTCGCACCGCTCCACGATCTCGCCGTCCAGTTCCAGAACCAGCCGCAGAACACCGTGCGCGGCAGGGTGTTGCGGGCCGAAGTTGATGTTGAAGTTGCGGATCCGCTGCTCGCCGGTCAGGGCGTCGTCGAATTGCGTGCCGTCCATCGCTTCAATCCTCGCAGGTCAGGGTTGCCGCCAGGTCTGCGGTACCGCGTTACCGAACTTCATCGTCACATAATCATAGACCGGCGCCAACGCAGCGTCTGCGGCGATCAGGCTGGGCCCGTCCGGGCGATCGTCGGACCCGTCCGCCGCATTTACCCTGCCCTCGATATCCCACGTCATGCCGTCGAGGTCCAGAAAGGCTGCAAGCCGCGTCAGTTCGGCAGGCTCGCGGATGGTCTCGTAGAACGCGTAGTGTATGCGCGATTGCGGAACGGCACGCTCCAACCTCTCGATCGTCAGGTCGTAGCGGCTGCGCCGGACATGCCGACCGGAGGGATCGCTCAACGCGGCGGCAAACACCTCCGCCGCCGAGATGGCACCGCCGGATCGCCGATGTCCCCAGACCCGGGCGAAATGCCGCGCGGCGGACCACAACCGCTCGACAGGATCACGCAGGATGAACACGAACCGCGTGTCGCGGTGCAGACGGGCCATCTGCGCGAAGGCATCGGTACCCAGCAGCGCGTAGTCCGGGGTCAACTCGCCGGCCAACGACTGACCCCTGTAGCCGCGCATCAGCCGGCCCACGTAGGCATGCACCGACGGGTCGCGCCGCGCGGCATGCCGCGCGCGGACCAACCGCAGGCGCGACAACGCGGCGGCCGTCGCCCGTGGCTGCAGACCCGAGGCCAGGACCGCCCAAGCGGCCGCGCGCACCTCGGCCCGCTGCAGTCGCATCCTGTCCGGCGGATAACCGTCCAAACGGGCATTGTTCCAGAAGTGCAATTCCTTGACCGCCGGCACATGCGCGTCCGGACAGGCGATCAGCGCGCGCGCCAGCCAGGAGGTCGAGGATTTCTGCGCGCCGATGCAATAGAACAGCCGTTCAACGCCGGGATAGAGGCGTTCGACCAGCGGTTCGTCAACCGTCGGCACGACGCGACCCTTCGGCGTTACTGCGCGCGCGCCGGTCACGACACGTCGTGTCGGCGCCACGCGTCCGGCAGGTCGGGTCCGAACCGCGCCTCGGCCATCCGGTAGACCGGGTCCAGCAACCCCCGTGCACGCCGCGCGAGGTCCCGGTCGGGGCGCGCGCCACCATCCGCGCCGAGGTTCACGACCCCGCCTAGATCGGCGGCGAACGGTTTCACCCCAAGAAAATCTGACAGCCGCCGCATCGCCTCGACGGTGAACATCGTCTCGTAGAACAGATACAGGATCTGCGAGGCCGGCACGGCGCGTTCCAGCGCGGCGATGGTGCGGGCATAATCGCTGCGCACGACCGGCCCCGCATGCGGCTTCGACAGAACCTTGGCGAGGGCCGCGTTGAGATCGGCGGCGCGCCCGCCTTTCTGGAAGCCGCGCGAGCGGTTGTGCCGCAGGTTCGACCAGAGCCGGTCCACCGGATCGCGCAATATGAAGACGAAGCGCGCATCGGGCGCCGCCGCCTGCATGTCGGCGAACCCGCCCGCGTCAATCATCGCGTAGCCCGGCGAGATGTCGGCGGCGACCCGCTGCCCGCGTGCCCCCTGCATGACGTAGTGCTGATACCGCGCGTGCGCCGCGTCGGGGATGTGCAACAGATCGCGGTAGCGGCGGGCGTCGTCTGGCCCGATGCCCTTCCAGTCGCGCGCCAGACGGCGCGGCAGTGCCAGGGCCTCGAGCGCCGCCAGCTTTTGCAGCGCCTCGTGGCGGTAGTACCGCACATGGGGCGGATGGATCGTGTCCCAGTAGTGCACTTCCTTGCGGATCGGCACGTGAATCCCGGGATGCGCCGCGCATTGCGCGTGCAGCCATGTCGTGCCGGCCTTCTGCGCGCCGATACAGTACATCACCCGGTCTATATCGGCGAAGCTCGCCTGCCGGGGCATCAACAATGCCGGCAGGGACAGCCGGCCCAGGCCCGCGCGCCACGTGCCCCGCGCGTCAGTCGAAACGGGCGTCGGCCCCTCGTTCGTCATGGTCTACCGCTCAATCCTGCGCCCGCCATGCGGGCGGCATGTCCGCACCGAACCGGTCATCGACGAACGCATAGACCGACGCCAGTGTCTCCCGTACCGCGGCCCAGACCTGTGGCGTCGGTCGGAGGTTGTCGAGTATCCCCGCGTTCGGTCGTTCACCACGGTCGACCGGGATCTCCGGCAAGCCGAGGAAAGCAGCCGGTCGCGCGATCGTATCCGACGCGAACAACGTCTCGTAGAACCAGAACGGGCGTCGATTTTCCGGGACTGCCGCAAGACCTGCCCGGATTGTCGTGTCGTAGCGCGTGCGCCGGATGTCGCGGTGATCGGGTTGCGCGGCCAGGGCCTCGAAATCCGCAAGGATGCGCGCGGGCTCGGCCTGGACGCCCCTGTTTCTCCCGGTCAGTTTGTGGCGATGCTTCACCCGGACCACGACGGCGTTACCGGATCGCGCATCACGAACCGGAACCGCGCCTTGTCGTGCAGCGCCGCCATCTCGCCGAACGCTGCGGGCTGCAGCAGGGCGTAGTTGGGCGACAGCTCACCGACCACCGGCTGTCCCGCATAGCCGCGCATCACGAAACGCGCATAGTCATCGACCTTCAGCCCGTCGATCAGTGCGGCATAGGCCCGCGCATCCGCCATGTTGCGCTGCGCCCGCATAAGCCCACGCGGTGAAAGGCGCCGGAGCGCGGCGCGGCGCTCGCCACGGGTCCGGGCGATCCAACGGGCGGCGTAACGGGGCGCGTAGGGGCTGCCCTCGGTCAGGCGGGCGGCGTCCCAGAACCGAACCTCCTTCGTCGGCGCGAGGTGACATTTCGGGTGCGCGTCCGGCATGGCATGGACCCAGGTCGTCGCGGATTTCTGCGCGCCGATGCAATAAAGCAAGGTCCGGACGCGACCTTGCCCCGACATCACCCGCCGCGCCGCGCCGTTCAGCACCGCTGCACGGCATCCTCGCGCGGCCCTCGGTCGAGCACGGGTCCTGCGTCCATCGCCGCCTCCGCCATCCTATTCGGCCTTCGCCTTCTCGTCGCCGGGCAGCACATACGCGGCACCCTCCCACGGGCTGAGAAAGTCGAATTGGCGATATTCCTGCACCAGCGACACCGGCTCGTAGACGACCCGCTTGGTCGTCTCGTCGTAGCGCACCTCGGTGTAGCCGGTGGTCGGGAAATCCTTGCGCAGCGGGTGACCGCGAAAGCCGTAATCGGTAAGTATCCGCCGCAGGTCCGGATGCCCCGAGAAGAGGATGCCGAACAGGTCGAAGACCTCGCGTTCGAACCAGTTGGCCGAGGGGTGCACGCCGGTGATCGACGGCACCATGTAGTCGATGCGTGCCGCCAGCTTCAGCCGGATCCGCTGGTTCCGGTGCATGCTCAGGAAATGGTAGACCACGTCGAACCGTGCGTCCCGCGCGGGATAATCGACGGCCGTGATATCGGTTAGCGAAGTGAACCGGCACTCGCCGTCGGCGCGTAGGAACTCCACCAGCGACACCAGCGACGACGGCGCGATGACGACGGTCAGCTCGCCCCACTCCACCGCATGGCCCAGCACGCAATCGGGCCGGCGGGCGGCGATGTGCGCGCCGAGCTCGGCCAGCGCATCGATCCGGCCGGCGGTATCGGCGGACGCGGCCGCGTCATCGGGGCCGTCGGGTGCGCTCATCGCTCGATGGTCCCGGTCCGGCGGATCTTCCGCTGCAATTGCAGGATCCCATAGAGCAGCGCCTCGGCCGTCGGCGGGCAGCCGGGCACATAGATGTCCACCGGCACGATGCGGTCGCAGCCGCGCACCACCGAATAGCTGTAGTGGTAGTAGCCGCCGCCGTTCGCGCAGCTGCCCATCGAGATGACATAGCGCGGCTCTGGCATCTGGTCGTAGACCTTGCGCAGCGCCGGCGCCATCTTGTTGGTCAGCGTCCCCGCAATGATCATCAGGTCGGACTGGCGCGGCGAGGCGCGGGGGGCGATGCCGAACCGCTCGGCGTCATAGCGCGGCATCGAGGTGTGCATCATCTCGACCGCGCAACAGGCCAGACCGAAGGTCATCCAGTGCAGCGACCCGGTGCGCGCCCAGTTGACCACGTCCTCGACGGAGGTGGTCAGGAACCCCTTGTCGGTCAAATCCTTGTTCAGGCCCTGCACGGTATAGTCGAGATCGGCCGCGGCCGCGTTCGTCCCGGTGATCACTCCCATGGGTTCGCCCTTTGTGGTTCGTGTCCGAGATAGGCACGCGGCCCGCAACGGTCAACGCGCGGCAACGGCGGTAGCGGCGGCGTTCGAGGGGCGGCTACTGCCAGTCGAGCGCGCCCTTTTTCCATTCGTAGGCGAACCCGATGGTCAGCACGCCGAGAAAGACCATCATCGACCAAAACCCGACATCGCCGACCTCGCTGAACGCGACCGCCCACGGGAACAGGAAGGCGATTTCCAGATCGAAGATGATGAACAGGATTGCGACCAAGTAGAACCGCACGTCGAACTTCATCCGGGCGTCGTCGAAGGCGTTGAAGCCGCATTCGTAGGCGCTGACCTTCTCGGGGTCGGGGTTGCGCACGGCGATCACGGCGGCGGAAAGCATCAGCACCAGCCCGAGCGCCACGGCGAGGCCGAGAAAGACGAGCACGGGCAAGTAGTCGGCGGCCAGTTCACCCATCGCATCGCCCTCCGCTCGCGCCGCCCGGCCACACTTTGCCACGCCCCTGCACGGCGCAGGCCTACGTGCCGCGCGCGCGACGGTCAACCGATTGCCGGTTTGCAGAAGAGAACGGCCGGCCCGCAGCGCCGCCGCAGGCAGGGCGTCCGTCTGCGCCTGCGAGGCGGGGGACGAGCAGGCAAGGCTACCTGCCAAAATGCCTTTCAAGCGTGCGCCCGTGATCCGCCCCTGTTGCACGTGCGGCGTGAGATGGGTGCCGCCCTTGGTCAGTCGCGTGACGACCGGCGTGATCACCGCAACATTCGTGGCCGAGGTTCCGCCGATGGCACGGCGTCAGGCCAGGGGATGCTCGCCCGCGATGCGGCGCGCCGCCTCCGCGCCCCGCCGCCGGCGCCATCAGCCGTCGGGCGCACGGCGTGCGAAGAAAGCGGCGACGCGCGCGCGCGCCTCGGGATCCTCCCAGCGGGCGACGAGGGCGTCGATGCTGCGCGCCACCGCGTCGGGCGTCGGCGCCTGGCCGAGCGCGCGGACCAGCGCCTTCGCCGCGGCGGCCGCACCCGGCGCAGCCGCGAGGTGGAGTGCGACCTCCGATGCAACCTCCGCGTCCAGCCCGCCCGCCGGCACCGCGCGGGCGAGGATGCCCAGCCGCACCGCCTCGGCCGCGTCGAAGATCCGGCCCGACAGCATCACCTCGCGCGCCCGCGCGCCGGTCCGGGCCAGCACATATGGCGCGATGGTCGCCGGGATCAGGCCCAGCCGCACCTCGGTCAACCCGAACCGCGCGTCATCGACCCCGATGGCAAGGTCGCAGACGCAGGCGAGGCCCACGCCGCCGCCGAAGGCGTCGCCGCCGATGCGACCGATCACCGGGTGTGGCAGCGCATCCCAGGCGCCCAGCATGTCCGATAGGCCGCGGGCTTGCGCCGCCTGCCTATCCGGCTCCGCCGCCATCTGCGCCCGCATCCAGCGCAGGTCCCCACCGGCGCAGAAAACCGGCCCGTCGGCCGCCAGCACGACGACGCACACCGCCGGGTCGGCGCCGAGCCGCGCCGCCGCCGCGGTCAACGCGGCGATCATGGCGGCATCCATCGCGTTGCGCTTGTGGGCGCGATGCAACGTCACCACCGCGACGCCACGGGCATCGACCGTTACCCCGACCGGCTCGGCCCCATCCATGCGCGTTCCTCCCTCGTTCGTCTCCGCATCGCACCCCGAGCCCGAGCCGTCCGGCGTCACGCCGGCGTTGCGGCCGTCCGCAGTCGCACCAGCGGGGTACCTGCCGCCACCTGGTCGCCGACGGCCACCATCACGTCGGCCACCACGCCGTCGCGGCTGGCACGCAGGGCATGTTCCATCTTCATCGCCTCGAGCACGCACAGGCGGTCGCCCGCCGCGACCGGCTCGCCCGCCCCGACGTCCAGCGCGCGCACGGTCCCCGGCATCGGCGCCACGATCACATCGGGCCCTGCCGCGGGCGTGCTGTCGCGGTCCAGCGGATCGGGAATGTCGAACGGGCGCGGATCGGCGCCCAGCACCGTCACACTGTCGCCGTGCCGCACCACCGGGGCTTCCTCGCCGGCCACCGCCCAGCCGCTGTCGGTCCGGTCGGCCTGAACGGACGTCCCGTCCACCTCGACCGCGCAGCGATCCGGCCCCTCCATCATCAGACGGCACGTCACCTCCGCCCCGGCAAAACGCAAAGGCACCGTCCAGCGCAGCGGGGTCCAGAGGGTCCAGCCATCGCCCGGCCCGATGCCGGCGGCCGCAATCGCCGCGCGGGCCGCATCCGCCGCCCGCGGTGCGCCCGGTCGGATCAACGCCGTCAGGTCCCGCGCGATCAGCCCGGTATCGACCTGCCCCGCCGCGAACCCCTCATGCGCCGCCAGCGCGCGCAGGAAGGCGAGGTTCGTCGCCACGCCGGCCACTTGCGTCCGGTCCAGCGCGCCCTGCAGCGCGTGCAGCGCCGCCGCCCGGGTGGCGCCGTGCACGACGATCTTGGCGATCATCGAATCGTAGTCCGGCGTCACCTGGTCACCGGCCCTGACCCCGGTCTCGACCCGCACGCCCGGCGGGAAGGCGAGATGCGCCAGCCGCCCGGTCGCCGGCAGGAAGCCCGCCTCGACATCCTCGGCGCAGAGCCGCGCCTCGAACGCATGCCCGGTCAGCGCCACGTCGCCCTGGCCAAGCGGCAGCCCCTCGCCCGCCGCCACGCGCAGTTGCCATTCGACAAGGTCCAGCCCGGTCACCGCCTCGGTCACCGGATGCTCGACCTGCAGGCGCGTGTTCATTTCCATGAAGTGGAACGCCCCCAGCGTCCCGTCGGGCCGCCCCTCGCAGATGAACTCCACCGTGCCGGCGCCGGCATAGCCGATCGCCTCGGCCGCGCGCACCGCCGCCGCGCCCATCTCGGCGCGCAGCGCGTCGGTCATGCCCGGCGCCGGCGCCTCCTCGATCACCTTCTGGTGGCGCCGTTGCAGCGAGCAGTCGCGTTCGCCGAGGTGGATCGCGCGCGTCCCGTCGCCGAAGACTTGGATTTCCACATGGCGCGGGCGGGCGATCAGCTTCTCCACCAACATCCGGTCGTTGCCGAAGGCCGCCGCCGCCTCGGCCCGCGCGCCGGCCAGCGCCTCGGCGAAGGCGGCTTCGCTGTCGGCAACGCGCATGCCCTTGCCGCCGCCGCCCGCAACCGCCTTGACCAGCACCGGCCAGCCGATCCGCGCGGCCTCGGCCGTCAGGCGCACGTCGGCCTGGTCGCGCCCGTGATAGCCGGGCACGACGGGCACGCCCGCCGCCAGCATCGTCGCCTTGGCCGCGTCCTTCAGCCCCATTGCGCGGATCGCCTGCGCCGAGGGGCCGATGAACACGAGCCCCGCCGCCTCCACCGCGTCGACGAAGTCGGGATTCTCGCTGAGAAACCCGTAGCCCGGATGCACCGCCTCCGCGCCCGTCGCCCGTGCCGCGGCCACCACCGCGTCGATCCGCAGATAGCTGTCGGCCGCCGCCGGCGGCCCGATCCGCACCGCCCGGTCCGCCATCGCGACATGCCGCGCGCCCGCGTCCGCGTCGGAATGGACGGCGACCGTCCCGACCCCCATCCGGCGGCAGGTGTCGATCACCCGGCAGGCGATCTCGCCGCGGTTGGCGATCAGGATGCGCCGGAACATCAGCGCGGCCCTCTGCCGAACGCCGCGCCGGCGCAGCGCGCGCGCGGGTGACGTTCCAGGGTGGTTCGGCGCGCGCGTCCGCGTCCGCCGTGCCGATCCCGGGACAACCTCACATTCGGAACACGCCGAAGCGTGTCTCCTCGACCGGGGCGTTCAGCGCCGCCCGCAGGCTCAGCGCCAGAACGCGGCGCGTCGCGCGTGGGTCCACGATGCCGTCGTCCCAGAGTCGGGCGCTGGCGTAGAGCGGGTGCGACTGGCGCGCGAACATCGCCTCGGTCGGGCGTCGGAACGCCGCCTCGTCCGCATCCGACCACGCCTCGCCGCGGCGTTCCATCGCGTCGCGGCGGACGGTGGCCAGCACGCCCGCAGCCTGCGCCCCGCCCATCACCGCGATGCGCGAAGTCGGCCATGACCACAGGAATCGGGGCTGATAGGCCCGCCCCGCCATGCCGTAGTTGCCAGCGCCATAGCTGGCGCCCACCAGCACCGTCACCTTCGGCACCGCCGTCGTGGCCACCGCCGTCACCAGCTTGGCCCCGTGCCGCGCGATGCCACCGGCCTCGGCGTCGCGGCCCACCATGAAGCCGGTGATGTTCTGCAGGAACACCAGCGGGAGACGCCGCTGGCTGCACAGCGCGACGAAATGCGCGCCCTTCTGCGCCGCGTCGCTGACCAGAACGCCGTTGTTGGCGAGGATGCCGACCGCGATCCCCTCGACATGCGCGAAACCGGTCACCAGCGTCTCGCCGAACCGCGCCTTGAACGGGTCCAGCCGCGAGCCGTCGACGATCCGCGCGATCAACTCGTGGATGTCGTAAGGCTTGCGCGGATCGGGTGGCACCACGCCGAGGAGTTCTTCGGCATCATAGGCGGGCGCTTCGACCGCCGGCGCGACCGGCAAGGGGCGGCGGTCGGCCGAGGCGACGGCCTGCCGGGCCAGCGCCAGGGCGTGGGCGTCGTCCTCGGCCAGCGCATCGGCGACGCCCGACAGCCGCGTGTGGACGTCGCCGCCGCCCAGGTCCTCGGCCGAGACCACCTCGCCCGTCGCCGCCTTCACCAGCGGCGGTCCGGCGAGGAAGATCGTGCCCTGACCGCGCACGATTATGGCGACGTCGGCCATCGCCGGCACATAGGCGCCGCCGGCGGTGCACGAGCCCATGACGACGGCGATCTGCGGGATGCCCGCGGCGCTCATCCGCGCCTGATTGTAGAAGATACGGCCGAAATGGTCGCGGTCGGGGAACACCTCGTCCTGATTCGGCAGGTTCGCGCCGCCCGAATCCACCAGATAGACGCAGGGCAGCCGGCATTCGGCTGCAATCTCCTGCGCGCGCAGGTGCTTCTTGACCGTCATCGGATAGTAGGTGCCGCCCTTCACGGTGGCGTCGTTGCACACGACCATGACGTCGCGCCCGTGCACCCGCCCGACGCCTGCGATCACCCCCGCGCCGGGCGCCGCGCCATCGTACATGCCGTGCGCGGCGGTGGCGCCGATCTCGAGAAAGGGCGCACCGGGGTCGAGCAGCCCCGCCACCCGGTCGCGCGGCAGCATCTTGCCGCGCGCGGTGTGCCGGGCGCGCGCGGCGTCGCCGCCAGCCGCCGCTGCCTCGGCCGCCGCCCGAACCAGCACCAGCGCGTCGAGATGCGCCGCCCGGTTCGCGGCGAATTCGGGCGTGCCGGTCCGGATGGCCGAGCGCAATCTCACCGTTCGGTACCCCCGTTGCAGCCGCGCCCGCGCCTGGCCACGAGCATCGCCGGGCGACTGGCCCCGGGCGCAGCCCATGCCCCTACCCGTGCTCAGCCCGTGCCTAGCCCCGCGCCCGCGCCCCGGCAATGCCGACCCGCCCCCGCGCCCCATCGCGCCACCGCTTCGCCACCACGCCGCGCCATCCCGCCAAGCCCCTCGAGACTGCGGCGCCCCTCCACTGCCCCGTCCGGCTGCCGCCGCCGTCAGGTCCCGCCGGGTGCGGGGTCGCGGGGCGCCAGCCGGCCGCGCCGCGTGACGTCGTAGACCCGCCGCACCTCGCCCGAGCAGCGCACCGTCAGCCAGACCTCCCCCGCGCCCGGCACACCGATGCAGTCGGTCGCCTGCCCGCCCGTCTCGGCCACATACAGCGCCGCGAAGCGCGCGATATGGGCCGACGGGTCCAGTCGCACCGCGCGCTGCCCCGCGATCAGCCCGACCGCCGCCGCTGCAAGCGCCATAGCGCCCAGCACCACTGGCAGGACACGCATCAGCCCTTCATATCCCTTTTCACCTCTTCCAGTTCGCGGTCGAGGAAAAACGAGATCAGCGAGCGGATCACCGTCAGCAAGCCGAGGAACAACAGGTCCGCCACGGCCAGGCTCAGCGCCGTGCGGATGATGTCGCTGACGATCAGGACTTCCAGTCCTGCCAGGATGTAACGCCCCAGCTCGACCCGTTCCTGGTTCATCCCGCGCACGCGCTTCATGTTGTCGTGGAACTGGACCTCGGCCGCGACGTATCCGAACAGGAATCGCACGACCCCGATCAGCAGGATCAGGATCGCGAACAACTCGATCGCCGTGACGAGCCATTCCAACCCACGCAGAAGCCACGCAAGCTCGCCGTGCAGCATGCCGCCCTCGCGCGAGTATTCCATGAATCCGCCCGATCCGTCGGCAGCCTGATCCGCGGTCTCGTTTGCCGTCCGGCCCGCAGTCTGACCCGCAGTCTGACCGGCAGTCTGACCGGC
>PPFU01000801.1_pt1 | contig 20084 bp, 8 predicted proteins | sample 1535991 | NCBI WGS metagenome assembly PPFU01 (sample SAMN04901290, study PRJNA319586) | Hypolithon metagenome, whole genome shotgun sequencing project. | isolation source: Antarctic Hypolithon | place: Antarctica: Miers Valley | collected 2014
AACCACCAAACCGTTGAGGAGCCGTGTGAAGGGCTAAACTTTCAAGCACGGTTTTGTAGACCAGCAGGGTGGGTGACTGCCCTGCTGAGTTTAACCGTCTTACGTTGCAGAGGCGAGACGTGGGATGAATGGTAGTGAGAACAGTCCATGAGGCAGAGGGAGGGTGTAACCGATCGCCAGCCAGCACACCAGCTAAGATGCCGACATTCTAGTTTGGCTACTCAGGGCTGACAATTTCTCAGCAGCGAGAAGATAAGCAGTATCCGACGATTTGTAAGCTCAGAAAGACGCTGCATAATCAGCGCGATCATCTGCCAGCTTTTGCCGGTGTACTCGTTCAAAAGCTGGCAGCGATTGCTGAAGCCTTTGAACTGCCGCTACAGGCGGTGCGCGATGTTTGCCTGCAACACCGGAAACAGCCGACATCCAATACTGTTTCTTGAGAGGTATGAGACGTCTAGTGGAGAATAGATGTGAAGATTTATAAACTGATTTACTATTCAAGTAGCTTTACAATACTATTTAAGCAGTATTATAAGAGGTATACGGCATAGAGTCGCGTTCATCCTTATTCTTAGTGAAGAAAGAATAAGTAGATGGCTTGGTTGAATTGATATCCCTCTTTTGTCAGTCCAGGAAAAGGAAAAATGAATGCCTAAGCCTTTTGTGCTATGGCAACTGGAAAATAGACATTTCACGAATGCAATTCAAGCATTACACATCTCATCCAGCGAAAGTGACAAAAGAGGGATATGACGAGTTGATGCTCTACAACAAACTTACTTTTACTGCAATGTAGATCGATATAATCCTGCACATGTAGCGTTATTACTTGGCTGAATAATAGTTTGAATTGGCGCTTGCAAGAGTGCTGCAAGATCTTTTGCAACACAAACGTTTCTTTTGCTTAAAGGAGGATGCTTTTGCTGAATAGCTTTCCCCAATCGCCGTTACTAGGCATAATGGTAGATCCTGGCTACCGGTTCGTTCTTGGACTATTGGCTGCATTGAAGGCTGGCAATGGTTTCGTTCCAATGGACCCTCAAGCACCGATAGAGCGCTTGCGGTTTATACAAGATGAATGTGGTATTCAGATACTAATTACAGAGAGTAAGTATCTTGAGAAAGTACAACAAATATCTGCTCTAAAGCATCTAATTGTTCTAGATCAGGCAGCGCCTGACTGCAGTTATAGTAGTTCGTTGGATATCTGCTGGTGGACTACAGTCTATCAGCAAATACCAACTGAAAAGCATATTGAGATATATGATTTAGATCGGGTGGTGTATGTAATTTACACATCCGGCACTACTGGGGAGCCAAAGGGTGTTCCCATAACACACCGGAATCTAGGCCCTCTAATGCTTTGGCAGCGTGATAACTTTAAACTTGGGAAAAACACGAGAACTCTCCAAACCTTGTCAACTTCCTTTGATTTCGGCATTCAGGAGATATTGACAACTATATTATTTGGCGGGACATTGTTCTTCGCATCTAGAGAGACAATAGCTTCCTCCGCTGACTACGTTAAATTCATCGATGCAAATTTAATTAGTATGATTTACGCAACGCCGTCTTATATTAAGACAGCGTTGACATCGAAAAATTTATCAAGCCTCAAAGTCATTCTTTTAGGAGGAGAAATTCTGAAAGAAGACGTTCTACAAGATATTTCCAATGTCGTTGAAGAAGACTGCCTAATCTTCAATGGCTACGGTCCTACCGAAGCTTCGATCAATGCGACGATGTTTAAGGTGAATCTCAAGTCAACACACTACCCAGGAAGCAGCAGCGTGCCAATCGGTACGGTTTCAGCAAATAACCGTGTCTATCTGCTTGACGCAAATTTCGAACCTGTCCCGGTTGGTGTTGCGGGTGAGGTGTTTATCGGTGGACCCGGTGTCGCTTTTGGATATTTGCTTCGGCCTGAATTGACCGCACAAAAGTTTCTACCCGATCAATTTAGCAATGATGTCGAGGGGAGACTATACAGAACCGGTGATCTCGCACGCTATCTTGCTGATGGTGTGATTGAATTTCTCGGTCGCCTCGACGACCAGGTCAAGATCCGCGGCTTTAGAGTTGAGCCTAGCGAAGTCGAAGCAGTTATGTGCAAACATTCTGACGTTGCTGAAGCGGTCGTCGTGCCTTGTGATGACGGCGTGGGCGATAAATTCTTGGCTGGTTACTTCGTTCTACGGCAGTCAAAACTGTTGGCAAAGAGTGCGTTACGCCAATTTATATTGGAGAAGCTGCCAAGCTACATGGTTCCCACAGTATTTCTTCAAGTCGATAGTTTACCATTGACGCCGAATGGCAAAGTTGATCGTCAAGCTCTCCCCCATGTAGCCAGTACGCCATCAGAACGGGATGCAAGTATGACTAAATCTACAACTGAGTTAGAGAAGATAATTGTGGCGGAATGGCAAAAGGCACTTCATATTGATGAAATTGGTGTGAATGAAAATTTCTTTGAACTAGGTGGCCACTCGTTGATGGTTGGTAGAGTTCACACCCGCTTAGTCGAAATTATAGGGAGAGATTTTCCAGCATCCAAAATGTTCCAGTATCCAAAGACTAGCGACTTGGTAAATTACTTGGAAAACAGCGAAGAGGCGAAGCCTTCGTCTCAAGAGAGTAATCTGCGTGCACAAAACCAACGGCGCGCAATCGCATCACGATTGAAGATGAGACAGGAGTTAAGAAAAAAGGAGCCAAGAAATGACTGATACAACTTCAACGAATGCCGTCGACAGCTTTGATATTGCGGTTATTGGTATATCTTGCCGTTTTCCTGGAGCTAAGACTGTTGATGAATTCTGGAAAAACATCAGTAATGGTGTAGAGTCAATCTCATTCTTCACTGAGGATGAATTGATTGCCAAAGGGGTTGATCCCGCTATGGTTGATGATCCCGCTTATGTGCGCGCAGGCGGTGTTCTTGAAGACGCCGACATGTTCGATGCGGTGTTCTTCGGATTCTTCCCTCGGGAAGTTGAGATTATGGATCCGCAGCAGCGGCTTTTCTTGGAATGCTGTTGGGAAGCATGGGAAGACGCTGGCTATCATTCGGATCATTATGACGGCTATGCTGGGGTCTTCGGCGGCACTACAATGAATACCTACCTAACATCGAACGTTCTTGGTAATAGCTCTATCATGGACGTCGTCGGCGATCTGCAGATGATGATTGGTAACGATAAAGATTTTTTAACAACTCGTGTCTCTCATAAACTAGGCATGAAAGGGCCCAGTTTTGCTGTTCAGACGGCATGTTCTACCTCTCTGGTTGCTGTACATGTAGCCTGCAGCAACCTATTGAGTGGCCAGTGCGATATGGCCTTGGCAGGCGGCAGTTCAATCCGTATACCTCAGGGCAACGGCTACCTTTATCAAACCGGTAGTACCTCATCACCGGACGGCCACTGCCGGGCATTTGATGCGCAAGCGGCGGGCAGCGTTGTTGGCAGCGGTGTGGGGATTGTCGTTTTGAAGCGTTTGGCCGACGCAATCGATGATGGTGACCATATCTATGCGGTCATTAAAGGTACTGCTATCAACAATGATGGCTCAGAGAGAGCAGCGTTCTCGACCCCAAGTGTCGATGGTCAGGCAAGGGTCGTGGCCGATGCGCTGGCTGTTGCAAATGTCTCTGTTGAGACACTTGGCTACGTCGAGGCGCATGGCACTGGTACCTGTATTGGCGATCCCATTGAGATAACCGCTCTGACCCAGGCATTTCGAACTAGCACTGATGCAAAGCAGTACTGTGCGCTTGGCTCGGTGAAACCTAACATTGGGCATCTTGACGCCGCTGCCGGAGTATCGGGATTGATTAAAACAATCATGATGTTGAGACATAGGCAACTCCCGCCCCTAATAAATTTTGAAAAACCGAACTTGCAGATTGACTTTGCCAGTAGTCCATTTTACATCAATACTGAGTTGTGCGAATGGAAAACCAATGGAACACCGCGTCGGGCCGGAGTGACATCGATTGGGCTAGGCGGTGCGAACGCCCATGTTATCGTTGAAGAGGCACCGGAAATCACACCATCCGGTGTCGGCCGTTCAGTTCAGCTACTCATGCTATCGGCCAAAACCGAGATTGCATTGCAAAAGATGACCGATAATCTCGCGACCCATTTGAGGCAGCATCCGGCAGTTAATCTTGCCGATGTAGCTTACACTTTGCAAGTCGGCCGTGCAGAGTTCGATCACCGCCAAGTCTTGTTGTGCCAGACGGTAGAAGAGGCAGTGAATGCGCTCGAAAGATCTGCCTCCGGAAATATGACTCAGTCTAACTGCACGCTCAAGGAGCGGCATGTTATCTTCATGTTCCCAGGTCAAGGGACACAACACATTAACATGGCGGCAGACCTTTATCGGCAAGAACCGGTTTTTCAAGATCAGGTCGATCAATGTGCAGTCTTGCTAGAGCCACATCTTGGTTTCGATATACGTGAGGTTTTATATCCCAGGGAGGATTGCGTGGCAAAAGCCACGGAAAAGCTCAATGAAACCTTTATCGCTCAGCCTTCTGTGTTTGTCATTGAATATGCGCTGGCTCAGTTGTGGATGTCATGGGGCATTCAGCCTGTAGCGATGATTGGACACAGTGTTGGTGAGTTGGTTGCTGCCTGTCTGGCCAATGTTTTGTCGCTGGAGCATGCCTTGTTTCTGCTTACCGCTAGGGGACGTCTGATGCAGGAGTTACCGCGCGGGAAAATGCTCAGTCTCCAGCTATCGGAACAGCAGGTGCAGACCTATATAGGCGATGGCATTGCTCTTGCTGCAGTCAACGGGCCGCTACAATGTGTTCTCTCCGGTGCGACAACAGATATCGAGCGTTTGGAAAAACTGCTTACTAAGAACAATGTGGCATTCCAGGTTCTGCGTACCTCTCATGCGTTTCATTCGCAGCTTATGGATCCCGTCCTGGCTCCCTTTACCGAACAAGTTGGGAAGAAAACTCTCAAAAAGCCGCAGATTAAATTCATCTCAAGTCTCACCGGGGAGTTCATTACCGACGATGACGCGACAGATCCCAAGTATTGGGCGCGGCATTTACGCGAGACGGTTAGGTTTTACGACGGTCTGGGCACGCTGATGGGGCAGTCAGGTGGAGTGTTACTAGAGGTTGGACCAGGTACAGCCTTGTCTGATCTTGCTCGCCACAACGCTGGTTCTTCCAGCGATTGGCGGATCATTTCCTCAATGCGCCACCGTAGCGATAATAAGTCGGATGTCGAGAGTCTAGTAAAGGCGGTCGGGGGCCTCTGGCAGGCAGGGGTGACACTGGACTGGGCAGCCTTTTGTCGGGCAAAGCGTCATCGCCTGTCACTACCGACCTATCCATTTGATCGTAAGCGCTTTTGGCTCGACCCCCAGCCCCGAAAGTCGCAATTGCAGACGCATCCCACGCAACCGGCTCAAGCGACAGCAGCAGCTCAGCCCGCTAATATGCAGCCAACGCACATCTCGATCAATGCAGCGGAGGTTATCAAAGCATTTCGCCAAATACTAGGTAATAGCCAGATTGTGATCCCCCTCGGGGACGTACCGGCAGACATCCAACAGGGCACTCAACCCAATGGGCTGACGGTTACCAATGACAGTCAATCAGTACCGGAACCTGTGCCCACACTCATGGCCAAATCGAACGGTGCCAATACGTCTGCTCCAGTCAGTACCAATATGCCTGCTCCGGTCAGCAATATCGAGCAGGAGATCGCAACACTCTGGAAGGATCTGTTGGGCATTGATGAAGTAGGTTTACAGGACAATATATTTGAGTTGGGTGCTCACTCGCTTGTGTTGACTCAGCTCTTAACTCGGTTGAGGAGCGTGTTGCAAGTTCAGCTTTCGATGCAGGATTTGTTTGATGCTCCCACTTTATCCGGAATGGTCGAATTGGTTAACAAGCGCTTAGCGCTATCTTCCTCCGATAGCGTCGCGCAGATCCTGCAGGATATTGAGAAATTATCACCCGCAGAAGTAGAACGGCTCCTCATTGAAAACAAATAATCACACAATGAACAGTCTAGAAAAGCGTATCGCAACACTTTCCCCAAAGCAACGCGAACTTTTGGCAAAACGCCTGAAAAGCTCATCTTTTACTGGGTCAGTGCATCCAACGTCTACGGTGCCAACCCAAACCGTTGTCAAATCTGCTGCGAATAGCTCGGTCGTTGGTACATCCTCTTTATCTCCGATGAAGTTTAGCTTGTTCTTTTTCTCCGACAATGGGTCGAATGACTGTGACGGAAAGTATCGATTGTTATTGGAAAGTGCAAAGTATGCGGATCGGCATGGTTTTCATGCCCTGTGGACGCCGGAACGGCATTTTCATGAGTTTGGTGGACCGTATCCAAACCCCTCAATACTCGCCGCTGCGCTCGCCACGGTGACCGAACATATACAGTTGCGGGCTGGCAGCGTAGTATTGCCCCTTCACCACCCAGTTCGGGTTGCTGAGGAATGGAGTGTCATTGACAATTTGTCGGGCGGCCGTGTTGGTATCTCTTATGCCTCTGGATGGCATCCAGAAGATTTTATCCTCTCAAGAGAGCCCTTTGACAACCGCAAGGAAGTAATGTTCCGTTACATTAATGTCATCCAGCAACTTTGGGCCGGAGAAGCGGTAGCGTTTCAAGGAGAAGGTAACCATGAGACCATAGCCACTATCTACCCAAGTCCGATCCAGGCGCAACTGCCTTTCTGGGTGACCAGCTCGGGCAATCCCCAAACATGGATCAAAGCAGCAGAGGTCGGTGCCAATGTACTGACTGGCTTGATGGAACAAACGGTTGAGGAGCTCAAGGAAAAGATCGCTCTCTATCGAAAAACCCTAGCGGAGCACGGTCATAATCCCGATAGGCATCAGGTCACGGTGATGCTGCATACATTTTTGGGTGATGAGATTGGTGCTGTGAAAGAGACGGTGAAGCTACCGCTTATGAGATATCTGCGGACGCATCTCAGTCTCTATGAGAAGCGCTCAAATGATGTTGGCAACAAAGTCAACCTTTCTTTAGTTACCGAAAGAGATCGCGAGACGCTGCTAAATTTCGGATTTGAACGCTATTTCAATACTAGTGCACTGTTAGGCACGTCGGAAACCTGTCTGAAGATGGTTAATCGTCTGCAGGCAGCGGGCGTCAATGAGATTGGCTGTCTAATCAATTTTGGTCTGAGTTTCGAAGCTATCATGGCTAGCCTCGAGCAGCTCAACGATCTAAAAAATCGCTGCTCCACAGAAATTTCCGACAAATGTATGGAATCAAGTTTGGTATGATGCAGGGCAACAGTACAGCATTGCCACCTAAAGTTAGTTTGCAGCTATCAACCATCTGCCTCACTAGCTTGAGAGCCAATAAGCTCCAAAAGGATTTGTTTTCGCGCGTGAAGTAACTTTTGCCGCTTGCTCATTCGGTTTTACTTATAGAGGTTATTGCGAATGCACTCTGAGAAGACAAAGGCTGCTTTAGCTGCAAAAATTTCTTCCCTCTCGCCTGAGCAGCGTCAAGAGCTAGCATTAAAATGGCGACGCAAGTTGTTGACAAGGTCTGAAACTTCGTGCTCTGGAGAAGAACCTGTAACTAACTCCTATCCTCTGTCCTCTGCTCAGAAGCTTTTTTGGTTCCGGCACCACCAAGAGCTTGATATCCCGGTTTGTAATATCCCAGCGGCAATTCGGTTAAGCGGTCCGTTGGATTTATCTATTTTTAAACTGAGTTTAAATCATGTTGTGCAGCGGCACGATGCTTTAAGGACGCACTTCGAGATAATTGATGGGTTGCCAAGACAGGTTTGTTTACCCCTGCAATCCGTTACGCTGCCAATCATTGATTTGTCACGGGTGCCGCTTGCTCAGCGAGACATCGAGATGCAGCGTCTGGTCGATGCCGAGCTGAAACGGCCGTTCGCTCTGGACATTGCTCCAATGATGCGCACGACTCTCATTCGTCTAAAAGCCAATGAATATGTGCTTATTCTATGTATCCATCACATCATTGCCGACGGTTGGTCTTTGGGAGTCTTACTGCAAGAACTGATGACTGCTTATAAGGCTTTTCGGGAAGGTCGATCTTCCGCATTGCCTGTTCTGACATTTCAGTACCGGGATTATGTCAACTGGCAGAATGAGGCCAATCAAGTTTCAACATATGAGCACCAGTTGACATATTGGAAGAAGAAGCTGGCTGGAATGCCAAACTATCTGAATCTAACGACAGATCGACCAAGGCCGCCAGTGCGTACTAGCCGAGGGACAACACGCAATTACGCCTGGACTAGGACGTTGTCGGTTGCTCTGAAGAATCTTTGCAAACGCGAGGGTGTAACGCTGTACATGCTTATGTTGGCGGCGTTAAACACCCTGCTGTATCGATACACGAATCAGACTGATATCTTGGTTGGTGCCCCGGTCGGGAATCGAAAACCGCTCGAGACTGAACCCCTGATAGGTTTGTTCCTTAACATGCTGGTCTTACGCACTGACCTTTCTGGCGACCCGACGTTCCAGGAATTATTGAAACGAGTGCGCGACTTAGCGGTGGGTGCTTATAACAATGCCGATCTACCATTTGCGGACTTGGTAGCGGCGCTCAACCCAAAACGGAATATTAGCTTCACGCCGCTGTTCCAGGTGATGCTTTCTCATAATAATGCGCCGTCCGGTACCACCAAACAAGCAGATCTAAGCTGGCAGCCAATTTTGGCCAATGTGGGCAGTGCTGATTGCGATGTAGCTGTAATGTTCAGCGACACTGAAGAAGGTATTGGCGTTCGCATAGAATACAGCACTGAGCTGTTTGAACCGGAGACGATTGACCGCTTGGTCGGGCATTTGGAGACATTACTGTCTGCTGTTGTAGCTTGTCCAAAGTTAAGGATTTCGACAATTCCAATCTTGACTCGTGCGGAGCAACATCAGCTTCTTGAAGTCTGGAGCGGCAAGGAGTCGAACCAGCCACAGTACATTTGCATCAATGAAATGTTCGAGGCTCAAGTCAAAAAAACGCCGGATGCGATTGCACTAACCTATAATGAAGCCCATCTGACCTATGCCGAGTTGAACGCTAAGGCCAATCGACTGGCACGTCAGCTGATTGAAGTTGGCATCCAGCTAGACGAGATTGTTGGTTTATGCATTGAAAATTCGAGCGAATGGATCGTTGGCGTTTTGGGTATTCTGAAAGCTGGTGGTGCCTATTTACCTCTCGATCCCCGGTATCCTAAAGAACGCTTGGCCTTCATGATCAAGGATGCTAGTTTGCAGATCTTGCTGACTCAAGATTGGCTCCTTGAGAAGATCCCAGACAGCAGCGCTCAACCCATCTGTATTACTAGTGAAAACTCGACTTCCGAGCCTGAAAACAATGACGAGAATCTTGGGCGTGTCATCTCACCTGCAAATCTCGCCTATGTAATTTACACGTCGGGCTCTACTGGGACACCGAAAGGCTCCCTCAATACCCATGCTGGGCTATCCAGTCGTTTGGTGTGGAAGCAAAGCGCCTATCCTCTTGATACAAGCGACCATGTCTTGCAGACCTGTCCATTTAGTTTTGATGTTTCGATCTGGGAAATTCTGGGATGTTTAGTGTCTGGGGCAAGGTTAGTTATCACGCCGCCTTATGTTCAGCGCGATCCTACACTCCTTGCTCAGCTTACTGATAAAAACAGCATCACAGTGTTGCATTTTGTGCCTTCGATGCTGCAAATCATGATGAACGAGCCAGCTTTCACCGGATGCAGAAATGTCCGGCTGGTTTTCTGTGCTGGAGAGGCGCTGCCCTTTAGCCTGACCGAACGATTCTTCGATTTGATGCAGGCTGATTTAGTTAACGCCTATGGTCCTTCAGAAGCATGCATAGCAGTAACAGCCGGAGCCTGCTGGCCTAAACGTGCCGACAGGCTGGTCACCCTTGGCAAGCCCCTTGATGGCGTTAAAATCTACATCCTGGATAAAAACAAAAGCCTTGTTCCCATCGGTGTGCCAGGCGAGATCTATATTGGCGGTGTTGGCTTGATGCGTGGCTATCTTAATCGGCCACAACTTACTGAAGCAAAATTTACCACTTATCCCTTCAGTAACGAACCCAGTGCGCGGCTTTTAAAAACCGGTGATCTGGCACGGTGGTTACATGATGGAACAATCGATTTTCTTGGACGAGAAGACTTTCAGGCTAAAATTCGCGGCTTTCGCATCGAGTTGAAAGAGATCGAATTTGTTTTAGACGAGCACCCGAAAGTGCAGCAGGTTGCTGTCATCGTTCGAGAAGATATCCCAGGCGACAAACGCATTGTCGCCTATGTGGTTATTAATAAAGGGATAACGGCAACGAACGGTGAATTGCGCAATTTTCTAAGCAAAAAGCTGCCTGAACACGCAATTCCATCCTTTTTCGTCTTTCTTGATAGTATGCCGCTTAACGCGAATGACAAGATTGATCGCAAAGCCTTGTCCGAGTCACGAGCGATCTTTGAAGCCCAGATTGGTCTTGAAGAACTCCCTAATCAGTCCGATACATTTGCCGAAGAGAACAATGGGGAAATCGAGCAATGGCAGAAAGTCTCAAACATTGCTGACTGGTTCTACGTACCTCAATGGCAGCGTTCACCTATTTCCAGTGGCAGTGTTGTGGTTACAACACAGGACTGGTTAATCTTTGCTGATCAGCTAGGTATCGGTGCGCGCCTCGTTGAGCAGTTGGCAGCTAATGGTCGGCATGCGACCGTTGTTGAGAGAGGCGAAGCGTTCGAGTGCATCGACGACTACCATTTCATAATCAATCCATACAGCTCGTGCGATTGTGAACAGCTCGTTGCAGCCCTTAGTAAACGAGGTCGATCTTTGGGGACAATTGTCCATCTTTGGAGCGTCACAGCAGAAGATCCCCGTAACGCTAACATAGAAGTAGCGCTGGCGCAGTCACAAGAATCTCTTGAGCTAGGATTCTACAACTTAATCTCGCTTGCTCAAGCGCTTGGCAACCATGGGAGTAGTGAATCACTACAAATCCGGATTGTCTCGAATAAATTGCACCAGATCATCTCCGAAGAGAGGCTTGATCCGATTAAAGCAACTGTCCTTGGTGCGTGCCATGTCATTCCTCAGGAATTTAACAACATCACTTGCCAGAGCATTGACGTGGATGTTTCCATAATTGGTGACACTTCAATTGCGACGTTGAGCGAACACCTGCTGGCTGAGTTCGAAGCTGAAATAACGGATCCGTTAGTTGCCTATCGTGGTTCTGAACGTTGGGTACGCACTTTTAAAGCACAACATATTGATGAGATCGTCTTTGGCGAATTGCGGCTGAGGCAGAGAGGTGTTTATCTGATTACCGGCGGGCTTGGGGGGGTTGGTCTAGTACTAGCTCGCTATCTTGCCTGCACAGTCAAAGCTAAATTAATTCTCCTTGGACGCTCGGGTCTACCGCATAGAAACGATTGGGAAAGCTGGCTGAAAGGGCAAGGAGCCGATAATAGGGTTAGCCAGAGGATCCTTGCGATTCAGCAAATTGAAGCGCTTGGTTCAGAAGTCTTACTTATCCAGTCAGATGTTACTGATATTGCTGAAATGACCAGCGCCATGGACACGATCCGCAAATACTTCGGTAGGATCGATGGTGCTATCCATGCCGCAGGTGTCCCGGCTGTAGGCATAATTCAAAGGAAAACATGCCAGGAGGCAGCTAGAGTCCTAGCACCAAAGGTTCAGGGCTCTCTTATTCTCAATGCGCTGCTGAAGGAACAACAACCTGATTTCCTGATATTGTGCTCGTCATTAGTTTCTATCCTCGGCGGTATCGGCAATGCCGATTATTGTAGTGCCAATGCCTTCCTTGATGCTTTCGCACACAGTAATGCTGGGAGCCATGGCACTCCTACGATGTCGATCAACTGGGGGATGTGGCAAGAGGTTGGTATGGCTGCAGAAGGGAATCTGCCAAGCGATCTTCGGGCATTACACGAGAAAAGTCTCAAGTTTGGAATGACGAATGAGGAGGGGATGGAAGCATTCCGGCGGATTCTGGCTTGTAAAGCAACGCAAATCATCGTATCTACCCAGGAGCTACAAGCCCTCATTGCAGATCCTTATTACTATCAAGACATTACAAAGATTGAGAAGTTTAATGAGCTTAACCATTCAGGCATCAGTTATTTACGTCCGGCATTAGACACTGAATTCGTATCTGCTCGTGAGCAGATAGAGGTCACAATTTCTGAAATCTGGCGAATGGTTCTGCGGGTTGAATCTGTAGGCATTTATGATGATTTTTTCGCTCTTGGCGGACACTCTATCCTCGCCATGCAGGTGGTAAACCGTATTAGCAATGCTTTCAATACAATAATCAGCGTGCAGGAGCTGTTCGACAATCCAACAGTCGCGAGTATGAGCAAGTTGGTTTGTGGCAAGCCGTAACCAGTTACACGATGAACTATGTCCTAATTTTGTATGGAATGTAGAAAAAGCATGGATAATATAGTTCCAATAAACACTAAGGACTGTTCGCTTAATGAACCTCAATGTCTCAGACAAGCTGAGTATATTTCCGTGAGAGATGGTACAAAGCTGGCTGCTTTTATCTACCGACCACTTTGTAATGGAGAACCGATAGATGAGCCGTTGCCAGTAATCTGGATGCATGATCGCTACCATACAGTTTGTGTTCGGGAGGGCAACTCAGACCTAAGTGTGTCCCAGGCTCCAAAGGCGTGCACTGTAGCAGAAGATAGCATCCAAGCGGCCTCTGACGCTAAGGTATCTTTGGCTTTATTGCCTTGGCTGCAGATCATGCTGCATCATGGTTATATTGTTGCAATTGTCGATGTCAGAGGCAGTGGAGCTTCATTTGGTCAGAGTACCGGACCATTTTCGCCGGAAGAACGATGGGATGCCTATGACATAACTGAGTGGTTAGCCGTGAAGCCTTGGTGTTCTGGGCGTATCGGCATGTTCGGAAGATCTTATTGCGGTATTTCTCAATATCTTGCTGCTAGCACAGCGCCCCCGCATCTTGGGGCTGTGTTTCCAGAAATGGCAATGTGCGATCTTTATTCATTCGCCTACTCGGGCGGCGTTTTTCGTCATAATTTTGCAGAAAACTGGGGACGCAGGGTTCGGGCTCTAGATACTTCGGCAAAGGCAGTGGCTGTTGATCAAGACGTAGATGGCAGCCTATTAGCGGCAGCGCGTGCTGAACACCAATCCAATCAAGACACCTATGAGCTTTTCTTTTGTCTACCTTATCGTGATAGCCAGGACATCCAAACTGATAGCATCCCGTATATCGAAAGAAATCCTGCATCATATATCAATGATATTCAACACTCCAACATTGCACTGTGCCATTTGACTGGTTGGCATGATATGTGGGTGCGCGATGCCCTGATTTGGTTCAATAATCTAGATAATCCACAGAAATTAATAATCGGTCCATGGGCCCACGGCAGTGTGCGCGGTCAGGAACTCGCCGATCTTCATCTTCGCTGGTTTAATCATTGGCTGAAAGATACCCCTGATCTGTCGCTGAATGAACCGCCGATTCATTATTATACGATTGGTGCACCGCCAGAGAGCAGTTGGCGCACCACGTGGCAATGGCCTCTTTCCAACGAGCAAAAGCAGATCCTCTATCTGCGTGAAGGGCCATCTCGCACTATCTGTACAGTCAATGATAATGATGGGGTATTAAGCTCTCAGGCTCCCGACAGTGCTACGGTTGGCACAGATGCGTATTGCATTGACTATTCCACAACATCCGGTAAGGCGACGCGATGGACGAATGGGTACGGTGGCCCGTTTGGTTATCCAGACATGGCACCGAATGACGCCAAGGGGCTGACCTATACATCCTCTATTCTAAGGTCTGACGTTGAAATAACTGGCCATCCGGTGATTCATCTTTGGGTAACGTCGGCAGTAGATGCAGATTTCTTCGTCTATTTGGAGGACGTCTATCCTGATGCATATTCCCAGTACGTTTCGGAAGGGAATTTAAGAGTATCTCATCGTGCGCTCATGCAACCACCTCTCAACATGATAGGCTTACCTTTCCATCAGAGTTTTGCGCAAAACCTTCAAACCCCGCTCAACGAACCGATGGAGCTAGTTTTCGATCTCCAGCCCATTTCAATAGTCATTCCATCTGGACACTGTATTCGAGTCACGATCACCTGTGCAGATCGAGACAATGCGTTGACTTCCGAAATATCTCCTCCGCCTACTATTTACCTGCATCGTAGCGCCGACTTTCCATCGTTTATTGTTCTACCGGTAATTCCACCGTTCAATGATTTTAGGCACTACTGAATTAAAATAGCTGTTGTACAATGAACGGGAGTGCATTAATACGGCAAAATTCTTATACCAATGTTGGCATCCTCTCTAAAAAATCATTTTTGCTTGAATCACCATTGAATTCCGCAGATTGGCGATACTAATACTTGCGGATGTAATTTTACTGGCCATCGTAGTTTCTGATCTTACTGAATTTAAGCGGACTTACATTGAATACAATTCATTTTTAATTTTGGAACGCCTGATTCTGAGCCTGTCTAGGAAAGTGGATAGATACAATGACTGAAACTGAACAAAATTGGTCAACTCTGATCGAAGTATTACGCTACCGGGCGGCTTCTCAACCAGATCGGTTAGCTTATACCATCCTAATGCAAGATGGCGAGGCTGATGAGATAAACATCACCTATAGAGAGCTGGATAAGCGGGCGCGTTGCCTCGGAGCACGGCTGTTGCAACGTCACGCCATCGGCGAAAGGGTTTTGCTGCTCTATCCGTTCAACATAGACTTTATCGTTGCATTCTTCGGGTGCATCTATGCTGGTTTGATTGCAGTTCCAGTCCATCTACCCGGTCCGAGGCGCTCAACTGCAACGTTAGAGGCAATTGCGGCTAATGCTCGCGCTAGTCTGATACTTACCACCAAACAAATCTCTAAACAACGCTTCGATCAAATCGGCAAGCTTGGAAATCTACCCTGCATAGCCGTCGATATGGATGACGAAACATGGGCAGACGAATGGCACATGCCGTCGGTTCATTCTGCGAATCTCGCGTTCCTTCAGTATACTTCAGGATCTACCTCGGTTCCAAAGGGTGTGATGGTTAGTCACGCCAATCTTCTTGCTAACGAGCGGATGATTCGAGATAGCTTTGAACATACGGACGAATCGACATTTGTCGGTTGGCTCCCCTTCTATCATGATATGGGTTTGATAGGGAACTTGATACAGCCGCTCTATATAGGTGCACGTTCTATTTTGATGTCTCCTATATCCTTTCTGCAACGCCCACTGTGCTGGCTTGAGACAATTAGCAAATACCGAGCACACACGAGCGGTGGGCCAAACTTTGCTTTTGATCTCTGCGTGGAAAAAATGACTCCAGAGACTTGTACTGATCTCGACCTCAGCAGTTGGCTCATTGCCTTCAATGGCGCTGAACCAATTCGCGCCGATACGTTAAAGAGGTTTAGTCAAGCCTTTGAAGCATATGGCTTCAAAGCAAAAGCACTGTATCCCTGCTATGGGCTTGCTGAAGCAACCTTGTTGGTAAGTGGGAGTAGCAAGGAGCGACTACCAGTCCTATTGACCTTAGATGCAACCGCGCTCAAGCAGAACCAAGTTGTTCCTCTAGCGGCAGATGCTGCCACAGCCCAAACTCATGTTGGTAGTGGTAGGCCAAACCCAGAACAGCGAGTCTGCATCGTCTGTCCAGACAAACTCACGCAGTGTCCTAGCAATCAGATTGGTGAGATTTGGGTAGCCGGTTCCAACATTGGTCGAGGTTATTGGGAGCAAAGCGAACTAACTCAATACACTTTCAACGCTTATCTGGTAGATACCGGTCAAGGCCCGTTCCTACGAACTGGTGATCTGGGTTTTTTGAAGGACAGTGAGCTTTTCGTTACAGGTCGGCTCAAAGACCTTATCATTATCCGTGGGCGTAATTTTTACCCGCAAGATATTGAGCTAACTGCTGCATCTAGCCATTCCGCCCTGCGTTCCAACGCTTGTGCAGCATTCTCGGTCGATGTTGGTGCTCAAGAGCGGCTGGTAGTGATTCTAGAGCTGACTCGCCAGTCTTCCAAGGCCGACACTGCCGAGGTTATCACCGCAGTCCGTCAATCAATTTCAGCAGCACATAATTTACTCACTTATGGCGTCGTACTTGTCAGGGGCCATTCCCTGCCTCTAACTTCTAGTGGCAAGATACAGAGGCACGTCTGTCGCAATCAGTTCCTTCAGGGAACTCTATCAGTAATAGCTAGCAAAGTGCTAGATGAGCTTGACGCTGAGAACGATATTGCATTAGGGCTAACCCGTGAAGATTTATTGTTGGTCAAACCAGATAACCGCCAGCGTCTGCTCGAAAGCTACCTAAGCAAACTCATCGCCCATAGATTAAAATTGCCAACGGGTCGATTAGAGTGCCATCAAAAACTGATCTATCTAGGAATCGATTCCTTGACTGCAGTTGAGTTGAGAAACCGGATTGAGCTCGATCTAGCTATCTCCATCTCCATGGCGGATATTTTGGGAGCCGAAGGTATTGCTGAGGTCGCCATCTGCATCCTACACCGCATTGAGCAACCAACTAAAGCTCTAGCACCCGTGACAAGGGTGCCATCAGGGGATCTGAATCCTCCGTCAGTCGGGCAACGCGCAATTTTCTTTCTTCAGAGCATGGTACCGGAAAGTACCATTTACAATATCATGAGCGCAAGCAGAATCATTGGTGATGTTGATGTTCATGCCCTAAATCGCTCTTTTCAACGCCTGCTTGATCGACATCCGATACTGCGTACGACGTTCACGTCAATCGAGGGTGACCTTTACCAGCGGATTCAGGATAGCTCTGAGGTTGCGTTTAAGCATGTGGATGATTCTGATTGGAGCGACGACATCGTTAATCAATGGCTGGTTGAAGAATGCAAATGCCCTTTTAACTTGGAACAAGGTCCTTTGTTCCGAATTTATCTGATTCAAAGGAAAGGTGACTTCATCCTTGCACTCTGCATACACCATATCGTGACCGACTTCTGGTCGCTGTCAAAGTTAATGCAGGAATTAGTGTTACTTTACCCCGCCGAAAAGCTTGGCGAGTCCTGCTGCCTGCCGCCACTAAGATCCCAATATGTTGACTATGTGCGTTGGCAGACAGACCTGCTGACTAGTCAGCAAGGAAAAGTCTTACAAGGCTATTGGGAGAGCAAATTAGCCGGAAATTTACCGGTTCTGGCCTTACCGACTGATAGGTTACGCCCTCCAATTCAAACGCACCAAGCTGGCGTACGGTATTTCGTTATTAATGCGGAAACGACGCGGTTGCTCAAAACTCTGAGTCAATCAAACGCAGCTAGCTTATACATGACGCTGCTGGCAACATTTTTTGTCTTGCTGCACCGCTACTCAGGACAGAATGATATTTTGATTGGTTCGCCGACAGCTGGACGCACGGTCGCTGACTTCTCAGATGTTCTCGGTTACTTCGTTAATGCCGTCGTGATTCGATCTGACCTTTCCGGCGATCCTTCCTTTGTGGAGTTTCTTGCCCAGGTACGTCGAAATGTTCTAGAAGCTCTGGCACATCAAGATTATCCTTTCGCAAGCTTGGTTGAAAAAGTACAACCGATGCGGGATGCCAGTCATGCTCCAATTTTCCAAGCCATGTTCACCTTACAAAAAGCACCCTTTCTAGATGCACAGGGTTTGACATCATTTGCATTGGGTGAAGCCGGAGCCCGATTAAACTTGGGTGATTTGCAGATGGAATCTCTCTTGCTAGAGCCAAGAGGCATTGAAGTCGACCTCGATATGGCGGTGATAGAAGAGGGAGCCGAAATTAGAGGGTATTTAGGCTTCAATGCCCATGTTTTCAACAGCGCGACGATTGAGCGAATGCTTAGGCATTTCAAGACATTGGTTCGCAGTATCACGCTGAATCCTGAACAGTGTATTTCAACTTTGCCGCTCCTAACACAAGAAGAGCGAGAAGAAATTTTGGTGAAGTGGAACGAGCATGAGATCGACTACTGTCCAGGGATATGTCTTCACCAGACTTTCGAAATGCAGACTCAGCAGACTCCAGATCATTTCGTAATCTCAGATAAGGGTACAAACATTACGTATGAAGCTCTTAATCAAGAATCTCAACAACTTGCTAATTTACTGTTAGAGATCCAAAGAAAATCCGAGTAGCAACCTTTAAAGGCTGTTTCCCTACGAGAACTAACTTTCCTAAAATACTACATTGGACTCGACTTGCGTTTTAAGCTTTGAGGGAAGTAATGACTATAAGCACAGAGCTGGCTGACTGACAAAAGTCTGTTTATTCAGGATAATCGAGGGTTTGGACGGTAAATTCTAACTGAAAGCGGTCAACGAGATATTTGAGCGAAGGGACCACGGGGTCAGCCTCAAAGCTGCCGAGAAACCGTACGCGTGAAATGAGTGGGCAGGGTTCAATTAAAGCCCGCCGAATCCAGTCCCAGCCGATACGCAGATAGCTAGTCGACCCTGAAGAACTGCGCAAAACCTTGCTGCGTCAAAGATTCAGGACGTAAATGGCACGATAGAATTTCCAGATAAGTCATCATCGCCGGAAAAAGCTTGCAAAATGAAGTCATCCTCATCGAGTTCAAATACCGATTTGCCGCTCACCGCATTGACTCGTCAACTCAACCTAAGCCATCCGTTAGTGCAAATGAGCAAATCGATAGACTGGCAGGCGTTTGAGGGTAAATTCAGGCGAATTGCCAAGCTGAGTGGTGGTCGTCCACCGCTGCCAACTCGGTTGATGGTTGGGTTGCATTACCTGAAAGCGCTGTATGGCGAAAGCGATGAGTCCGTGGTGGATAAGTGGGTAGAAAATCCATACTGGCAATACTTCTGCGGCGAGGAAGTCTTCCAGCATGAATTTCCCTGTCATCCGACAGCCTGGTGAAGTGGCGCAAGCAAGTAGGTCCAGAAGGAATCGAACAGCTGTTGGCAGGTGTAATTTGTAGCGCGATGAGTACTTCTATGCTGAAGCCGAGAGAAATTGAGAGAGTGAATGTAGACACGACCGTACAGGAAAAGGCAGTGGCTTTCCCGACAGATGCGAGACTTTATCAGCACGCCAGAGTAACGCTAGTTCGTGCGGCGAGGAAAAGAGGTGTTAAACTGCGTCAAAGCTATGTGAGGGTTGGTAAGTACGCCTTCTTTAAACAGAGTCGCTATCGCGTAGCGAGGCAACTAAAACGAGCGAGGAAGTACATTCGACAGCTGCGTACTTTTCTAGGACGTGTGATTCGAGATATTGAGAGAAAACTACCGCAGCCGGATGCGCAGATGAAAGTGTTGTTGAGTAGAGAAAAACAGATTAAACAACAACAGCGCAGTGATTCTAACAAAATTTTCAGTATGCACGCGCACGAAGTGGAATGCATCGCTAAAGGCAAGGTTCAAAAACGGGCGTTGCATAATAGGGGTATGAATTAAGGATTTCTACACGATGCAATGCCCGGAATGCCAATCGACGGGATGGTTCAAGTGTGGGTGACACTTTCTATGCGATTAGGTGCTTCAGCGACGCGATTCTCTGAGCAAGAGGCTGCACGATGGCAGAGCCCGCCGTAGGCGATCGCATAGGCTGGTTGTCGCCCCCCTCTAGTAATTGGCCTAGTATGAGTCCAGTCCTTTCCGTTGCTGCCTGCTTATCCCCGGATATTAGCCAAGACATTGGAATCCAGGTGCTTTCACGCTCGCAGCCCATTAGCCAATTGGCCGCGAGCCATCAGGTCAGCCGAAAATTCGTCTATCAGCAAGGCGATAAAGCTCAGCAAGCCCTGGACGAGTCGTTTGCGCCCTCTCAGGAAGATGACGATGTTCTGTTTAACCTGCCAGTGACTAAGAACTGGCTGTACCAGTTAATTCTGGGACTGGTGTTGATCTGCCACAGTTCCTATCGCGGCGTGGTCGAACTCTTTCGCGATCTATTTGATACACCGATCAGCGTTGGCACCGTCCACAATCGGCTCGAAGCCGCCGCTACGACAGCCACTGAA
>PPFU01034564.1_pt1 | contig 20068 bp, 25 predicted proteins | sample 1535991 | NCBI WGS metagenome assembly PPFU01 (sample SAMN04901290, study PRJNA319586) | Hypolithon metagenome, whole genome shotgun sequencing project. | isolation source: Antarctic Hypolithon | place: Antarctica: Miers Valley | collected 2014
CTACGCCACCAAAAATCGTAAATATTTCCGAAAATTATTTTATATTGAGAGAAATTAATCCAACTAGGTGGCGCGCGCGTATACAATTACGTTGTACAAAATATACTTTAAAATTGCCCGGTCGGCTTTATTTAGCATCGGGAAGAAATAAGGAGGAAGATGTGAGAGGCTGGTTCGGCAACACATTCGGCGGAAAGCTCGCGATGTACTCGCTCGGATTGGTGGCGCTTCTCGTGATCGGGGCATCGTCCTTTTTCGCCGCAGGATTGCTCGGGAGCGAGGATGAGCGTTCCAATAGTGACGTCTCCCCCACCGTAGCCGAGACTCAAGCTCCCGATAAGACCGGCCCGACCCAGGCGGAGAAGGATGCCGCTAAGGAAAAGGCCGAGGCGAAAAAGAAGGAAGAGTCAAAGAAGGAAGCCGCTAAAAAGGCCGAGGAAGAGGCTGCTAAAAAGGAGGCCGAAGAGGAGGCTGCCCGCCGGGCTGAGGAGCAGGCTGCCGCCGAGGAGCAGGCTGCCGCCGAGCAGTACGACTCATGGCGAGAAGCGGCTGCGGAGCGGGAACAACCGGTTCCGGAGCAGGCAGTGGGCACGGAGCAGGAGACTCCGGAGCAGCCGGCGGCCCCGGCCAACAGCGCGCTCTCTCTAACGGTACCCGGTGCGGGGATCTATAATGCTCCGGTCGTCGACAGCGTCGCGGAGAGCGACCTGGCCCAAGGCGCGGGTAAGATGCCGGCCACGGGCTTTCCCTGGCAGCCGGGCTCCAACACCTACATCGCCGGCCACGTCTACGGTTACGAAGGGACCGGAAGCTGGCAGCTATTCGCCGGGCTTCCAAATATGGGGGCCGGAAGCGAGATCTCCCTGACCGACGCCAACGGTACCACCTACACTTACCAGGTCACCGAGACTCTGGTCGTGGATCCCACCGACGTTTGGGTTGCGGAGCCGATCCCCGGCCAGACCACGGTCTCGCTACAGACCTGCACCGGCCCCGGCTGGAGCGAGCGCATGATAGTCCGCGGCGTATTGGTCTAGGGCGCTGCGTTTATCCGGTAGGTACAGGTGCCCTCTTTTGTATTGATCGGCCGCAGCGATGAGGCGAAAAGCTGTCCAGGAGAGTTACCAGACCACGCAAAGGCGCATCCAGACGCGCCCACGGAGCCGCGTCCACAACCCTGAAGTACAATAATGTCCATGAGCAGGGATACTCTGGACTTTGAAGCCATAGTGGAGAACGCGATAGAAGGAATGCCGCCGGAGCTTTTGGGCTTGATCGAGAACGTCGCCATCCTCGTCGAGGATTGGCCCGATGGATCCGAGTCCGTAGCTTACGGGGGTACAATTTACGGCCTGTACGAAGGTGTCCCGCTAACAAGTCGAGGAACCGGATACCACGGGGCTCTGCCTGACCGGATCACCATCTTTCGCGGCCCTCTGGAGCGAGATTTTCCGCCCGAAGAGCTCGAAGAACAGGTGCGGATAACCGTTATACACGAGATCGCCCACCACTTCGGCTTCGACGACGGACAACTGAACGAGCTGGGGTGGGGATGAAGGAGGAAGGCGACGGCTCGGTAAGGATAGAAAAGCATATAGACGCCCCTGCCCCGCTCATCTCCGCTTATATGGGAGACTTCCGCCACGCAAAGGAGTGGATGGTCGGGGTCGAAGACGTGGAATCTATCCAAAAAGACGTGTACCGTCTGAAGTTGAATACCCCGGTTGGCAAGCTCGAACCGGAAGCAACGGTGAACGAGCATAGCCCCGAGAGGGTAAGCTGGTCTTACAACTCGACCGTCGAAGGAGGAGGGCTCGTGGAGATCTCACCGGACGGAACCGGTGGTAGCATCGTTGCCTACAGCGGTGAGTTTCGCCTGAAACGGCGGCTGCTCGGCCGGGTGGCGAAGGCAGCGGGCCTGGATCACTTCGTCCGCCGGAACGGTGAACGCTCCCTGGAACGCCTCAAATATCTAATGGAAGCCCGACGCTACTGATGCCTATATCTAAATCTAAAGTCTGGAGAGAAACCTGATGGGTCCTTTCGAACTCCTGATCCTGCTTTTCGTTATCTTCCTGGTGGTGGGCCCCAAGCGCATAACCGCCCTTTTTCGCTCCCTAGGACGCGGGGCGAAAGACTTCACGGATGAGCTAGGCAGCAACAAAGAAAACGACGAGAGTGTCAAAAAAGAGTTGCCGGAAGAGCGTGAAGACAAACGTAAAGAGACCTGAATCCCGTAGCCGGGCGTAGCGGGGCCTATTACACGCCCAGGTACAGTCGGCCGCCGGGTCCGATGTGGGCGTTTGGTGCCTCCCGATCAACACCGGACAAATCTTCGCCCGAACTCTGCAGGTAGACGCGGGGTTCCTCGACCGCGAGTCCCGGATCAGAGGCGTAAGTCTGCCAGGTTATGCCCTGCCAGGTGAAGTTCAGGATGGCCGCCGGCTCCTCCCCCGGCCCGAGCGTCGCGTGGGCCTCCGGCTGGCCCATCGACCTGGATAATGAAGCCACGGCACCGAGATGCTCTGACTCGTTGAAAAGTTCGATCCCCGCCCGCAGCCGGTTGCCGGGCTCCGCGAGACTTCGCCGCAACTCGTACTCGTCTTCGAGCCTTTGCCTGAGCTCCTCCACGGCGGCACGAAGCTCCTCGGACTCAGCTTCCCGCTCCCCGGACTTTTGCTCCAGGGCCTCGCTATCCTTGTTCTGACGGCGAACCTCATCTTCGAGCTCCCGGACTCTATCAGCAAGCCGGTCTCGCTCGTTCAAGAGTGCCCGAATTCGTTCTTCGAGGTTCTCCCGTACGGCCCGAAACTCTCCTGCATGGCTCCGGGCTTTGGCGAGTTCCCCGGTTAGCTCCCGGAGCTGGTTACCCCTGATCGCCAGACGTACCTTCAACCCCGCTGCATCCGGTATCTCTTCGTCTGCGGCCGGGGCTTTTGAGACGGGTCCCGCCAGGTTGGTTCGGCCTAGCGGCCGCTCATCGTGGTCTTCGTTGTGGTCCGGCCCCACCAAGTCCCTTAGTCCTGAGCCTTCTCTTCTTCCGTCTCGGCGCTCCCATCAGCTTCAGGCTCACCATTCACCGACTGGGGTTCTTTGTTGTTACCAGGCTTCTCAGACTCTGAGTTTTCGGCTTTTGGATCCTTTGTTTCGGAGGTTGCACCGGCGGCTTCGCGGGTGGGCTTTTGTTCGGCTTGGCGCTTTTCACGCTCCTCCGGTGAGGACTTCTCCGACGAAGGCTTCTCTCGTTTCGGTTTCTCTCCGGTTTCAGAGGCGGCGGTAGAATCGGCGGCGCCCTCGGGTTTCGCCTTTGCCTTCGCCGGCTTTTTAGGCTTCTCTTCACCCTCTTCTTCGGGAGGTTTGGGGAGGCCGGTGATCTCACCGACCTTGGCCAGTATCTCAGCCGGTTCGGGGCGTTCGTCCAGCCAGGCGTGGATCACCTCCCGGTCGGCGCCGACGATAAACGCCGCGGAACGTGCATACTCGCCGAGCTTTTTGTCCTTCTCTAAAAGACCCCAGTCCCGGCTGGCTACCCGAGCGTAGTCGTAGAGGATGTAGGATTTGATCCCGGTCTTTGCGACGAGATCCCGCGCCTCATCGGGCCCGGAAACCCCGATGCCAACCACGGAGGCGGCGGCCATATTGATCTCATCTTCCCTCTCGGCCAACGCCTTGAAGTAATCTACGTCTACGTCGGGGTCCAGTCCTTGATAAAAAACAACCACCACGGGGCCCCGTGCGGTCCGCACACTCAGCCTTAGCTGGCCGCCTTGGGCACTCGGCAGACTGAACTCCGGCGCCTCGCTCCCAACCTCCGGTGCGGCAGAGACTTTGGTACTGGTACGCGCCACGGGATTCCTCCTAGCGTATCGAACGTTTTACTCAACATCGAATCTCGTTACCCCGAATATTACAGCTTATAGGCGAGTTTGGCCCGGCCTTTGTTATGCTTTGGTGGTGAAGTTACTGATAACCCACGGGTACATGCTCTCAGGGTCCGGCAGCAACGTCTACGTGCAGAACCTCTGCCGGGCGCTGGTCAGCCGGGGACACGAGGTGCATCTACTTTGCCAGGAATCGCATCCTCTCGACTACGATTTCGTCGACGAGCACTGCATAGCCGGCCCGGACAGCCTCCAGCGTCAGGACGAGCAGGACACACTTTACAAAGGCCGTTGTGCCGTTTATCGCCCGGCGATAGGAGACCTGCTTCCCGTTTACGTCTACGACGACTACCCCGGCTGGCGGGTGAAGACCTTCCTGGATTTGACCGACGAAGAGCTCGAAGCCTATGTGAAGAGCAATGTGCGGGCAACGAGGCTCGTGTTGGATCACTCCGGGGCTGAGGCCGTCGTGACGAACCATTCGGTTCCCGGGCCGTTTCTGGCGCGTCGTGCCCTGCATGATACCGGCGTACCTTACGTTAGCATCGTCCACGGCAGCGCTTTACAGTACATCGCCCGGAAAAGCCCATTCTATATGGAGATGGCCCGCGAAGGGCTCGCGGGCGCGCGGCGCATCCTCTCGCCGTCTTCGCACAGCACCCGCACGGTCGAGGAAGACTTCCCCGAACTCTCCGACAAAGCCGCCACGGTAACCGGCGGCGTTGACACAAACCTCTTCCACCCGGGCGCGCTCGACGTTGAATCCTTGAGGGATGTTTTGAGTGGCGGCCCTGGGCGTGGGCCGGAACAAGCCAAAGCTCTGGATATAGTCCTCGAAAGCTCGGGCTCAATGGATGATCTGGGATCCGGCCTGCTATCCATCTCCACTGAGTACGAGCCCCGGTTTCACGACCAGGACGCCGGGGAACGACTCGGGGCTTTTCTTGGAATGGACGGCCCGCTCATTGTTTACGTCGGAAAGCTGATCCACTCGAAAGGCGTCCATAGCCTCATCTCGGCGTTCGCCAGAGTCCAGCGTGAGACGGGAGCGCGGCTCCTCATCATTGGTTTCGGCACCTTCCGGGAGGCACTCGAAGCCCTCGTAAGCGCCCTCGGCTCAGGAGATCGTCGTATCTTAGATCTACTCACCGCCTCGGACCCGTTGCTAGAGGGTGGACCGGACTCACCTCTGGATCACTTCAGCTTATCGGAGGGCTTGGTCCGCAACGCCTCGGGCATAGAGGACTACATTGAGTTCATAGGTCCGCTCGGCCACCGTGAGCTTGCGAAGCTGTTGCCGGCGGCCGACGCTGCCGTCGTGCCGTCCGTATTTCCGGAGAGTTTCGGGCTTGTGGCGGCGGAACTCGCGGCGAGTGGGGTTCCGCCGTTCGTCGCCGATCACTCGGGCCTGAGAGAGGCCGGCGGTATCGTCGGCGAAGGCCTACCGTTTGATCCCCGTGTCAGCATGGACGGTTTCGAAGAGAATCTCGCACAGGCCCTCACCAAATATCTCAGCCTTACCGATCAAGAGAAGCTAGAGAGCCGCCGGGTAGTAAGGCGCAACAGCGTGGAGCGTCTAGGCTGGACTACGCTCGCCGACCGGATAGTAGCTTTGGCTGGTGGGAAACCTCAGGACTCTTCGGGCTCGTTGAGATGACGGCCCGACTCGTCCACAGCGTCCGGGGCGCGCATGTGTTCTTTCCTATGAAAGGCGGCTTTGCCGATCACATGCGCGGATACAGGCGTGGTCATGAGTAGGAAAAAGGCGATCAGAACCACGCGGAATATTATGTCCGGCTCCCCGATAAGCGCGGAGGCGGCTAGAATGGATAAGAGGCCGAGGAACACTGACTTGCTCGCCGCGTGAAGCCGGGTAAACGTGTCCGGCATACGGATTATGCCGTAGATTCCGATCGTCACGATAAACGTGCCGAAGATTACCAGGGCGTCTGCGAGATATGGAATCACCGCCTGCACTAAAAGATTTTCCTCTCTCCATGATACCGGGCGGCGGCGATGGTGCTCACGAAGGCCAAGAGCGCCAGTATGAGCGCGGCGTCCAGGTAGTATGCGGTCCGAAATATGTCGCTAAAGAGCACCAAGAGGCCCACCAGGACGAGTGTAAGGGAGTCGAGTGCCAGTATGCGGCCCGCCGTGGCGCGAAGCCGGATCGTCGCTATCACGGCGATCACCAGCAGAATGGTCATCCAGCCGGCCGCCACGTAGAAGACTATCGTATGCAATCCAAAGACCTCCTATCGGTTAGAGAGAATTTTTTCGGGATCATGGGAATACCCTGCTCTGCCACTTACGGTAGAACTCTTGATGCTCCCTGCGAACTTCGTCTGGGTCGGTCGCGTCTATGCAGTGTATGAGCATTACGTCGTTCTCCCAGTCTACGTCTACGAGGAAGGTGCCGGGAGAGAGCGTCGTCGCCATCGAAGAGATCGCCACCCCCGCCGGTGTCCTGTCGCCTATCGGCACGGCCACGATGCCGGGGCTGACTAAAGGTCTTATGTGGAGCGTAACGAGCGCCACGGACCAGGTGCCCGTCACGATATTCCACACCTCGGCCACGAAGAACGGCCAGAAGTAGAGAAAGCGCCGTGGGAGATCCGTCGAAGCGGGCTTCTCCTTGAAGGTGAGCCGGCGCGTCAGAAAGACCAAGGCGCCGGATATCCCAACGCCCATTACCAGGTCCGGCAGGGCGAAGCTGCCAAGGACGAGCGCGTACATAAGCGTTAGGAGAACGATCGTAAAAACCACGAACCGCAAGCTAAGAAGTCTCCGCGAAGACTTCGGCGGCCTTGGCGCCGACGTACAAGAGTGGCTCCGGGTAGAGACCGAGGGCGACCAGTAGGACGGCCATGGCCACGACCAGCAGTCGGGCCGCGAGAGGGCTTGGCTTGCCGGATTCCATCCGGCCCGGCTTCAGGTAGATCTTCTGGTAGATCTGGAACGAGTAAACGAAAGAGATCGCGCTGCCCAGGAAGATCAGAAAAACTAGCGCCACGCTGCCGACGACCCCATCCCAGGCGATCGCCGCCCGGAAGAGCGCCAGCTTCGACACCCACCCGGCGGCGGGCGGAACCCCGGCGATGCTGAACGCGCCGACGGCGAACGCCGCCCCGACCATCCACCCTCGGAGGCCGGTGGCCAGGAAGATCAGACCTTTATTCAAGGAGTTGACCACCGCGTATACGACGGCGGCCGCGTACCCAATAGGACCGCCGATGGCGAGGGCTATAAGGATGTATCCAGCCTGGCCTATCGCCGAGTAAGCCATAACCTCGACCGGTGAGTGGCGTGAAACTGCCTGATGCGCCCCGTAGATAACGCTCGCCGACCCAAGCACCAGCAGTACCGGCGCACCAAACGCGAGCTGTTCCGGCATAATGTATCCCCCGAAGCGAAGCAGCCCGTACCCGCCAATATTCGCCACGGCGCCGCTGAGAATGGCCGCGACCGGTGCGTGGCTCCCTACGTAAACGGCGGGAAGCCAGAAATGGAAAGGAAACAGTCCAATTTTCAGACCAAAAGCAACGAAGATCGCCGTGGCTATGACGATGGTCGGGTTTAGTCCCACGTCACCGATCCGTTCGGCGGCGATCTGCATATCAAGGGTTCCGGTGATCCGGTAAAGGCCCGCGACCGCTATCAGGAATATGACCGAACCAAGGAGGTTGACTATGGCGAAGATAAACGCCGCCCGCACCTGATAATCCTGCTCCCGGTAGCCCGTCAAGACGTAAGAGGCCGTCATGGCGATCTCGAAGAAAACGTAGAAGTTGAACATGTCTCCGGTCAGGAAGATCCCCATAAGCCCGGTATTCAGGAAGAGAATCAGCGCCGGGAAAGTTCGCGACCGGACGCCCAGAATCACCTCGTAGAGAAGCGACGCGAGCACCACCCCGCACGATACCACGGCGAACGTTACACCCAGGGCATCGGCCCTAAGGGCTATACCGACGCCCAGCGGCCAATCTCCGGCGACCATCACTACCGTGCCCTCTTGCAAAACCCGTGCCCCGAGCAGGACGGACGATACGAAGCTCGTCCCGAGGCCCAGAAGAGCCAGTATGCCGACGATCTTGCGACGGCCGTCCATCATGGCCAGGGCTGCCCCGAAGACCCAGGTGACACCGATTGTCAGGGAGATGAGGATCAAACCGGCCCCTGACGATCCGAGGTTATGCGCTCAGGTTCCTCATCGCGTTCGAGCGCCTCGGCGGCTTCGGCTTCGGCCTTGGATATATCTTCAATGTCTATGGAGTTGTGGGATGTATAAAGCCTGTAGCTAAGGGCGAGCAGCAAGGCGGCCACGCTAGAGCCGATGACGATCGCCGTTAGCACCATCGCCTGTACCAACGGGTCGCTCACCTCACCGGTTTCGGGGAGCGGGTAGATCGGGGCTCGTCCACGAGTGAAACCGGCGGCCACGATAAACAGGTTGGCGGCGTTTGAGATCAAAACAATCCCGATGACGACCCGAACCAAGTTACGCTGCAGCACGAGATACGCCCCGGCTCCAAAGATGAGCGAGATGGCGAACGAGATGATAAAGGTCATCCGGCTCCCTCCCCGAAGGCTTCGTCCGGGTCCAGATGTTCCTCTTCTTCGCCGCGACGCTCTATCCGGTCTATGAGCCGGGCCAGGAGGCTTATGGCCCCGGTCCCGTAGCCGACGACGAGGAGAAATATCCCAACGTCGAAAGCGACGGCCGTTATTATCTCCAGCGTCCCGAAGTGTATGACGGACGCCCCCGGCGGCGGCCAGTGGGTCATCACCGGCTCGCCCACGAACAACGGCCGGGCGGCCACGACGAGCGTCAAGAGCAATCCGGCGAATGCGCCGTAGCCAATGCCGCGCAAAGGCAATAAGCGTTCGGTTTGCTTCCTTCCGAAAGCGAGGTACTGCATGATTATACCCAGAGAAACTACAACCCCGGCCGAGAAACCGTCTCCCGGCTCGACGTAACCTTTGACCAGTATAGCCGCCGCCGTAACCAGCGTCGGTAGCAGCAAAAAGCGGGCTACGAGGCGCGTCATGACGCTCGTAACGCCTTCGGGGACTCCGCCGGGGGAGCCGGAACGCACGTCTTTCACGGCAACCTCCCACGGAGTAGCAGGGTGGCGATGCCGAGAAGAACCAGGGCGACCACGGAGATCTCCCCCATCGTGTCGAGGCCTCGGAAGTCGGCCAGTATCACCGTAACCGCGTCCTTACCGTGGGCTTCGGGCGTCATCTCTAAAAGTTCGGATGCCACACTTTCCTCTCTCACCGGCTGCGAGAGTGTCGCCCAGCTTATCGCGAGCATAAATCCTCCGGCAAGTGCGGCGATCAAGCCTTTCACTTTCACGTATTGCACGGGTATCCTGGCCCCGCGCCGCAATACCTGGTAAGGGATCAACTTGAGCGTACCCAGAATCACGAGCGTGATTATCGTCTCGACCAGCACCGCCACCAACGCCACGTCCGGCGACCCGAAGAAGGCATAGGCGACGGCTATCGAGAAGCCCGAGGCGGAGATCACCAACACGAGCGTAACGTGCTTACGTACGAAACACGTCGCCACGGAGGCAACGGAGGCCCCGATCAAGGCCAAAAGCAATGGGAAGTCCGACGTCTCAAACCCCCCAAGCTCGTAGACGCCGGAAGTACCGGTAAATACGAGACCGAGCGCCACGAGTATCCCGGCCGGAACCAGGATAGCCGCCACCCTTCCTCGCGTATCCCGGACTTCTACGCGGTGAACGACATCCGAGAACCGGTTCAGTTCTCCCAGTCCAACCCGGTAGATCCGCTCGGGCCCGACTTTCTCCCCAACACGGGAGAACAGGTTTACCGCGCCCTGCCAAAGCGACTGCGACAGGATCACCAACGTCCCGATCCCAAAGGTGCAAAGCGCCAACAGGTTCACGGACCGGGTGTCCAGATGGTAAGCCGGCTCTACGCCTTCTATCGGCGCGGCGTAAGAGACCTCTCCGGCGGCCCGGGCCAACTCTTCGAACGGTCCCAATAGAGTTCCACCGACAATCACCAGCACTCCCAACACCACGATTGGCGCAACGAGAGCCGCAGGTATGCTCTTTGCCTCGGTCCTCTCCTCTCCCAGGAAGATGCCGCTCCAGAACCGCCAGGTATAGGAGAGTGTCAGGACCGTCGCTGTTAGCGCCACGATGACGAACACCGGCCCGCTATTCAATGCGGCGTTGAACAAGAGCTCGTCCTTGAAGAACCCGATAGTCAGAGGAACGGCGGCGAGTCCGGCGGCTGTAACGCCGCTTGCCACGGCGAGAACCGGCATGGAACGCGCGAGGCCTCCGAGGTGCGAGAGACGATTCTCCCCCGTCGCTTCGGTAACGGCCCCGGCGGTCAGGAACAGGGCGCTCTTCGCCAGAGCGTGGGCCAGTACGTAGAACGAGGCGCCAATTGCCCCGTATTTTCCGCCGATCCCGAACATAAACACCACGTATCCGTACTGGGAGATCGTAGAGTAGGCTAGAAGTTGCTTCAGGACGTCCCGGGTCAGGGCGATCAAACCGCCCACCAGTATCGAGGCCGCCCCGATGACGAGCATCGCCCCGAGCAGGAACTCACTTTTCTGGAGCAGCGGATAGACCCGCCCGATGAGCAATACTCCCGCCGCGACCATCGCCGCCGAGTGCAGGTATGCCGAGACGGGCGTCGGGGCCGCCATCGCTTTCGGCAACCAGAAGTGGAACGGGACCTGGGCGCTTTTTGCGAGCCCCGCAACCGCGATAAGGCCGCCGGCCACGATCAGGAGTAGTCCCGGCTCCGTAAGCTGTGTGAGTTCCGGGACCGAGAAAGTTCCGTACACCCGGTAGAACATCAAGGCGCCTATCAGCAACAAAACGGCGGTGATACCTGTAACGAGTAGCGCCATGAGCGCCGAAGCCCGCGACTCCTCTTCGTGGGCGTCGTAGCCGATCAGGTAATAAGAAGCTATCGCCGTGAGGTCCCAGAACAAGAAGATCAGGATGAGGTCCTGGGCCATGGCAAGACCTACCATCGACCCCATGAACATCAATATAAAGAAGTGAAACCGGACGGCGTAGGCTTGGGGGCGATCCTCGTGCTGAAGATGCAGCGGTATGTAGCGCGAGGAGTATACGACCACCAGGAACCCTACCCCGGTCGCAAGCAGCGAATACAGGGTTGCCAACCCGTCAAGGTCAACCGCGAACCGAATGTCCAGCGTCGAGGCCCAGGCTACATCCACGCTGCCTCCACCCGATAGCCAGCCGTAGAGCGTGGCGGCAAACGCCAGGGCGGCGAATAAGGCCCCGACGGGCGCGGCCAAGGTTGTCCGGAACATACCGGCGAGCACCGCCGCCGGCGCGGCCAACAGTGCCAGCGCCAACGGCACCAGGACTAACGAGGCCGTCAGCGAAGGTCTCCCAGTGCGGGCGGTTCCACTCTAAAAACTTCCATTTCCTCTCCGGTCCATCAGATAAAAAAGCCCGATCCGCGACTACGCTCGGCGTATTTTGGCCTTACCCTGGGCCTAATTGTAATAGGAAAGCAACTCTACCGCCCGCCCAGCATACCGTCCAGCGTAAACAGTTGTCGGAGGGTTTACAATAGCCGTGTGGAAAGAAACCAAAGGACAAGGATGATCCAGCTAACCGACTCTTACAACCGAAAGATGGATTACCTGCGGATCAGTGTTACCGACCGGTGCAATTTCCGCTGCCAGTACTGCATGCCCGAGGATATAAAGTTCCAGGACAGCTCGGAGCTGCTCTCCCTGGAGGAGATGCTCGTTTTCGCGGAGGCATGTCTTCAGCTTGGCGTCACGAAGGTACGCGTTACCGGCGGCGAGCCGCTCGTAAGGGCCGGTGTCGTGGACTTCGTCCGGGAGCTCAAAAGGATTGGCTTCGAGGAAGTAACCATGACTACCAACGGGTTCTTGCTGGAGAAGCACCTGGAAGGTCTGGTGGACGCGGGGCTTGATAGGATCAACGTCTCCATAGACACTCTCCAACCCGAAAAATTCCAGTTCATCACCCGCCGGAACCACTTCCAGAGGGTTTGGGACGCCATAATGGCTTCTCTCGAAACCCCGCTCTCGCCGGTCAAGATCAATGCCGTCGCGATGAGGGGCGTGAACGACGATGAGATCTCCGCGATGGCGAATCTCACGTTCAAATACCCGCTTCACGTCCGCTTCATAGAGTTGATGCCGCTAAACGGCGACACCGACGGTTCCCGTTTTCGCTCGCTCTTCATCTCTGGACGTGAGATCCTGGACCGGGCTCAGGAAGAGTTAGGCGACCTCGAACCGGTAGAAAAAGAAGACCCGGCCGCCCCAGCCGACGAGTTCAAGTTTGACGGGGCACCAGGAACTTTCGGCGTCATAACGCCTGTGAGCGAGCCCTTCTGCGCCAGTTGCTCCCGGCTAAGGCTCACGGCGGACGGTAAGATACACCCCTGCCTCCTCACCGACCTCGACGTGCCGGTAAAGGGCGCCATCCGCTCCGCAGACCCGATACCCGAGATACATCGGGTCCTTTGGGAGACGGCGCGGATAAAGCCCGCCGCCGGCCTAACCCTACCCCAGGAATCGAGAAACCGGACGATGAGCCAGATCGGCGGCTAGCGCCGTGGCGGTGGGAATACCGAACTACTTCGATACGAGTCCTCCGTGGAACTGAGCACAAGGGTTACGCGACTCCTGGGTATAGACTATCCGGTCGTGCAGGCCCCGATGGCGGGCGGTATCACCACGCCTGCTCTCGTTGCCGCCGTTTCGAACGCCGGAGGACTAGGAAGCCTGGGCGCCGGCTACATGGCGCCGGAGGCTATACGAAGGGCGATCTCGGATGTCCGCTCTTTGACGGATCGTCCGTTCGCGGTTAACCTCTTCATCCCTGAGCATCCCGAGGCAACACCTGAAAAAGTACACTGCACCAACGACCTAATGGCGCCATTCCGCACAGAACTCGGTATAGACGCCCCGGACGAGGTTGGATCTTACGCACAAGAGTTCTCAGAACAACTCGCCGTGGTGATCGAAGAGCGGGTCCCGGTCTTCAGCTTCACCTTCGGAATACCCGAAGCGGACCAGATCTCCGCCTTGAGAGAGGCCGGCATCGTCACTATCGGCACGGCCACTACCGTCAGAGAAGCCCTGGCGCTGGAGAAGACGGGCATAGACATCATCACGGGTCAAGGGGCTGAGGCGGGGGGCCATCGCGGCGCCTTTCTAGGCGACTTCGCGGAAGCTGGGATCGGGACGTTCGCCCTCGTACCCCAACTGGCCGACGCGCTGCAGGCGCCGGTCATAGCATCCGGTGGCATAGCGGATGACCGGGGACTCACGGCAGCGCTGGCTCTAGGGGCCGAGGCGGTACAGATTGGGACGGCCTTTTTGGCCTGCGAGGAGAGTGGAGCCCACCCCGAATACAAGAGAGCGGTGCTGGAAGCGGCAGATGACAGTACTACGGTAACCCGGACGTTCTCCGGCAAGCCGGCGCGGGCGATCCGGAATCGCTTCCTAGACGAGATGGAAGAACATCGAGAAGAGATTCCGCCCTATCCGATCCAAAACGCCTGGACCAAAGATATCCGCGACGCGTCGAAAGAGCAGTCCCGGCCGGAGTTCATGTCTTTGTGGGCTGGCCAGGCGGCTAGCTTGAGTCGTTCCGTCCCGACGGCTGAAGTTGTCGAAGGGTTAGTCGCCGGGGCAAAAGCCGCGCAACGCTAGTCCGGCTCTATGCTGGCGATGAGGCCTGCGGAGGTTAGCTGTTCGGCGTAGAGTTCGGCCAACTCTTTATGGGTTTTGGTGGCGACGGCTTTGCCTCTTTTGTGGGCTTCGATCATTATGGAGACAGCCTGGCGCGTCGACATACGTGGGATCACCTTGCGAAGAGTAGACACGACGTGCTCCATCGGGGTGTAGTCGTCGTTGTGCAGGATGACTTTGTAGGGCGGCTCCTGACTCGTGCTCCGCTTGGTAGTCTCTTTTGGTTTCGGTGGTGTCTCGACCGAGAGCACCACTGTTCCGACTGTTCCAGTTTCGTAAGAATTTTCTGTCATGGGTATAGAGAGGTTAGCATACGAACTCCCAGAATTGCACCTATTTTATAAGTGGCAATACCCGTTCCTGAACGGCCTCCACTGTGCGACGGTTTGCAGCGGCGATCCTATCTGCGCGTGGCGTGGGCGGATAGTCGTCCGGGTTGTCGTGCATGAGATGCGGCAGTGTTACCGGGCTACGCTCACCCCATTTCGCCAGCCAGTCCGGGCCGGCTTTATCGGGCAATTCCTGATGGGATACGGTGGCCCAGAGCGAAGTCCAGGCGCGGGGCACGACGCGCCAGATATCGTAGCCTCCGCCGCCGGTGGCGACCCACTTTCCACCGCAGAGGTCGTGCGCGAGATCGTGGATGCGGCGCGGGATGTGCTCGTAGAGCCGGGTCGTGGCCGAGAGGTGCGTTAGCGGATCTAGCTTATGGCCGTCGCAGCCGTTTTGGGAGAGGATCAAGTCTGGCCGGAAGGCTTCCAACGCCTCTGGAACGATGGCCTCGAAACAGGAGATCCAGGACTCGTCGTCGGTAAAAGGCTCTAACGGCACGTTTACGGAATAACCTTTGCCTGCTCCGCGCCCGACTTCCCCAACACCTCCTGTGCCCGGGAAAAGGTGGCGGCCCGTCTCGTGCATGGAGATAGTGAGTACTTCCGGGTCGTTATAAAAGGCCCACTGAACGCCGTCTCCGTGATGGGCGTCGGTGTCCACGTAGGCGACCCGGATACCGGGATGCTCTTCTTTGAGCCGGGATATGGCCACGGCGGCGTCGTTGTAGAAGCAGAAGCCGCTGGCGGCGGAGCGGAGGGCGTGGTGGAGCCCGCCGGAGATGCACATCGCGTGATCCACCTCGCCCTCCATGACGATCCGGCACGCCTTCAAAACCGCGCCGACGATCAAAGAACAGGCTTCGTGGACCTGGGGGGCTACGGGATTATCCGCCGTCCCAATACCGTAGCGCAAGAGGTCCGTGGCGCCCGCGACGCCGCGTTCGGCCTCCTGAACCAGCCGGATGTAGGTCAGACTGTGGGCCATCAACAGGTCTTCTTCGTTGGCGGGTTCCGGCGCCACGAACCTGTTGCCTTCGAAGAGCCCGAGCGACTCGCAGAGCTCTAGCGTCAAACGGATCCTGAGCGGGTTGAAAGGATGACCTTCGCCGAAACCATAAGTTTCGAGGACGCGGTCGTGGACTATCGCGGACGCGCCGCTCATGGGTGCAACACCCAAGACACCTGGCAGCCGCCTGTCCCGAGTCCAAAGGCTACCCTATGCGGGTTTATGGGGCTGTTCCGGGGTACATAAGCACGTCCAATGGTGGGCTTGCCCCGGAGCGAGACTATGACTTCCCGGATTACAGGATCTTCTACAGACACGATTTTCATCCTTTCCCATCAGGCTCGAAGAGAATTTTATACTAGCTCCTTGCAGTAGGCAGTCATCCGGGAACTGGTATAAATGACCCCATGACCGAATATCTCAACGAGTTTCTAGCCGACAAGGCGACGATGCTCGTAGAAGAGAACTTCACCGGCGTCCGTCCCAACTGGTGGTGGGAGCGGCGGATGGGCGGCGGCATCGCCATCTGCCAGGAGCTAGATCCGGAGGCCATGAGCCGGGAGATAGCGTCCGGGACAGGCGAGGATGTCGCCGCAGTGCAGGCACTCGTAGAAGAGGAAGTTGGGCTCGAAGACCTTGAGCCGGTCGTTCTGACCTTCGAGATACCGGGCGAGACGAGCGCAGCCGAGGCTGCCAGAATGTTGCAGGATCGCTCTTCCAAACCTGAAGGTCTCGCCTCGGGCCTCTACGCTCAAGTCGATAAGGCGGCCCGTGACCAGGTTTGACCTAACTTTTCGCCGGGCGGCCAGCTTACTTCTCCTGGTGCTCATCGCCGCGTCCGCGTCATGCGGGGCGGCAGAGCCTCGGAGCAACGCGATAGAGATCTTCGAAGCCCGCTTACAAGACGAAGCCGTGGTCGTTAGAGGAACTTGGTCGAAAGGCCTTTCCACCCCGCCGGCCTGCCAGCTCCTAACCGGTCGCGACGGGAAAGTCATTGGACGTTTCGGCCTCGAAGATGCGGCGTTTGGCGCCAACGGTTTCTCCCAGGAGATCTCACTAAAAGACATACGGGCCGGAAATAGCGGCAATTATCACGTGCGATGCGCGGTAACCCTCGACTCGGCCAAGGTCGCGAGCGAGACCGTGAAGGTGACGGGGTAGCGAATCAGTACCGTGGCACGGAGGAATCCACCTGAGAATAGGCGTCCAGGCCGCCTTCCAGGTTGGACACGTTTTGGAAGCCGGAGCGTTCCAGGGCCCGGGTAACGTACGCACTCCGAAGCCCGTGGTGGCAGATCACCACAGTCTCCAACTCCGGGTCCAGTTCGGACACCCTCTCGGAAAGATCGTTCATCGGGATGAGCCGGGAGCCTTCTATCCGGGCCAGGCCGAATTCCCACGGCTCCCGCACATCGAGTAGCTTCAGGTCTTCACCGGCTTTGAGCCGCTCCTTGAGACGTCGGGGCGTTATGTTCTCATAGTCAGGCTGGCGCACTAAGGCTTATCTAAGACTCGTAGTCCGCCACCAGCCGTCCCGAGGTGTGGGCGTCGAGCTTCTCTACCACCGCGAGGTGATCCGGATGCTCCAGATACTCCTGCAAACCGTCCCGGGTCTCGAATCGGGCGAATAGCGCGTGCGTGTACTCCCCGGCACGGCCGCTGAAGTCCTCCCCGACCGAAAAGTCCCGAACGCTTGGGATGCTCTCTTTTAGGGCTCTTAACGAAGAGATAAGGTCCTCGACGTCTTCCTCCGGGGCGTCCTCTTCGACAGCGAACAACACGATATGATCTACCATCATTTCCTCCTTCGAACCGCCTATCTGTGGGCAGTTTAGCATTCTTGCCGGTGCATATGGATTCTCTGCGAAGCCTTACAAATTATGTGGGAAAAGTATCTACCCCTCGGACCTTCGGCGATGCATCTCCCACGCGATCAGCGCCACGACCAACGATCCGACCACCGCCCAACCCCAGGGTCCGATGGTCAGTAGGTGCCCGCTTATGACAGAGACAACCACTATCGGAATAATGCCGAGCGCCGTCGTCCAGGTAAATCTCCAGAAAGAAACGCCTAGCATGCCCATCGCTATATTGAGCAGGCTGAAGGAGATAATAGGGATGAAACGAACCGCCACGAGTTGCCAGTCCGACCGCTGCTGGGTCCATTCTTCCATTCGCTCCAGTCGGTCGCCCGGCGCTATACGGAACACCAGCGGGCCGGCGAAGCGGGCCACACCGTACCCGGTCCAGGAGCTTATTACCATGCTGCCCCAGGTGATGGCGATGCCGCCCCACGTCCCGAACACCAGGCCGTTCGCGATCGCCAAGAGCTCTAGCGGAAATGGCACAAAGGAGTGGACGACCATGAGCGCGGTTGAGGTTAGCGGGGCCCAGGGCCCTAGACCTTGAATGGTGGCGCGCAAGCTTCCGGCATCCAGATTCGCGAAGAAACGCCAGAGATCTCCTAGCGGCCCGCTCAACCACCAACCGAGAGAGAACAATGCGATCGCCATCGCGAAGAACATAGCCACACGACGAACATCCGGATCCAACCGCCCAGCCCTTTGGCCTCCATTGCGTTTAGAGAGCCGGTTCTTCGTTACGCGAGGGTTCTTTTTTATCCTACCCATACCACCGACTATATCGGTTGTCCTTCAGCAACGAGACCCTATCTGTTTCATCCAAACCCGGTCCTGACGGCTCGTTACATACAACGCTGGCTGAGTCGAGTCTACCACCCGAACCGGACAGATACGTGGGCCTGATCCCGGCTGCTTCTCTAACCTATCCAAGAAGATCCCGTATGACGTTCCCAGCCTTCCACTTCTGTGATTCGGAGCTATCCGAAGTGGTTTTAAGGAGTAGGTTTCCGTTCAGATACGCCTCTTTGAATGAGACATCCAGCAGGTACTCGGTACCGTCGTCCCCGATAGCGAAAAGGTAACAGGTCGGATGGTCTTCTATATCGTAGGTTACCCAGCCTCCGGTGTTGTATACGCGCATGTCCCGCCCGCCCGGCAAAGATAACTCCCCCCAGCCACCGTCGTGGGTGTCGCCGTAGACGAAGGTAAGATCTCCGGAGAGGTCGTACTCTTCCAGATGACGCATCATATGCGGCAGGAAATACTCCATGCAGAGCTTCAGTGGCTCGTCGTTGATTCCCCCATCCGAGGTGAGACGTGGTACCCGTTCTTCGGGTATATTCGGCAACTCTGCCCAGGAGAAGAGCTTGCTTTCTTCCGGGCTCTGGCGTTTCAATCCGAACCTGCCACTCAGGACGGCCATAAGGTAGGCCGCCTCGTCGAGCATCGAAGTCGGGTTGCCTTCGTAGGCGGGAAGCAGCGCATCTATAAACGGGGCCACGACCTGTTCTAGTTCGTAGAGGTTCCTGGCCTCTCTAACATCCCCTTCGGAGAGAACCTGGAAGTCTCCGAGCAGCCCGTTCGAGGTCAATAGATCCATGATTTTTCTGGCCCACCGGGGAGAGGTTACTTCCTTCCGAAAATGGGTGCCGTGGGAGAAGACGTAAGTACGCCCGTTGAACCGCTCCGCGTATAGCGGGTTCGCAAAGGAGATCTCACGTCCCTCTTCTTCGATGGTCTCCCAGAGTGGCCCATCAGGATAACCGAAAATCGTGGCGAGTAGCTCCCCGGCGCTCTCGTTCGGATCTACCCGCTCTCCTCGACTTACGACCGGATCTCCCGCAGGTGCGGTAATATATCCGGCGACTTCCTGTTCGTAGAGTTTCTCGCAGTATGCCGTCCACAGAGTATGGTCGTGGTTTCCAGGCATGTATACGGCCTTCTCGAATGAGACTGCCTCGCCCAACGTCTCCATGAACCCGTGGGTGCTAGTTAGCATTTCTTCGGGGGTAGCGTGGGACTTTTCCGGGATATCTCCCATGAGGATCAACTGCTCCGCTTCGACTTTCTGACCGCCTCCTAGGTGAGTCCGGATCACATCGGCCAGGTGCCGGCTTCCTTGCTCGTAAGAGACTAAAGAGGTCGCCTCCCCAAGATGGGTATCCGATATACAGAGGTACTTCAGCCACACCGCGGGCCGCCTTTCACAAGTGAACGGTTTATCGTATACGAGTCCGGGAAGGGTAAAACAGCGTATGACGGGGTGTCAACGTCAGGCGTTTTTCTTTCCCGATGGCTTACCCGATGGGGCGCGGTTCACCAGGTAGATGCCCGAGACGATCAGTGCCGCCCCGATCAGGAGGAAGGCTGTGAGGCGCTCGTCCAAAAAGACCGCCCCCATGACTATCCCCACGAGGGGCACGAAGAAAACGTAGGCCGCGACCCGGCTCGCCTCACCGGCCCGCACGAGCCCGAACCAGATCAACCACGCCAATGCTATCCCAATCAGCGACGCGTACCCAAGGCTCATGAACAACGTCCCCGTAGGCCTGACCTCGGACCACGGCTCGGTCGCGAAGCTAAAAGTCGTGAGCACGATCCCGCCGATCAAAAACGGCCCCGCGACCGCCCACATGGTCGAGACTCGCTCCTGGAACCGCTTGAAGAATACGGTCCCCATCGCCCAGAAGAACGCCGAAGCCGCGCCGAACGCCACCCCGACGGCGGATATCGAACCGGAGAGACCCTCGACGCTCACCGCGACGATCCCCGAGAACCCGAGGACCAGCCCGATCACCTTCGCCGCTGAAAGCCCCTCACCCAGCATCAGCCACGCCAAAAGCCCGGTGAGTATCGGCTGAAGGTAGATCAGGACCGCCGCAGTCCCGGATGGCAAGTTCAGAATGGCCGCAGTCTGGAACCCGATGAAGAACACGACGTTGAAAGCCGCGAGTAATAAGAATATCGGCCAATCACGCCGCAGGTGCGGGCTCCCACCCCACACGAGGGCGACGAGCGTCATGGCGGCGCCCCCGAGCAATGTCCGCAGACCGGCGAAGAGCATAGGCGGAGCGTACTCCAGGCCGACCTTTACGACCGAGAAGGCCGAGCCCCAGAACACCACCAGAAGCGCGAACGCAAGCACCACGTAGCGCCGCTTGCCGAAAAGCTGCAAATATCTCCTCTAAAAAGCCAAAGAAAACAGTCCGGTTAGCTTA
>PPFU01006355.1_pt1 | contig 19999 bp, 20 predicted proteins | sample 1535991 | NCBI WGS metagenome assembly PPFU01 (sample SAMN04901290, study PRJNA319586) | Hypolithon metagenome, whole genome shotgun sequencing project. | isolation source: Antarctic Hypolithon | place: Antarctica: Miers Valley | collected 2014
CGCCGGCACCCGCTCGTCGGTAGGGGCGACCGAGACCGACTCATCGCCGGCAGGAGAGTTCACCGGCGCCGAGACCGACGGCTGCGCCGCCGCAGGCGGCGCGCTCTGCCCGGGCGTCCCAGCGGATCGCAGCGCGGCGATGAAACGCTCGCCCAGTACCTCAGCCTGCCACCCCCGAAGCTCCGTGATCGCCGCGAGCTCCTCGCGCGACGCCGGGTTCCGGCGCGCCACGGCCTCCATGCGGTCTCGCGCGCAGAGCACACCCGGGTCGAGCTGGAGTTCAGCCGCCATCTCGTCGCGGACGGCCTTCACGCGCGCGACGCGCCCGTCAAAGTCGGGATCGCGGTCCCAGCGCGGAGCACGTGGAAAGCGCGGGAGATCGTTCTCGCCCACCGCGAGCCCTCGCCGGATCGCCGCCACGAGCCCCTCGCCGCGCCCTTCGAGAATGCCGCGTGGCATCCCCTTCACGGCGGCCAGCCCGTCGCGTGTGGTGGGGGCGAGCTTCGCGAGCTCGAACAGCGTCTCGTTGCCGATCACCCGGAACGTGGCTCGGTCGAGCTCGCCCGCTACCCCGTCGCGCCACTGCACCAGCTCCCGCAACAGCGCGAGTTCCCGGCGACTGAGATCGCGCGCACCTTTCATGCGCATGAAGGCCGTGTCCCCCGCGTCCTCATCCCACCGCACCGACTCGAGCAATCCGAACTCCTCCTGCGCCCACCCCAGCCGGCCGAGCCGCTCGAGCTCGCCGCGCAGGATGTCACGCAGGGCGTGCAGCCAGCGTGTATCCTGCGCGGCGTACGCCAGCATGTCGTCGCTCAGCGGACGACGCGACCAGTCCGCCCGCTGATGCTTCTTGTCCAATTTGACGTCGAAGTAGCGCTCCAGCAGCGCGGCCAGTCCGAACGCCTTCAGGCCGATGAGTTGGGCGGCGATGCGCGTGTCGAAGACGTGCCGCACCTGCCACCCGTAATCCTGACGGAGGAGGCGGAGATCGTAGTCGGCATCGTGGAAAATGATCTCGACGTTCGGATCCTCGAGCAACCGGCCGAAGCCTGCGGGCGAGCCGACCGCGAGCGGATCGATGATCGCGCTCTGCTCACGCGTCGAGATCTGCAGCAGATAGATTCGATCGACGAATCGGTGGAAGCTCGCCCCTTCGGTGTCGACCGCGAGCTCACGCGTGTCGGCGATGGCGTCGAAGAAGGTGTCGACCGTGGCCGGGTCGTCGAGGTAGACGAGTGGATGATCCGGGGTGTCGGTGCGTCGCGCCACGCGTCCTCTCGGGCGTGCAGGTCAGATGCGGGCACCGCGCCATGCGAGCGCCTCGTCGGGAGCCGTCCGCGCTCGTCGGGTGGCCGGACCGGCGGGCTCGGGACGGCCGCAGGATCTGGCACCGGACACGCTGGGCCGGGCACTCCTGCTAATCTAGCGTCTCGCGCCGCAGCGGCGCGCGTCAGTGGTCTCATGCGTCGTAGCCTGCGAAGTTCACACCCGCGATCGGTTCCGCCGCGATCGTTTCCGTTCACGTTCGACCCAACCGAGCCGCTCCACCATGAGTGACGCACCATCAGACGCTCCGCCGCCGGTTTCTGTCCGGCCTGGTCAGGCCCCGGGCGCTCCGCCAGGAGGCAAGCCGACCTTTACGGGCCGCTGGTTCGATCGACGCAGCACCGGGGGATGGCGCAGCCGCGATGTGCTCCGCGCCGCCGCGCTCGTGTTTGCGCTGTACTACGTGCTGCGCGTGCTCTGGTCGGCGAATCAGCTGGTGCTGGTCATCTTCCTCGGTATTCTCTTCGGTCTAGCCGTCTCGAGCGGGGTCGACTGGCTGCAGTCGCACGGGATGCGCCGGGTACCGCGCGGGGTGCTGGCTGCGCTGATCGTCTTTGGGTTTATCGGCTCGCTGGTCGGGTTCTTCGCCTGGAGCGGGCCGACGCTCGCAACGCAGCTGGGCGAACTTCGAACGCGGCTCCCTGAAGCGCTGGACGAGATCGAGGCGTGGCTCACAGAGCGTCAGGGCGGGATGCTCGCCGGCCTGGTGCTCGGCGGCGCCGCCCGCACTGACGCGAACGAACCTGACACGCTGATCGTCACGCCGGTCGGTGCGGGGGGCGCGGCGCCGACGGCGCCGGCCGTGGCTGCCACACCGCAGCAGCCTCCAGCCCCACTCGTGGTCCGGGAGAGTCCCGCACGGGCAGAATCGCTCGCCGTGGCCGCCGCGATCCTCGGCGACACCCTCGGCGTACTCGACTCGATCAGCATCGCCGAGATTCGCGCTCGAGCGCGGGACGCGATCGCCGCGGATACGACCACGGTGGCCGCCGCGGCCGTCGAGCAGCTTCCGGCGCCGCCCACTGTGGTCGCACCCGTCCAGAGCGGTGGCTCGATCGCAGTACTCGTTCCGGGGCAGCGGGAGCAGCAGGGCGAGGCCGCCGCCCCCACCGGCCTTCGGGGCCGCGCGATGGCGCAGCTCCAGGGTGCCACCCGCTACCTCTTTCCCTTTCTCACCTCGACGTTCGCGGTGATCGCGGGGCTGGTGCTCGTCATCTTCCTCTCGATCTATGTGGCCGCCGACCCGCTGACGTATCGCAACGGGATCATGCACCTCTTCCCCATCGAGGCGCGGAAGCGGACGGATGAGGTGCTCTCGGCGATCGCGCTCGTGCTGCGGAAGTGGCTGGTGACGCAGCTGATCGCGATGCTTGTCATCGGCACCGTGACGACGATCGTGCTGACCGTTCTCGGCGTGAAGGGCGCGCTTCCGCTGGGCATGATCGCGGGGCTGCTCGAGTTCGTGCCGAACATCGGGCCGCTCCTGGCGGCGATTCCCGCCGTCGCGATGGGCTTCGTGGATTCGCCGGAGAAGGCCCTGTACGTGGGTCTCGCCTACTGGGGCATTCAGTTCCTGGAAAACCAGCTGCTGATCCCGCTGCTGATGCAGGAAGGAGTCGATCTGCCGCCCGCCCTCACCCTGCTCGCACAGGCGATGCTTGCCATCATCTTCGGCTTCCTTGGCCTCTTCGTCGCGGTCCCGCTGGTGGCCGTCGGGATGGTGGTCGTGCGGATGCTCTACGTCGAGGGCGTGGTTGGCGAGCCGATGGACGCCACGGAGGAAACGGACGGGGGGCTCACGACGCCCAGAGGGGGCTTCTGATCGGGCCGAACGCCGGCGCGCCCGACACGCCCTTCCCGCTCGGCCGGCTGATCCCCGAACTACAAGCGGTGCCGCGCGCCGAGCTCGGCCGGGTCGCCTCGCCGGTGCAACAAGATGCCGGGTGGGAGGGAGCAGGGGAGCTCTGGCTCAAGCGGGACGATCTGAACGCGCCGGTCGCGGGGGGAAACAAGGTACGAGCGCTGGAGTTCCTCCTCGCCGGCGCGGGTTCGGGAACGACGGTCATTACGGTTGGCGGCACGGGCTCCACGCACGTCTACGCGACGGCGACGCACGCCCGGCGCGTGGGCGCACGGGCGGTCGCGGTGCGATGGCCGCAGGTGATGCACCCGCTGGCGCATCGGGTCGCCGCGACGGCGCGCGAACGGTGCGCCCGTACGGTGGACCTCCCCCTCCCGCTCGCGCTCCCTATCGCCATCCGGCTCAGGCTTGCCGCGGCCAGCGGACGGCGTGTGATGGGTGGGCGGGCGCACTGGGTGCCGTTCGGCGGCACCAGTGCGCTGGGGGTGCTCGGTCACGTGAACGGCGCGCTGGAGTTCGCTGACGACCTCGCTGCGGGTCGGGTGCCCCGCCCGGACGCGATCGTCCTCCCCATCGGAAGCGCCGGCACCACCGCCGGGCTCCGGCTCGGGTTGGCGCTGGCGGGGCTGGAGATCCCCGTCATCGCGGCTCGCTGCGGTCCGCGGATCGGCATCACACACCGGCGGCTGGAGACGGTGACCCGTGCCGCGATGCGACTGATCGAGGCTCGGAGCAGCGTGCGCATTCCCTGGCCCGACCCCGGACTCGTCGAGATCGACCACAGCGTCTACGGCGGAGCGTATGGACGTCCACACCCCGAGGGCGCCCGGCTCGCGACGTCGCTGTACGCGCGCACCGGCGTGCTCCTCGACGCGACCTACACGGCGAAGGCGTTGCTGGCCGCCGCGCGGCATGCCGAGCGCTGCGGGGGCGGCCGGGTGCTCCTCTGGGTCACCTTCGACGCGCGGGAGTTCGGGGACGCGACCGGGTGAGTACGCGACCGGTTCGCGGCGCAATCCACTTACCCCCTTGAAGCAGCGCTCGCGCGTCCGCATCGTGATGAGCGCGTTCCGGGCACCAGATGCCGTTCACCTCCCTCGATCCCGCCGGTGCATGTTCGCGCCCCCTGCTCCGCCGCTCCTGCACTACACCGACACCGGCACAGGTCCGCCGCTGCTGTTCGTGCACGCCTTCCCGCTCTCCGGATCGATGTGGGAGCCGCAGGTCGCGGCGTTGGCCGGCGAGTTCCGCTGCATCGTGCCGGATCTTCCCGGGTTCGGAGAGTCGGCGGCCGGTGAACCATGGACGATGGATCGGTTCGCTGACGATCTCGCCCGGGTGCTGGACGACGCCGGAGTCGCGGCCGCCGTGGTGTGCGGCCTCTCGCTGGGTGGCTATGTCTCCTTCGCGCTCCATCGATTGCATCCCGCTCGCGTGCGGGCGTTGATTCTGGCCGACACGCGCGCCGGTGCCGACAGCGAAGATGGGCGCCGGAAGCGTGAGGCGACCATCGCACTCGCTCGTGAGGCAGGGGTGGGCGCGGTGGCGGAGCGGGCAATCAACGGGCTGCTCGGAAAGTCGACGCGCGACCGGTCACCGGATCTCGTCGCCGCGACGCGTGCGCGCGCGGCGGCCGCGTCGGTCGAGGCGATCGTCGGCGCCTCACGCGCGATGATGGACCGGCCAGATTCTACCGCGAGGCTTGCGGAGATCCACGTGCCCACACTGGTGATCGTCGGCGACGAGGACGTGCTCACACCGCCGCGTGAGGCACGGGCGATGGTGGATGCGATTCCTGGGGCCCGGCTGGAGATCATCCCCGGAGCCGGCCATCTGACGAATCTCGAACGCCCGGCGGCATTTACCTGCGCCGTACGCGATTTCGTCGCGGCACTCCAGGAGCGCTGACGGTGCTGTTCAGTCTCCAGACCCTCACCTGGCTTGGCGCACTCGCGGTCATCGTCGACATCGTCGCGCTGGTCTCGATCTGGACGAGCCGGGCGCATTCATCGCAGGCGAAGCTGCTCTGGACGGTGATCGTTGCGGTGCTGCCCATTCTCGGCGCGCTGGCCTGGTTCCCATTAGGTCGGGAGCGGCGCCGCCGCCCCGAATGACCCGACCCGTCCGGCTACTCCAGACCCTCACGAGGCACCCGCACCCCGTCACTGAGCTGCGGGCTACGCGGACTGGGCCGATCGGCTCGCGGGTTGTCGGGTCGCCCGCTGTTGATTGGCGTGTATTCGGTTCGCGCGTTCTCGGCGATGCATGCCACGAGGCGATCGGCGAGTTGGCCGAGTTCGCGCGTGCGGCGCTTCGTCGTCCGGCCGAACAGGGCGCGCGCGGCCAGATAGCTCATTGAGAGCACGGCACCCAACCCGCCCACCGCGGCCACCGCGATCAACCCCGGCTGCGTGGCGACCATCGCGGTGGTGAGGCCCAGGCCGGCCCCGCCGATTCCCCCCATCATCCCACCGAACAGGCCGCCGGCAAGCTGACTGAACCCCTCCTCCATCCGGATCACCGTGCGACCGCCTGACGATGTGATGGTCACCCGAGTCGAACGCCCCTGCCCCTGGCGCGCCGGCATCGCCGTCCACATCAGCGAGCGGCCGATGGTGCTGACCAGCCCGGCATCGCCCAGCGCGTCGCGGATGATGGCGACAAGCGCCTGATACCGGTCGTCGGGCACCTCTCCCTCCACCACCCGCTCGAGCGCGAGCGCCGTTGGCGCGCCGAGCAGTGGGTTCACCGGCTGTGGCGCCACGGCGTCGTGCTCGGCGGCCGCCCGGCGCACCAGCGCCGGATCGAGGCCCGCTTCGGCGGCGGCCGCCTCGAGGTCGGCGAGCGAGAGCCCCGACGGGTCGCCGCGCACAGCATGCGGGGCCTCTTGTAGCTCCGCCGAGCGCTTGAGAATCATCGCAACCTCGCGGTCGCCGTAGCGCCGCTCGCCGCCGGGATCGTTCGTCATGGCGTTCAACTTACTGCCGCCGGCGACGCGTCGCACCGTTCGGCCGATGCACCATGCATGATCTGACGGTCCGGTGTTACCCTGTGGAGTGACGAAGTCCCGTGAGCCACTGCCACACTCCGGCCCATGCGAGCACCACGATCTCCCGCCGACTCCGAGCTGACGCGACTGCGCAACCTCGGGCCCGTTTCCGCGGCCTGGCTTCACGCGGCGGGCATTCACACCGAGCGCAGGCTGCGCGAGCTTGGAGCGGTCGAAGTCTTTCGCCGCGTGCTGATCTCCCGCGGCGGCGGTGTGAGCACCAACCTGCTCTACGCGCTTGAAGGTGCGATCCGCGGCGTGCGGTGGGATCATCTCCCAGTAGAGGATCGCGCCAAGCTGCGCCGGGCGGTCGACGGCGCCGCAAACTGATCACACAGCTGCGGCGCTCAACCACGCCGCACGTTCGACTACCTCGACCTCAACTGGAGCCACACGATGGGACTGTTCTGGGACCTCTATCAGCAGAGTCAGCTGTCGGAGCACAAGGATCGCTCCATCTCGCTGGAGCAGCGCGTGGATCAGCTGGAGGCCGAGCTTCGCGATACTCGGCTCCTCCTCCGGGAGGTGATCAGCCGATTGGAGCAGCGACTCGGCAATGACCTCGATCGCGACGGACGAGTCGGCTGAGGTCGGGCGGCGCGGAATCCGCGTGCGACCGACTCCCGCCCCCGCTGTCGCTCCGTCTCCTCCGACGCGCCGAATGCCCTGCTCCTCGTGGCAGCCTTACGCTGGAGCGTGCTCTGGATCGTGCTGTGTCTCGTCCGACGGCTGCGCTGACCCGGGCTCGTCAGGCCGCACGCGGCGCTGACTCGCCCGTCGTGCGTGACCACCCTCCCGGCGATAGTGGCGGCGTACGCGGGCGATGTGCTCTGGGCCGCGATGGTGTTCTGGCTTCTGGCCCGCGTATGGCGTATGGCGCGCACGGCACGTCTGGCGGCCGTGGCGCTGACGATCGCCATCATCGTCGAGGCGAGCCAACTTTCCGACATGTCCTGGCTTGTCGCGCTGCGCGCCACGCCCCTTGGCGCCCTCGCGCTCGGCCAGGGGTTCCTCTGGAGCGACATCGCCTGTTACACGATCGGGGTGTCCGTCGCGGCGCTGCTGGACATGGCGCTCGATGCGCAGCGCCGTGTGCGCGCGGCGTCACGCCGGCCCGCCTGACGGGGAGCCCGCTATCGCGACTCCAGATATTCGGCGAGTTCCGCGGGCGAGCGCGCGACGAACTCCGCCGCACTCGGTCCACCGATCCGCTTGAAATCCACACGCACGGCACGCAGCCCTGCGTCAAGCGCACCGCGGACGTCGGTGTGCTCGTTGTCACCCACGTGCAGTGCCTCGTCAGGCTGCACGCCGAGCCGCGCGAGCGCCGCCGCAAATGGCTCCGGCCGGGGCTTGCAGTGCCCGAGATCCATGGAGTAGATCGTGGCGTCGAACAGGGGGAGGAGGGCGTCGCGCGCGAGCAGGGCGTCCTGCGCCACGCCCGACGCGAACCCCGTATCGCTGACGATCGCCAGCCGGTAACGGGCCGCGGCGCGCCTCACGAGATCCGCCGCGCCGGCGAGCGGTGGTGCGGGCCAACGCAGGAGGGCGGCGTCCACCGCGGCCACGGCGGCGGTCAGATGCTCGCAGTCATCTGGGCGCTCGATCTCGAGTTGCGTGAGGATCCAGCGGATCCGATCGCGCGTGTGGTAGCCGCGATGATCCTCGCGCCACCACCGCTCCGCTTCCTCCCCCGAGGCGAGGTACAGCGCTTCGAATTCGGACCACGGGATCGGACGGCCCAGAGCGACGAGCATCGCGATGAGGGCGTCCTGCCGAAAACGAATCCGCTCCGGCAGGGCGTGCCCGTCGTACAGCGTGTCCCAGTAATCGAAGGTGACCGCGCGGAGCGCACGCACCCCGTCCCGTGGCTGCACCGTCAGCGGGTTGGGCGGCCTGGGGGGGTGTCGCTCTGGAAGATGTCGCGATTGATCGCGATGTACGCGCGCATCTGGTTGGGGACATCCTCGTCCGGGAAGATCGCCGTCACGGGGCACTCCGGCTCACACGCGCCGCAATCGATGCATTCGTCCGGATGGATGAACAGCTGCTCCGGTCCCTCGTAGATGCAGTCCACCGGGCAGACGTCCACGCAGGACTTGTCCTTGACGCTGATGCAGGCTTCGGTGATGACGTACGGCATGATCTGGCGCTCTCGGCTGGCGAAGCGGGCCCCATTGCCCGTGCTGGTATCTAGATGATCCCCTGGCCCGGGGAAAGGGCTCGGCGAGGGGGGCGGACTGGCAAGCAGGTGAACGTCTGCTGAATCCGAACGGTGTCCGGAGCTTATCGCCGCCAGGGCGGCATCTCGCCCGGCTTGCGTTTCAGCTCGGGATTCTCGCGGAACAGTGTGACGGTCTTCCCGATCACCTGCACCACGGAGCTGCGAGTGGCGAGGGCCAGGGCATTCGCGGCATCCTTGGCCGGCACGTCGACCTGCCGGCCCAGCTGGACCTTGACCAGTTCGCGTGTCCGGAGCGCGTCGTCGAGGGTCTGGAACACGGTGGGCGTCATGCCCGCCGCGCCAACCTGCACCGCTGCCGTCAGATGGTGCGCCTCGGCCCGGAGCGCCGCCCGCTCCTTTCCGTTGATCGTCATGGTCGCGCTGCTCCCGTGCGCTGAAGAAAGGGGTGGGGATTCACCGGAACCCCGTCCCAGTACCGGCGAGGCTGGTATCGCATCACCTGGAAGTGAAGATGCGGCACACTCGCCGGCGAATTGCCCGTCGTGCCGACGTAGCCGATCACATCCCCCTCTCGCAGTGGCTGACCGACGTACAGCCCTTCCCGATACGAATCGAGGTGCGCGTAGTAGTACACGAACCGTTCCTCGCCGTCCAGCGTATACACCGTCAGCCCACCTAGCGTGTTCGCGCTGATCCGGAGGACGCGACCCGCCTCCGCCGAGATCACCGGTGTCCGCAGCGGAGCCATGATGTCGACGGCATTGTGCTGGCGCCCCCCGCTCCGCCCCGCCTCGAAGGTATCGGACACCCGGCGCGGCTCGACGCCGGCCACGGGGACCATCAGCCCGCGGGTGCGGAGCATCTCAAGATCGCCGCGCGTGACTCCCACCGCCGGCGGCGCCGTCCCAGGACGCGTGCTGGTCCGAGGCACCCGGGCACAACCGCTGATCGCCAGCGCGAGAAGCAGTACGGCAATCGCGACCGCTCCAGGCGGGCGCCGCGTCGTACTCACGTTCATGCCGGCGTTCATGCCAGCGATCTGCTCGGCCAGGGCGTTCGATCCGTTACCGGCCCTCGCCCTCCGCTCACAGCGAATCGAGCAGATCGTCGACCGCCTTGGAGTCCGCGTCGTGCAGCACACCGCCCGTCACGATCTTCTGCAGGATATCGACCGCTTCGGCCGCGAGATCGCCGGCGTGCATGCGGTCGCGGTCGAACCGAACGATGTGGCCGAGGAGAATCGACGCGATCTTCGCGTCTTCTTCGTCGTCGTCACTCTCGTCGTCGTCGTCGTCATCGTCATCGTCGAGGCCGGCCACGGAGTCCTCGAAACTCGGGATGCTCGCGCGCCACGGCTCGTCCTCCCCATCCTCGCTCAGATCCATCAGTCGCGAGGCGGGCACGAGCGCGAAGAGCCGCGCCTGAACGCCGGGCTCATCCTCGACCGCCAGCAGCGCGAGTGGAACCGGCTCGTCGAACAGCTTGAGCGCCAGCAATTGATCGATTGCCTCGCGCGGCATCGCGCATCGAGCGACGAGCCGGTCTCCGATGTAGGTGCCGAGCACGGACCCGCCCGGCGCGCGTTCGTCATCGATCGCCCCGACCCCGATCGGGATTGGAATCGCGGTACTGACGAACACCGGCGACCGTTCCGGCGTATCGTCGTCTGGAGTGGGAAACTCGGGGTGGGCCATCGCGGGAACTCCTGAGAACGTCGATCCGGCGGGGCACCCCCGCGGATAGCTGTGCGAAGGACTAATCGCCGGCTGAGCCTCGGGCTAGGTCGCATCGACCCACCCGGCGCGGCCCTGCGGTGGCGCACCCCGCCGGGGGAGACGCCAGCGGCTGGCGTCCCGGGAACGGCGTGCGGCCGGCGACGTGAGCCAGAGTCCTCACACGGTGATCACCATTCGGCGGTAGATCCGCGACCTATAGCGGCTATCCTCGGTGCCGAGACCTCAGCAGCGCGAGCAGCGATCGGCTCGAACTCGCGAGCGCTGGGCGCCAGACCGCCGGCACCGGCGACAGCTGCGGTGGCCGTTTCTCGCGATATGCGGTGAGTCTCCGCGAGCGCGCCGGCGCGTGAGGCGACGGTGGCGGACGATTCCCGCGATCGGGGGATCCGACGCCATCGCGTGAAGCACCGCGGCGCATCATCATCGGCGGCACCTCACTCTGAACGGCTCGACCATTCACGCGGTGGTCCACAGAGAGCAGATCGACCGCGACATTCCGTGTTTGCCACCAGCACAGCTCGTCAGACGGCGTGTACCCGTGCGCCCCAACGCTACGGGACAACCTACGAAACGCCAGACCCCAACTCCGCCACTGACCCGTTCGCCCGGATCCGGAACCACTATCTTGTGTCGGGCGCCGGCCGCGTACCACGATACCCCGGCCGAGCGACGCCGCTCTGCTTCGGCGGACATCACGTCAGGCAGCGGGCTCTGCCGTTAGGCTCATCGCCCGTGCAGCACGCGTCTGCTGGGTGGACAGGGGCGGACGTCGGGCGGTTCCGCCGCGTCGCGTGCCCTCGTGACCTTCGCACTGTTTTCGACACCCCCTCGTGCCCTACACCCGATTCATCGCGCTCGGCGACAGCCTGTCGGCCGATCTCTACCCGGCAAAGGCTGCCGCGGGCGACACCGACCCGGCGAGCCGGCATGAGGCGCTTCGCCCCGGCCTCGGGGCCGCCGCCCTGTTGTATCGGAATGCCGACGGCTACTGGCCCGCGCACCGCGGCCGTGATCTGGCGACCCGGTATCCGGGCATGCGGTTCGAGAATGCGCACAGGCTCGACCATCCCGCGGCGCACCCGTCCGACCATCACGCCACCGCCGGCTCGACGACGGTGAGCGTGCTCGCCTACCAGCTCACGCGCGTCGAGACCACCGCCGACCCCGTGCTGGTCACCCTGACGGTCGGTCGCGACGACGCGCTCCGCATGCTCGGCGCCCCCCGCCCCCCGGCGACGCTCGTCGCCACGATGAGCGAACGGCTCGCCCGCGTCCTCGCCGCCATCGATGCGCGATTGCCGAACGCGGATCTCCTCCTGACCACCGTCGTCGACCCGACCGACGGTACCGGCCGCCTCGCCGACGACACCGACGTCGCGCGCGAGGTGGGGTGGTTGGAGGATTACAATGGCGAGGTGCGCCGCCTCGCCGCCGACCGCCCCCGCGTCAGGCTCGCCGACGCGCACCGCCACTTCCTGGGCCACGGCCTGACGACACGCCCCGATGAGCAGTGGATCTGGGCCCCCTCGCCGTTCGAGCTCAACGATCGCGGGGCGAGCGAGCTGCGGCGCGTGTGGTGGAAGGCTATGCCGGGGTTCGGAACCGATGATGGCGCCCCGGCCCGCGCACCAGTATAGATCGCGTTCGATAGAGCAGAACCGGGCCTTGACCCGACCCAGCCTACCGCTGCCGCACGACTGCATCTCGTCGACGGCGTGCCCGTCGCCATTGGCGGTATCCGGCAAGCAGGAGAACGATCGCGACGGTTGCGGCGACCCAGTACAGGCCAAACGAATGCGACTCCTCGGCGAGTCGAGCGCTGCCGACGGCCATCGGGGCCGACGTGGAACTCGGGGTGGTCTGCATCGGATTCTTCACCGCAGTAGAGACGCGATCAGTCATGCAACTGCGGTCGTGACGCCACGGTCACGGGCCGTCGTCGAATGCGCTCGGAGAACGCGAACATCGCACACGGAACCGCTGTACGGGTCTCGCGCGCGGGCACGGTAGCCCGGCGCCCGAACCGGGGAGCGCCGATCGCCGGTCGCTTCCGATCCGCTGCGGCGCGACCCGCTCCGGTATGAACACGGCAATCGCGAGGCGGCGGCTTTGCGTGCGTGAATCGCACAGTCGTCGCGAATCGCTGGCACCTATCCCTGGCGAACCACGTGCCAGCAGGCGCCGATGCCCACATCGCCCGACCCGTAGCAGCCTCGACGAGCGCTCCGGCCCGCTACTCGGCGCCACGGTCACCTGCCGGCGGCGAGGCGGTCGGCGCGAGTGTCACACGCCTCACGACCGTCGTCACCGTCCACGTTCGCGTCGCGTACCAGACTGCGATAGGTGAGCGCCATATTGCGCTCCAACACCGCGAGCGCCCGTGCGCTGTCCCCGCGCTCGAGCGCCATGATGATCGCATCATGCTCGCGGACCGACTCCTCGATGTGCGCCCGGTCGGAGTAGTACCAGAGTTCGAGTCGGCCGAGCTGTGCGCGCAGGTCGTCGAGGAGCTCCTGTAGTCGACTGTTGCCGCTGCGCTCCGAGAACACCCGGTGGAATTGCGTGTTGAGTGCGATCCGAGCACGGACATCGCTTCGCTCGCTCGCGGCGAGGCGACGATTGATCTCGCGCAGAAAGTCGAGATCGGCCGCGGTTAATCGCGGAAGAGCGAGCTGACCGGCCAGCAGCTCGAGCGCCTGCACCACCGGATAGAGCTCCAGCAATCGGCCCACCGGCTGTTCCGGAGTTCGAAAGCCACGATGCGGCACGCGCTCGAGAAATCCCTCGCTCGCCAGTCGGCCGAGTGCCTCACGAATGGGTGTACGACTGACACCCATCGCCTCGAGCTCCTTCTCCCGAATGAACGCGCCAGGGTGCAGTTCGCCGCCGAGGATGCGGGCGCGCACGGCCCGGTACACCTGCTCCGCCAACGTCGCGGGTGCCGTGTGCGGCCGATTCTCGATGGGGGAAAGGTCCGGAATCGTGGACATCGACATCGACGGAGCGAAGTGAGAGTGCGTGGCACAGCCGCCGCTGGTCCGACCACATCGCACGCTCGGCGGTGCATGGACAATCGGTCCTTGCACGGCGCCGACCGGGATTGTATACAATATACACGCCTCGGCTACCCACGTCCCCACCGTCTACCGCGTCGATCATGGCCACTGCGATCTCATCGGTTCCCGCCTCATCCAACGCCGACAGCTCGGGTCGGTACGGGACGGTCCGCAACTATATCGGTGGCGAATGGTTCGCTGGGGACGGCGCCCTGCTCGACGTGCACAGCCCGGGGAACGGCAGCCTCATCGCGCGCACGCCGCTCTCGACTGCCGCCGCGGTCGATGCCGCCGTCAGCGCCGCGGAGCGCGCGCTGCCGCGCTGGGCGGCGATGCCGATCAAGGAACGGGTGCAGCTACTCTACCGCTACCGCGCCCTGCTCGAACAGCATCTTGATGAGCTCACCGCGCTCATCGTCGAGGAACACGGCAAGCTTGCGAGTGAGGCGCGCGCCGAGGTGCTCAAGGCGATCGAGCTCACGGAGTTCGCCTGCTCCCTGCCGCAGATCGCCACCGGCGAGGTGCTCGAGGTGAGCCGAGGAGTGGAGTGTCGCACCGAGCGCCACCCGGTGGGCGTGGTCGCCTCGATCGCACCATTCAACTTTCCGAGCATGGTCCCACACTGGACGATCCCGAACGCGATCGCCCTCGGCAACTGCATGATCCTCAAGCCATCAGAGCTCGTGCCGTTGAGCGCTGGGCGGATTGCCGAACTGCTCGCGGATGCGGGGCTGCCGGCTGGCGTGTTTAACGTGGTGCACGGTGGGCGTGAGACGGTCGAGGCGATCTGCGATCATCCGGGAATCGCGGCGGTCACCTTCGTGGGCTCCACGCGTGTGGCGCAGGCGGTCTACCGCCGCGGCACGTCGAATCTCAAGCGTGTGCTCGCCCTCGGCGGCGCCAAGAACCATCTGATCGTCATGCCTGACGCCGAACCGGAGATGACGTCGAGCAATGTGGCCGCGTCGATGTCCGGCTGCTCGGGGCAGCGGTGCATGGCCGCGTCGGTGATGCTCGCGGTGGCCGACGCGGACCACATCGTGGCGCGCGTGGTGCAGCACGCACGCGCTCTGACCCCGGGCGAGAGCCTCGGCCCGGTGATTTCAGCCGACGCCCGCGTGCGCATCGAGCGGTACATCACCGAAGCGGTCGAAGCCGGCGCGACGCTGCTCGTGGACGGGCGCGGCACCGTCGTGCCGGGACGGGAGGGTGGATTCTATGTGGGTGCCACCGTGCTCGACCACGTGACGCCCGAGATGCGCATCGCCCGGGAGGAGGTGTTCGGGCCCGTGCTGGCCATTATCCGCACGCCGACCCTCGATCAGGCACTCGACCTCGAGAATCAGTCGCCGTATGGCAACGCGGCAGCCGTGTTCACCGAACGCGGCAGCGCGGCGCGCCATGTCGCCGAGCGCGCCGGCGCGGGGATGGTCGGCGTGAACGTTGGCGTGCCGGTGCCGCGCGAACCGTTCGGGTTTGGCGGCTGGGGCGACTCCTGCTTCGGTGTGGGGGATATTACCGGCCGCGGCTCGATCGAGTTCTGGACGCGTACGAAGAAGATCACGACAAAGTGGAACGCTGACGCCGGTGTCAACTGGATGTCGTGAGGCACCGTTCGTCAGGCATACCGCTCACTCGTCCGAACACCGCCCATGACTACATCCCGTCGCACGTTTCTGATGGAGATGGGTGCCCTGACGCTGGTCGGGCGCCGGTTCACCCAGCCTGACGCCGTGCTTCATAACGGCAACATCATCACGATCGACACGGCCCGCCCGCGCGCACAGGCCGTCGCTATAGGCGGCGGCCGCTTTCTGGCCGTTGGCGCGAACACCGAGATTCGTGCGCTCGCTCGAGCCGGAACACGCGTCGTGGACCTCGGCGGCCAGACCGCGGTGCCCGGATTCATCGACGCGCACGCTCACGTGGCATCCGCCGGACTTCTGCACCTGCGTCGCGTGGATTGCGACCTCCGCTCCATTCGCGCCATTCAGAGCGCGATCCGCGACCGCGCCAGCCGCACGCCAGCGGGCGAGTGGGTACTCGGCTTCAAGTATGACGATACCAAGACGATGGAGGGCCGCACCCTCACGCGCGCCGACCTGGACCTGGCCGCACCGGACCACCCCGTGCTGATCAGCCATCGCGGCGGACACAGCGCGTACGTCAACTCGCGCGCGCTGGAACGGGCGACGCTGACGCGAGACGCGGCCGATCCCACCGGGGGCCGGATCGGCCGCGATCCGGCCTCTGGTGAACTGACCGGGCAGCTCCTCGAGCGCGCGGTTGGTCTCGTCGGGCGACACATTCCCAACACCACCACGCCCAACGACCGACGCGAGGGTGTGACGCTCATGTCGCAGATGCTGGCGAAGGCTGGCATTACCTCCGCGCATGACGCCTACGGATCGGCGGCGGACCTGCAGGCCCATCGCGACGCACGCGATGCCGGCGACCTGCGCACGCGCATCTACTGCCTGATCGGATACGACGGCATCGACCGGATGATCGCCGGCGGCGTGCGCACCGGCCAGGGCGATGAGTGGGTGCGTGTTGGTGCGATGAAGGCCACCTGCGACGGCTCGATCTCGGAGCGCACAGCGCGCCTGTCGGAGCCGTATGTTGGGCGGCCCGACGACGTCGCCTCATCGTCGCCGACGACGACGAACTATTTCCTTTGGCGCAGAAGGCCCATGCCGCCGGCTGGCAGATCGGCATACACGCCAATGGCGACGTGGCGATCGATCTCGTGCTGCGCATCTATGAGCGGCTCCAGCGCGAGCAGCCGCGACCGGATCCGCGCTTTCGCATCGAGCATTGCACCGTCATCACAGACGATCTCGTGCGGCGCATGCGGGCGCTCGGCGTGATTCCGACGCCATTCTCCACTTACGTGTACTTCCACGGTGAGAAGATGCGCGAGTCTGGTGCCGAGCGATTGAACCGCATGTTCGCCGTGCGAAGCTTTCTGGATGCGGGCATTGGCGTGACACAATCGTTCGACTACCCGCCCGGACCGTTCGAGCCGATGATGGCCCTTCAGTCCAGCGTTACACGGACCGACCTACGCGGTACCGTCTGGGGGCCAGACCAACGAATCTCCGTCGAGGAAGCCATCCGCGTCGGCACGCTCCATGGCGCGCGGGCGTCGTTCGAGGAACAGCTGAAGGGGTCGATCGAAGCCGGCAAACTTGCCGACCTCGTGGTGCTCGGTCGCGACCCATTGCGGGCGGACCCGTCGACGCTGATCGACATCCCGATTGAACGGACGATGGTCGGCGGCCGCTGGGTATATGAGAGTTGACCTTCTACCCGCATTTCGCTTGAGGCGCCCGTGACACAGACCTCCGCATTCTCCGCCGCGCCCCCGTCCGACCACGCCACCGGCGATCCGTCGCTGGATGCGCAATGGATGCCATTCACCGCAAACCGCGCCTTCAAGCGCGCGCCACGGATGCTCGTCGCGGCGAAGGACATGCACTACACGGCCAGCGACGGGCGCCCGATCCTGGACGGCACGGCGGGGCTCTGGTGTGTGAACGCCGGCCACTGTCGAGAGCCGATCGTGCGCGCCATCCAGACAGCGGCCACGCGGCTCGACTATGCGCCGGGGTTCCAGATGGCGCACCCTGGCGGCTTCGCATTCGCCGAACGCCTCGTGCGCATGCTCCCCGGCGATCTCGCCCACGTCTTCTTCACCAACTCGGGGTCGGAGGCGGTCGACACGGCGCTCAAGATTGCGCTCGCCTATCATCGCGCGCGCGGCGAGCCCGAGCGTATGCGCTTCGTGGGACGGGCGCGCGGCTACCACGGCGTTGGCTTCGGTGGAATCTCTGTCGGCGGGATTGAGACCAATAGCCGCGCCTTCGCCAGCCAGCTCCTGCCACACGTCGACCATCTCACGCACACCCACGACCTCGCGCATAACGCCTTTTCACGCGGGCAGCCTACATGGGGCGCCCATCTCGCCGACGACCTCGTGCGCATCGTCGCCGAACAGGGCGCCGGCACGATCGCCGCGGTCATCGTGGAACCGCTCGCTGGCTCCACCGGCGTGCTGGTGCCTCCGGTCGGCTACCTGGAACGGTTGCGCGCTATCTGCGACGAGCATGGGATTCTACTCATCTTCGACGAGGTGATCACGGGGTTCGGTCGCCTGGGCACGCCGTTCGCGGCCGATCGCTTCGGCGTCGTTCCGGATCTGATGACCGTGGCGAAGGGGCTGACAAACGGCGCGGTGCCAATGGGCGCGGTGTTCGTGCGCCGCGGCATTCATAACGCCGTGATGGAAGCCGTGCAGCAGGGGATCGAGTTCTTCCACGGCTACACCTACTCGGGCCATCCGCTCGCCTGCGCGGCAGGGCTCGCGACGCTCGATGTGTATGAACAGGAAGGTCTGTTCGATCGCGCCGCCGCAATTTCCGGCTATTGGGAAGACGCCGTGCATGCGCTCCGCGACATACCCACCGTGATCGACCTGCGCACCCTTGGCTTAGTTGCCGGCATCGAGCTCGAACCGCGAGCCGGCGCTCCCGGGGCACGTGCCGCTGACGCGTTCCTTGACTGCTTCGCCAACGGGTTGCTAATTCGCGTTACTGGCGACACCGTCGCGCTCTCGCCACCGCTGATCGCCGAACGCCGTCATGTCGACGAACTGTTCGACGTGCTGGGGCGCGTGTTGCGGCGGCTCTCCTGATCATGCACATGAGCATGCACATGCGAACACACCCCTGGACACACGGCAGCGCGTGCATGCTTCGGCGCGCGCTAGCGGCGATCATACTTGGCGTGCCGCTCGTCGCCACAGACTCCGTGGCGCAAGTCGTGTCGACACAAGCCGCGGCGTCGCCACGGCCGCGAGCGGGCGAGCTGGGGCTGACCAGGCTCATCGGTGGCACCGCCGGCCCGCTGAACGCCATCACTGACGTCACCGGAATCGAGGTGGGACACACGACGGTCATTCGCGGCAGCGGACGGCTTGTAGTCGGAGAGGGGCCCGTGCGCAGCGGCGTGACGGTCGTGCATCCCCGCGGCAAGGCGAGCGGCGATCCCGTGTTCGGTGCCTGGTTCACGCTGAATGGCAATGGCGAGATGACCGGCACCACCTGGTTGCAGGAGAGCGGACTGCTCGAAGGGCCGATCGCCATCACGAACACACACAGCGTGGGCATCGTGCGCGATGCCGTGCTCCAGTGGCAGGTCGTTCGGCCGGGGATGCAGCCGTGGGGGCTGCCGGTGGTGGGCGAGACCTACGACGGTCGCCTGAACGACATCAACGGCTTCCACGTGACGGCGGCGCATGCGCTGGCCGCTCTCACCGGCGCCGCACCGGGACCCGTGGCCGAAGGGAACGTCGGCGGCGGCACGGGGATGATCTGTCACGGCTTCAAGGGCGGAATTGGCACCGCCTCACGACGACTCGACTTTGCCGCGGGCGGCTATACGGTCGGTGTGCTCGTGCAGTGCAACTACGGCGCACGACGGGAGCTGCGCGTGGCGGGCGTGCCGGTGGGGGAGGAGATCCCCGACCTGCTGCCCTGTATCGCCTCCGCGGACAGTACGCTCCAGCCGAGTACTCCGCGGTGCGCCGACGCCGCGGTCGGTGGGCCGGGTGGAGACGCCGCTGACGGCTCCATCATCATCGTGATCGCCACCGACGCGCCGCTCCTGCCGCACCAGCTCAAGCGCATCGCGACACGCGCCTCGCTAGGAGTCGGACGGATGGGCGGACGTGGGGAGAACAGCTCAGGCGACATCTTCGTCGCGTTCTCAACGGCGAATCCGGGTACTGGCGGAAGCACGGGCGTCGCTCGCGTCGAGATGCTGCCCAATACCCGGATCAATCCACTGTTCGCGGCCACCGTGCAGGCCACGGAAGAGGCGATTCTCAACGCGATGCTCGCCGCCGAAACGATGACCGGGGCGAACGATCTGCGCGTGCATGCGCTGCCGCACGCCCGGTTGCTTGAGATTATGGCGAAGTACAACCGACGCCCCGACGCTCGGACTTTTCGCAGATCGGGCGTCGGTCGCGGGTTCTGATTCTCGCTTTCTCATCGCAGAGAGCGCGGAGTACACGGAGGCGCACAGAGAACGGCTCTCGATTTGGAGACTCGGTTGGCCTGCGCGCCGGTGTCGTTCCGGAGGGATCGGGAAAATCAACCGCAGAGCCGACGCCGAAGGTTCTCGCTGCGCGTTGATGCAAATGGCGCACGTTTATATCGTGGTGGCCACGACCGCGATCTGTCGCGCCGGCCTGCTAACGTTCTCCCGGCGACGATCGCGGCCTAGCCCCGCGACCGGCGCGCAGTGCACACCGACACCGCGCACGCGTCACATGGGTCGGCGCACATCCTACAGATTTCCTTCGCCAACGGACCACCGCGGGTGCGGTGCTCATGTCGCTCAGCACGGTCATCGTAGCGATCAACGCGCAGCTGCTGCGACGGATTGAGATCTGAGGCGCGGTGTGGCGCCGGTGTCACCAGACGAACGCTGTCCGCGTTGTGCCCGTCAACCCTAAGCACTTGCGACCATGTGAGGTGTGCAAAGCTTCTCCAATGGACCGATCAACCCCGTAATCGCCCGGACGGCCGGCGAGTCCGGGCATGCATCGATTGGAGCGTTCCCGCTGCGCTCGACCGCCGCCAACCCATCGTCGAAGGGCACTTCTCCAACGAGGCGCATCGCGTGCGCGTGGCAGAAGTCGGCGATGGCGCGGCGATCTTCGGCGTCCCGCACCTTGTTCGCGACGACGACGACGTTCTGAATGCCGAGTTCACC
>PPFU01004591.1_pt1 | contig 19992 bp, 20 predicted proteins | sample 1535991 | NCBI WGS metagenome assembly PPFU01 (sample SAMN04901290, study PRJNA319586) | Hypolithon metagenome, whole genome shotgun sequencing project. | isolation source: Antarctic Hypolithon | place: Antarctica: Miers Valley | collected 2014
TGCGCACCTCGAACTGCTCGCGCGACTTCTTGTCGATGTGCGGGCCGCGGTTCACGGTGAACTTCTCGATGCGCGTCGGCAGCGGAATGGGGCCCCGGATCAGCGCGCCAGTGCGGCGAGCGGTATCCGCAATCTCACCGGTCGCCTGATCGAGCACACGGTGATCGAAGGCCTTCAGGCGAATGCGGATGTTTTGAGCGTCCATGTCCTATACCGATGCGAAAGAGCCAAGAAGAGGCACCGAATGACCGGCGCAACCCTTCCAAAAACAAGAGAGCCGCCCCGCCTCGCCGGTTTCCCGGCAAAAGGGGCGGCCCCCATAAAACCCAGAGTAGACCAGGCGTGAAATCCCTCCAGCGGGGCGGCTGATTCGTCAGCACCGCCGCCGGAGGGGGGCCTATATTACTTCGAGATCGAGCTGACAACCCCCGAACCGACGGTGCGGCCGCCTTCGCGAATAGCGAAGCGCAGGCCCTCGTCCATCGCGATCGGCGCGATCAGCTTCACGCCGATCGTCACGTTGTCACCCGGCATCACCATCTCGGTGCCCTCTGGGAGGATGACCTCGCCGGTGACGTCCGTGGTGCGGAAGTAGAACTGCGGGCGGTAGTTGGCGAAGAACGGCGTGTGACGGCCGCCTTCGTCCTTCGACAGCACGTAGACCTCGGCGCTGAACTCGGTGTGCGGGGTGACCGAACCGGGCTTGCACAGCACCTGGCCACGCTCGACGTCCTCACGCGCCACGCCGCGCACCAGCGCACCGATGTTGTCGCCGGCCTGGCCCTGGTCGAGCAGCTTGCGGAACATCTCGACGCCGGTGACCACGGTCTTGCGCGTGTCCTTGATGCCGACGATCTCGACTTCCTCGCCCACCTTGACGATGCCGGACTCGACGCGGCCGGTAACGACCGTGCCACGACCGGAGATCGAGAACACGTCCTCGACCGGCATCAGGAACGGGCGATCGATCGGGCGATCGGGCTGCGGGATGTGCTCATCCACCGCCTTCATCAGCTCGATGATCGAGCTCTCGCCGATCTCGGGGTTGCGCCCCTCGAGCGCGGCCAGTGCCGAGCCCTTGATGATGGGAATGTTGTCGCCGTCGAAATCGTACTTGGAGAGCAGCTCGCGCACTTCCAGCTCGACCAGCTCGAGGATTTCCTCGTCGTCCACCTGATCGACCTTGTTCATGTACACGACCAGCGCCGGCACGCCGACCTGGCGGGCCAGCAGTATGTGCTCGCGGGTCTGCGGCATCGGGCCATCGGCCGCGTTCACAACGAGAATCGCGCCATCCATCTGCGCCGCACCGGTGATCATGTTCTTCACATAATCGGCGTGGCCCGGGCAATCGACATGGGCGTAGTGGCGCGCCTCGGTCTCATACTCGACGTGGGCGGTCGAGATGGTAATGCCGCGCTCGCGCTCTTCGGGCGCCTTGTCGATATTGGCGAAATCCACCGGTGCGCCCTGCACCTTGGTGATGGCCGCCGTCAGCGTGGTCTTGCCGTGGTCGACGTGACCGATGGTGCCGATGTTGCAGTGCGGCTTGTTCCGCTCGAATTTTGCCTTGGCCATTGCTCTAACCTCTGTTTTATCGTTCGATCATGTGGGGAGATCGGCGGGCACCCGCTGAATCAGGCGCCCGCCCGTAGACTTTACACCAGCGTCACGCAAGCTTCTCCTTGACCTCGGCCGCGACGTTCGCCGGGACCTCGTCGTAGTGCGAGAACTGCATCGAGTATTGCGCGCGGCCCTGGCTGAACGAGCGCAGCTCGTTCACGTAGCCGAACATATTGGCGAGCGGCACCTGCGCCTCCACCACCTGCGCATTGCCGCGCGTATCGGTGCCCTGGATCTGCCCGCGCCGGGAGTTGAGATCGCCGATCACGTCGCCCAGGAAGTCGTCCGGCGTCACCACCTCGACCTTCATGATCGGCTCGAGCAGCTTGATCCCGGCCTTCTGCGCACCCTCGCGCATCGCGCCGCGGCCGGTGATCTCGAACGCCACGGTCGAACTATCGACATCATGATAGGCGCCGTCGATCAGCTTGGCGGTGAAGTCGATGATCGGGAAGCCGATCAGGAAGCCGGTGGCCGCCTGCTCGCGCAGGCCCTTCTCGATCGAGGGGATGTATTCGCGCGGGATATTGCCACCCTTGACCGAATCCTCGAACACGAAGCCCTGCCCGCGCTCGCCCGGCGAGAACACGATCTTGGCGCGGCCGAACTGGCCCGATCCACCCGACTGCTTCTTGTGGGTGTAATCGACCTCCACCTCGCGCCCGAGGCTCTCGCGGTAGGCCACCTGCGGCGCACCCACATTGGCCTCGACCTTGAACTCGCGCCGCATCCGATCGACGATGATGTCGAGGTGGAGTTCGCCCATCCCCTTGATGATCGTCTGGCCCGATTCATGATCGGTCGAGACACGGAACGAGGGGTCCTCGGCGGCCAGGCGCGAAAGGGCGACGCCCATCTTCTCCTGGTCGGCCTTGGTCTTGGGCTCCACCGAAAGCTCGATCACCGGCTCGGGGAAAATCATCCGCTCCAGGATGATCGGCTTGGACATGTCGCACAGGGTATCGCCCGTGGTGGTGTCCTTCATGCCCGCGATGGCGACGATGTCGCCCGCAAAGGCCTCGCTGATGTCTTCGCGGCTGTTGGCGTGCATCAGCAGCATGCGGCCGATCTTTTCCTTCTTGTCCTTGACCGAGTTGAGAACGGTGCCCTTCTCGAGCTTGCCCGAGTAGATGCGGGTGAAGGTGAGCGAGCCGACGAACGGGTCGTTCATGATCTTGAAGGCCAGGGCCGAGAACGGCGCCTCGTCAGACGAGGGACGGCTGTCCTCCTCGTCGCTGTCGGGCTTGACGCCGCGGATCGCGGGCACGTCCACCGGCGAGGGCATGTAATCCACCACCGCGTCGAGCAGCGGCTGCACGCCCTTGTTCTTGAACGCCGAGCCGCACAGCACCGGGACGAAGGCCTGCGCCAGCGTGCCCTTGCGGAGCAGCCGCTTGAGCGTGGCGACATCGGGGATCTCGCCTTCGAGATACCTCTCCATCACCTCTTCGTCCTGGTCGACGATCAGTTCGATCATCAGCTCGCGATATTCGGCGGCCTTGTCAGCCAGCTCCTCGGGGATGTCGACATAGTCGAACTTGGCGCCCAGGCTCTCGTCTTGCCAAACGATGCCGCGGTTGTTGACCAGATCGACCAGGCCCTTAAGCTCGCTCTCTGCGCCGATCGGGAGATAGAGCACCAGCGGCTTCGCGCCGAGCCGGTCGATGATCGACTGCACGCAAAAATAGAAATCCGCGCCCGTGCGGTCCAGCTTGTTGACGAAGCACATCCGCGGGACCTTGTACTTGTCGGCCTGCCGCCAGACGGTCTCGGACTGCGGCTCCACGCCCGCCACACCATCGAACACCGCGACCGCGCCGTCGAGCACGCGCAAGCTGCGCTCCACCTCGATGGTGAAGTCCACGTGGCCCGGCGTATCGATGATGTTGATGCGGTGCTTGGGGCCCTCGCCATCCTCGGCCTGCCAGAAGGTGGTCGTGGCGGCGGAAGTGATGGTGATCCCGCGCTCCTGCTCCTGTTCCATCCAGTCCATCGTCGCGGCGCCATCATGCACCTCGCCGATCTTGTAGGACTTGCCGGTGTAATAGAGAATCCGCTCGGTCGTGGTGGTCTTTCCGGCGTCGATATGCGCCATGATCCCGATGTTGCGGTAGCGTTCCAGCGGATATTCGCGGGCCACGGTCAAAACTCCTTGATTTCGCCTCTGACGGTAAGTCGAGGCCGGATTACGTCGTTACAATGTTCCCATCAGCCGGGCGGTGCCCGCCCGCCGGGGCGCCTATTGCCTGGTCGGCTGCTGCGGGGCTGCCCGCCGGCCTCCGATCGTCCGCTTCACCTTTGCCAGGCCGCGGCGCACGATGGGCGGAATGAAATCCGCCACCAGTTCCTCGCGCCGCACCGCCCAGTCCTTCTGGTCTCCGGTCCCGGGGCGGGTCCGGAACTGGGTGGTGTGGCCGCGCTTCTCGTCCGACCACGTTGCGGTGTAATAGTACAGCGCGATCGACTTGCGCGAGCGACCTTCCGGGTGGTTCACCGGGTGCGGATTGCCGTGGTTGCTGAACGAGGTGGTGTTGAAGATCACGCAGCGGTTCGCCTCGGGCACGACCGAGACGACGCAGCCCTTCATGTCGTTATCCCACAGCTCCAGCGTGCCGCCATATTCCTCCCGCCAATCGTCGTTGAGGTAAATCAGCACGTTGATCCGCCGCTCCACGTCGAGCGGCTTGTGATGATTGAAATCGGCATGGATCGAGAGGTGCCCGCCATTGCTGATCTCGTGAAAACCGCCCCCCATGTAGTACGGATCGGGCATCAAACCCTTGATCCCGGTAATGTTTTCCAGCACGCGGATGAAGGGGCGCGAGTTGAAGCTGTAGAACAGATTGCGCGGCCCTTCCGAAAGATCGTCCGGCTTGAACTCGCGCTTGAGCCGTTCCTGCGCGCGATCGTAGACCCTCTGGTCTGCCGTGCGGCTGCGATCGAACTCTTTCAGGCACATGTCGATAATCGGCCGCGGCAGGAAATCGTCGATCACGATGTGCGGAAACGGCGCCGCCGCATCATACACCCCGTGCAGATCACGCCCCTTGTCGCGCGCCCCCGCCACATCGACCAGGCCGGTCTGCGCATTCATCTCATCAAGAAATGCCACACTGTCCTCCGGGTTGATCGGTCTGGGCGATTGCGAGCGGACGCTCGGTCGCGGCAACTACAGGCTGATGACGCGCTCTACCAGCGATAGTGGCTGAAGGCGCGGTTGGCATCGGCCATGCGGTGCGTGTCCTCACGCTTCTTCACCGCATTGCCGCGGTTGTTGGCAGCATCCAGCAGCTCGCCCGAAAGGCGCGCGGCCATGGTGCTTTCCGCCCGCCCGCGAGCGGCGCTGATCAGCCAGCGGATCGCCAGGGCCTGGGCGCGCTCGGTGCGCACCTCCACGGGCACCTGGTACGTCGCGCCGCCGACACGCCGGCTGCGCACCTCGACCTGCGGCTTCACATTGTTCAACGCATCGTGGAACAGCTGCAGCGGATCGGCCTTGGCGCGGCTCTCGACCGTGTCGAGCGCACCATAGACGATGTGCTCGGCGACGGACTTCTTTCCGTCGAGCATCAGATTGTTCATGAACTTGGACAGCACCTCATCCCCGAACTTGGGATCAGGGAGGATTTCGCGCTTTTCGGGACGACGACGACGGGACATTTTCGGGTTTCCTTCCGGAACTGGTGCAATTGGCCTGCTATCTCGCCCTGCCACCTGTGGCGCCCCTGAGGCCGCCGGGGCGGGCGGCGAGCCGGCCTTCCGCTCAACGTAGAGCGGCGCTTACTTGGGCCGCTTGGCGCCGTACTTGGAACGGCTCTGCTTGCGATCCTTCACGCCCTGCGTATCGAGCACGCCGCGCAGCACGTGGTAGCGCACGCCCGGAAGGTCGCGCACGCGGCCGCCGCGGATCAGCACCACCGAGTGCTCCTGGAGGTTGTGCCCCTCGCCGGGAATATAGGAGATGACCTCGCGCCCGTTGGTCAGCCGCACCTTGGCCACCTTGCGCAGCGCGGAGTTCGGCTTCTTGGGCGTGGTGGTGTAGACGCGGGTGCAAACGCCGCGCTTCTGCGGGTTCTGCTCCATCGCCGGGACCTTGCTCTTGGCCTTGACGGGGTCACGGCCCTTGCGAACCAGCTGGTTGATCGTAGGCATTCGTGCACTTCACCTTGCGTTGCCGATCCCGCCGGGGATCGGTGGCGGCGCCACCGGAGCGAAAGGATAGAGGGAAAACCCGCGCTCTGCCCTGCCCCGGCCAATGCCGGACAGTGCGGCGCCGACCCGAAGGCGACACCAGACTTCGCGCGAGCCGAAACCACTCCACCCGCGCCGTCGGGCACCGGGTTACTTTGCCGAGCCGCCCCCGTGATCGTGAGCCCGGCGATTCACTCGCCAAAGCCCCGCGGGGACAAAACCGGCAATGTTCAGCTCTCTCTCGCCGCTCGGACAGGCAGGGCCAGCCGGCTGCGGGATGGGCGGGCCTTTAAGGGAGGGCGCGCGCCAGGTCAAGCGCGCTCGCGCTCCGCGCGCGCTGGACGGTTCAGCCCGGTGCGCCTGTGCTCCCGACCAGGTGCTCGACCAGCGCGCGCACCTTCTTCTGCCGCCATTGCGGCCTTGGGGCGACCAGCCAATAGGAGCGGCGACTGTCCTCCGCCTCGCCGAGCGCCACTAGCCGGCCGTCGACCAACGCCTCCTCCACCAGCGGCAGCGGCATGGTGGCGCGGCCCAGCCCGGCCAGCACGGAACTCAGCGCCTGGCCCGCATTGCCGACCTGTAGCAGCACCTCGGCGCCCTCCGGTGGGGCGCCGCCGGGCCAGGCGATCCAGCCCCCGCCCTCCGCAACGCCCTCTGCCGCGCCATTGGCCACCGTCGCCGTCGCGATCACGGCGATGCGGCGGGCGGGCGCCAGCTCCACCCCCTCCAGCTCGCCCGGCCCCTCGACTAGCCGGATCGCCACGTCGAGATTGGCCTCGGTGAAATCCGCTTCCTCCTCGGCGATCAGCTGGAAACGAACCTGCGGGTGGGCGCGGTGGAACGCGGCCAGCCGCGGGGCCAGCCATTGCGCATAGAACTCGCGCGGGGCGGCCAGCGCGTAGGCATGGCTCGATTGCCCGGCCTGCATCGCCTGCACGCTCTCCTCGAACCGCAGGAAACCCTCGCGCAACGGGTCGAGCCCGGCCATTGCCTCGCCGGTCAGCTCCAGCCCGCGCGAGGTGCGGCGGAACAGCACCACGCCCAGCACGTCTTCCAGCGCGCGAATCTGCTGCCCCACCGCGGCCGGAGTCACCGCCAGCTCGTCCGCCGCGCGGGTAAAGCTGAGGTGCCGCGCCGCGGCATCGAACACGCGCAGGGCGTTGAGCGGCAGGTGGGTGCGCTTCATGGGTCGCCCGCTCTATTGCGCGGACGCTCGCGCGGCAAGGCACCCTGCCGGGGCGCGGCACGCGCGGGGCCGGGGGCGGGGCGGGGGCGGGGTGACCGCCTAGTTGGTGGTCGCGGGCGCGGCGAGCGGGAAGAACGGGATCGCCACCTCGAACAGGGTGCCGTCGGCGCAGGCGAAGGTGTAGTGCCCTTCCATCGAGCCCTGCCTTGTGGTCAGCTCGCAGCCCGAGACGTAATCATGCGTGCCGCCAGGCGCCAGCACCGGCGTCTCGCCGACCACGCCCTCGCCATCGACCAGGTTCACCAGCCCGCGCGAATCGGTGATCCGCCAGTGCCGGGTGCGCAGCTGCACCATGTCGTCCCGCCCGTTCTCGAGCCGGATATGATACACCCAGAACCAGCGGCCGGATTCGATCCGCGACTGGTCGGGCATGAAGTTCACCGCCACGCGCACGGTGATCCCGTCGGTGAACGCGGCGTGCTGGAAGAGGCTGGAGAGGACATCCTGCATGGCAGGCGCAAGCCTAGACGCTTTGGGTGCGCGAACAAGGGGGTAGCGGCGAGCCGCTGGCGGGCCCTGCGGTTCCTGCTCTTTCAGTGCGGTACGGCCGGCGTGGTCTCGGCCAGCACGCGGGCATCGCATTCGAGCGACCAGCACACGCCTTCGGGCCGGTATTCCAGCGCCACCCGGGCCGAGAGGTTGTGCCGCGGAACATCGCAGATCAGCGTGGCGCCAAAGCCCTTGCGCCCCGGCTCCTCCACGGGCGGCCCGCCGCTCTCGCGCCACCAGAGGGCGAGGCCCACATGCTCGGGCGGGCAACCCCAGCCGATCGCCACCTGCCCTCCCTCGACCGACAGCGCGCCATATCTGAGCGAATTGGTGGCCAGTTCGTGCAGCGCCATGCCGATTGCCTCGGCCGCGCGCGGAACCAGCGCGCAATGCCCGCCCGCGACCGCGATGGTGCCGGGCGCTCCCTTGAGGAAGGCCAGCTGGAGCGAGACCAGCTCGTCCAGCGGCACGTCGCGCCACTCGCGGCGCACCAGGATATCCTGGTTGAGCGCCAGCGAGTGCACCCGTTCCTCGAACCGGGCGATAAAGCCCGCCTCGTCGGGCGCGGTGCGACGAGCGAGCGCCTGCACTGTGGAGAGCAGGTTCTTCGAGCGATGGTTGACCTCCATCAGCAGCCGGCGGATCTGCTCGGCCTGCTCGCGCTGCTCGGTGATGTCGGTATTGGTGCCAAACCAGAAGGTGATCTGCCCCTCCTCGTCGCGGATCGGCATCGCGCGGGTCAGGAACCAGCGGAAGGTGCCGTCTGCGCCGCGAAGGGGAAAAAGCTCCTCGAAGGTGGAGCCATCGGCAAGCGACTCGCGAAAGTGCGCTTCCACCCGGTCGACATGCTCGGGCGCATGCACCGCCCGCCAGCCCCAGCCCTCCATCTGCTCGAAACTGGTGCCGGTGTAATCGTACCAGCGCTTGTTGTACCAGCAGATGTGCCCATCAGACTTGGCGATCCAGGCCAGCTGCGACATGTTGTCCGCCAGCATCCGGAACCGCTCCTCGCTCTCGCGCAGGCGCCTCTGCTGCTCGATCAGCGGCCCCGCGTCGCGCGCGATCTTGCTGGCGCCCACGATCCGGCCGTCACTGTCACGCACCGGCGAAACGGTCACAAGAATGTCAAGCAGCATCCCCGATTTGTGCAACCGCCGGGTGAAAAATTGCGCGATCCGCTCGCCACTACGGATGCGGCTGAGGATCAGATCCTCCTCCGCTTCCCGACCGGGCGGGATTAATCGGCGGATCGACTGGCCGACCATCTCCTCGGCATTCCAGCCGAACAGCAGCTCGGCCGCCGGGTTCCAGGTCAGCACGATGCCTTCGAGGTCCTTGCCCACGATAGCCACGTCGCTGGAGCGGACGAGCGAGGCATAAAAGGAAGAATCCTGGGTCACGGCGCGTTCGCTCGCAATTGGCGGCTGCGCCATCTCCGGGCGCTGTGCGATCAACCGCCCAGCCTCCCGCAGCGTTCCACCCCAGCGCTCAAATGCCCGCGAGGGAGAACGCCTGGTCGAGATCCTCGATCAGGTCCTGCGGATCCTCCAGCCCCACATTGAGCCGCAGCATGCCTTCCTCCACCCCCGCCTCGGCGCGGCCCTCCGGCCCCATGTTGTGGTGGGTGGTCGTGGCCGGGTGGCACATCAGCGATTTGGCATCGCCGATGTTGTTGGAGATATCGATCAGCCGCAGCGCGTTCAGCACCGCCATCGCCCGCTCTCGCCCGCCCTCCAGGAACAGCGCGAAGATCGGCCCGGCCGCTTCCATCTGGCTCATCGCCAGTTCGTGCTGCGGGTGGCTGGGCAGCCCCGGATGCAGCACGCGCACTCCGCGGCCCTCCACAAAGCGGGCCACCGCCAGCGCATTCTCGCTCTGCCGCCGGGCGCGCAGGTCCAGCGTCTCCAGCCCCTTCAGCACCACCCAGGCGTTGAACGGGGCGAGGATCGGCCCGGTGTTGCGCTGGAACGGCATCAGCCTCTCGGTGATCCATTCCTCGCTGGCGCACAGCGCGCCGGCCAGCACGCGGCCCTGCCCGTCCATCAGCTTGGTGGCCGAATAAGCAACCACGTCGGCCCCGAACTCCATCGGCCGCTGCAGCACCGGCGTGGCAAAGGCATTGTCCACCACGCTGGTGATGCCATGCGCCCGCGCCAGCCCGCACACGAAGCGCAGGTCCACCACATCCATCGTCGGGTTGGCAGGCGTCTCGAAGAAGAACATCCGCGTATTGGGCCTGATCGCCGCCTCCCACGCCGCATTGTCGCGCGCATCCACGACAGTCTTGTCGATCCCGAAGCGCGGCAGCAGATTGTCGACGATCCAGCGGCACGAGCCGAACGCCGCGCGCCCCGCCACGATGTGGTCCCCGGCCGAAAGGTGGCACAGCATCGCCGCGCTCATCGCGGCCATGCCGGTCGCCTGCACGCGGCACGCCTCGGCCCCCTCCAGCGCGGCGATGCGCTCCTCCAGCATCGCCGCGGTCGGGTTCTGCATGCGCGAATAGACCATGCCCTCGGCCTCGCCGGCAAAGCGCGCGGCCACGGTCTCGGCATCATCGTAAGTGTAGCCCGAGGTGAGGTACAGCGCCTCGGAGGTTTCGCCATGCTCGCTGCGCCAGGTGCCGGCGCGCACCGCGCGGGTCTGCGGGCGCCATTGCGAGGTCAGCGAGCGGTCGAGGCCGTCATTCTTCTTCATGGGGCGGCCTTATTGATGGCGCGGGAGCCGGGCAAGCACCGCCTTGCCTCGGTGCGGTGCCCCTCCTAAGGCCCCGCCCCGATGAGCCCGCCCCCTGCCCGCCTGCGCGATCCTCTCGGGTGGACCGCCCTGCTCACGCTCGGCTTCGCGCTGCTGTGCACGGTGCGGCTGGCGATCCCCTCGGCGCCCTTTTTCGACGAGGTGCATTACCTGCCCGCGGCGCGCGCGATCCTCGCGCTCAGCCATCCGCTGAACCCCGAGCATCCGCCGCTCGGCAAGCAGCTGATCGCGCTAGGCATCATGCTGGCGGGCGACAATTCCACCGGCTGGCGCACCATGCCGCTGCTGGCCGGCGCAACGGCGCTGTTCGCCTTCTGCCGCGCGCTGTGGTTTGCCAGTTGCTCACGCTTCGCCAGCCTCTCGGGCGGCGCGCTGCTGGTGATGGGGTTCCCGCTGCTGGTCCACGCGCGGATCGCCATGCTGGATATCTTCATGGTCGCCTTCATGATGGTCGCGCTGTGGATGGCCGCCGCCGCCACCCGCGAGCCGGAGAGCGCGCGCTGGCGCCTCGCCATCGCCGGGCTGGCGCTGGGCTGCGCGATGGCCTCCAAGTGGAACGCCGTGCCGCTGGCGATGCTGCCTGGCCTCGCCTTCCTCGCCGTGCGGCTGCGCTCGGCCGGCTGGAGCGCGCTCACCACCCGCCGCGGCGCGCCCATCCCCGGCATCCGCCTGCCCGAGGCGGCGCTGTGGCTCGGGCTGGTGCCGCTCGCCGCCTATGCGCTCAGCTACTGGCCGAATTTCTTCTACGCCCGCGATGCGATCGCACCAGATGGGCTCGTCGAGCTGCACCGCCGGATGCTCGCGCACCAGGCCGCGCCGCTGCTGCCGCACACTTACGAGAGCCGCTGGTACCATTGGGTGATCGACTGGCGCGCGATCTGGTATCTGTACGAGTTGGTCGATGGCGCGCAGCGCGGCGTGCTGCTGGTGGGCAACCCGCTGGTGATGCTCGCCGGGCTCCCGGCGCTCGGCTGGTGCGCCTGGGTGAGCCTCACGCAGCGGCGGCGCTGGGCCGAACTGGCAGCGGCGATGCTTTATGCGGTGAGCCTCGGCCTGTGGATCGTCGCGGCCAAGAATGTGCAATATTACTACCACTACTTCCTGCCGAGCTGCTTCCTGGTGGCGGCGCTGGCGCTGGCGCTGGCCGAGCTGTGGCGGCGCGGCTGGCGCGTGCTGCCGCTGGCGGTGCTCGGCGGCTCGGCAGCGATCACGCTCTATTTCTGGCCGATCCTCACCGCCGCGCCACTGGAGGGCGTGCAGTCCTTCGAGCGCTTCACCTGGCTGCCCAGCTGGCGCTAGCCCCCGCGCAGCAGGCGCGGCTCACAGACGCGCCAGCACCGCATCGCCAATCGCGCTGGTGCCGTCCGTGCCGCCGAGGTCCGCACCCCGCACGCCATCGGCCAGCGCCTGCGCCACCGCCGCCTCCACCCGCGCCGCATCGTCCTCGCGCCCGAAGCTGTGGCGCAGCATCATGGCGAGGCTCAGGATCATCGCCAGCGGGTTCGCCTTGCCGGTGCCGGCAATGTCCGGCGCGCTGCCGTGGATCGGCTCGTACAGCCCCTTGGTGCCGAACTGGGTCTGAGTCTCGCCCAGCGCCGCGCTGGCGAGCAGACCGATCGAGCCCACGCACATGCTCGCCTGATCGGAGAGGATGTCGCCAAACAGATTGCCGGTGACGATCACGTCGAATTGCCCGGGGTTGCGCACCAGCTGCATCGCGGCATTGTCCACCAGCATGTGGCTGAACGCCACATCGGGGTAGTCGGCAGAAACCTCCACCATCACGTCGCGCCACAGCTGGCTGGTCTCCAGCACATTGGCCTTGTCCACGCTGGTCAGCCGGCCACTACGCTTTTGCGCCGCGCGGAAACCGACATGGGCAATGCGCCGAACCTCGTCCTCGGCATAGGACATGATGTCATAGCCCTCGCGCCGCCCGTCCGGGAGCGTGCGGATGGCCTTTTCGCCGAAATAGACATCGCCGTTCAGCTCGCGCACGATCAGCAGGTCGATCGCACCCGCCACCTCGGGCCGCAGCGCGGAAAGGCTCTCGAGCCCTGCAAACATCTTCGCCGGGCGCAGATTGGCGAACAGGCCGAGCGCGCTGCGCAGGCCCAGGATCGCCTGTTCGGGCCGCAGCGCCCGTTCCAGATCGTCGCACGCCGGGTCGCCCACCGCGCCGAACAGCACCGCATCGGCAGCCTGCGCAATCGCCAGCGTCTCGGGCGGCAGCGGATGGCCGTGGCGCCGCCAGCCGATCCCGCCCACGTCGCCCTCCCACACGGTCACCCCCGGCAGGTCGAGCGCTGCGAGTACGCGGCGCGCCTCGGCCATGATCTCGGGGCCGATTCCGTCTCCGGCAAAACAGGCAATCTTCACAGCATCCGTCCCAACAGCGCCCGCAGGCGATGGCGCGCGGCCATAACATCGCCGCGCCGGTCGGCAAGCAGGTAGCGCGTCAGCGCCGGGGCCAGCCGGTCGAGCGCGACCAGGTCGGCGGCCATATCCTCGCCCCTCGCGGGCGCCCCGCGAGTGACCTCGCCATAGCCCAGCTCGCGCAGCATCAAGGTTTCATAGGCCGCCAGCGCGCCGGTCCAGCCCCGCGCGGAGGGCGCATGGCCGATCGCCGCCAGCAGCGCCGCAAGCCCGGCATGGAGCGCAGGGTAGGGCTGGCGCTCGGGCAGCACGGTGGCGGTAAGCGCACAGGCCCAGCCGATCGCCGCCGCCGGCAACGGCTCGCCCAGCAGCGCACCCCGGCTCTCCACCAGCTCCAGCTTGGCGAAGGGCAGTCGGCTATCGAGCGCGGACAGCTGCAGATCCACCCGGTTGCCCGGGATCACCACCGGCCGCAGCCGCCGCCCGCGCCCACCCGCCACATAGGCAGCGATCACGCCGAATTCCTCGGTCAGCAGCCGGGCAACCACCGCCGTCTCGCCCTGCTGGCGAGTAGCGAGAAGGATTGCAGGGAGGCGCAGGTGCATGGCCGATCAGGTGCCCGGCCAAGGCGGGCAGCGCAATGGCGCCGATGGTCATCTAAAGAGGGGCGCCGCTGCCGCAGTCGCTCCCGGAGGGCTGGTCAGGGCGTGGCGGTCAGCTTCGCCTCGAGCGCGGCGATGCGCACCTGCAGCGCCTCGTTCTCTTCGCGCGCCTTCGCCGCCATCGCCTTCACCGCGTCGAATTCCTCGCGGCCGACGAAATCGAGCCCGCCCATCGCTTCCTTCATCCGCTCGCGCGCACCCTCACGGGCCTCGCGGGTCATCCCGGCAAAGGTGCCAGCGGCGCTGTTGGCCAGCTTGACAAAATCGGCGATCAGGGGGTTCTGGCTTTGCATGCCGACTATGTGGCGAAGGCGGCGGGCAACGACAAGGGCTCAGCTGTTGAGCACCAGGAAGCGCCAGTTCAGCAGCGTGGCAAAAGCCAGCCATGCCAGATAGGGCACCAGCAGCACGGCCGCCTTCCGCCGCACGCGCCAGAACAGCACGAAGGTGATCACCGCCGCAACGTCGATCGCCAGCAGCACGGCCAGCCCCAGCCCGATCCATTGCGCGCCGAAGAAGGTGGGCGACCAGGCCAGGTTGAGCGCAAACTGCACCAGGAACGCCTTGATGGCGCTCGCCCGCTCCTTGCCGGGCTCCGTCGCGCAGACCATCGCCAGCGCCAGGCCGAGCATTAGATAAAGGATCGTCCAGACGATCGGGAAGGCCACCGCCGGGGGATAGAACGCGGGTTTCTCCAATGCGGCGAACCACGGATCGTCGCCCGAACTACCGGCAAGAGAGCCCGTGGCCATCCCCAGCAGCAGCACCGCCGGCATGCAGATCAGCGCCCAGCGGAGCAGGCCAAGGCGAGGCGGCGAATCGAGTGTCGATGCATGGCTCATGCTGGCGAATGTGGTGCTGGTGCAGGGGCGGTGCAATGCGGATGTGGGGGCGCGATCACCCCGCTGCACCGGCTTGCAAATCGCCATTTCGCCAGGCGGCGATCAGAAACTCGACATTGCCCTCGGTTCCGGTGATCGGGCTGGGCGCGAGGCCGTCGATGCGCCAGCCGCCCTCCTCCAGCCAGCCGCGCACCTCGGTGCAGACCCGCTCGTGCAGGGCGGCATCGCGCACAATCCCGCCCTTGCCCACTTCGCCCTTGCGCACCTCGAACTGCGGCTTGATCAGCGCCACCAGCCGACAGCGCGGTGAAGCAAGCCGCAGCGGCACCTCCAGCACCTTGGCGAGACCGATGAACGAGGCGTCGCACACCACCCAGTCACAAGCCCGATCGATCCGTGCGCTCGTCAGCGAACGCGCATTGGTCTGCTCCAATACGCTCACCCGCGCATCGGTGCGCAGCTTCCAGGCGAGCTGGTTGGTGCCGACATCGACCGCGAAGACATGCGCCGCGCCCCGCTCCAGCAGCACCTCGGTGAATCCCCCCGTCGAGCTGCCGATGTCCATCGCCACCGCGCCGGCCGGATCGAGCCCGAAGATGTCGAGCGCGTGAGCCAGCTTGACGCCGCCGCGCCCCACCCACGGGTGGTCGCGCCCCCGCAACTCCACGGCGGCGTCCTCAGCCAGCTGTTGGCCCGGCTTGTCGACGCGCCTCTCGCCGCCGTTGTCCTTGGTGAACACCAGCCCGGCCATCACCAGCGCCTGCGCACGGGCGCGGCTGGGAGCGAGGCCACGCTCCACCAGCAATTGATCGATCCGCTTCTTGCCCACCATGCCAAGTCACGCGATAGAGCGCCGGAACCCGCCCGGCCACCAGCTTGTTGGTCGATGACATTCGTGCGCCGAGAGGAACCCCACCATGCGCCGTCGCCCCACTCTCCCCCTCGCCCCAGCCGGACCGGTGATCGCCGCCCTGCTGCTCGCCGGCTGCAATGCCGCGCAGGAACCCGACGAGGCACCCACGCCCACCCTCACCAGCCAGGCCGTGCCCACCGCCAGCGCCGATGGCCGCGCGCTGACGCCCGGCAGCTGGACCATCGAGGAGACGGCAGGCGGCGCCAGTGCCGTTTTCGGCGAGGCGGGGAGCGCGCCCGTGCTGATGATGGTGTGCAGCAGACAGACGGGCGTGGTGACGCTGAGCCGCGCCGGCACGGCGGACGGTCCGCAGACCTTCGCCCTGAGCGCCGCCGGCCAGCGTGCCGCGGTACGGATGGAGCCCGCCGAGAACGTCGTGCCGGTGATGCAGGCCGAGGTCGACCCGACCCAGCCCATCTTCACCGCCTTTGCCGACCGGACCGCTTCGATCGAGCTCAGCGGGCCCGGCGCCGGCACCCTGCTGGTGCCCGGCGCTTCGGGGATCTCCCGGGTGGTCCAGGCGTGCAGTTGAGTCCGCGCCGCCGGCGGGCCGCCACCGGGTTCGGCTTCGCGGCGGGCGCAGTCGCGCTCGCCTGCCTGGCCGTGGGAGGCTGCGTGCCCCCCGCCCCGCAGCCCGCGCCGCCGCCCGCGCCGGCCCCCGCCCCCGCGCCACCCCCGCCGATCATCACCCAGGTGCCAACGCCCACCTTCGACAATTGGATGGATGTGCCGGCGACGTCGGGCGACTGGCGCTATCGCCAAGCCGGCACCACCACTCGGGCGAGCTTCGGCGAGGCCACCGGCGCGCCGGTGTTCGAGCTGGTGTGCGAGGGCGGCCGCGTGCTGCTGCTGCGGAGCGGCGCCGGCGGAGAGGCGCTCATCGTGCGCACGGAAACAATCGACCGAACGCTGGCGGCCACTCGACGCGAGGGTGCCACCATGGCTCAGCTTCACCCGCGCGATTCGCTGCTTGATGCCATGGCCTTTTCGAAGGGCCGTTTCGCAATCGAGACGCAGGGGCAGCCAGGGCTTTACCTTCCGGCGTGGCCAGAGGTGACGCGGGTGATCGAGGATTGCCGCTAGGGTCCTCACGAGGGCGCGACGCGGTCCGCGAACATTGTGGGGAAAAAGATTGAGACAAGGCTTGCTTTGTAGGAGCGGGCGACTCAGATATCGCACAGGCCAGCGGTGAACGCGGGTCTGGCTCCCGGTGAAACGGGGGCATGGCTCTCAAGCGCGAAAGGAGGTGATCCGATGTCTCATGGTTCAGCAGGGAGGTCGGTACGTTTCCGCGCGGAGCATTATCGGTTCTGATTATCACCACCGGTAAAGGCTTCGTGGGCGGCACTTCCGGCCGCTGACCATGTGAAGGGCGGGATCGCAACAGCGGTGCCGCCCTTCTCATGTCTGGGTGGCCGTTCCCGCGAAATTGGTATGGCGGTCCAGCTTGATTCGCAATCCGATCGAGGCTTCCGGTGGGCAGTGATCCTCGAAGCCGGTCTGATGCTGCCAGCCGGGACCCACGGTTCGCTGTACCAGCTCAACGCGGGCGAGTTTCGTTGAACACCCCGCGCACCCTTGCCTCCCCCTCGCACCCGCCTTAACCGCAGGCAGCAAGGAGAGACCGACGACATGGCCGACGCGCCGAAACCCGCTTCCATGGCCCACCCCAAGGCCAACCTGGCACTGGACATTGCCCGGCTGCCCCATCCGGCCCCGGTGCCCGGCGACAGCCGCACGGCTGCGATTGCCGACCCCGGCTTCGGCCGCGTGTTCACCGATCATATGGTGCGCATCAGCTGGAGCGAGGGCCAGGGCTGGCACGGCGCGACCCTGGGCCCGCGTGAGCCCATCAGCCTCGATCCCGCGGCCGCGGTGCTGCATTATGCGCAGGAGATTTTTGAGGGGATGAAGGCCTATCGGCTCGCCGATGGGGCGATGGCACTGTTCCGCCCGCACGAGAATGCGCGCCGCTTCAATGCCTCGGCCCGGCGGCTGGCGATGCCCGAACTGCCCGAGGAGACATTCGTGGAGGCCGTGCGCCAGCTCGCCATAGCAGACCGTGAGTGGTTCCCCCAAGTGGAAGGCGGCTCGCTGTACCTGCGGCCGTTCATGTTCGCTCATGAGCCATTCCTCGGCGTGCGGCCGGCCAAGCAGTACACCTTCCTGGCGATCGCCAGCCCGGCGGGCAATTACTTCAAATCGGGCGCGCCGGCGGTTTCGATCTGGGTTTCGGCTGATTACACCCGCGCAGCGCCCGGCGGCACGGGCGCGGCCAAATGCGGCGGGAACTACGCCGCCAGCCTGGTCCCGCAGGCCGAGGCAATAGCGCTGGGGCACGACCAGGTGGTGTTCCTCGATGCGGCCGAGCGCCGCTGGATCGAGGAGTTGGGTGGCATGAACCTGTTTTTCGTGTTCGCAGACGGGAGCCTCGTCACCCCTCCGCTCAGCGGCACCATCCTGCCTGGCATCACGCGGGACAGCCTGCTGCAGCTCGCCCGCGAGGAGGGCCTCGACGTGCGCGAGGAGCGCTACAGCCTCGACCAATGGCGCGAGGATGCGGCGAGCGGCAAGCTGATCGAGACCTTCGCCTGCGGCACCGCCGCGGTGGTCACCCCCGTTGGCCGGGTGGCGGGCAAGGCGGGCGAGTTCACCATTGGCTCGGGCGGGCCGGGGCAGACAACGCAGCGGCTGCGCGAACGGCTGGTGGCGATCCAGCGCGGCAATGCGCCCGATCCGCATGGCTGGGTGCTGCGGCTGGACTGAGGCGGCGGGCGTGGCGGCGCGCCATTGCTAGGCGGCGAGCAGATCCTGGGCCAGTGGGCTTTCCTCCAGCAGCTGAAGCAGTCCGCGTTCCTCGCGGCTCATCCAGCGGGTCTTGCGGGGCAGGCTGAGGCCCTTACGCCATTCGATCTGCCGGTCGATCAATGTCACGACTGCCGGGTGGACGTAGCTCTTGCGGGCAATTGCCGGCGTGTTACCGAGCTTTTCCGCCACCTCCTCCATGAGCGCCTTGATCGTCAGCGTGTTTTTCGCCTTGGCGAGCAGGCAGAAGGCCAGCGCGCTGGCGTGCCAGGTGCGAAAGTTCTTGGCGGTGAAGGGCCCGCCCATTGTCTCGCCGAGATAGGAATTGACCTCGCTCGAGCCGACATGGTGCACCTCGTCATCATCGCCCAGATATTGGAACAGGTGCTGGCCCGGCAGGTCCTGCATCTTGCGCACGAAATGGGCAAGGCGCCGGTCGGTGATCGAGACCTTGCGCTCCTTCCCGCTCTTGGCGCGGAAGCTGAGCTTGAGCGTGCTGCCCTTCACCTCGGCATGGTCCTGCCGCAAGGTGGTGGCACCGTAGCTGTCGTTCTCCTTGGCATAGGCCTCATTGCCGATGCGGATGACACCGAGATCGAGCAGGCGCACGATGCTGGCGATGGCGTGCTCACGGGTAACGCTGCGGCCGGCGAGGTCCTGCTCCACTCGCTTGCGTACCAGCGGCAGCAGCTCGCCGAAGGTACGGCAAGCATCGAACTTCTCGCTCTCGCGGGCGGCGCGAAATTCGGGATTGTAGCGATATTGCTTGCGCCCCTTGGCATCGACGCCGGTGGCAAGGAGGTGGCCGTTCTCCGCGGGGCAGTACCAGGCATCGGAATAAGCCGGTGGCAGGCCCACGGCGTTCAGCCGGTCGATCTCCTCGCGCTGGGTGATCCGCTTGCCCATGGCGTCGAAATAGGCCCAGCCGCGCCCGGCCTTGCGGCGGGTGATGCCGGGCATGTCGTCGTCGACGAAAATGAGCTTGTCTGAAGGGCTTGCCGGCATGCGGGGCGGGGAACGGACAGCACGGCCTTGCGGTTCCTCGGCCTCCTCGCCATTTCGCGCCTGCGCTGAAGCGAAGGACGCATGCCCGATGGACAACACTTATACTCCGGCCGAGGTCTGGGTGCACGACCCCGCCAACGGCGGCCGCTTCGCCAGCATCAACAGCCCTACGGCCGGCGCGCGCGCGGATCATGATCTGCCGGTGGGCAAGCACCCGTTCCAGCTCTATTCGCTGGGCACGCCCAACGGCATGAAAGCCTCGATCATGCTGGAGGAGCTGCTGGCTGCCGGCATCGCGGACGCCGAATATAATGGCTGGCGGATCGACATTGGCGAGGGCGATCAGTTCTGGTCGGGCTTCGTCGCCATTAATCCCAATTCCAAGATCCCGGCGCTGGTCGATCGCAGCGGGGCCGAGCCGTTCCGGGTGTTCGAGAGCGGGGCGATTCTGATCCATCTGGCTGAAAAGTTCGGCGCCTTGCTGCCGCGTGAGAACCCCGCGCGGGCCGAGACCCTGAGCTGGCTGATGTGGCAGATCGGCGGCGCGCCGTTCATAGGCGGCGGCTTCGGCCACTTCTACAAATACGCACCCGAGCGCTACAAGTACCCCATCGATCGCTACGCTATGGAAACCAAGCGCCAGTACTCGGTGGCGGACATGCAACTGGCAAAGACCGAATTTCTTGCTGGCGCGGAATATTCCATTGCCGACATTGCCGCTTATCCATGGCTCAGTTATCTCTGGCACGGCGGCTATGGAGGAGCGGACAAATTCCTCGCTCTGCATGAATACGAAAATGTTGGGCGCTGGGTGAAGGCAATTGACGCGCGGCCCGGAGCCATTCGTGGCCGGCTGGTCAGCGCAGCGGGCGGGCTGGCCGAGCGGCACTCCGCCGACGATTTCGACACGCTCGATCCGGCGCTGCTCGCGCCCGTCCGCCAGCGGGTGGATGCCTAGCTTTGCGCTGCTTGCGCAGGGCCGGCGTGCTGATGTAGGGGCCGCGCTCGCCTGCTGGGGTGTAGCCAAGCGGTAAGGCACCGGTTTTTGGTACCGGCATGCGCAGGTTCGAATCCTGCCACCCC
>PPFU01004512.1_pt1 | contig 19964 bp, 17 predicted proteins | sample 1535991 | NCBI WGS metagenome assembly PPFU01 (sample SAMN04901290, study PRJNA319586) | Hypolithon metagenome, whole genome shotgun sequencing project. | isolation source: Antarctic Hypolithon | place: Antarctica: Miers Valley | collected 2014
GCGCGATGGAGCAGTCCTGCTTCGGGCCGATCGACCTGGACGGGCCGGGCCTGCCGTTCCACCACCTCGGCATCGTGCTGGACGGGGGCATGCGTGCCGGCATGCGCGTGGGCGGCCGGCGCGAGGATGCCGACATGCACCCCGGTGCCTTCACCTGCATTGCGGCGGGCGACGGCGGACGCTTCTGGTGGGACCGGCCGGCGGAGATGGCGTGCTTCTATTTCACCGACAGTGCGCTCGCCGCCACACTCGGCCGCGGCGCCGATGCCAGTGATTGCCCGCATTCCATCCGCAGCGCTGCGGCGCGAACCTCGCCGGTGGTTGTCAGGCTGCTGCGCGCCCTGCATGTCGATGCCGCCGCGGGATGCCCGCATGGCGGCTTGGTCGGGGACAGCCTGTTCTCCGCGCTCGCCGCGCAGCTGGTGCCGTCCGCGGTCCTCTCCAACGAGGCGCTGGTGGCAACGGTGGGCGATCGGCGGGTGCGCCGCGCTCTGGACTACATACATGCGCATCTGCACGTACCGATTCGCGTGCAGGACATCGCCGAGGCAGCCGCCAGCAGCCCCTTCCATCTGGCGCGCTGCTTCCGCGCTGCGCTGGGGTGCAGCTTGTGGCACTACGTACTGCGCGAACGCGCACGCCACGCGGCCGTGCTGATGCGTCGCCCTGGCCTGTCCCTGTCGCAGGTGGCAGGCGCCTGCGGCTTCGAAACCTACGCCAGCTTCGTCACCGCGGTGCGGCGCGAGTTCGGCGTATCGCCGAAGTCAATGCGGACCTCATTTGCCTGATCGTTGGTCAAATTCGCCGTTTCGAACCTTCTTCTCCTGGCTTGCACCCACGCCCTGAATCGATCCGTGCCCAACGCCGTCTGCAGTGGCAGGTGGTGGCGCAAAACCGGGTCAAAGTCGAGTTTCCCCGGTATCAGCACCCGGCATTGCCCGATTCGCGCAGCACGCCTCACCCGACCTGATGCAATGGCTCCGTTCGAAGCGATCCATGCCCCACCTGGTCCACGCCGATTCGATCGGCAGTGTCAACACTTCGTGCAACGCGGCAATGCCCGACAGCCCTGCGGTGCCTCTGTGTTTGCTTCGCCTGTTTCGCCTGTTTCGGCGGTTCGTGGACAATGGCTGGACGCCCCGGCAAGTGCCGCGCGGAAACGACGTATCGGTCACGACACATGCGAACCTTTGTACTGAGAGCGCGGGCGGCACCCACGGACAGCCAGAAGCTGCTGGCGTCCGTCGGTAAAGAGGCCCATACCGAAATCCTGGCGCACACGCTGATGAACGCGATCTTCGTGGCCCAGTCGCATCGCCCGGATGTGACCGTCTACCTGGTGCTGGAAAGCACCCTGGATTTTTCCCGCACGATCCGATTCGACGCCAACGCCATGCATGACATCGGCGGCTTCAACGAGCAGGCGCTGCTGGGCAAGATCGCCAAGGCGCTGGACGCGTCCCGGGGCATGGGGAAAGACGAGACGCGACCAGTGGAGTCAGGCGTGACCGTTCGCACGTTGAGCTTCGAGCGGCTGGTGCAGGAGCTGGCCGAAGATCATCAGCTGTTCGTGATGGACAGGAAAGGCACATCGATGGATGAGCAGGTGTTTCAAGCCAATCCCTGCTTCCTGCTGACCGACCATATCCCGATGCCGAAAAAGACCTTTCATACGCTTGAACGCCTGGGCGCGAAGAAAATCACGCTGGGCTCGAAGATGTTGTTTGCGTCGCAGTGCGTGGTATTGATCCACTACGCGCTGGATCAACGATGACGCGCGCATCACTCTGTCGTTGCAGGGCTGCACGAATTTGCGATACGGCCAACGTGGACTTTTATTGAAGGCCAACCCAGCGCCGAAGCAACCTGGAAAAAACCACTCTGATCCCTGCGCTGGCGCACCCTGAAAAGTCCAATCTGATCCCATATTTCTCGTCAACAACACCAGAAGGCGCGCCATGTGCTACTCGGCCCAGGTCCATGGAGGTTTCGCGCGTTACGTGCGGCGCTTTGGCGCGACGATCGACTTCGCGACGTACTTGAAGCTGTACATCGATCGCGATGGCGGCAGCAAAGCCAAGATTCCCAAGGCGATGGATGCGGCGTTTGCCGATCCTCAAACGCCGGAGCAACAGCAGGTCAAGGCGTTGATCGACGCATTCAAACAGCACGAGGCGGCGCGACTGGAGAGCGACCTGTTCAAGCAGCGCAAACGCCTGGGCGACGCCGAACGCACGCTGCAGGTCAAGACCACGAAGGCGGCGACCGGGAGCCGGCGCATCGCAACCGACAAGATCGCGTGGACGCTGGGCAAGCTGGGCGACCTGCGGCGCACGACGCCCGAAGACCGCGACTCGCGCATCTTCCCGGGCCACTACGCACCGGTCATCGTGTGGGAAGACGGCCGCCGCGTGGTCAAGCCGATGCGCTACCAATGCCGTCCGCGTGGCAAGCCCGCGCTGTACGACGTCAAGTTCCCAGGCACCTACAACGCGCGCCGTGACAACCTGCGCGGCTTCTGGAAGGAGCAGTTCGGCACGTCGCACGGGGTGATGGTGGTGAGCGCGTTCTACGAGAACGTGAGCCGGCATGGAATGGAAGGCCGTGAGCTGGCGGACGGCGAGAAGGAGGAAAACGTGGTGCTGGAATTCCGGCCCAACCCTCCGCAGGACATGCTGGTGGCATGCCTGTGGTCGCACTGGCAAACAGCCGGCGCACCTGACCTGCTTTCGTTCGCCGCCATCACCGACGAGCCGCCGCCGGAGATCGCCGCCGCCGGGCACGACCGCGTGATCATCCAGATCAAGGAAGACCATCTGGACGCGTGGCTCAATCCGCAGGCCGGCAATCTCGATGCGCTGGAGGCCCTCCTCGAGGACCGCGAGCGGCCGTACTATGAACATCGCCTGGCGGCTTGAGACCTCATGGACATACAGCGCGGACGCAAGCACGCCGTACGGGGGTCAAGTGAGATCATGCGCTTCCGTTCGATGACTCCCAGGCCATGATCGCCTTTCCCGCAAGCCCGATTGACGATCCCGCAAGCCGCGTCCTCGCCACGCTGGATAAGGACGGCCTGCACGCTGCACTTCGCCTGTTGAACGAACGCACGCCGCACCGCTTCACCGGTATCTATCGCTACGACGGCGACATGTTGCGCAACGTCATCCTGTTCGACGTGCACGAGCCGCACCTGCTTCGTGGCGAGGACATTCCCATGCAGGCTTCGTACTGCGCGCTGTTGCAGGACGACGACGACGGCGCGATCGAGTTCGATGAGCCGCGCAGCGATCCGCCGTCGATGGCGCGCTCACACCTGACGCCGGTCGTGTCCTATTGCGGCGTGCGGCTGGTCGATGCGGCAGGCCAACCGTTCGGGTCGCTCTGCCATTACGACCTCAAGCCCTGCCAGCCGCGCACCAGCGACCTGGCCATGCTGCGCGCGCTCGCGCCGACGTTCGCGGCCGCTGCGATTGCAATGGGAAACGGGTCTGGATGAGCCGTCCATTTTTCCGAACAAACGAAACCTGACGGCTATTCCCACGCCTGCCGCGGGCAGGCTTATCGATCGGTTCTATTCGCTCAGATCCGCGAGCGCGGTAACAGACGCTCTCGGTGCATCACCGGCGTGTTCCGTGAGCGCAGCCTCGCCCAGCGCGAGCAGGATGCGTTTGCATTCTCGAGCACTGCGCCGCCGTCAAGCAGCCGCTGGATGCAGAAATTGTCCCTGACACCATTTTTCCTCGCGCTCGCGAAGTACGCCGTCGCTTTTTTTAAATTGACGTTCTCTTCCTTGAGCTGGGCCAGCTCACGCCGCAGGCGCGTCAGCTCCAACTGCTGTAACGACCGCCGGCCCGGTCCCGGGAACGCATGCGCGCCTTGTGTCTGTAGCGTGTCACGCCATTTGTAAAGCCGGTTACGTGGAACGCCAAGCTCCAGCGCTAACTGCGTGATCGGCTTGTCGCCCCGCTCCAGCAACCGAACCGCTTCACGTTTGAACTCCGCAGGGAATTGTTGCCTCTCCATTTGACACCTCCGGGTTGTCCCCATTCTCAGGTGTCTGTAAAAGGCGGGCCACTCCAGAGTCGACTTTTAGCGAAGGCGCACATTGACCCCTGATTTCTTAAAACAGAAATTGTCCCTGACACCATTTTTCGCAACACCATGTTTCGTCCCTGACACCATTTTGCTTTCCATCAGGTAACCATCCGCATCGAGAATGCCAATGCATTGTTCGCCACGTGCAAGGCGATCGCCGGACCGAGTGCGCGGGTCTTCTTCACCAGCCAACCTGCGAGCAGGCCGAGCGCCAGGTAAAACGGGAATCGCGGCAGGTCGTCGTGGACGGAAGCGAACAGCACCGCCTGCAACGTGTTGGCCCAGCCGAAGGAGATATGCCGGGTGAGTCCGCCGAGGATCAGGCCGCGGAACACCAGCTCCTCGAATATCGGCACCAACAGCGCGACTACCAGCAAGGCCGCCAGAGGCCCGTAGGTGTCTCGCCCGCCTGATGCCAATGCATCGACCATCTTGGTCTGCAGGGTCTCGGTACCGCCGCCGGACTGGTTGTTCATCGCGCCGACGAGCATGCCGACGCCAATCAGGCAGGCCCATGCCAGCAGCACGCGCCAGGATGCCTTGAACGCCGTTCTATCACCTACCAATTGGTGTAGGGACATGCGGCGCAACACTGGAAGCAGGCACAGCAAGCTGGCAACGGTGCCCCACAAGGTTGCGCGGAACAGCACGTCGCCCTGCGGCGCTGTCTCCCCTTCGAGCAATAACGCCAGCGAACCCGGCTCGACCATCGCTGCCGTGATCAACGGCACGCACATCAAAATTGCACCGGCGATCCACGCGTGTCGCAGGCCAACACCGTCGAACAGCGGAACCGCGGCCCTGCCGCGCACCTGCCGCACGAGGCCTCGGTAGTGCACGGGCACCAACAGCAGCCCGGGCACCAAGACGAGAAGGAGCAGCACCGCTGCACAGACCAGTGCGGCCAGCAGCATCGGCCCCGACCACAGCACCTGAGGCGCCTGCATGGTCAGTGCGGCGAAGCGCCCGGCGTTGGCGGCGAAAGTCTCCGGGTCCGCCATCGTCACCGAGGCGGCCGCTGCGTTGAAGTCGCGGGCCGCCAACGCGGCATCGAAGCGAACCTGTTGCAACGCTGCCGTCTCGCCGTCGTTGTCCTTGAGCAACTTGCGCGCCACGGCTACGTCGCCGGCACGCAGATGCGCGCGGGCAGCGATCGCGGTTTCCACTTCGAAACCCGACTTGGCATAGCGCCGCAATTCGGCGACTGCGGCATTCGGGTCGGGCAATGCCAGCGCAGATTCGATGCGCGCTTTCGCTTGCCACGTCTCCGTCGCGGCAGGCGTGTCGCGCAGCAACGCGCTCGCTGAAGTAAATTCCTTTTGCGCAACGAGATGATCGACGGCCAGTGCAGCGCGCGACGGTTCACCGAGGCGGGCCGCCATCACTGCCAGTTCTCCCGCCCGATTGGCGTTGTCATCCTCTAGCAGCTGCGACAGTTTGGTGAGCAACTCCCGGCGCAGTGGCACCGGCCATTGGCTGGATTCCTTGTAAAACTTCTCGCCCAGCTTGATCCCCTCGTCGCCCCATGACTGTTCAAGGGCGAACAACTTCGCCACCGGAGCTTTTTTCCAGCGGATGGAGAGCGCGTTGCCGCATCTTTCGAGATCTGCGGGCGCGGTTTCAATCCAATCGCCGTAATCCTCGTCGGTGAACTGCGAAATGAACCTGCAGCGGGCGACGGCGAGCGTCGCATCGTCGGGCGCTGCGAGGATTGCGGCATCGAACTCGGCGATCACCTCACGGTAGGCGGCCGCCTTGCGTTCTGTGACCTGTTTTACGCCGTCCTCGGACGTCGGCACCACCATGGCAACAGGCTGGCCGGCCAAGGCAACACCTGTGGCAAGAAGCCCAGCGACGGATAGTCGCTGCAGCCAGGAACGCATCCCCATGCGTCATTCCCCTTGAAAAACGATGGTGGATGCTACGGGAAGCGACGACAGATCGAGGGGCGCGATGGCGAGAATTTGTGAACAGGCTGGATGACAGACCCCGGCTTGTGACCGGCGGCACGGTCAATGCGACCGCGCTCCAGAAATTGTCCCTGACACCATTTTCTGTTCATTTGGCATCGCGCTCCTGGACGCATAACAATGCATGCGCTTCGAACACCGCATGCGCGCCATGCCTATCCCGCCGTGCAACAGGATCCCTTCACCGCAAAGGGCCCTCACTGGCCCTTGGCCAATCGTGCACGGTACGCCTCAAGCGTCGGTGGTCGGCCCAGGAAGGCCTCGACCAGCGCCGCCGCCGGCATGACCCCACCGGGGCCCAGGACTTTCTGCCGATAGGCGCCTGCTACCGCCGGGTTGCGCACGCCCTCCTTTTCGAAGCGCGAGAACATGTCCAGTGCGATGGTCTGCGACCACATGTATTTGTAGTAGGACGCCGCATACGGACCCAGGTGGGGGAACGCATCCTGTGGATGTACGTCCGCGGGATAAGGCTGGAGTGCGTACTTGTCGTAGGCACGCATGAAGTGCCCGGTGAGGTCAGCCTCTGGCGGGCCGAGGTAATAGGACAGCGAAGCGTTGGCAAGGCCGATCTGGCGCCGGTCGCGCAGCGCCTCGCCGAAATAGCGCGCGCGATTCATCCGCTCAACCAGCGCGCGCGGAATCGTCTGCCCCTGCTCGTCGACCGCGAACCGCGCCAGCGTGTCGTAATCCCATACGAAGTTCTCCAGCATCTTCGACGGCGCCTCCATGAAATCCGGCTCCAGCCCCGCCATGCTCGACAACGCATAACGTTTGCCGCCCGACAGCATCGCGTGGATCAGGTGGCCATACTCGTGGAGGAAGACCTCCACGTCACGATGCTCCATCAGCCCGGTCCGATGGTCGCCGGCCGGGAAGTTGGTAACCAGCGCCGCGACCGGAATCGAGCCGCCCGCCACGCCCGGCCGGATCGAAAACACGGCCGCATGGCTGAACTTGCCCGGCCGCGGATGCGTGTCGAAATAGAACCGGCCGATGACCTCGCCCGCGTCGACCATCTCGTACGTTTCCACCGACGGATCCCACACCGCGGTCTGCCATGGCCGGATCTGCACGCCCATCAAATCGCGGGTCAGCTGCAGGATCCCGTCTCGCACGTTGTCGTACGCGAAGTAGCGCCGCACGGCCTGCGAATCCAGGTCGTATTGCTCTTTCTTGATCAACTGCGTCAGGTAGGTGTCGCTCCAGGCCGGGATCGCGGTCGCATCAGGTTGCTCGTGGCGCAGACGTTCGAGCATGCGCGCGTCGTCGCGGCGCGCATACGCATCGCCGGCGCGCGCCATCTCGCCGAGGAATTGCTGCACGCGCGACGGTGTGTCGAGCATCGCGTCTTCAAGCTGCAAGGTTGCGAAGTTGGGCCGGCCCAGTAGCCGCGCCAGCACGTCGCGTTGCACGATGAGGTCCCGCAGCACGGTGTCGTTCTGCGGGTAGGCACGGTTGTGGTTGGCCTCGTAAAGGCGCCGGCGCAGTGCGTCGCTCCGGGCATAGGTCAGCACCGGATGCAGGTCGGGATAATCCGTCGAAATCACTACCTTGCCATCGGCGCCCGGTTCGCGCGCGGCGATGTAGTCGGCCGGCAAGCCGGCCAGTTCCGCCGGATCAGCGTTCACAGTCCTGCGGCCGTTGGCGATGTTCTCGCCGAACTTGATTACCAGCGCGGTGATCTGCTGGTTCAGTGCGGCAATGCGCGCAAGTGTGGCCTCGTCGCGCGATACACCGGCGCGGTCGAAGCCGGCCAGCGTGAGAGCCAGTACATGCCGCGTCTCCGCGTCGACGTTGTCCAACGGAATCGCCTTCAAGCGATCGTAGATGGCGCGCGACAGCTGCACCGCGTCCTCCGCATCGGTCACCCGCGCCAGGCACTGGCGACCCGCATTGCGGATGTGCTCGTCGGGGGACGTGGAGGCCAGCAGGTTGGCGTCGCGGCTGGCCGCCCGAAGCACGATCCAGATGTCGTCGAACTGGCGGAAGGTGACCAGCGAAGGCGCCGCGCGATCTTGCTCCAGTGCGGTGCGCAGTGCGCCTGCCTGGGTGAGGAGGCGATCGCAGGCGTCGACCACTTCGGCCACGTTCGACGGGGTCAGCAACGGCTCGACAGTGAGCCGCGTCGGAGTGGTCGATTGCGCATGTGACGGCGCGGCGATTGCCATCAGGCATGGCAGCAGCAACAGCAACAGCAACAGCAACAGCAGGATGCGGTGAATGGTCTCCCCCAGGTTTCTAAAACGCGGACTAGTTGTGGCATAAATCGCCAACAAGCGGTCGCCGTCAGCCAAAACCGGGGTCACGCCGAAACCGGTGCCAGGGACAGTTTCAAATCGTGGCAGTGCGGCGAAGTCTTCGAAGGCCATGGGCAGTCCGGCTAAAGAGGGCGGTCACAATCCATTAAGAACGGAAAAGCCGGAAGGAAACGGCCGTTTCTCTTGCAACAAGCCGTCGACTACGAACCGCCTGTGAATTCGCCCGCAGGTGTCGAAATAGCTCAACTCGCCAGCAGAAATTTTCTCTGACACCATTTTTAGTGGAGGAAGGCGCCGACGTGCGTGCATACGCGGGTCAGAAGTGAGTCGAAGTCTTCGAAGGCCATGGGTAGCCCCGGCAAGGATTGCGTGCATATCCATCAAGAACGGAAAAGCCCGCCGCAACGGGCTTCTCTAACCACAAGCCGTCGCCTACGAACCACCCATGAGGAAGGCGAAGTACCGCGGCGATTTTTTGGGGTAATCGGACATGTTCTCTGGGCTCTTTCTCTCAACCGGCAGCGGATGCACTCTTCGCAGGACTATCGAATGCCGGCGCAAGCAGAGAGGGACTATCTAGAAGCTAGATCTGTATCTTGATAATCTGTCTGTGGCATGCGGGTCACTCCACTCTGACGGGTTTTTCTCCAACCTGGCTTTTTTGTGTGGGTATTCTCTCCGTTGTAGATTTTCAGCGATCATAAACTCAAGGATACGGCTTCCATGAAAAACAGATTATATAAAATGGCGCAAGGAATTCCTCTTCTCGTACTAGCCGTGCTATTTCAAGAACAAGCTGGAGCAGTCGTGCTTGAGCGAAGCTTTGTTCAAGGTGCCACCGGCGTTTGTCAGTCTGCCTTGCCTTTGTACGAGCGTTTGATACGGAAGCGCCCATTAGCCATCCAGAACGAAGGCGATTCAAACGCTTTTGTGAGTTGTTCGCTCATGGGCACTGCGCATTCGGCAACCGGTTTTCGATCTATCGATAGAGTTCAAATAGGACTTATAAATTTTTCAGGAGCTACTGTTGGCGTAACGTGCACGCTTGTCGATGGAGTTTTGTCAGGAAACAATACTTACTTCACCAAGATATTTACGGTTCCGGTTACCGGCGGTTCCAGCTGGGATTTCGCTTGGGTCGACGCCACAGATAATGGGGGGCAAAATTTCTTCTTGACATCGAACATAAGTTGCAATTTGCCTCCCGGCACCGGAATCTCCTACACGATCGTGTACTACGCTGAGGATGTCGGCTAACTAAATCCAGTTGATGTAGGGTCCGAGTAGCAATTCTGCTCTGCCCCCTGTTTTCCTGTTTTTATCGCGAGCGAGTCACCGATGTCCGACGTCCTCACCCTCGCCCTCGCGCAGATCGCGCCCGTCTGGCTCGACCGTGCAGCGACGCTGGCCAAGGTGGCCGAGCGGGTGCGCGAGGCCGCCGCGTCCGGCGCACGCGTGGTGGCGTTCGGCGAGGCGCTGGCGCCTGGCTATCCGTTCTGGATCGAACACACCGATGGCGCGCGCTTCGAATCGACCCTGCAGAAGAGCCTGTTCGCGCACTACGCCGCGCAGGCGGTGGACCTGTTACGCGATGACCTGGCGCCGGTGCGGGATGCCGCGCGCGCGGGCAGGATCTGGGTGGCCCTGGGCTGCATCGAACGTGCACGCGAACGCGGCCACAGCCTGTACTGCTCGCTGGTGCTTCTCGACGACACGGGCGAGGTCCGCAACGTGCATCGCAAGCTCGTGCCGACCCACGAGGAACGGTTGGCGTGGGCGCCCGGCGATGGCCATGGCCTGCGCTGCTTCGGCATCGATGGCTTCACCGTCGGCGGCCTCAACTGCTGGGAAAACTGGATGCCACTCGCCCGTTCAGCGCTGTATGCGCAGGGCGAGGACCTGCACATCGCCACGTGGCCCGGAAGCGCGCGCAACACCCAGGACATCACCCGCCACATGGCGCGCGAAGGCCGGAGCTACGTTGCGTCGGTCAGCGGGCTGCTGCGCCGCGAGGACATCCCCGCGCACACCCCGCATGCCGACCTGCTGCGCGAGGCATTGCCCGAGGTCTGCGCCGACGGCGGATCGTGCATCGCCGCGCCCGACGGCAATTGGGTGCTGCCGCCATGCATCGGCGAAGAGCGATTGCTGCTGGCCGAGCTGGACCTCGCACGCGTGCGCGCGGAACGCCAGAACTTCGACCCGTTCGGCCATTACTCGCGACCGGATGTGCTGGAACTGCAGGTCAATCGCATCCGCTCGAACGGCGCACGCTTCCTGGAGGACTGATTGAAAATTGTTCCTTACAGCTTTTTTGCAGAGTACGAATTCTGAAAACGTATTCCGACCCCTGTTATTCGAGACTACTGCCGGACACGCAAAGAGCGCACCTTCGTCCTGGGTGGGTATGGGTCAAGGCGATGTAGACGGGTGCGGCTTAGAGAAACGCGACGCTGGCCCCTGTCGGTTGTGTCACCGTTCGTCAGGATGCGGACGATCAATGTAAGACGCCTCGCCCGAAACTTCCCGCAAGGAGAGGTCGGTATCCGTTACTTCCAGCAGGATGTCATTGACCATCACGGTTCCGGCGAAGCCTAGCTGAGTTCGCGCGCTGCCCCGCCCGTCACTGATGAGCGCGTCAAATACCTGGACGCCATTGTCACGGCGCTCGGGAATCAGGGAAACCGTGAATTGACGACCATCGGTCAGCCGCTGCTGCTGGCGCACGGGCCCTCCAATCAGGACGCCACTCATGACAGAGCGACACCCTTCCCAGACTTGCAACGCCGCGCGGGCTTGCGAGCGTCCTTGGACGTCGTCTCTCTGGACGGGCTTTGTCGTCGTGGAAGTGCGTCGTACAGCGCTGCTCGCTTCGGAATCCGCAGTGTCTCGATTCAGGGCAACCAGGGCGACGCCGAGTCCGGCGGCGAAAGCTGCGGTGGCGATCAGGGCAGGATGCATTAAGCGGATCTCCGAAAGGACGGGACGAGAGGCGGTTGCGGTCGTTGCCGCGTCGCAGAGCCGCCATCGGACCCAGCGCAAAGAGCGGAGAAAGCGGGCATGAAACGATCGTCGGAACAATGCGTGCGCGTAGCTGTGCATTGTAGTACGCGGCAAAAATGAAACAGCGTGTCAGCAACAAGCTTTAGCGCCGCGGAGGCCTTCCGGCCGGCCGTGTTGGCAAGCCATACCAACCAGCTTCGCCGCGGTTGGGCGAAGGGCTGCCAGCCAACTCCGCGTCACGGCGTCAGAAATAGATCCTGACACCATTTTTGAGTCTACACGCCGTCGGATTGCCCAACGGATTTATCGAGCGCAATGCCTCGCGCTGGAAGCTGCTGCAAACCGCTGACGCTTCTGCATCGATCACCTCAGCACAAGGATTGTCGTTGCGTGGTCGTGTCCGAACAAGTTCGTGGTCGCCTACCCTGGCCTGATTCTTGACGCGCCGTCAGCTACGAATCGCCTTCGCGCAAGCGGAAGTATCGCGGTGGTTTTGTTCGTCAATCGGAGTGTTCTCTGCCGTTTGCATTCGTTGCTGCCTCAGCGCGTGCTCTGCAAACTCGTCACACAGTTCCTGAAGAAGCCGTCATGCTACTGGCCCGTCCATGGAATCCAGCCGATGTCCCACGTCTTCCACTCCTGGCTTCTCGCACTCGCAATTGCCGCAAGCACAGGCTGCCAAGCCCCGGATTCGGAGCCTGACGCGGTTGGCCCCTCCGCGGCTGCGGCGATCGACCCAGCCGTGGCGGTTTCAGAACAGCGTACCGAATCCCTGGTGGAACTCTTGCGTGAAATGCGCGATACCGACGCCAACCTCGCTTGGCCCCTTCCGAACACTTTCTGGGCCGAGGTACGCCGACGCCATCCCGGTATGGACCCGAGCTCGGACATGACGCTCGATGGGTGGCGACGTCCACTGCTTTACGTCCGCGGTGGTGACATGCGCACCTATCGGCTTTATTCCGCTGGGCCGAATGGGCGGGACGAGTACGGGACGGGGGACGACGTGGCACTGCGGCAGGGCGAAACGGTCGTCGAGTGACGGGCCAGACAGCGGTCGCCCACAACAGGGGTAAGGGCGGACTTCAATTGCAAAGCAACCTGGGCTCTGCCGTAACCTGAGAAAATTCACCCTGGCCCTACTGGTGTGTTTGCTGCGGCGAAGGTGGCGCGTGGCAGGGTTAAAACTTCGGTGAGATGCATCGGAATTGTTCTCTGACACCTTTTCGGTTTCGATAGTTCGCGGACAATGGGGTGAACGGTCCGACAGGAGACGCGCGGGGACGACGAATCGGTCACGACACATGCGAACCTTTGTACTGAGAGCGCGGGCGGCACCCACCGACAGCCAGAAGCTGCTGGCGTCGGTTGGCAAGGAAGCCCATCCCGAAATCCTGGCGCACACGCTGATGAATTCCATCTTCGTGGCCCAGTCGCATCGCGCGGATGTGACGGTCTACCTGGTGCTGGAAAGCACGCAGGATTTTTCCCGCACGATCCGGTTCGAGGCCAACGCCATGCATGACATCGGCGGCTTCAACGAGCAGGCGCTGCTGGGCAAGATCGCCAAGGCCCTGGACGCGTCCATCGGCATGGGCAAGGACGAATCGCGACCTGTGGAATCAGGTGTGACCGTGCGTACGTTGAGCTTCGAGCGGCTGGTGCAGGAGCTGGCGGAAGATCATCAGCTGTTCGTGATGGACAGGAAAGGCACCCCGATGGATGAGCAGGTGTTTCAAGCCAAACCTTGCTTCCTGCTGACCGACCATATCCCGGTGCCGAAAAAACCTTCCACAGCCTTGAGCGACTGGGCGCGAAAAAGATCGCGGTGGGATCGAAGATGCTGTTCGCGTCGCAATGCGGGGTATTGATTCGCCACTCGCTGGATCAACGACGCGCTCATTGCAGCGTCGTGGCACGGGGCACGAACTTGCAATAGAGCCTGGGCGGGGTTGATTCATGGGAGACATCAGCGCCGAAGGAGAAAAAGAGGGCTGCGGGGCCGTAGTAGATGAGTTGGCCGATGAAATCAGCCAAGGCTGAGGGAAGGTAGTTCCTCCTCGCCGTTTTACGCCGTTTACTTTGGTCCACGACCCTTACAACCCATCGGCATAATGCTGACATGCCACCTCCGCGCCACCTCAACACCCTTACGAACGAAGAGCGCATAACGTTGCGTCGCGCGAGAAACACTGCAGCGCTTGGCACGATCGCGTTCGGGATGGCGACGGCTCTGTTCGTCGCGGCTCTCGCGGGCAGCGCTTACGGCCACGATACGCGCGGTGTGCTCCCGATCGTCGCCATGCTGGGCGCGGGCTGGGTATGGTTCCTCAGGCGCATGCCCTTTCGCTTGCGGGGAGCCTTGCTCGACTTACGCCAGAACGGGGTGGATGTGATGCGCGGCGTGGCTGCGGTACGTCAGCGCCGAGGCATCGGGCTGTTCGCGCCGACCCGGTCGGAACTTCTGCTGGAAGGACACACCTTCGGCCTGGTGCAGGAGCAGGCGGCGAACCTCCGGGAAGGCACGCTGGTCGAAGCGCGCATCGCGCCCGTGTCGAAGGTGCTGCTGTCCATCGCTCCGGTCACGCGTGCTGCGGTCGCGTCGTTGGCCGCCACCGTGGACGCCGAGGCAGCAGCGACCTTCGGCCTCACGGCACGCGAGATCGCACTGCTGCGGCTGATCGCCAGCGGCCATGCGGACAAGCACATCGCCCGCGAGCTCGGGCTCGAGCCTGCAACCGTCCGGACCTACAACTCACAGCTTTACGCAAAGCTGGACGTGCGACGGCGGACGGAAGCCGTTGCCCGGGCCCACGCGCTCGGCCTGACGACAAACGTCAACGACTGACACCCGATCGACATCTGTCGATGGACGCAGAGCGGATGCGTGCCGACGATCTCCGCTCCTGCCGTTGGAGTTCCGGATGAATCTCGCACTCGCCCCCTACCCCGTATCTCCGTGGCGATTCCGCGGCGGCCTCGGCATCCTCGTCGCATTTGCCCTGCTGTACACCGCGATCAGTGCCGCACACATGTTGCTGGTCAAGCACACGATTGGATTCGATGCCTATCTCGGCGATGGACCGCGCCTGCCCCAGCACCTGTTGCTGACCATGCAGCTCACCAAGATCATGTTGCTGCTGGGTGTTCTGGCGGTCGCGCTGCGGCTCAAAGGCGTCAGCTGGGCCGCGCTGGGCCTGCGGCCGACCACGCAAGGCTGGATCATGCTGGCGGTCGTGATCGGTATCGTTGGGGTAGCAATGCGGCTTCTGCTCGCGAAGTCGATGGCGGGAGCGCTGCCGGATTGGGCAGCCTTCATGCGCAGCCCGTATGGCGTGAGCGACGCGGGAATTGCCATCACCGTGGCACTGGGCGCGACGACCGTGTTGCTCACTCCCTTCGCAGAAGAAGTCTTCTTCCGTGGCTTCCTGTTCACATGGATGACGGGGCACCGGCCGGTGTGGCTCGCGATGCTTGTCAGTTCAGCGATCTTCGGCGCGATGCACATCATTCCGCCGCAGGTGATCAGCGCGGCTCTGATGGCGCTGGCGCTCAGCGCCCTGTACTGGTACAGCCGCTCGCTGTGGCCGGCGATCGTCTGCCACATGGTGGGCAACGCCATCGGTTACGCCGGCTCGTTGCTCCAAGGTGGCTGAGCCGGGCTGCGCGGGCCACAAAACTGTATGTCAGGAAACATAGCCGAGAACCGTGTGGCGATGCCGGCTGCAACGTCATCACGGCATGTCCTGGTTGCAGGAGAGGCCACTCGAAGGCGGCCTCTTTGGATGTCGGGGCGCGGTCAGCAATCAGCGCCGCCCGGCCATGCGCCCGAGTACCAGCGCCATGGCCAGTCCGCCAAGCGATTTCACCAGCACCGGATTTTCGGCGTAGAACTTGCTCATCTGACCGACGATGCCGGGGTCGGCATCCTGTGCCTGCTGGGCGATCTGCTCCACTTGGCCGGTGGAGAGTTGCGTTGCCCGCTCGGGGCTCTCGTTGATGCCTGCCTTCGCCAGGGCCTGCTGCGCCGCGCCACCAAGGCCGCCGAGCAGCGCGCCGAGGATCCCATCCTTCTGCGGGCCGTCGGCCTGCCCGAAAAGCTGCGCAATCATCTGCGCGAAGGGGGGCGTCTTGTCGGAGTTGAACGCATCCTGCAGCCCCTCGCTCAACGCTTCGGACGGCGCCGCCTGTGCGATCTGCTGGAATTGTTCCTGCGCCTCAGGCGGCGGCGGATCGTTGCCTTTTTCAGAGACCTGGTTGATCAAAGCCTGTAGATCGTTATGCATGTGTGGTCCTAGGATGCTGGCGTGGTGGGCGCACAGCATTCCGCGCCGCGCGTGCAGGTGGTGCGAACGCAAACGAGAGTAGAAGCTAGCTCAAAATCGAAGATGCATATTTCACGTGAGCTTTCAAATCGTCATTCCCCCGGAAGCTGGAATCCAAGGACGTTGCTCTTCAATGGCTTACAAGTCCATGGATCCCCGCCTTCGCGGGGATGACGGCTCCCAAATTTAGGGCAATCAAATTTGAGACAGGTTTTAAAAACCTGCGCGCATGAACCCCGCATCTTGGCAGGACCATGGACGTCGAAAGATTGTTGGCCGAGGAAATCAGGAGCGGCTTAGGTCTACATGTCGGGACTGTATAGTTCGCCCAGCATGGCGGGCATGGTGCCCTGCCACGAATCGCGGAGAGTTGTCATGGGTCTTGTTCAAGCAGTGGTCGGTGCGGTTGGCGGGATGCTCGGCGACCAATGGAAGGATTTCTACACGGTGCCGGACGGGCTGCCGGCGACGGCGGCGCTGTTCGCCGCGGTGCCGCGCGGCACCAATGCCGGACGCGGTTCGAATACCAGCGGCTCCTCGAACATCATCACCAATGGATCGAAGATCGTCGTTCCCGAAGGCTACGGGCTGCTGCTGTTTCAGGATGGCAAGGTCACCGGCTTTGCCGCCGAGCCGGGCGGCTACGAATGGCGTTCGGAAGACCTCAACTCGAAATCGATCTTCGCGGGCGACGGGATCGTATCGCCGCTGATCAAGCAGAGCTGGGAGCGTTTCAAGTTCGGCGGCCAGCCGGGGTCGCAGCAGGCGGCCTTCTTCGTCTCGCTGAAGGAACTTCCGGACAACCGCTTCGGCACGCAATCCGAAATTTACTGGGACGACAGCTTCCTGGGCACGCAGGTCGGCGCGGTGACGCGCGGTTCCTACACGCTGAAGATCGTCGATCCGATCCTGTTCGTGAAGAACTTCGTGCCGGCGCGTTATCTGCAGACTGGCCAGGTCTTCGATTTCACCGACATCGACAATGCCGCCGCCAGCCAGCTCTTCAACGAAGTGGTCGGTTCGCTCGCGCCCGCCTTCAGCCTGTACACGAACGACCCGGGCAAGGACAATCGCATCACCAAGCTCCAGCAGGATTCGCTCGGTTTCGCCAAGAGCCTGTCCGATGCGGTGGAGGCTGGCTACCAGTGGAAATCCGATCGCGGCCTGGCCATCGTCAAGACCGCCATCGTCTCCATCGAATACGACGCCAACACGCGGGAACTGCTCAAGACCGTGCAGCGCGCCGACGCGTTGTCGGGTTCGCGCGGCAATTCCAACATGCAGGCCAGCGTCGCCCAGGGCATGCAGTCGGCGGGCGAAAATGGCGGTGCGGCGGGCATCATGGGTCTCGGCATGGCGTCGGGCATGATCGGCGGTGTCGGCAGCATGCAGCAGCCCGTTGCGCCGGCGACGCCGGCTGCCGAAGATGCGGTCGCGAAATTGAAGAAGGCCAAGGAGATGCTCGATCTCGGCCTGATCACGCAGACCGATTACGACGCGGTTAAAGCCAAGGCTCTCGGTCTGTAAGCCGCGAACAGCGCAACCATCATGTCGAACGCCAATAGTCCGCCGCCGGTCCCGCCGACGGCGCCCACCTTCTCCGGCCCGGGGTCGCCACAGGACGTGCCGCCGACACCTGGCAGTTTCCCGATCGACCCGGCCACGCTGCCCGAACCGATCCGTTACGAATTGCTGGCGCCCGATCCGGTCGCCATCGACACGTCCGCCGCCGAGCTCGAGGACGGCCTCAACCGCTGCCCGAAATGCGGCGCGACCGACATCCGGCACAAGGCCGGCAGCGATCTGCTGGTCTGCCTGTACTGCCGCAACGAATGGCAAGGCCTGCAAGTCGAGGAAGAATTCGGCCTCGGCAAGGGCATCGACCAGCTCAAGGGCACGGTCATGGCTTCCGGTGCGCGGGACATCGACGCCGACGCCGCCAGCCTGATGAGCTTCAAGTGCACCGGCTGCGGCGCCGAGGTGACGATCAACACCGAAAACGCGATGACGTCGCGTTGCCACTGGTGCCGCCACGTCCTCGGCGTCAACGAGCAGGTGGCGAATGGCGCGGTGCCCGACGCGGTGTTGCCATTCCATATCAAGAAGGAAGACGCGGTCGCGCGCATTCGCCAGTTCGTGGACAAGCGGCGATTTTTCGCGCTGAAGGCATTCAAGGAACAGTTCACGCCCGAGAACGTCGTCGGCGTCTACCTGCCCTACATGATCATCGATGGCAACGCGAGCGTCGACGTCGCCGGCCAGGGCGAGATCGAGACACGCCGCTACACGCGGGGCACCGGCGACAAGAAGACGACCTACTACGATGCCGACGTGTACAAGGTGGAACGGCACGTGGACTTCACCGTCGACGACCTGCCGCTGGAATCCTCCACCGAACGCGGCAACCTGGACACGCGCAACAACACCAACAACATCATCAACACCATCCTGCCGTTCGATACCAAGAACGCGGTGAAGTGGAACGCGTCCTACCTGGTGGGTGTCACCTCGGAGAAGCGCAACCGGGACGTGGAGCACCTGCGCCCGCGCCTGCAGGAGCAGTTGCTGTCCATCGGCCGCTGCGAGGTCGAAGCATCGGTGGGGCGCTACGACCGGGGCGTGCGCTGGGAGCAGGAACGCCTCGACGTACACGGCACGCGCTGGGTGTCGATGTACCTGCCGGTATGGCTCTATTCGTACCACCAGCCGGGCACCAACGGCGGCCTGCTGCACTACATCGCGGTGAACGGCCGCACCGGCGAGACCATGGGCAGCGTGCCGGTGCAGCAGTGGAAACTCCTGCTTGCCGCGATCACCGTCGGCACCTTTCTTGAAGGCATTGCACTCTGGATCATGGCGAACTAATCATGAGCGACGATGGCGGACTAGCGCTTCTCCTGCTCGGCCCGGCCGGCGCAACCGGGTTGTATTGGTTCTTGTACCGGTATTACCGCAACACCGACAAATCGCACGCCTTCGAGCGCGAAACGGCCGTCGACGCCAAGCCGGTGACTGGCTCGGAACACAAGGTCGACGAGGTGAAGGGCACGCGGGAGACGCGCATAGATGGCGACAACGTGCGTGAGTTCCGCCAGCGCGTGCGGCTGATGGGACCAGCTGATGGCGATGAAGGATTGAAGCGTTAGACCTTCTGGTCCCGGGGCATCTGTCTGATGCCGGTTCGGATGGCCGAGGTCACCGTTTTTCCACTTTTCCATCAAGGCATCACATAACCGATCACAGCCTCCGACTGCCGCTGGCTATCGATCGCGAGAAGATCCTTGAGGATTGCCGTATGCCCTGCTCCGGCCACCACCAGCACGCGATGGCCCGGCGCGGCGACTTTCTGCACGTTGGCGTACATGCGGAAATTGCGATGCCACCAACTGGCCGACGCATCGGCACCGGCAAAGCTGCCACCTGCGTCCACAGCATTGGTGAGGATGTACAGACCCTTGTTCTCGCGATCGCGCGCCGCATCGTTGGTCAACTGCAGCAATTGCGGCAGCGTCAACGTGGACTGCTCGTGGTTTCCGCGCTCGGACAGGGATTTGTACATCGCGTCCATGTCTGCCTGCGTGCTGGGCTCGTTCTTCTTGATGTAGTTGAACATCGGCTCCGCATCCCAGCCGATCGTTGCTTCGTCAAAGCAGGTGATCTTATCGAGCCCGGCGAGCTTTGCCACTCGGAAACCAACCTGATAGATCTCGTTCGACTTCAGCGCGAACGAGCCCTGCCTGTAGCCATCAAAGTTCTTCTGGAACGCCGCCTGATCCTTCGGATCGCATTCGAGCAGCACGTCAGTGGGATGAAACGTCGCCAGCCGCGTCGCCAACCCGTCGAGGTACGCTTGGTTGTCCTTTGTCATTACATTGATGACACCCGACTTGACCATGTCGCGCCCGGGATTGGCGAAGTGAAAAACGCCCATCATCATCACCTTCGCGGGCTCGAGCGGCGTCATTGGATCGCGATTCGAAATGACTGGGTCAACGCTCGCCGCCTGAACCGTTGACGTTGTTTCCAGATCCGGGGTTGCCGGCGCGAACGTGAGCGTCACATCAGCCTGGGCGAGCTGCGCCGGCATTGCTCCAGCCCACAATAGAAAAGCAGTTGCGATCATCGGGGTCATAAACAAAAATCCTTATCGGGTTCATAGGTGGATGCGTGGTCACAGCCATTGGTTTAAAACACCCCGTAAAAACGCGCAAAAAAGCGCAAAAAAAGGGGTCAGGTACTGAGGTTTCCCCACAAATATTCATGTGGGGCACCATGTCGCAGCTAGTTCTGGCGGCGGCCTTCGGATA
>PPFU01000802.1_pt1 | contig 19905 bp, 8 predicted proteins | sample 1535991 | NCBI WGS metagenome assembly PPFU01 (sample SAMN04901290, study PRJNA319586) | Hypolithon metagenome, whole genome shotgun sequencing project. | isolation source: Antarctic Hypolithon | place: Antarctica: Miers Valley | collected 2014
CCCCGCGCCCGCCCCCCCGCCAATGGCGACGGTGGAGACGGTGACCCCCTCCTGCAGCAGCGACGCCGCCACCTGCACATAGCTGCCCGACGACTGCCCGTCGGTGAGCACGATCATGTGCTTGACCTTGGCGGACACATCGCGGAGGTCGGCCTGACCGGCCTGCATACCCACGGCGATGTCGGTGCCGCCGTCGGAGTTGAGCCGGGAGATCTGGTTGATGATCGTCTGGGGGGACGTCACCCGCGTCATCGGCACCAGGCGGGTCGCCGCGGAGTCGAACGCGATCACCACCACGTAGTCCTTGCTGCTCAATAGCTCGATTGTCGCCGACGCCGCCGACTTGGCCAATTCGATGTTCTGCCCGCTCATCGACCCTGACCGGTCGATCACGAGCGCGAGGGCGACGGAGTACTTTTCCTGTTTGTCCTGCGACTGCATCTTGATCGGGAGGATTTCTTCGATGGGTGTGCGGTAGTACCCGCCGACGCCGAAGCTGTTCCGCCCGCCGATCATGAGGAACCCGCCGCCGAGCTCGTTCACGTAGACCTGGAGCAGGTTCATCATGTTGTCGGGCAGGTCGTGCCTGGGCACATCGGAGAAGATGATCCCGTCGTAGCCCGCCATATCGGCGAGGGTGCGGGGAATGGCCTCGACAGGTCGGGGGATGACGCGGATGCCCTCCTCGGCCATGGCGGAGGTGAGATATCTGGCCTCGCCCGCCTCGCCCTCGATGTAAAGCCACAGCGGGCGGCCGCGGACGTCGACCAGTGCCTGGGCGGCGTCGTTGGCGGGGATGGTGTCCACGCCGTCGCCGAAGCCATCGACCTGCACGCGGTATTTGTAGAGCGATGCCTCGTCGGGGGTACGATCAAAGGTGACGGACTGGGTTTGGCCGACCTCGACGCTGAGGGGGCGTTCCTCCTGTTGCACGCCGTTCTCGAAGAGGCGGACCGTGCCGGAGCCGCGGATGGAGCTTTCGATGGTGGCGGTGAGGCCCAGGTGGGCGCCTTCGTGGAGCCGTGAGCGGGAGGGCGTGAGCGAGACGACGCGGACGTCGGGGCGGGCGGGGCCTGCGATAGGGAGGGCATCGATGACGACGCCGGACACGCCCGCCTCGCGAGCGGCGAGCTTGAGGTCGCCGCGTGTTTCGAGGCCGTCACCGAGGTAGACGATCCGCCTGGACGTGCCCGCGGGGAAGAGGCCGGCGGCGAATTGAATGGCCCCGCCGAGGTTGGAGTCGCTACTTTGGTCGCTCGCGTTGCGGGCGAGGGTGGCGTCGGGTGGCTGCAGGTCGCCCCGGGCCTCGCCGGGCATGCGGATCAGCTCCGCACGGCTGCCGGCCGAGACGAGGCCTACGCGGGTCGACCCCGGCAGCCCGGCGGCGAGGCGGTTGGCGGCGTCGTAAGCCTGCTGAATGCCTTGGTCCCCCAGGGAGGCGGATTGGTCGATCACGAAGATCACCGCCTCCTCCCGCGTCGTCACGCGATACGCCGGCCCGGCCAGCGCGAGCAGGCTCAACGCCACCGCCGTAAGCCGAATCGCCAACAGCGCCCGCCGCCGGTTGGGCGGCATCGGGTGCGTCGAGCGGAAGTGAAACCACAACAGCAACGCCGCCGCGGGCAGGAACAGGAGGAGGAGGTAGGGGTGGGCCCAGTCCATGAAGAAGGTTCCGAGGGGTCAAGGTGCCAAGGGGTCAAGGGGTCAAGGGGCCAAGGTGCCGAGGGGCCGAGGGGCCGAGGGGTCAAGTGACCCAGGGTTCAAGGGCAGATTCTATTGCGGCATGATGAGTCAGTCCTGATTTTCTCCTCCGCTCCGCTCCTTCCCTCGGCCCCTTCTTCAATACACGTTCCACAAGTGGAACAGCCCCGCCTCGACCACGAGGGTGAGCAGCACGATCAGGATCAGCAGGGGGGTCAGGTTGCCCACCAGCCACCCGCCCAGGCGGCCAAATCGGGCGGCGTCGGCCTGGCCGGGCGCGTCGGTGGGGGGGTGGGGCAGCAGCGTCTCCGCGGGCGACAGCAGCGAGGCGGATCCCGTCTCGCCCGTGTCCGTCTCCCACAGGCCCAGGCGGTCCAGCTCGGTCCATCGCCCGGGAATGGGCCTCTCGGCCCGCTCGCCGTCGTGCTGCCAGGTGACGCGGTCCCCCGCGAGCTGGATGAGCTGACCGGTGCGGAGGTTGTTGCCCGCGTTTCGCTCTAACGTGTCGGCGGTGCACCAGAAGACCGCGTTACCCACCATCAGCGGAAAGCTCGCGGTCAGCGGCAGCCGCTCGGACATCACCGGGTCAAACGCCATCACCACCAGTCGCTGCCCCCGCACCTCGCCCGCCGCCAGCACCGGCCCCGCGGGCCCGACCCACATCGGGTCCAGCCCCGACCGCCCCGGGTCCGCCTCCACCACCGCCGTCTGCGTCACCGACACCCTCGCCGTCGACACGCCAAACAGCAGCGGGTGACGATCGTCCGTCGCCCGCACGCTCTGCACCGGCAGAGGCGTCTCGAGACGCTTAACCTTCACCAGGCCCACATCCCCCGGCGGGTTGATCGCGATCACCGGCACATCCGTCGGAAGCTGAGGGGGCAGCCAGTCCTGGAAAATCACCACATCCACCGACTCCTGCGTCGGCCAGCTGTCGGACGACATCCGGTCAATCCGCACCTGCCCATCCCCCAGCAGCGTCTGCAGCGCAAGCTGCATGTACGGGTCCGCCAACGCCAGGTCCGGCATCACCCACAGCGCCCGCACCGGGTCGGCAGGGGGCACGCGGGCCTCCACCGCGTTGTCCAGCAGCAGCATGTCGCCGGGCATCACCAACTGCACCCTCAACATCTCACCCCGCTTGTCAGCAGCGCCACCGGCGGCGCCCGCTGCATCCCCCGCTTCCCCTTCCGCTGCAGCCACCTCCACGGGCGCCAGCAGCCGCACCCGGCCGCCGGGCGGGATCTTGAGCTTCCGCGTCTGCAGGATTTGGTCGCCTCGGTAGATCTTCAGCTCCGCCTCCAGCGGCTCACCGGCGGCTCCGTCGGGGCCGGGGGGGCCCGAGGCGTGGACCTGGATGAACGCGTCAAACATCCCCCGCTCCATCGGGCGACGCCGCACCTCGAATGCGGTGATGCCCACGTTCCTGGGCTCGCGGTCGGTCATCAGCCGCTGGTCGAACCGCACCGCAGAGTCGGCGGTGGCGTCGTTCGCGTCGCCCGTTGGCCCGACTCCGTTGGAGGCGATCAGGCGAATGGGATCGTCACGGTTTGCGACGGTGGGCGGCGGGGCTGCCGCGTCGCCCGAGGCGTCGGGGGTGGCGGGGTTGTCGTGGTTGTCGGTGCCTTGGATGAGATCGCCCGCGGTGGGGAGGGCGTCGGTGTAGTGCCACACGATCGCGGGCGATTCGAGCCGCGCGAGCTGGTCCGCGAGTCGCAGCGCCTCGATGGGTCGGCCGGGGATGGGTCGAACGGCGATCTCCTCGACCGCGCGGCGGATGTCGCGGGGCTGGGTGGAACGCGGGAGCAGGATTTCGGGCTGGCGGTCATACGCCACGACCGACACCGGCACGCCCGCGGGCACGCCGGCGAGGCGGGTGAGCACCTCCCGCTTGGCGGCGTCGAGTTTGCTGACACCCTCGGCGGTGGAGGTGGCCATGGATGCGGAGCGGTCGAGGAGCACCACGACCGAGCGGGTCGCCTCCGCGGGCGGCGTGACCACCAGCCCCGCCAAGGCGACCACCGCCCCGGCGATGATCAGCAGCGTCAGAAGCAGCGACAGCAGCCGCTTGAGCTTGCGGAGCCACGCCGACTCTTGATGCTCCTTCGCCAGCGACTTAAAAAACATCAGCGAACTCACCCGCCTCCGTTGAGGCCGATGCCGAAACAGATAAAGCACGATCGGAACCGAGGCGATCAGGAGCCAGAGCAGGTTGAGGGGGGAGAGTAACCACATCACGCTGAGACACAGAGGAGGCAGAGGTCGCGGAGGTGGCACCAATCACAGGAGCGCCGCCTCAGGAGGGTAGGATCAGAAGGAGAACATGAGGGATCGAGGGTTGCGTCCGGGAACCGATGGACAACGCGGGTAAGCCCTTGACGGACGGCCTCACAGCCGAAGTTGATCAGCAGGCCCAGACGTTTGTCACAGAGCACAAGGTACGAGCTGGGTTGACGTTTATGCACGGGCAGGGTGTTTTCTGTCGCTTTAAGTTCAACAACGACCGCATCTTCAACAAGCAAATCCAATCGAAGCGCTTCGGCGAAGGTGAGGTCATCGTATGTTACCGGCACGGGCACCTGTCGCCGCACCGACAATCCCCGTCTATCGAGCTCATATGCAAGACACTTTTCATAAACCGACTCCAGCAAGCCGGGGCCGAGACGGCGATGAACCTGCATGGCCGCTCCGATAATCTTCTCGCTAATCCCATTCAAAAAGTTCGCCTCAGTTTGCATCATCGCTCGCTCCCTAGAGTCAAAAACCAAATCACACCCCCCATCCCTCCCCCTGCCTCCCTCCGCGACCTCCGCCCCCTCCGCGTGTCCTCTGCCTCCTCCGCGACCTCTGCCCCCTCCGCGCCTCCGCGTGACCTCTGCCCCCGCCTCCGCGTGAGACTCTACGACTTCGCCAGCGCGCTCCCCCTTGACAGCAGCGTCATGAACATGTCGTCGAAGCTCTCCTGGGTTCGCCAGGTCACGTAGTTGCTTCGGCTTCTCATGCACGCGTCCTTGATGTCCTGGATGAAGGCCTCGACGGTCTGGGTGTACTTGTCCATGTCCCGCTTGGTGAGCCACATGCGGCGTTCCTCGCCGGTCTCGACGTCGGTGAGCATCAGCTCGCCCTCAAGGTCGGGGGCGAGCTCGCGGGGCTCGAGCACGTGGATCACGTGGGTCTCGGCCGGCCAACTGACCGCCTGGCGGATCGCCTCGCCGCTCTCGGCCGGGTCGTGGCCGAAGAGGTCCGAGATCACGAACACGATCCCCCGGCGGTCCCGCGTCGGGCGAAACCCCGCGAAACATGGCCCCAGCTCGGTCGTGCCGTCAAACTTCATGGTGGACAAATGCTTGAGCAGGTCGTGGATGTGGCCCTGGCCCTTGAGGGGGCGAAGCTCCCGCTGGACGCTCTTGCCCATGCTCATCAGCGACACCCGGTGCCCGTTGATCAGCCCCAGGTACGCTAAGGCGGCGGCGAGGCGGAGGGCGGCGACCCGCTTTTCGGGGTAGGGGTCGGCCATGGAGATGGAGGTGTCCACGAGCAGGTGGACGTGGAACTCCTGCACCTCCTCGAAGAGGCGGATGAACAGCTTCTCCAGCCGCGCGTACAGCCGCCAGTCGATCGCGCGGTAGTCGTCGCCGGGGGTGTACTGGCGGTGGTCCTTGAACTCTCGGGTGAACCCGGTGGCGGGGGTCTGCTGCTCGCCCTTCTTGTTGAGCTGGCGACGCTTGCGGAGCTTGAAAAAGAGCGACCGGAGGTTCTCCAGGAACTTGTGGTCGAACAACTCCTCACGAACCGCGGCGGCGGAGGAGGCGGACGGCTTCGAGGGCGGGGGAGCGGTTGCGGGCATGGTGAAGTCGAGATCGAGTTCCAGCGAGCCGGGCTGTATCAGCCCGGCGAATCGGCGGCCGCGGCCCGAACCGCGATGAGCAGGCCGGGGCGGGGGGAGGTCAGGAGCATCCCCGGGACGACGCGGTCGATGGGTGGGCGGGTGATGCCGATGGTTTGGCCGTTGTCGTTGGTGGGGGTCGCGCCGTCGGGGCCGATCGGGGAGAGCGTGATGCCGCGGTAGGCGTAGGACGCCCGCATCGGCTCGGTCGTAAGGCGGTCGGCCAGGGCGGCGGACCAGGGGGCGGTATAGATCGGCTTGGCGAGCGATAGGTTGACGCATATCACGCCGCCGTCCCCCGTCACGTAGGCCACCGGCCCGTCGACCACGCCGGTGGTGGCGGGGGCTGGGGGCTGCGGGGTGGCAGAGGGCACGAGGGGTTGTTGTTGTGCTCGAGCGACCATCGTCGCGGCGGAAACGTCGCAGGTGCGGACGCTGCCGGTGTTCAGGTCGAGCAGGTTCAGTGAGGTTCCCCGGAGAAACACCGCCAGACGGCCGCTGACGCCCAGGAACGTGCCGTCCACGCTGACGCTGCCCCCGACAACCGGCAGGTCGAGCCGGGTAAGGTATCCCTGCAAAGCGCCCCCCTGGTTCACCGGCCCTGAACTCAGCAGCAGCAGCCGTGGGCCCTGCAGCAGGCCCAGGCGATTGAGCGACTTTGCGTCGGCCCAGGCGGCGGCGGGGGGGACCAATTGCAGCCTGCCCTGCCGCAGCAGCGAGAGGTTGACGCTCTCCAGGCCGGTGCGGCTGGAGGTGGGGATGCGGGTCACCACCGCGGGCTGCAGCGCGGAGCCTCCGCCGCCGTACCCGGGGTACCCGCCGCGGAGCGTGTTGACGTGGAGCGTGCTGACGTGGGGCGAAAACAGTACGGGGCCCCCCATGTAGTGGCTCGCTCCAGAGGAGCCTGAAGTCGTCGTGGCACCCGAGCCGCCCGCCGAGCCGGTGGTCTTCTTCGCCCCCTCCTCATCGGGCTCGTCGAGGCGGATGGGCAGCAGGGCACCGCCATCGGCGGCGAAGCTCCAGCGGAGCCGACCCGTCGCCGTGTCGATCACCGCCGCCGATGAGCCATACACCAGCGTCCGTCCATCGTCGCTGCTCATCCCGCTGTTGAGCCAGCTCAGCGGCAAGGGCAGTTCGTCCGCGTTCGCCGCCGCCCCCGCTCCGCCGCCCACGATGAAGCTATCGAGCAGCTTTCCCGTGGCAGCATCCAGCACCCACACCCGCCCCTCACCGGGCGAGTAGACCACCCCCCGCTCGCCCACCACCTCCACCGACATCGGCCCCGCTTCCTCGCCGACAGGCTTGGCCAAACCCGCCCGCCACAGCACCGACCCATCCACCGCATTCATACACGTCACCGCCCCCTCCCAACCCAGCCACAGCCGACCCGCCTCATCCAGCACGGGACGCACCACCGTGCCCGGCACGTTGATCCCCATCATGTAGTGCCCCGACGGGTGCATCACCGGCCGCGTCTCCCCCTGGCCGGGGTTGCTACGGGGCCCCGCCTCCTCCTGCGACCAGAGCATTTTGCCCGTCGACAGGTCCACCCTCGACAAACGACCCGCCGCGTCAAACACCAGCACCGAGCCACCAGGCGCGGTCGCCGTCGCGGGCTCGCCCTCGCCAACGGCCTCGCCCGCCGGTGAGGCCGCGGGCGCGACACCGGAGCCGCCCTTCTCCAACGGGAAGATCGCCACGATCGCCGCGCCACCGGGCGTCTGGAACGTCCACGCCGTCTCCAACCGCCCGTCCGCCGGCACCGGCCCCGCCGCATCCAGCAGCCGCGTGGGCACCCGATCCGACGCCTCGGCCGTCAGTACCTCCCGAGCCCCCGACATCGACACCTGCAACCCGTCCGGGAACGGGATCATCAACTCCCCCACCCCCGAAACCGCGGGGGTCAACCCCTCGGCCCCCGCCACGTCAACGCCCTCCACCTCCTCCTCCACCTCCCCCTCCGCGACCTCTGCTCCCTCCCCGCCTCCGTGTGACGCCTCCGCCTCCCCCTCCGCCGCCCGCACCGACTCCGCCAGCCGCTCGAGCTCCGCAATCGCCTCATCCCGCTCCGCCCCCCGGCCCAGGCGGTTGAGCACGTAGCCGCGCGTCCACGCCGTCCAAAGCGCCGACCGATCCGTCCGCGCCACCCGCGACGCCGAGTCGAGCAGGTACAGCGTCTCCGCCAGCTCCGCCTCGACATCCCCCCCCTCCTCCTCGGCCGCCTGCAGCCGCGCCAGCTTGCCCGACACGCTCCGCCAGTAGCTCTCGAGCAGGTGCGACTCGATCACCCCCCGCACCTCCTCCTTCACCGGCATCCGATCCACCCCCGCCAGCAGCCGACGCAGCGTCGTCCGCAGCCCATCCTCATCCCCCTGCAGCGCCAGCAGCGTGACATGGCGGCTCCAGTTGTCGCGGTTGGTCGGGTCGGTCTGCGTCAGCCGACGGATCACCATCGCCACCCCCGCACGATCGTTTCTCCCCGCATACACCCCCTCCAGGTCCGCCAGCACCGTCGGGTCGTTCACGCGGTTCAGGTCCACCCGCTTGAGCGCCTTCTCGACCTGCGTCGCCTGCTCCGCACGGTGGAACAGGATCGCCAGCCGCGCGTTCGCTTCGTCCGAGGCGTCGGGCGTCTCGGCGGCGAGCGCCGCCAACTGCTCCTCGAGCCGGGCCTCACCGCCCTTGGCCTTGTCCAGCGCCACGATCAGCGCCCGGCGAATCTTGAGCCGCGGCTCCAGCGGCGGATTCGACGCGACCGCCTCCTGCAACAGGTCGGCCGCGACCTCGGGCAGGTCGGCGCTCACTGCCACATCCGCGAACACCAGGCCGCGGTCCAGCACCGCATCGCTCCACCGCGCCTCGGGGTCGAGCCCTTCCGCCTCGTCGCGAAGCCGGGCGAGTTCCGCGTCGAGGAACACCTTCATCGGGTCGGATGCGTCGTCCAAGAGCTTGTAAAACCGTGTGGCCGCCTCCAGCCAAATCCGGTACCTCGCCGAAGTGTCCGCCAGCGGGCGGCTTTCTTCGATGATGCGTCCGCCGGTGGCGAACCGCGCTTCCGCCCCTTCGATCGCAAGCTGCAGCACCGGCAACTCCATGTTGGTCGGGTCGGTCACACGGCGGGCCGCCAGGGCGGTGCGGGCCTCGCGGTACATCTCGTGCTCGACCATGAAGTTCGCCAGGTCCAGGAAGTTCTCCAGAGCCGCGTCCCGGGGCAGGGGCTTGGAGAGCAGCACGGTGGCCCTGCTCGAGTCGTTGAGCGCGAGGTAGAGCTCCGCCAGCTCCCGCATCACTTCCAGCCGACGCGGGTTCGCCTCCACCACCAGCGCGAACAGCCTCGCCGCCTCGGTGGGCAGGCTCGACCGACGCAGCCGACGCGCCAGCTCGAGCTGCACCGCCGTGCGTTGTTCGGCCTCCAGCGACGCCAGCTTCTGATCCAGCACCGCCTCGGCCTCGGCGGACTGCCCCAGCAGGAACAGCGACTCGGCCAGCATCACCGCCACGTCCGTCCGCCCCGGCTTCTGCTCCAGCCGCGCCCGAAGGTAGTCCGCCCGCCCAGGCTCATCCCGCAGCGCGTCATACAGCGACAGCGTCGCCTGTTCGATCGGCATCGAATCGGGCAGGTCGTTGGACGCACCACGCAGCACCGCGACCGCATCCCGCCGCTGCTCGAAGCTCTCGAGTAGGTTCGCCAGGTCCAGCACCGCCGACTCATCCCCCGGTCGGGCGGCCACGCGGTCGCGAGCGGCCGCGATCATCTTGTCCCGCTGCTCGTCGTTTTGCACCAGCGCCAGCCGACGCCGAAGAATGTCCGACCGACGCCAGTAGTCCCCCGTGAGCTTGCCCAGCAGCGCATCGAGCCGCTCGCCCGCGGCATCGACACGGTCCAGGCCCGCCACCGCCTCGGCCGCGGCGAGCTCGAGGTCGACCATCGTCTCGGACGCGGGTGACATCTTCAAACCACGCTCCACCGCCGCCAGCGCCACCTCGTGCTCGCCCAGCGATTGAGCGCGGCGGGCGGCGGCGAGCAGGCCTTCGGGCGTGGAGGATTGCAGCTCCACCAGCACCTTCAGGTGCTTCTCGACCAGATCCCGACGGTCCCCTATGTCCGCCAGCGGGAGCAGCCTTTCAATCCAACCCGCCTTGCGGGCAGGGTCCGTCTCGAGGTTGATCGCCCGGTCCAGCGCGTCCACCGCGGCCGGGTCTCGATCGGCCTGAAGCAGCTCGAAGAGCAGGTAGTGAACGTATCCAACCTGGGGAAACCGCTGGGTGGCGGTCTGAGCGGTGCGGAGTGCCGCGGGGTCGGCGGCATCGGTCTGGATGCGGATCAGCACCACCGTCGCCGACGCGTCGTTGGGCCACTGCTGCAGGTGCGTCTGGTACATCCCCTGCAGCTCTTCGAGCCGATTCGCCTTGCGGTACATCGCCACCAGAGCCGTCAGCGGCGACTCCATCGTCGGGTCATGGTGCAACGCGGTGCGGAGGGGGAGCGACTTCGCCGCCAGATCATCCGGCCCAGCCTCCTCCTGCCCCCACGCACCCACCGTCACCGCCAGCCCCAGCAGCACGCTCACGCAGAACCCCCACGCCGTGAAAGGAGTGACAAATCCCGAGATGCCCGGACCGGCTGACGGAGGTTGCGGCATAGGAAAGCATCCATATCAGAGGAGTCGCGGCTCCAGTCAGACGCACGAGAGAGTGTACAGGGTTCCCAACGGTCAAACGAATCACTGCCAATCAAATCTCGCACCACCACGCCTCAAGCTCGTTGCCAAACGCCGCGGATGGTCGCACCAGCGACCTACCCACCCCAGCACCCGCTCATCACCGCCACCAGAAGACCCACACCACAAGTTCACAATCCCGAGGCTTGACTCGCTCCCCCAGCTTCTATATCTTCTACATCAACCACGCCCCCGCCCCCCGACCTGCCCCCAACCTCCACCCCGATCCCGGACCCCCCCGAGGCCCCTCCTCACCACCCTGCGTCAGCTCCTGGTCGACCGCATCGCCCACAGGATTCGAGGGGGGGGGGGCGCTTCCTTGCGCGCTGACCGCCGCGCCCAGCGTCGAGCCGACCGTGAGGCGATGAGGGGGTCTCACCAACGCCCTGATTTTTTTGAGCAGCTCGAGCCGCGGATGTTCCTCTCCGCTGTACCGGCGGGATACGTCCCCGTCGGGAGCTACGACATCTCCACCACCTCCGCCGCCTCCACCGTGATCCTCGCGGACGCCCAAGTCGACCCCGGCGACGCCTTCTACGCCATCGCCAGCGTCAACAACAACCCCGCCTACGGCAACCGCCCCGTAGCCTACATCCGCAAAAACCTTAAGGTCAACCCCAATAGGGGCGTGGATGCCCAGTACCATCAAAACAACGCCGATCAATGGCAAAAAGCCGGCACCGGAGGCCACCTCCTCCTCACCGGCTTAGACGACTGGGACCCCGGCGACAGCACGCCCAACGGCGACGGCATCTACGAACGCGGCTTCACCTCCCAGGACGGCGGCGCGATCACGATCATGTTCGCCGACACCGTCTACAGCGACAACTCCGGGTCTCTCCACCTCGACCTGTTTAAAAAGGCGACGGTCGATTTTACCTCAAGCAGTGTTGATATTTTCACCAGTGGAGCCTCTAAGATACGGGTATCCGTTCAGCCAGCGGAGAGCTATGGCCGCGTCTTCTTAGTTTCCGAAGACCCTACGGTCGTCCAGTTCGATGGCGGCCAGTCGTGGATTCAGTTGAGTTCGCCGGTGCAGGATGTCTCGCTATATGGAAGTGCTGTCGAGAGCGGTTCGTTCGCGGATGCAGCGGGGATGACGTTGGTTCGAGCAGTATGGGACTATGTTCCCGCCGCTGCTCCGCTTTCGTTCGGTGCATTCGCACTGGCTGCGGGTCCAGACACTGATAGCTCCACTCCGGCGAAAGGTGCCAGTGAGGGTCAGGGTCAGACCAACGTGCTGGGGGAAGTGTCCGTGACCTCCCACGATGAGAAGAAAGCGACCAAAACCCTTCTCGACAAGGCGTGGGAGAAGGTTATGAGCGAAGTCAATGATACACCGAACGATATCGGTAAGCTGGCGGCGAAGAAGGCTGCGTCGGTGCTTATGGGAGCGATTGATAATCGGATCTTCGAAGTCGAGAACGATCCGAACCTAACGCCCTTCGAAAAGGATCTGCGACTTCAACGTTTCGATACATTCGAGACGGATGTGCTTCCCAGTTGGCAAGGTGCCGTCGCCAGCGGTGCCGCGTCCGACATCTTCGATATCGTTGATCTGTTGCGATTCGGCAACACGGATTCAGACTTCGACGGGACTGTCCGCGGCTTACTGGCTCCTGTGAATGGTGAGCTTGAAGGATTCGACGCCGAGGACTTCAATTGGGAGATCAAACCGGATCGTTTCTCGTTCCAGTTCAGGCCCCAAAGTCTTGGCTCGGTTCTCGACGGTATCCAGGCTGGTGACAACGATCCCGTGAACAACCTCATCACCCACCCCGGCAGCTTCGTCAAGGAAATCAGCGTCCGGTATGAACTCTTCGGAATCAACGGAGATGATAAGATTTCGATTACCGCTGGACTTATTGATGCCCCCGAAGGTGCTAGCTGGGCCAACGGCAAGTACGGAGCGTTCATTGACTTCGATCCACAGATCATTCCGCATTTTCCAGACGACCTTCATGGTAGGATGCGTCTGGGAGGTTTCTACCAACCAGAATCTTAAGTGGATGATGGATACTTCGAGAATGGCTTCCAGGACCGGATGAACGAGGGGCCTGCTTGGGAGTTTGGTGCCAGCGGTCGATTGTACTTCGATTAGTTAGTTTGCACGCAGTTGATCTTCCAGTCGTTAGGTAGGTGATTGAACAATTTCTCGCGCAGGCCCGGAAACTATGTATATCAAACTCTTCATTTTGCTCGTCTCTGCGTCCCTGTGTTTTGCAGTCGAAGCAGCGGACGAGACGCCTGACGATGGGCCGGGAAAGCTTCTCCTTGTCCATGACAGAGTGTTCAGTTTAGAGCAGGACGCGGAGAATCAGTACTTCCTCGTCGAGCTCGAAAACACGGTCATGGACGGCGTGTCGCAGCGGGTCGTGGTGGTGCGTGAGGGGGAAGAATCGGCGTTTGTGGTTTACGTCAACGGGCTACCCGTCCAGGTATCAAAAGGGGGAGAAGCGGTGGTGGTCGCTCCGAACGGTCGTATCACGTTGATCGGTGATGCAGGCTTTCGGATGATCCTGAAGTTCATCGAGGGGGAGGGTTTGCTGTATAAGGCGGAGCTGAGCGATCGTAGAGAGTTATCGATTGATGTGCGAGTGCGAGAAACGATCCTCGCACTAAGAGAGGTCTCGTCAAAAGTGACCGAAGACGAGACCGAAGGCTCATTTTCCCTACTTAGTCGAACCGGTGCCACGGTCGGCGTAAGTATGGCGAGGGGAGATGTCAACCGCTTGACGCTTGCTGGCCGCGAGGGTCGGGCGACGCACTTTCGCTTTTACGCGCCAAAACTCACCGCCGAAGCGGACGCGGTGCCACACGTCCCGGAGATGGACCGGCTCAAGGCGGTACTGAAGCCGGTCGCTGGGCCGCCGGTGCGCGAGGTGCAGCGATGGAGGTACGGCTCGGCAAAAACTCCGGGATCCGCGTGGGTCGCATCCGCGGAGCGGCTGCGCGATGCGCTGCCACCCAGGTGGGCGACGCCCCCGGCTGATTGGGGGGCGGCGGGAGAGGGCGAGTACAAGCGGCTGCTGGAGATGGTCCGGGGTGCAGAGGGCGTGGCGGTCCAACAACAACTCGCCGCGCTGGTCACGCTCGCCCGCCAGTCGACGCCGGAGCAGGAGGGGTGGGAAGCGTTGTTTGACGAAGGCGTCGCACGATTGGAGAGTGGTCGTCTGGGGGGCAAAGTGGAGGCGATTATTTCAGCCGAGATCGTCAATCGGGATGGGGGTGAACGTGGGACGGAGACGGCGCGTCGGTGGCTTCGATCGGCGGGGGTGAAGCCGGTGCAGTGGGCGTGCTCGTGGCTCCTGCAACATCGGGTGAGTTATTCGTTCCTTGATGAGCTGGATCGGTTGTACCAGAGCGACTCGACGAAGATGCGGAGACTTGCCATCTCGGCACTGGCGTTCGAGGATCGGCCCGAAGCGTTATCGGGTGAGGGTCACGTGATCGCGGACCGGCTCATGGTGGCGGCTTTGAGAGACGAGGATGCGTCGGTGTCCCTGCGAGCGGTTCTGATGCTTACACTTTGGCTGGGCCGGAAAGTGGAGCTGTCGCCGGAGCTTGTCGCCGCCGCGGGGCAGTACCTCAACGGCGAGCTGAACTGGGAAGAGGGTTCGGCGGGGGTGACCGCGGTGATGGCGATGTCGCTGCTCGTAGGGGACGGGGGGCTTCCGGTCGACTTCCCCCAGGCGGATCTGTCCGATGCCGCCAAGCGGGCGTGGTGGAATGAACACGGCGGGGAGGCGACCAAGGCGGCCGCGGACTGGCTGGAGGCGTCCGGTCTGGAGGCGTCAGGAATCACGACAGAGGCCTACTCCGCTCATGCGCGGCTCGCCACACATGGCCCCTCCACGCAACCCGCCCAGCGTGAGTAACGCGCGAGCAGGCAGTTGGGATGATTTGACAATCCCTCCGTAGTGATCATTTGTGGGGCACGCGCTCTCTCATCCCGCGACGTTCGTCAACAACTCCTCACCCCACGCGACTCGCTACGAAGCCGCTTCTTCCTTTGCGGCCTTTGTGGCTTTGCCTGACACGTCTTCACGCCCGCGACGGCACGGGCACTTTGGCGAGCAGGTCGTCGACGAGTTTGCCCACGTTGATCGACTCGGCCTGGCCCTCGAAGTTGAGCACGATGCGGTGGCGGAGCGCGGGCTTGGCGACACTCTGCACGTCGGCGACGCTCACGGCCGTGCGGCCATCGAGGAGGCACCGCACCCTCGCGCCGCGGATCAGGGCCTGGAGGCCGCGGGGGCTGGCGCCATACGAGACATAGCGGCTGACCGCATCGGTCGCGGTGGCGTCACCGGGATGGGTGGCGAGCACAAGCATCGCGGCGTAGCGAGTGATCGGGTCGGCGACGGGGACCTGGGTGAGCAGCCGCTGGAGCTCGATCAGCTCGTCGCCGTGCATGATCGTCTTGAGCTGGGGCTCGTGGAACCCGCTGGTGCGGCGGGAGATCTCGACCAGGTCGTCCACCTTGGGGAACGGCACATCGAGCTTGAAGAAAAAGCGGTCCAGCTGCGCCTCGGGCAGCGGGTACGTGCCCTCCATCTCGAGCGGGTTCTGCGTGGCGAGCACGAAGAACGGCTTGGGCAACTCGAACGTCTCGCTGCCCGCGGTGACACGTTTTTCCTGCATCACTTCGAGCAGGGCGGCCTGGGTCTTGGGGGTGGCGCGGTTGATCTCGTCGACCAGCAGCAGGTGGCGGAACACCGGGCCTTTCTCGAACTCGAAGACGCGGCGGCCGTGCTCGTTCTCGTTGACGATGTGCGTGCCCAGGATGTCCGCGGGCATCAGGTCGGGAGTGCATTGCACCCGGCCGGAGGTCAGGCCCAGCACTTGGGAAATGACGCGGACGAGGTACGTCTTGCCCAGCCCGGGGACGCCTTCGAGCAGGGCGTGGCCCTGGGAGAAGATGGCGACGAGGGTGTCGGTGACCATCTCCTCGTGGCCGACGATGGCGCGGGCGATCTCGGTGCGGACCGCACGGAAGCGGTCGGCGAATCGGCCGATCTCCCGCTCATAGTCCTGGGGCGACATCTGCCCCGAGGCGTGGACGCCCGAGTCGATGATGACGGTCTGTTCCGGGTCAATCGCCACCTCCACAGACGACCCCGCAGCCTCGGCGACAGGATGCAGGAGTGGACGAGCGGCGAGGGTGCGGGGAGTGTCTTGCATGAGCGGCGGGGGGTTTCAATATCGAATGTCGAATGTCGAATGAACGGTATTGGGGGGAGGCGATGGAGTCGGGTTTGGGAGTTTGCGGCTGGAAGATAATCGGAGCTTCAATTTCAGATTTCGGATTTCGGATTTCAGTTTTCGGGTTTCAAATCTCCCACCCGTCCTCATCCCGCTCGAACCGCACCGGCCTCCCAAACCGTCTGTTTCTGGGCTTGGCCCTTTCTTCCCGTCGTTTCCGCGTCTTCGTGTGGGGCGAGGTTTTACTCCTCCATGGTCTGCCGGACCAGGTCAAAGTAATTCTTGACCTGCTCGCGGCGGGCGACGGGGAGTTTTTCCTCGGCCAAGGCGTCTTCCTCAGCTTGGATAAAGTCGAGGCGAGTGTTCACGCTTTGGACGCTGGTGCCCTCGCGGTGCTGCTGGCCCTCGATGGTCTGGACCATGGAGCCGCCGTCGCCCGCGGGGGCGGCGGAGACGGTGGAGGTACCGGCGGGGTTTTGCCGCTGGGTGTCGTTGTTGCGGTAGCCGGCGGCACCGACGCCGATGCCACTACCGGGAGGGCCTTGGCCGGGGACGTTGGAACGGCCTGCGCCCGCACCGGCTCCCTGACCCGGGACAGGGGCGCCGCCGCCCGCCATGCCCTGCCCCTCCCCCTGGCCGGGGATGGGGGCGCCGCCCTGGCCTTGTCCCTGGCCCTGGGCCCAGGGGTTGTTGTTGAAGGGCGACCCGCCGGGGATTTGGCCCCCGGGCTGCCCGCCGGGCTGCCCCCCGCCGGGCTGCCCGGGCTGCCCCATGCGGCCCATCTGGCCGGGCTGGCCTTGCTGCCCGGGCTGCTGTCCCTGGCCGCGGTTCTGGATCTGCTGGAGCAGGTTCTGCCGGTTCATCTGGCCCGGCTGCATCCGCTGCATCCCGCCCTGCTGCCCCTGTTGGCCGGGCTGACCGCCGCGGGCGAGCTGCTGCATCCCGCCCTGCTGGCGGTCGAAGACCCGCTGCCCCTTGCTGCGAAGGTCGCGGGCCATTTCGTTGAGCCGATCCCGCGCCTGATCCCTCTGGCTAAGCCGATCCAGGCCGCCCGCAAGCTCGCGGAACTTCTCGCCGGCCTTTTCAAAATCGCCCTCGCCCTCCTTGAGTTTCTCATCCGCCTCGCCGACCTTCTTGCCCACCAGCGACTCCTTGTCCGCGTCCTCCGCCGCCTTCATCGCCTTGTCCAACGCCTCCTTGAAACGGGCCTTCTCATCCAGCGTCAGCTCGCTCGACTCCATCCGACCGGCGATGTTCATGGACTCCTCGGCCGCGGCTTGGGTTTTGCTCGCCCGCAGCGCGGCACCCAGGTCCGCGGTGTCGGCATGACGCTCGAGCTCCGCGACCAACGCCGAGCTGGGATCCAGCGAATCCGACTCGCCCATTGCATCCGCCAGCGATTCCGCCTGGGCGGCCAGCTCCTCGACCTTGGACAGCAGTTCATAGGGCGTTTTGCCCGTCTTCATCTCTTTCATCTCGGCGGCGGACTCGGTGAGTTGGGCCTTGAGTTCCTCGGCCTTGGCCTTCTCCTCCTCGGTCATGCCCTTGAGGCGGGCGACATCCGCGTTCTTCTTCTCAAACTCCTCGCTCAGCGCGACGACTCGGGCGAGCTCCTCGTCGTCCAGCGGGCGGTTCTCCGGGCGGATCGCCGCGAGAAAGAAGGGGGTGGCAGCCAGCACCATCACCAGCAGCGGCACCAGGGGCATCGCCCAGGTCCAGGGGCTGGTGACGGCGGGGACATGTTCGCCCACGCGGGGCAGTTCATGGTCCAGGTCGCGGCGGGCGCGGTCCACGTGCAGCCGCTCGGCGGGGGTGGCCTGATCGCCCCGTCGCTCGAAGAAGAGCGCGGAGACAAAGGCGTCCTTGCGGTCGGCCCGCTGGTCCCACTCGGCCAGGGCGTGGTCCTGGTCGGGGCGGCGGATCCAGGACCACGCAGCCGTCGCGAGCACCCACCCCACCGCGACGCCGACGACGGCGAGCAGGTCGTGCCAGCGGTACCCCATCAGCCGCACCGCGATCAGAAGCCCCGCTGTCGCCAGGAACACCGGGAGGGCGGTGACCAGCAGGGTGCGGAGCCACGACGCGAAAAAGAGGCGAAGCTGCACCCGGCGGGCGGCGTGGGCGAAAGGGTGTTCGTGTGACATAACGGGTTCCTGGTTGGAAGGGTGAACTGAAGCGGGCGTGCGTGGGTGCAACGGTCTTGTCGGTGCGGGCCGTGCGTTCATGGAGTGGCCGGGATCGCGCCGCGGGAGGCGGCTGCGCGACTGCTCCGCGGGAGCCCGCCGCGAGTGGCGGGGCTAAATGCCGCGGATGAAAATGGTGGTTATCCCTCCATTTCCTTTAGCAGTTCCTCGGCGCGTTTGCGGACTTCGGGGTCGGTGGATTGGGTCATGGTTTCGCGGAGGCTGGGGATGGCGGGGGCGCCGATCTGCCGGAGCTCGGAGGAGGCATCTTCGCGGGTCTGCCACTGGGCGCTGCCCAGGTCGCGGACGAGCAGGAGGATCTGGGATCGGAGTTCGCGGGTGACGGTGGGGGTGGGACGGACGATTTCCATGACGTCGCGGGAGGGGACTCGCCATTGGGAGCCGCCGCTGCGGACGGGGAGGGAGTCGTTGCTGATGCGGCCGACGATTTCCCCGCCGGACCAGAGTTCGATGGAGAAGGGTGTGCCCCGACCGGGGAGGGAGGGGTCGTCCTCGGAGAGGTTTCGGATGCTTTTGGCTTGATCGGGTGCGACGGGGATGGGGCCGGAGACGGTCTGAACCTCGAGTTCGGGCACGTCGATGGGGCCGACGATGACCTGCCCGCCTGCGAGGACGACGTGGGGCCTGGCGACGCCGGTGTTGGCGTCGTCGGAGGGCGGGAGCAGGTCGGCGGTGAGGTATCGCAGCTGAGTGGTGCTGAGGGTTTGTGTGCCAAAGAGGAGGAGGTTGGCCTGGAAGCTGCCGCCGTCGAGCTGGGCGAGAAGTTTGGAGCCGTCGTTGAGGATGATTTCGTATCCCGCGACCGAGCCGGTGACGTTGCGGACCCACTTGAGCTCGTCGAGTTGGAACTCGCGGGTGCCCCAGGGGGTGACGGCGGTGAGTCTTAGCGCTTCATCGTGGCCGACGGCGAGGCGGTCGCCGGTGAAGGTTTCGAGCAGTGCCGCGACCTCCGGGGGCGCGACGCCGTCGCCTGGCTGTTGGCGGAGGACGAGTCGGTCGAGGCGTTGGGAGTCCAGGTCGACCGACGGGCCGGAGGTCATTTGGAACTTGAGGCCTTTGGCGGTGAGTTCGCCGACGAGGACCTGCCCATCGCGGAGGTAGATCTGGCTTTGGCCGGCGCGAAACTTGGGGCCGGCGATGGCGGCGACGAGGGCGAGGTCGACATCGCGGCTGCCGTAGAGGGTCTGGATGCTCAGGGCTTCGCAGACGGCTTGGCCTCGGAGTCGGGTGCCGTCACCGATGGCGAGCAGGTCCTGGGATTCGGGTTCAACGCCCAGGTCTTCGGCGAGGGTCCAGACGGGGGGTCGTTCCCCGGCGGCGTACATGCCGCCCTTCCAGTTGACCAGGGTGCCGCGGACGTCGGCGGGAAGGCCTTTGAGGTAAGTGCGGCCGGACATCTGGTCCAGCGCCGCGTCGATTTCGGCTGGGGCGTGCCCCAGCGTGTTGAACTGGCCCAGCGAGACGATCAGCGACTGGGTCTTGCCGGGGGGGATGTTGAGCTGGTAGGTGACCTGGAACTGGTAGTTGCTGTTGTTGGTGATGGTCGGGCGGACTTTGGACTTGGGGTGGGCGAGCAGGGCGGCGATGGAGGGTGAGCCGATGCCTGGCTGATGGATGATGGCGAACCCGCGATCACCCTGGGGGAGCTGGCCGCTGACCTGTTGGCCGCTGGAGGTGATGACGCTCTGAGCCTGTCGCCGCAGGTTGATTTGATAGAGGACGGTGGTGGTGAGGGGGCTGGTGGTGGTGTTGGTGAACGAGTCGACCCAGTTGCAGCCGGGGCCTGAGTCGTTGGCCCAGACGTACCGCTTGACGCCCAGGGTGGAGAGTTGGCCCTCGAAGACGTAGGTTTTGCCGTCGGGGGTCATCTGCTGGGACTGGGGGTTGAACCCCTGGCCGTTGGCTTGGAGGACCATGGCGTTGTTGAACGCATAGTTGTTGCCGCTGTCGATGTACCCGCCGGGCTGGATGTCCCAGCTCATGCCAGCCGCGTCGGAGAGGCCGTTGAAGTTGGCGGGCTGGAGCGAGGCTGCAACCGAACTGCGGGACAGCTGCGCCAACCCGCGGTCGGGCAGCCCGGCGACGGCGGCAATGGCGACGGCGACAATCACCATCCGGCGACGGGTGGCGCCAGGGGGGGCGGGCGATGGGGCCGAGTGGGGCATGGGGGGCTCGGTGGGGGCTGCGG
>PPFU01004083.1_pt1 | contig 19893 bp, 11 predicted proteins | sample 1535991 | NCBI WGS metagenome assembly PPFU01 (sample SAMN04901290, study PRJNA319586) | Hypolithon metagenome, whole genome shotgun sequencing project. | isolation source: Antarctic Hypolithon | place: Antarctica: Miers Valley | collected 2014
AAAGCTTCTTGAACAGTACGAGGCCGGGCGCATCGTGCAGACGCCTTTTCTGACGGGCACGTACGGCGCGGACATCCAGCGCCTTGCTACCGATGTGCTGGCCGACGCGCACACGCTTTCCGAGAACTGGGAGCGCAAGCGCAACATCGTCGTCCCACAGCAGAACGAGGACGCGCGCGAGGCGGCGGCAAGCGCCATGACCTACCTCAAACTCGACCGGCTCGACGAGGCTATCGAGGCGCAGCGGGGACGGGTGCATGTGGCCGAGCGCGAAGGCGGAGACGTGACCGAGGCGCTGTACCGCTACACGCGGCTGCAGGCCATGCGCAAAGACATCGAGGCCCGCCGCTTTCTGCAAGACCCTGCTGCGGCGGGCAGCGAGGTAGACTGACGCTGGTTATTGTGGCACTTCCGGCTGGGTGATTGCGTTACAGGCGGTTCCAATCCTGCCTGATCCAGACCCGCCCCGTGCATGAGTGACCTTTCATTCGAACCCGACGCTGCCCCCTCTCCCACGCAGGGCGATGGCGCATCGTCGCCCTCCCTGGCCGACCTGGAGTCGGGCCACAGCGCCGACGGTGCCCCTGCTGACACCGAAACGCCCGAGCAAACGCCTCCGGCCGGTCTGTCGTTTGCCGTGCCCCGGGCTACGTCGCCGCGCGCGGTGCCGCTCCGCGCCGGGCTCGATCACCCGGGCCTGTATTTCAACCGGGAGCTGAGCTGGCTCGATTTCAACTGGCGTGTGCTGGCGCAGGCGCTCGACGAGCGCACGCCGCTGCTGGAGCGGGTGCGCTTTATGTGCATCACGTATTCCAACCTCGACGAGTTTTTCCGCAAGCGCGTGGGCGGCCTCAAGCGGCAGGCCGCAGCGGGCGTCACCCGCCTCACCCCGGACGGACGCACGCCGCAGGAGCAGCTTCGGCAGGCCCGCAAGGCCGCGTTGCCCATGCACGCGCGACTCGATACGGTGTGGGAAAACACCCTCAAGCCCCTGCTGCGCAAGCATATAGGCGTTCACCTGCGTGCCTACGAGGAGCTGAACGCGGCTGAGAAGACAGCCATCGACGCGTATTTTATGCGCCACATCTTCCCCATCCTCACTCCGCTCGCGGTAGATCCGGGGCATCCCTTTCCGCACATCTCCAACCTGAGCCTGTCGCTTGCCGTGGTGCTGCGCCATCCCGTGCGTGGAACCGAGCACTTTGCGCGCATCAAGGTGCCCACCTCGCGCGGGCGCTGGCTGCCGCTCGCGACACCGCACCACTACGTGCCTGTCGAGCAGGTTATCCAGCACAACTTGCACGAGCTATTCCGGGGCATGGAGGTGGTCTCGGTGCATGCCTTCCGCATCACGCGCAACGCCGAGGTGGGGCGCGAGGATGAAGAGGTGGATGACCTGCTTGAGATGATCTCGGAAGAGCTGCGCGAGCGCCGCTTTGCGCCCGTGGTGCGGATGGAGGTGGAGGCGACGATGCCGCCTGAGGTGCGCGCGCTGCTGATGCGCGAGATGATGCTGGAGCCCAATGACATTTACGAAACGGCTGGTCTGGTAGACCTTTCTGGCTGCGATGAGCTGGCGTCGATCAAAGCGTCCGAGCACCTGTACCCGTCGTGGGAGCCGGTGACGCCGGTGCGGCTGCTGCGCACCGGCGAGGGGGAGCAGAGCACGTTCAACGTGATCCGGCAGCGCGACCTGCTCGTCCACCATCCGTACGAGTCGTTCCGGGCGAGCGTGCAGCGCTTTATCGAAGAAGCAGCGCAGGACGAGCGCGTGCTGGCTATCAAGCAAACGCTCTACCGCACCGGTGACGAGTCGCCCGTTGTAGAGGCGCTGATCCGGGCGGCAGAGGCAGGCAAGCAGGTGGCGGTGCTGATAGAGGTAAAAGCGCGCTTCGACGAGCAGAACAACATGGAATGGGGCGCACGCCTCGAAAAGGCAGGCGTACACGTGACCTACGGGCTCGTCGGGCTCAAGACGCACGCCAAGGTGACGCTCGTGGTGCGCGAGGATGACGATGCGCTGCGTACGTACTGCCACTTCGGGACGGGAAACTACAACCCGGCTACAGCGCGGTTCTACACCGATGTGGGACTTTTCACCTGCAACGAAGACATCGGCAGCGACCTCGTCAACCTGTTCCATTACCTGACAGGCTTTGCCCCCGAGCAGCACTACAAACGCATCATGGTGGCCCCCAGAGCCATGCGCCGGCATTTCGTGGATCTTATCCGGCGCGAGGTAGCGCGCCACGAGCGCGACGGGCGAGGCCTTATCCGCGCCAAGATGAACGCCCTGGACGATGTGCAGATGATCCAGGAACTCTACAGCGCTTCGCAGGCCGGGGTGCCCGTGGAACTCGTCGTGCGCGGCCACTGCCGCCTGCGACCCGGTCTGGAGCACTTTTCCGACAACATCAGCGTGCGGTCTATCGTGGGCCGTTTTCTGGAGCACAGCCGCATCTACGCCTTCGGGCCGCCTGAGGAGACACGCGTTTTCATCGGCAGCGCCGACTGGCAGCGCCGCAACCTCGACGACCGCGTAGAGACCATCGTGGAGGTCGAGGACGAAGTGGCACGGGGCCGCCTGCTGCGCACGCTCGAACTCGCCTTTTCCGATGAACGGCAGTCGTGGGTGCTGCAACCCGACGGCTCCTACACACCGCTCGTGCCCTCGACGCCGGAAAAAGAGGTCAGTTTTCAAGAAGTGCTGATGGATCGTGCGCGTGGACGCCTGACAGAGGCCACCTGGGATCTGTAACCCGTTGACGTGACCGGCGGTAGCGCGCTATCGTGCGGGGTCTGCAAGCTTTACTTATTTATGCCTGACCTGTCTGCCACTGCGCGCGGCGCTTTCGACATCGCAGCCGATGTGGCGTACCTCAACTGCGCCTACATGAGTCCGCAGTTGCGCAGCGTGACCCGGGTGGGTCGGGAGGCCGTGCTGCGCAAGACGCAGCCGTGGGATGTGCTGCCCCGAGACTATTTCGAAGGAGCGGAAATCCTGCGCGAAAAAGTGGCCCAGCTTATCGGGACTGACGCTGAGGGTTTGTCGCTGGCACCGGCGGCAAGCTACGGGCTGGCCCTGGCAGCGGCCAATATCGTGGTTGAACAGGGGCAGGAGATAATCGTGCTGGCCGACCAGTTTCCGTCGAACGTGTATGTGTGGCGCTCACTCGCCGCAGAACGTGGCGCAACGGTGCGGACCGTCGCCCGTCCGGCTGAGGGCGCGTGGACAGCCGCGGTGCTCGACGCCGTCAGTGCGCGCACCGCGCTGGTGGCCGTGCCCAACGTACACTGGACCGATGGCACCCTGCTCGACCTCGAAAAGGTAGGTGAGGCCGCACGCACGGTAGGGGCGGCCCTCGTCATAGACGCCAGCCAGTCGCTGGGGGCACTGCCGCTGGATCTGGCAAAGGTGCAGCCCGATTTTATGGTGTCGGTGGGGTACAAGTGGATGCTGTGCCCCTACGGAACGGCGTTTGTGTACGCCGCGCCGCACCGCCGGGAGGGGCGCCCGCTGGAGCAGTCGTGGCTTGCGCGGGCGGGCAGCGACGACTTTACCCGCCTCGTGCAGTACCAGGATGGCTACCGTCCGGGCGCGCGCCGGTACGATGTAGGTCAGTTTGGCAACTTTATCCATGTGCCCATGTGTATCGCGGCCATCGATCAGCTGCTGGCGTGGGGCGTCGATACTATCCAGGCCGACATCAGGCAGCTCACGTCGTATTTGGCTGCAGGCGCGCAGGCGCTGGGGTGCACGGTAGCGCCTGCCGAGGCACGCAGTGGGCACATCATCGGGCTGGGACTACCGCGCGCGTTGCCAGAGGGACTCACCGAGCGCCTCGCGCAGGAAAAGGTGCACGTGAGCGTGCGGGGGCAGTCTATCCGCGTCTCGCCCTACCTGTACAACGACACACGCGACGCCGACCGGCTGCTCGAAGTGCTGGCTGCCTACTGCTGATATGCATCGGGAGGGGCCGTTTCGAGAGCGGCTTCTGTTTCAGCGAGTGGGACAGCGGCAGGCGAGGTGGGCAACCAGAGGCAGAACGTCGCCCCCTCGCCGGGTTCGCCAGTAGCGGTAAGCAGGCCTCCGTGCCGTTCGGCGATGCGGAGGCAGATGGTCAGCCCGATGCCGGTGCCGGGGTACTCGTGGCGTCCGTGGAGCCGCTGGAACGGCTTGAAAATGCGGGTGGCGTGTTTGCTGTCGAACCCAATCCCGTTGTCAGTAACGCAGATCTGGTGCCATGCGCCGGTGGGTTCCTGCTGCCGTTCGTACCTGATGGTGATGTGCGGTGCAACGTCGGGGCGGCGAAACTTGAGCGCATTCCCCACGAGGTTGAAAAGCAGCTGGCGCATCTGGGCAGGATCAGCCTCAACGACAGGAAGCGAATCCGATGTAAGCGTGGCACCGGTTTCCTCGATAGACCCCGCGAGGTCGTCCTGCACACTGGCCAGAATGTCATCGAGCATTACCGGGATAAACGCGGCCTGCCGGTCGCGCACGCGTGAGAACAACAGCAGGTCGTTGATAAGGTCGGACATGCGCTCGGACGCCATTTGCAGACGGGCAAGCAGGTCGTGGCTGTCTGCGCTGATGCGCGCGCTTTCCTGCTGCGCGATCAGGCCGGCAAAGATGTGGATCTTGCGTAGCGGCTCCTGCAGGTCGTGCGAGGCTATGAACGTCAATTCTTCCAGCTCGCGGTTGGTCTGTTCCAGCGCGGCAGCCGAGCGCACCAACTCGGCGTTGGCAGCCTCTAACTCGCGCGTCCGCAGTTGCACGCGGTTGTCGAGTTCATCCCGGTGGAGCCTGAGGTGTTGCGCGATGCGCTGCCGCTGCCGGATATCTCGGCTGATAAACACATACAGCAGCACAAGCGCGATGAGGGCCAGCCCCGTTGTCAGCAGAAACGTCCAGGCCAGGCGGCCCTGGATCTTGCCGGCCTCTGCTTCCGCCGCGATTCGGGCTTTCTGTTCCAAAGCGAGAAAGCCCGTGATGACCTCGCGCAGCGCGGACATGGCATCTAACCCGGTGTCAGTGTTTACGATTGCCAGCGCCTCCTCGGCGCGGCCCTCCCGGCGCATAACAGTAGCCTTTTCAAACTCTATCAGCAGTATATCGAGGTGCACCCGTATGTGGTTCATCAGCGCGCCGTAAGGGCTGTTGTAGATCGCATCGAGTTGCTGCCTGTGATAGGCGATGTCGTTGAGGGCCATCGAGTACGGAAAGAGATACCGCTCGCGTCCTGTAAGGAGGTAGCCAAGCTGTGCCGCTTCGGCGTTTTTGATGCCGAGCAGCACCCCGTTGAGGTGGTTGATGGCGTTATACGAGGCGATGGTACGCTGCTGGGCATCGTGCAGGGTGCGGAGGTCGTTTATCAACAACGCCGCATTGAAAAACAGCAGCACGATAACGGCTGCAAAAGAGCCGAAAAGCCACAAGGCGCGCGTATCACGAACCGTCATAAAGCCAAAAGATCGGGATGAGCAAGCGGGCACGCATAAATATCGCGTGCGCAAAAGTAAAAAGTAGCAGTCAGTTATCAGTACGTATGGGAGCAGGGTTTTTAAGGCTTGCGCTTAAGGCTTTTTAGCCCCGCGCCGATAGCCAGAGCATAGATGCACTCGCGCGTCTACCTCTTTCTATCCCCGACACCACCATCTGTACAGCTTTATGCCCCGTTTCTTTCGTTTGCTGCTGTTGCCGGCCCTGCTTCTGCTTGTCGCGGCTACTCCTGTTAGCCGCGAGCCTGCTTCACACAACCAGCAGCTTTTCGTCCTCAAAACCCTCAAGCCTACCACGAAGAGTGTGGGGCTGATGGTGAGCGCGCGCTTTAGCGCTGACGCAGAGGCGATGGAGTCGGTGCGCCGCGCCGCGGCCGGAGCCGGCTTCAAGATTTTTCTAGGTACCGTCGAAACGATCCGTGACGTGGCACCCAAATTTCGTGACCTGCGCGGAGAAGGCGTAGATGCCATCTGGGTAGTTGAACGCACCGGCCTGATGAACGAGCGCGGCACGCGCAGCTTTCTCATCGAGAATGCGGCGCGTCAGCGCATGCCGCTTTTAGCCCCGGACGCCTCCTGGGTAAGCGAGGGCGCGTGTGCGTCTGTCGAAAAGGGCGGCGCTGGCCTGACCGTGTCGCTCAACGAGAAAGTGCTCGCGGCGCTGTCGATCACCGTGCCCGAGTCGCTTAAAAGCTCGGCGCAGTTTCTCGCAGCCAACTGAATCTGAATCTACCCACGCACGCTCTGCAAGCCCCTACTGCTATGCCTGAGGAAACTTCCACACCTGCAACCGCTGCCGTGGCGAAGAGCATGGGTGCACGCTTTAACAGCCAGCCGCTGGGACGCCGCGTCGCGCTGCTGCTCGGTTTCACCCTGCTGTCCACCATTGGCCTGTTCGTCTGGTACGGGCAGCAGGGGATGGAGGCCACCTACCAGCAGTTCGAGAACCGCAGCACCGTGCTGGCGCGCAGCATCGCCAACGAAGGAACGCTGGGCATGATCATGCAGGACGATGCTGGGCTGAGCGAGCAGCTTGAACGCGTTGTGGAGGCGGACCTGGCGCTTGCCGCCGCCTTTGTAACGCCAGCAGGATCGCGCTTTGCCCAGGCACAGTTCGACGAACTCGTAGGCACGTCGCGGATCCCTCGCCGCACAGGCGTAGAGTACATCACACTCAAAAATGGGGGGTCGGCGGTGATCGCTGCCGCGCCCGTCGTGGATGGTGAAGGCGAGTCGGCACAGACGCTCGGGACGGCCTTTGTGGTGCTGTCTGCTGAAGAGATCACGGCCGTAGAGCGTTCGCTGTGGATGACGACGGGACTGGTAGCGGGGCTGCTGTGCCTCATCATCGGGCTGTTGCTCTGGGCTACGCGGCGCGTAATCCTCAAGCCGGTAGACGCGCTGCGCATCGCCGCACAGCAGGTACAGGCAGGTAACTATGCCGCCCGTGTCCCCGTCACGTCGCAGGACGAGATCGGACAGCTTTCGGGCGCGTTCAACGAGATGGTAGCCGAGCAAGAGCGATCCACCGAAAAGTTGCGGATGGAGCAGAAGCAGGCCGAAGAAGCCCGCGAGGTTGCTACCGGGTTGCAGCAGCAGGCTGAGCACGAGCGCGGCTATCTGCGCGCCCGCTTTGCCGAGATCGCGGACGTTATCGAAGGGGTAACCCAGGGCGACCTGACCCGCACCCTGCATGTCGAAAACGACGACGAAGTCGGCCAGCTCATGCAGCAGATCAACCGCATGATCTACGACCTCAACGGCCTCATTCACGAGGTGCACCAGGCCACAGGCGAGCTTTCGCAGGCGTCGAACATGGTGGCTACTTCTGCCGAGGAAATGAGCGCGGGTGCACAGGATCAGGCCGACCAGACGGGCATGGTAGCGGCGGCGGTAGAGGAGATGTCGGTAACGGCTGCGCAGGCATCGACGTTTGCCGAGGACGCCAACCAACTGGCCCGCCAGGCCTCTACCCTTGCCGCGCAGGGGGAAACCGTGTTTCAGAAGACGACGGGCAGCATGACCCGCATCGCGGGCATCGTGCGCGAATCCACCGAGAGCGTGTCGGCGCTGGGCGCTTCGAGCGCGCAGATCGGCGAAATCATCGAGGTTATCGGCGACATCGCCTCGCAGACGAACCTGCTCGCACTCAACGCCGCTATCGAGGCGGCACGGGCAGGCGAGCACGGGCATGGTTTTGCTGTCGTCGCCGACGAGGTGCGCAAGCTGGCCGAGCGCACCAGTCAGGCTACCCGCGAAATCGCGGACATGATCAAGCGCATCCAGGCCAACACCAACGAGGTCGTCGTCTCGATGACGCGTGGCAACGACGAGAGCGAGACCGGCCTCCGGCTGGCAGAAGACGCCTCAGCGCTGCTGGGCCGCATTGTCGGCTCTATCGGGGAGATGGTCGAGCGCATCGATCAGATCGCGCTGGGCAGTGAGCAGCAGGCCTCGACGAGTGCAAGCATCGCCCGCAACGTGGAAGCCATTGCGGCCGTCTCGTCCCAGACCTCAGAGGCAACCCACGTACTGGCGCGCACGGCGGACGAGATGAGTGGCCACGTGCAGGTGCAGCGCAACCTTATCACCCGCTTCCGCCTCCGCGAGCACGACCAGGCCACTACGCTCGGCCGCGCCGAGGTGACCCAGAACGGGTTCCTACTCGGTGCCTCTGGCGACGGCGCTTCCGGTGATGGGGCAGGATTCTAACATGTAGCCTCAACATTGCTGCCGCGTGCAGCTACACGCCGGCCGTGGGGGAAATAGGGGCTCCTCTGCGGCCGGCTGCTTTTCAGGCAGCGGGATACCTGCAAAAAAGCCCGGCTACCGGGTCGATGGGCCAGGCAGTCGGGCTTTTTTGGTACAGGAGCAGCGCCCGTAGCGAGATTACTCTACGGCAAACGAGCGGCCGTAGATAAAATCGAACGAGAACGTTTTGCTGTCCCGGCGGCGGTCCAGGTACTCGGCGACTTTTTGCAGGCGCTTCGGGATCTGTAGGATCTTCTCCTGCGCGATCCGCCCGGCCTCGTTGAGCCCATCCATCACCTCGATCTCCCAGAAGTCGACCGCTTCCTCGACGATCTTTTTGTAGTCGAGCGGGCCGTAGATGCCCACGCGCCGCACCACGTCGGCCATGTCGCGGAAGTTGGGCATAGACACGCCCGGCATGTCGATGGCAGGCAGAATGGAAAGAGCCGACTGCAGGGCGCGGTTGGGGTCGAGTTCGAGCACGCCTTTAAACGCTTTGCGGTAAAACTGGAAGTGCTTGGCCTCGTCGGCTGCGATGCTCGACAGGATGCCTTTGAGCACCGGCTCATCGTCACCCACGAGGCGGCCCGTGTTCATGTGCGTGTGCTGCGTGGCGCGCTCCTGAAGCGTGGTATAAACAAACACCTTGTACGGGTCCTTGTCCCAGTCGGGGTGGAAGCCGGCTTCGAGGTAGGCATACTGCATCTGCTCGATGTGCTTGTTTTTGAAAAGCCGGGCATCGCGCGTGTAGTCGTGCAGCACGACGCCGTGGCGATCCTCCTCAGCCGTCCACATGAGGTTCCACTTGTGCCAGACGCTGTCGTCGCCGAGGTATTTGGCGATCAGGCGGTGGAAGTGCGGCAGGCCCTCCTCGGTCAGCAGGCCCAGCGCCACGGCTACCCGAACCGAATCGGTCATGCCGCGGGCGCGCTCGCGCAGCCGCACGAGCAGTTTTTCTTCTTCCTCGCCCGACTGTTCGTCGGCAGGCAGAAAATCACTGGAGAACCACAGGCGGCGCTTGCGGCGGTGGTCTTCCATCATCAACTCGACCTGTGGTTCGAGCGCGGAGAGCACTTCGGCTTTCGCAATGTTCTCGTATTCAGCGTCGCGTTCTTTAGGGAGAATCAGGTCCATGGCGGGGACAGGCGGATGTAGCGGTAGACGGGTAGGTAAGGCAGCACAGCGGATCAAGTCCGCACGTCAGATTAACTTAGGCTCGTACTCAAAGTGTCCCCCACGGCCCATATTCTACAAAACCGATACTTTTGTAGCGCGCGTTGAGGTGCCGCAGTAACGAGGTGCACAGCAGGCATCCTTTCAGGTGCAAAAGCAGAACGGACGATTTGACAGCGCCATAGCCCGCGCCCTACACTCTACGTAGCACGCTGAAGCGCCGGTCTCAGGCAGCGGAGAGAGGAGAGGAGAAACGCACGAGGCCTGGCACAGGGTGCGCTATCCGGCTTTCTACGCGGTTAACCCAGCCATTCCGACAATGACACCCGAGCCCGACCACTACCCCGAGGCGTACGAGCCACCAGCCGCGTTCCAGCAGCGCGCGCTGGTATCGTCGCAGTCTGATTACGAAGCACAGTACCGCCGCTCGGTAGAGGCACCGGACGATTTCTGGCGGGAGCAGGCCCGGCGACTCGACTGGATCACCCCGCCCACACGCATCCAGAACACGTCGTTCGCCTCCAGCGATGTGTCTATCCGCTGGTACGAGGACGGCGTGCTCAACCTGTGCTACAACTGCATCGACCGGCATCTGGACACGCGCGCTGACCAGCCGGCGCTGCTTTTCGAGCCCGACGATCCCGATGACGCCGCGCGCACGATCACGTACCGGGCGCTCTGGGAGGCCGTTGGCACCTTTGCCAACGTGCTCAAAAAGCACGGCGTCCAGAAAGGCGACCGCGTGACCATCTACCTGCCCATGATTCCCGAGGCGGCCTACGCGATGCTCGCCTGCGCGCGCATCGGCGCGATCCACTCGGTCGTGTTTGCAGGCTTCTCGCCCGACGCCCTCGCAGATCGCATAGTAGACTGCGACTCTACCTTTGTCATTACCGCCGACGAGGGTAGGCGGGGCGGCAAAAAGGTCGCCCTCAAGGACAACGTGGACAAAGCGATGGCGCGGTGCCCGGGTGTCAAAACGCTGCTCGTGGTGCAGAACACCGGCGGCAATGTAGCCTGGAATGACGGCATAGACGTGTGGTACCACGACGCCGCCGAAGGCGTGGGCAGCCAGTGCGAGCCCGAGCCGATGCATGCCGAGGATCCGCTGTTTATCCTCTATACAAGTGGATCCACCGGCAAGCCCAAGGGCGTCGTGCACACGACCGGCGGGTACGGCGTTTGGACGAGTCTCACCCATGAACTGGTGTTCGATTACCGCGATGGTGACGTGTACTGGTGCACCGCTGATGTGGGCTGGGTTACGGGGCATTCGTACATCGTTTACGGGCCGCTCCTCAACGGTGCCACGCAGGTCTTTTTCGAAGGCATTCCCACCTATCCCGACGCCGGGCGCTTCTGGGACGTAGTGGACAGACATGGGGTGACGCAGTTCTACACGGCCCCAACGGCGATCCGGGCGCTTATGGCGAAGGGAGACGCCTTTGTCGAGAAAACGAGCCGGTCGTCGCTCCGGCTGCTCGGCACTGTGGGCGAGCCTATCAACCCGGAGGCGTGGCGCTGGTATCATCACGTTGTAGGTGAGGCGCGCTGTCCTATCGTGGATACGTGGTGGCAGACCGAGACGGGCGGTATCATGATCGCGGGGCTGCCGGGTGCAGTGGCCCAGAAGCCCGGGGCGGCAGGCAGGCCCTTTTTCGGTGTCAGGCCCGAGGTGGTCGATCAGTCAGGGGCGGTGCTCGAAGGCGCGGCCTCCGGGGTACTTCTTATCGCAGACAGCTGGCCGGGGCAGGCGCGCACGGTGTACCGCAACCACGAGCGGTTCGTGCAGACGTACTTTTCGAGCTACGAGGGCAAGTACTTCACGGGCGACGGCTGCCGCCGCGACGCTGACGGCTACTACTGGATCACGGGCCGCATAGACGACGTGATCAATGTGTCGGGGCACCGCATGGGCACTGCCGAGGTCGAGAGCGCACTGGTGCTGCACCCGGCGGTTGCGGAGGCGGCGGTGGTGGGCTACCCGCACGCCATCAAAGGGCAGGGCATCTATTGCTATGTAACGCTCAACGAAGGCATCGAATCATCCGACGAGCTCATCGAGGCGCTGATCGCGCACGTACGCGAGGTGATGGGGCCAATCGCGCGGCCCGACCTTATCCAGCTATCGCCGGCGCTGCCCAAAACGCGCTCGGGCAAGATCATGCGCCGCATCCTGCGCAAGATTGCCGAGAACGAGTACGGCAACCTCGGCGATACGAGTACGCTGGCTGACCCTGGGGTGGTGGACGAACTCATCGCCAACCGCCAGAACCGGTAGCTCAAACGTCCGGTAGTGCTTTTACCTGCAACGCTGCGCCTGCCGCCGGGCTGCCACGGCGTGGGGATACAGGTCGCGTGCGGCGCGGGCATGGGTGCATCGCGAGCCGGTGTCTCCGCGGTGCTGCGCCAGGCGCAGGCGCAGGCGGTAATTGCCGGGGTCGAGGCGGGACGCCTGCTCCAGGCTTGCGCTGCTGCCGTTGCCCACGTACAGGTACATCGCGCCGATCTGACCGGCACTGCGGGCCGTCGCGGCGCCCGAGGCAGCGACGAGCAGCGCCAGTACCAGCGGCTGCACCCACGCGGGCCACGCGAGCGGCTTTGCCATGCCAGGATCCCACAGCGTCCCGGCGGCGAGGCTGAGGAAAAGGGTAGGCCATGCCAGCAGCAACACGGCATCGAACAGGCCAACGGTGAGCGTGCCCGCCACCACGGCGAGGAGCGTGAGGGCCTGAAGCGACGCTTCCAGCGAGACCGCTTGCCACAGGGCGCGGCCTGTCCCCAGCGCGAGTCCGATTCCGGCGAGCAGCACCAGCAGGGCGCTGGCGAGGCCGCGCTCCGATACGAGCGCCACCACGTCGCTGCTGGGCCACGGGTTCGCAGTGCGGCCCGCATCGCGGGTGCTCATCGACGGGTCGTTGCGGCGCGCAAAGCCAGGATACGCGACCGGCCAGTTGCCCGGCCCTACCCCCAGCAGGGGATGCGCGAGGGCCATCTGGAGAGAGGTCTGGTACTGGACAAGCCGCCCGCGGCCGCTGCCCTCGCGGTAATTGGTCACGCCGCGGGCCGTCTCCAGATACGGCGCGTCGCTGTTCCAGCGGAGCGTGTTGGGCAGCAAAAGTGCCGCCGCGGTGCCCGCTCCCATCACCATCACCAAAAGCGTGAAGCGCGCAAGCATCTTCCACGCCCGGTGCTGCACCGCCAGCACGACGAGGCTCGCTACTACGACGACGAGCACGACGCCGATGCCGAGCCACGCGGCGCGTGAGCGCGTCAGCACGAGCGCGGCCACCACGAGTGCTATGCCGATGAGACCGAGCAAACGGGTGCGGGACCGCGACGCCGTGAGGACGGTCAGGATGACGACCGGGAGCCCCAGCGCGGCAAAATGGCCTATCGCGTTTCGGTTACCCAGCAGGCCACCCGGCGACCGGCTCTCTGTGAAAAAGACTGTTTGCAGCCCGTAGGCCTGCAATAGCGCCGTAGCAGCCGCAACGACGACGGCGACGGCGAGCGCGTGTAGGACGGGCGTGGCGAGTCCTTTTTCGCGTAGCAGGCGTCCGCACCAGAACAGCGTCACCCCCGAAGTGCTGAGGGCAAGGGCGCGGGCTGCGTTCCAGCCGTTTGACGCCAGCAGGGCAGAGAGCAGGCCGGCGGCAAGAAACGCCAGCAGAAAGCCATCCACCCGCGTCGGTTGCAGGCGGCGCGCGGAAGGGAGCAGCAGCAGGCCCGCGAAGCACGCGGTGAGGTGGAGAGCCAGCTCTTTGGGAATGAAAAAGCGGTCCAACTCAAAAGGAACGTAAGGAACGACCAGCAGCACCGACGCGAGCGCGCCTGCCTGGATCACGCGCAGCGCCAGCATAGCAGCGCGGCCCGGCGGCGGATTCTCAGGCGGCAAGAGGGCAGGGTTCATCGAAAACGTAGGGGATGCAACGGGCAGCCGCAAGATACAAGCGGTGCGTACGGCGCTGCCGCGCGGCGCATCCAGCGATTCCCGGCTGGATCGTGAGAGGGGATGAAAACAGCAGGCGGCTCCTGCCATTGAGCAAGAGCCGCCTCTGTTTGGATGCCTTCCAAGACGGGCCGCAAAACCCGTCAGCGCGCCAGCGTGATCGTGCGCTGAAGCGTGTGCCGGCCTGCCGTCAGGCGGTAGATATAGAGCCCCGAAGGAAGCTGACTGCCGTCGAATGCGGCTTCGTGGACACCTGCGGGCAGCGACCCGTCAACGAGCCGGGCGACCTCGCGCCCCAGCACGTCGTACACCGAAACCTGCACCGGGCCTGCCTCGGCCAGCGAGAACGCGATAGTGGTGTGGGCGGCGAACGGGTTGGGCTGGGCCGAGAGCGTGGTGGCAGATGCCGCCTCGTCCGTGAGGCCGGTAAGCGTGAATTCAGGATCGACGTTGACCGTGCGCGGGCACGTGTCGGTCACGTCGAGAAAGAAGCGCACGCCCGATCCCTGCCCTGCCGTCGTGATGGGGAAGAACATCTCGGTCGGGAGCGTGCCCTGATCGAACGTAAACGTCTTGCCGTCGGCAGAAACCGAAGCGGCAATCACCGCGCCGCCGTCCCTGGCGGTCTCGGGCATGCCGATGTTGAGGTTGCTCGTTTCGTAGAACCGGGCCACGGTGGCACCCTGCGGCGCGAGCACGCGCACAAAGGCACGCGAGCCAGCGGCGTTGAGCACATAGCCGCCCGCGTACGAAGGCGCCGTGTCCGTGTCGAAGCAGGCCGCCGGTGCATCGGGCAGCAGCGCATTCACCGTCAGGACGGCCGAGTTGAACCGGGTGCCGTCCCAGAATCCGCCCCCTGTTGTGCTATAGCCGCCGTAGGAGAAGCCCTGCCCGTCCAGCTGGAATCGGCTGGCGATGTAGTAAGTGCCAGCCGGCAGGCTCAGCTCTGCTTTGTACTCGTCGAGATGCCCCTGCGCAGCGTGGAATGCGGCAGGCACCCAGTCTGTCCACGTGGCTGGGTCCGTGTTCTGCGTGCTGTAGCCAAGCCATGCTTCCACACCGCTGTAGCTGCCGGCGTCGTTGGTGCGGCCGTGCGCGTAGATGCGGGCGTAAAACGTCTCGGCCTGTCCCGCCGCGACCGTCGCAGTGGCAGGCCACTGGAGGTTGACAAAGTCGGTGCTGTAGTGGTCTGGCTGATCCGCGGCGGGCACGGGAGGGGCAGCGGCCAGCGTGTAGTGCTGCGGCACCCAGACCGTGTACGAGTTGGGCGGTGCCCACAGGCGTACGCGACCGTCGTTCTGAACCGTGGTGGCACCACCGCCCGCATTGCCGGTGAGGTCTTTGAGGGTCAGGTTGGCCCACGCGCCGTTCTGCTGCGTGACCCACACCTCGGCCCACTGGGTCGGGTGCTTGTTGATGGCAACGATAAGCCCGCGGTTGGCACCGTCGCCATTGCGCTGCCCCACGTAAAGTGACTCCCACGGGTTAGCAGGGTTCGTAGGAGGCCAGTATGGATTACCCGTAGATCCGCGCGTGAGGGCGTAGTAGGTACCCGATGCAAACGCCTTGCGGATGCGGACGAGTTCGTCGATCTGATTTCCGAGTCCATACTCGAAATAATCGCGCCACCAGACCGTCGCGTAGCCGGGGTGGGTGAGCAGGTGCGCGTAGGCGAGCATCTTGTTGTTGACGACCGGGTTGTGGTCGTTCTGTGCAACGACGCCCTGGTAGTTGATGCGGTCGAAGTCGTGGTTGTCCACGAAGCTCACGATGCTCTCGAAGGGGAAACCGAACTGGTTGATCAGGCCCTCGTCCTGCCAGCGGTAGATGGGCGCGCCACCGTCGAGCACGTCTTTATACGCGAACCGCAGGTTGAAGTCGAAGACGGCCGGTGCCTTGGCCGAGCCTGAGAGCTGGTTGTGATAGGTTTTGAGGCGGTTGATGTCGCCGTCGTAGAGTTCGTGGACATGGAATTTGCCCTGCATGGCCCCGTAATCCACCCACCGCTTGAGATAGTCCGGGTGGATGCCTTTCACGAAATCGAAGCGGTAGCCGTCGAGGCCCAGTTCGTTCGTGAGCCAGGCGCCCCACACCATCAGGCTGTCACCAAAGGGCAGGTTCTGACCGGCGCCGTTGTGGAGCGCGTTGTCGTACGCGAAGGTGTTGGTGTAAAGCCGGTGGAAGCCCTGAAGCTGGCCTTCCGAGAAGAAATCGCCCGTGTTGCCCGGGTTGTTGGAGGCGTTGGGAAAGAAAAACTCGTTGCCATCGCCCACCTCCCACGCGATGCGCCGGGATCCGTGGGTGAGGGGGAAAGCAGTGTAGGTCTGCCCGTTTTCGCTGTAGAGCGAGCCGTTGCCCCAGGAGTAGTAGGGCGCGTACGTATTGGGCTCCAGCGTCCCGCCCGAACGGTGGTTGAGCACGATATCGGCGTAAACCTGCATCCCCCGGCCTTTAAATGCCTGAACCGCCTCTATCAGGCCGGCGCGGGTGCCATAGCGCGTAGGCATGCAGCCCCCCTGACCCTGCGTGCTGTTGCCACCACAGCTGTCGTAGCTCCCCAGGTCGTAGTAGTCGTACGGGGTATAGCCTACGTCCGATTGGCTGGCCGCTCCTTTGCTCACCGGGGGCAGCCACACGGCGTCGAAGCCCGCCCAGGACAGACGCGCCGCCTTCGTGGTGAGCACGTCATACCAGACCCCGCCCGGCGTGACATCCCAGTAGAAACCTTGCATCATGACGCGATCCTGCCCATGCACGGGAGCAGAGAGCGAGACGCTGAAAAGCAGGAGCGCAATAAGGCGGAGCAGAATCGTAGGTCGCATAAGGGTGGCAGGTAGAAGAGGCGAGAAGCGGCGCAATGTCAGGATTTTCACAAGTGGAGTAAAGAGAGAAATGGCGCATTCAGGATTGAGCCAAGGCTTGAGAAAGACAATACTTGTAGCTAGAGAAAAACCTAAGCGCGTGACTGGAAGGGCTTGTGACCCATTTTCTAGACAGCACCCTGGACGCCGATGCACCCATCGTACGTTTTCTTCGACGACTGGAGGCCTGCGTCAGATGAGGGGAGTTCGGGGATGACCTTTACCATAACGCCCTTACGAGCCTGGAGGTAGTCGAGCGGGTGGTGCAGTTGCCAGACGCCTTCTAATTCTCCTCGCGCGCCTTCGCTCGCGTCCAGCCCGGGACATTCGAGCACCGCCGACTTTATACGCTTAAAGCACTACAACTTCGGGCCTTTCGAGTCCAAGTTGCCTCAACGCTACCACACTCCAATCCGCTGCTGACGCCATGCTCTACTGCCCACCCGAAAACCGCTACGATAACATGGTTTACCGCAGATGCGGAAAAACCGGCCTCACGCTCCCCGCCATCTCGCTGGGGCTGTGGCACAACTTCGGCGGCGTGGACCGCTACGAAGACGGACGCGCCATCGTCCGGCGGGCCTTCAGCATGGGCATCACCCACTTCGACCTCGCCAACAACTACGGCCCGCCGCCCGGGTCGGCTGAAGAGGCCTTCGGGCGCATGCTCCGCGACGACCTCGCCGGCTACCGCGACGAACTCATCATCTCCACGAAGGCAGGCTACGGCATGTGGCCCGGCCCGTACGGCGACGGCGGCTCGCGCAAATACCTGCTCGCCAGCCTCGACGCCAGCCTAAAGCGCATGGGCCTCGACTACGTGGACGTGTTCTACCACCACCGCCCCGACCCCGACACGCCCGTCGAGGAGTCTATGCGCGCACTCGACCAGGCGGTGCGGCAGGGGAAAGCGCTCTACGTCGGCATCTCCAACTACCCGGCTGCGAGAGCGCGCACGGCGCTGGGCATGCTGCGTGAGATGGGCACGCCTGTAGTGCTGCACCAGCCCCGATACAGCATGTACGACCGCCACGTGGAAGAGGGGCTGCTCGGCGTGGTGCAGGACGAAGGCATCGGGTGCATCGTGTTTTCGCCGCTGGCGCAGGGGCTGCTCACCGACCGCTACCTCGGCGGCATCCCGGAAGGGTCGCGCGCCGCGCGCGAACACGGTGCGTTGCAGCCGGATGCCATTACCGACGCCCGTCGCGCCCAGCTGCGGCAGCTCGCCGAGATCGCCTCGGCCCGGGGGCAGTCGCTGGCGCAGATGGCGCTGGCTTGGGTGCTGCGCTATCCGCAGGTCACCTCTGCTCTCATCGGCGCGAGCAGCGTCGCCCAGCTCGAAGCCAACGTCGCCGCGCTCGACCAGCTCGACTTTTCGGGCGAGGAGCTTTCCAGTATCGACGCCTTGCTGGCGCAGGATTGATCCTCACCCGATCTCAAAACCTGCCTTTCAGTTTTCCACTCCTGCTCCTGCTGGTGTAATGCCGCTCCACGCGCCACAGCTTTCGGTTTCGTGCTGCTCGGCGAACGCGCATCAGGTAAACAGCGCCTCATCGGCGGACCCCTCGTGAGCACCGGCGCGGTTTTGGTCGCTCTTTTCGCTTGCTGGAACCCGATTTATCGTCTGCCGCGCTATTTGCGAGGTGACGGCTTGTGCTATCATGTATTCCGCATACCTTACGGCGACATGAGACTAAAACCTGTTTCGGATGCTATCCTTTCAACCGCCGCGCCGCACCCGGTCACGCGGCGGCATTTCATCAAAAGCACCGGCATCACCCTCGCGGCTATCCCCATGCTCGGCCTTCGTTTTCCCCAGTTCGATCCCCGCATTCCCATCGCCACGCAGATGTGGGTGGTGCGCAACGAAGCGCAGCGTGACCTGCCGGGCGTACTCGCCTCGCTGGCCGAGTTGGGCTACGAGGGCGTCGAGTTTGCAGACGATTACTTCGGCCACACTGTAGAAGAGGTGCGCGCCCTGCTGGACGCCAACACCCTGAAAGTGGCGGGCAACCACGTGTATCTCGAAAGCCTGCTCGGCGACAGGCTGGCGCATACGGCCGAGCAGAACGCTACCCTCGGCGCGCGCAACCTTATCGTGCGCTCGCTTACGCACGAGCAGTCGGGCTCGAAAGAAGGGATCCTCCGCTTTGCCGCGCAACTCAACGAGATCGCCGAAAAGCTGGAGCCGTACGGGATGCGGGTCGGCTTTCACAACCACACCGAAAGCTTCGTTCGCTTCGACGGCGAGCTGGCGTGGAATATCCTGGCCGACAACACCCGCGACGACGTGATCCTGCAACTCGATACCGGCAACGCGATGCACGCACCCGAGTCGGTAAATGTGGCCGCACTTGTCCGGCGCAACCCGGGTCGCACTGTCACGACGCACATCAAGCCTTTTTCGCGCGCTGATGCAGGCGCATACATCGGCGAGGATGAACTGGACTGGAAAACCATTCTCCCGCTGATGGAGACGGTGGGCGGCACAGAGTGGTACATCGTCGAATACGAGGTGGAAGGCCCGCCGCCGCTGGAGGCGCTGCGCGACAACCTGGCGCTGTTCAAAAAGCTGCTGGCCGGCCTGTGGTGAGGGTGATCAAGGGTGAAGTGCGTGCTACGCTTGCCTTGCGCAATGTGCGCGTCTACTTTGGGAGGCCGCCGTTACCTGAGCGGTACAATTTTACTCTCAGACGCCGCGGTCATGCCCCGTATCAACAGCCCGAAAGTGTACGACGTCGCCATTGTGGGATCTGGCGCAGGCGGTGGCATGGCCGCGCACGTGCTCACGGCCGCCGGAGCCAAGGTGGTGATGCTCGAAGCTGGCCCGATGTGGGACGCCGCCACCGACGGCGCCATGATGACGTGGAACTACCAGTCGCCCCGGCGCGGTGCTGCCACCCCCGACCAGCCCTTTGGCGAGTTTGACGGCTGCATCGGCGGCTGGCAGATCGACGGCGAGCCGTACACGACCACGGCAGGAACGTCGTGGGATTGGTGGCGCGCGCGCATGCTCGGCGGCCGCACCAACCACTGGGGCCGCATCTCGCTGCGCTTCGGGCCAGACGACTTCCGCGGCAAAACGCTCGACGGCCTCGGCGACGACTGGCCCATTGGCTACGACGACGTAGCGCCGTATTACGACAAGGTAGACCGCCTCGTGGGCATCTTCGGCAACCGGGACGGCTATTACAACGAGCCGGATGGCATCTTCATGCCCCCGCCCAAGCCGCGCGTGCACGAGATGCTCGTGATGAAAGGAGCCAAGAGGATCGGCATGCCCGTGCTGGCCAACCGGCTTTCCATCATCACCCGGCCACACAACGGCCGCCCGGCGTGCCACTACTGCGCGCAGTGCGGGCGTGGCTGCGCGAGCGCGTCCAACTTCTCGTCGCCCTCGGTGCTGCTCAAGCCCGCGATGGAGACGGGCAACCTGGACATCGTGCCCCACGCGATGGCGCGCGAGGTGCTTACCAACGACGAGGGGCTGGCGACAGGCATCTCGTACGTCGACACGCAGGACTTGCAGGAATACGAGGTGCGGGCAGGCATCGTGGTGCTGGCCGCGAGCGCGTGCGAAACGGCGCGGCTGCTGCTCAACTCGAAAAGCGCGCGCCATCCCAACGGCCTCGCCAACGAGAGCGACGTGGTAGG
>PPFU01018032.1_pt1 | contig 19856 bp, 15 predicted proteins | sample 1535991 | NCBI WGS metagenome assembly PPFU01 (sample SAMN04901290, study PRJNA319586) | Hypolithon metagenome, whole genome shotgun sequencing project. | isolation source: Antarctic Hypolithon | place: Antarctica: Miers Valley | collected 2014
GACTGGCACGAATCATTGAAGCAGAAACGATGTCAGGATCTTCTGCCTATACCATTCTGGAGCTGTTTGGTGACCTTAGAAGCGGTATATGGAGTGAGTTGCGATCATCAGCCGCCACCGACACTTACCGACGCAATCTGCAGCGGGCTTATATCCAGCGACTTGAGTATCTGATGACGAAAGACCAGGCATCCGTACCTGCTGGTGCTCAGTCATTTTTAGGCTTCACGCAGGTAAATGTGGCTCAATCTGACATTAGGCCTGTTGTACGTGCCGAGCTAAAAATTTTGCAGCGGCAGATCCAAAACAGTGTCGGCGGAGTGAGAGATGCCCTTACGCGCTACCATTTGCAGGATGCACTAAGCAGAATTGACGTGATCCTCAATCCCAAAAGCTAAACCGATAGACAAGCTTAACGGCTAAAGAAGAGCCGGCATGTATCCTCCGGATAGATGCCGGCTCTTCTTTATGTTGAAGGGGTTTTAAACAAAAGCTTCTTAGATGTAGGCTCTTTTTTAGATGGAAAAGGTCTTAATACGCGTCTTTTTGCGTGAGTGATTGTAGTGGAAAGCCCGCAGCGAGGTACGAGCGAGGACTTGCAACGGAAAGCACGACCCGCAGGGGCACGCCCAAATAATGATGACATATCAAAGCAAGGCCATTAGAATGGCAGATTTCTCAGGTCTACATTTCCGCCGGTTAGGATGATGCCAATAGATTTTCCTCTGTAGGCAGCTTTTTCATTTAGCAAGGCAGCGAGCGGGACGGCGCAGGAAGGTTCTATGATAATTTTCATGCGTTCCCAAACGAGCCGCATGGCTGCTATAATCTCCTGCTCGTCGACCAGAATGATATCGTCGACATATTTTTGTATATAATGCAGCGTCCTTCCGCTTAGAGAAGCGAGCAAACCGTCGGCAAGTGATGCAGGTTGCTCATTTTTTAGCAGCTTCCCCGCTTTCCAGGACCTAAAGGCATCGTCAGCTCCACTGGGTTCGCCGGCCACCACCCTGGTTTGTGGCGATAGATAGTGCACCACCAGTGCTGTACCGCTAATAAGACCACCTCCCCCAACGGGACACATTACAACATCCAGGCCTGGCTGCTCTTCCAAAAGCTCCAGCGCGGCAGTGGCCTGACCAGCGATGACCGCATCGTTATCATAGGGATGAATGAATACAGCACCTGTGCGCGTCACAGTTTGCTCCAGGGTTTCTTCCCGGGCCGCTTGTGTGGGGGCACAAAATATAACCTCTGCACCATATCCCTGCACGGCGCTTACCTTTACTTTGGGTGCCGTTTCGGGCATTACAATATATGCTGGTATGTTGTTATTTTTTGCCGCCAGGGCAATGGCCTGCGCATGATTGCCAGAGGAATGGGTGGCTACACCATTTTTAAGTGCAGCCGCACCAAGGGATAAAATGGCATTGGTTGCGCCCCGAATTTTGAAAGCACCGATTTTTTGAAAATTTTCGCACTTAAAATAGATAGATGCATCCGCCATCTTATTGATGGTGCCGGAAGTAAGTATGGGTGTACGGTGTATATATGGCTTGATGCGGGCGTAGGCCTGCTGGATATTTTCGAGGGTAATATCAGTTGTATCCATAGAAGTCAACTTAAAGCATATATGATAAATGTGTAACCGGGGCTATTGTTCGCATTTAATAAGTTTTTCAGCTCCTTAATGCCCAAAAGCCGATATTACCAGTGTACGGGGACCTCCATGATCGCGGTGCTCGCAAAGGTAGATCCCCTGCCAGGTGCCCAGGTTCATCCGGCCATTGGTAATAGGGATAGAGACTGAACTTCCGACCAGGGAGGCTTTGATGTGTGCGGGCATGTCATCGGACCCTTCTGTCGTATGCTTATAGTAAGGCTGGTTTTCGGGCACCATATGATTGAAATGTCGTTCCAAATCATGCCTGACGGTGGGATCGGCATTTTCGTTGATGGTAAGACCCGCGGAGGTATGCTGGATAAAAACATGGAGCATGCCCTGTTTCAACGCCTTTAGTTCTGGAAAAGCATCAGCAACGAGAGGTGTAATCAGGTGAAAACCCCGGGGAACAGGGGGCAACTTAATGGTTTTTTGAAAGAATGTCATCGTAACGTTTGTTAATAGGATAAAAAAATACGTTATAACTTTAACTATACCTGCTATTCCTGGCGTTCATAAGCCCCTATATCAGGAAGGTCATCACGTTCTTTTCCATCCAGATCCAATGCGATATCGGTTAAAATACCCGCATCTTTTGCGGGAGATAAGGTGTCAAGTCGATAATTATAGGCCTCCGGCTCGACAAATTTTGGAAAGGAGATATTGGAACCATGCTGAATATTGCCTGGAAAGAAAGCCTGCCTTTGGGTACGGAGGATGTTGTTGGAGGCTGCGATTACAACTTTACTACCGGCACTACTCACCTGTATTTCTTCTGGTAAGCTCCCCCAGATAATGGTATTGGATAATTTTATCGAGAGATCGGCGATTAAAGTTGAGTTGTCCTCAAGAATCAGATTGTCGGAAAAAACTACCGAGGGCTGTTGCCTGAAGAAAATAAAATTGTAGTTTGCAAAGGTACAGTGCTCGTAAGTATAATGGCCGCCCGCTAAATTAGCCACGGTATAGCTGCCGCAGTTGTTCACCAGGGTATTATAGGCATAAAGATCTGAAGTGAAGGTAAGGATACCCGCAGTTGACATGTTCTCAATAATTGTGTTACTGACGATGACATCAGGAATAGTATCGTTGTCGGGCGTTCCCAGGCGAATACCGATGTCAGCATTACGGATTTTGGCGTAATTTACCACGTTATCTTTACTACCTTCCAAAAAATAAATGCCGTTCCATTGGCCCGGGGCATTTTTAAAAGCAGCATCGAGCCGATCATTGGTAAATAAGATGGGTTCTTCGGCAGTTCCTTGTACATTAATGCTTCCTTTAACGAAAATATAGGCGCCATTACTGAGGTATATTTTGGCGCCTTTCTGAATGGTGAGCCTACATATAGAATCCACTAAAATGGCCTTACGTATAACATAAGGTTTTTCGGAAGTCCAGGTGGTGTTGCAGGGCAATACTGCATTGTTGTAAAAAACGGCATCCTGGCCATAGGCAATAAGCTTAACGTTCTGCACATTGGCATTTGTAGTGAACACCAGTGAATCCTTCACCAGGAATGGCAGGTTCTGCTGTCCTGGATCTACGGTAACCTGTACCACGATCAGCAGGCTATCACCACCTAAAATAACCTGGTCGCTCGCCTGCACTTGCTGAACCCCATTGACAAAAATCCTGTAAGGAGAGGCATCGCCACCGGCAACAGATAAGCTGGCAATGTTGATGGCATTTTTGCTTCTATTGAAAACCTTTAGCCGCTTACTGATACTGCCTACTGTAGAAAAAACCGTGTCAAAAAGAACAGTGTCAACAGAAAAGGCTAAAAATGCATTTTGGTTTTTCGTGATTATTTCATCTTCTGGTTTGCACGATAGTGCAAACATTAGCGACGTTATACACAGACAAAAGGCAAGGTTTTTCAAAACGCGTTTTTTAGGGCAGGTCAATCCATGCTGCCATCTTTTAGCTTTTCAGCATTTTCTGCAATGCGCAGGGCTTCAATAAAATCCCCGATTTCACCGTCCATGACCACCGGTAGGTTATGCACTGAATATCCTATCCTATGATCGGTGACGCGACTCTGTGCATAATTATAGGTCCTGATTTTGTCGGACCTGTCACCACTGCCTACCATAGACCGTCTGGCGGCCCCTACTTCGTCGTTATGCCTTTTGAGCTCTATCTCATATAAACGTGAGCGAAGTACTTTTAATGCCTTCTCGAAATTTTTGATCTGCGATTTCTCATCCTGGCAGGAAACCACCAATCCACTGGGCAAGTGGGTTAGCCGGACGGCTGAGTATGTTGTGTTAACAGATTGCCCACCCGGACCTGAAGAGCAGAAGGTATCTTTCCTGATATCGTTCATGCTGACATCTACCTCTACTTCGTCCATTTCTGGCAAGACCGCCACACTTGCTGCGGAAGTATGCACCCTGCCCTGGGTTTCTGTTGCTGGCACTCTCTGCACCCTATGTACGCCAGATTCGAACTTCATCATACCGTAAACATCTTCTCCTGCTACTGTGCTGATAACCTCCTTGTAACCTCCGGATGTACCTTCCGTAAGATCCAGTACATTGAGTTTCCAACCTTGTTTTTCAGCAAATCGCTGGTACATTCTGAAAATATCGCCTGCAAAAATAGCTGCTTCGTCGCCGCCAGTACCTGCCCGTATCTCTAAAATAATATTCTTGCTGTCATTAGGATCCCGAGGAATCAACATCTTCTTTAGTTCGTCCTCAACCTGATCTTTCTGCTCCAGCAGGTCATCCAACTCCCCCTTGGCCATCTCCCTAAATTCAGGATCTTTCTCGGTATTGATGATCTTTTTTGTATTGTCTAAATTAGCAAGGATATTGCTGAAGGCATTGTATTTTTCTACTATTTTCTCCAGATCTTTGTATTCCTTATTCAATTTAGAATACTTTTTCATATCTGCCATAGCATCAGGTTGCACGATCAACTGCCCAACTTCTTCAAACCTGTCTTTTATAGCTTCTAATTTATCTATCATAAGGCGCATGTATTAAGGTGCAAAATTAACAAATGTATAAGTGATATCTTCATCTTCATGCATTAATATTACAAAACGGTTGCATTATAGCTTCCAGTTAGCGGTATCAATCCGCTTCTTTTTAACGACAAGCTGGTAATGATAAGATTTCGGGTATTTTTTATACATATTCCGTGAACTTTTTGAACAAAAATAACTCCTCAGAGGTCTATACCGGATTTTGAGTAGAATAGCGCAATGTCTTTTGCGTGTATTGTTTTAATTGAATATGAAAAGTTATTCGCATTTGCAATTCTTAGGTTTGTTTTTGTAAAACCATAGATACCCTTAAAATGGAAAAAACGGTAAGAGCGTGTTTACCTTTTGCGGGATATCGGAATTAACATTACAACTACTTATACGCACTATGAAAACTTTTACTAAGGCATTGCTATTTTCATCGCTGGTATTTTTTTCCCTTCAGGCTCAGGCACAGGATTATAAATATCATCCCTCTTACATTTATAATTTTACCAAATATATACAATGGCCTACTTCCTATCAATCCGGTGATTTTGTGATCGCGGTTTTAGGAGATTCTCCTATTATTCAGGAATTGGAGAGAATGGCTGAAAACAAATCTGTCGGTAGCCAGAAGTTTATTATCAAGAAATTTAAATCGGTTAGTGAAATCAGCAAATGTCATATGCTTTTTATCCCAGTCTCAAAAAGCAAGGAATTAAGCCAGGCACTATCGGTTCTTGCGGGTCAATCTACGTTAGTACTGACCGAGAAACCCGGGATGGCAAGCGAGGGCAGTGGTATTAACTTCGTCTTAAAAGAGGGCAAATGGAAATTTGAACTTAATAAAGAAGCAACAGACAAAAATAGCCTAAAGGTATCGAGCGAGTTAGCCCGTTTTGCGATCCTTATTTAAAATTTTTCATTCATCGTCGACCAAGATTGTAGATGTTGAAATAACGTCTACAATCTTGCATTTTTTATAACAACCAAGTTAAAGTATCCGGTATACATGAAAAAAATTAAACTCAAAATTGGAAATAAGATACTTGCCGGGTTCCTGGCTTTGATATTGATATTTGCGTTAAATGCTGTTTCCAGCATCCTTACGCTTAAGAAAAGTAACGATATCATCATTGAAATTGCGGAAGTAATAGACCCTTCTATGGCTGCCATCAATGATTTCACTTTGCTGGTAACCCGGTCGAAAATGCTAACCACGAACTGGGTTTATTTGCAAATGAATGAAGAAGATAAAGAAGCGCTTAGAGAGTTACATGCTAAAGAATATCCTCAGCTAAAAGAAGAACTTAAATCACTAACCACCCGGTGGACTGATAAAGCACAGCAACAGATAATCGATTCAATATTTTTGGATTTCGAGGCTTTGCTAAAGGTAGAAAAAGAGATCATGACCATTTTGGTATCTTTCGACGATTATGAGGATTTCTCCAAAAGGTCAGAAGCCAATATGATGATAGAAGATGATATTATGACGCGATCATCTAAAATTATTAAAGATCTTAATGCTATCAGCGTCATTAAAGAAAAGGAAACCGAAGAAGCAAAACAAAACCTATCCGCATCTTTCGATACCTTACAAAATACGACCATTACTTTAGGCCTGATTATTATCGCGCTCGGCCTAATCTGCTCATTTTTTATGGCCCGTTCTCTTACCATTCCTATCAATTATATCAAGGCCATTATCTTAAAGCTTGGTCAGGGTGAATTACCGGAAGATAGCACAAAGACGTTTAGCGGCGATGAAATTGGCGAAATGAAAGAAGCGGTAGATAAGCTTGTAAGTGGATTGAAATCTACAACAGGATTTGCTGAGAATATAGGAAAAGGCAATTATAAGGCTGAATTTGCTCCTTTAAGCGAAAACGATGTGCTGGGAAATGCTTTGCTGGAAATGAGAAACAACCTTCAAAAAGTTTCAGAAGAAGATAAGATCAGAAATTGGGTAACAGAAGGAATGGCAAAATTTGGCGAGCTGCTTAGAAAAAATAACGATAATTTAAGCAGGCTTACAGAAGAGCTAATCAGCAACTTGGTGAAATATACGGGAGCAAACCAGGGGGGCTTCTTTATCATACAGGAAAGTAATCAGGAAAAATATCTGAATCTGGCAGCATGCTATGCATGGAACAAAAAGAAATACCTGGAGCAAAAAATTTATGAAGGTGAAGGATTGACGGGCCAGGCATGGCTTGAGAAAGACACGGTTTTCTTGACAGATGTTCCTGATGATTATGTGAGCATCACTTCAGGCCTGGGCGAAGCGAACCCTTCGAGCATTCTTATTATTCCTTTGAAAGTAAATGAGGAAGTTTACGGCGTTGTAGAATTGGCCTCTTTCAACATCTTTCAGGCGCATGAAATAGATTTTGTAGAAAAAATAGCTGAGAGCATCGCCTCCACTATTTCTACGGCAAAAATCAATGAAAGGACACAAGAATTACTACAGGAGTCTACACATATGACCGAGCAGTTAAGATCGCAGGAGGAAGAAATGAGGCAGAATATGGAAGAATTACAGGCCACACAGGAAGAGATGCAGCGTGCACAAAATGACAGAGATCAAAAGGAAAACCTGATCAACCGCACCAATATGCAAATTGAACTGGATGCAAACTTTAAGATCGTTCATGTAAACCAGATCCTTTCCGATATTCTCCGCTATGAGCTAAAAGATCTTTTAGGGAAAAGTGTTGATGAAATGATGGCATCGAAGGAAGCTTTTGAAGGTACTAAAAGGGATCTAAAAGGCGGTAAGGTTTGGTCTGGCATGCTTGAAATGATGAATAAGTACAATGAAAAAGTGCTTGTAAAGATCTCTGGCGGAAAAATTGAAAGCGCGAACTATAACGATAGCCATAAATACCTTTTATTTGCTACAGAATTTTCTAATATTGAAGTGATTTAGGAAATGCTGTGTGCTTATGAAGATATTTTTAGGGTTTTCCTTTTTTTGGATGCTCATTTCGGGTTGCGGGAATGGTTCAGAAAGAATTGTTAACCGCGAGGAGGTAAAGGAAGCTATTGAAAGCCGAAAGCTGATCAGGGTAACCGAGGCGGAAATTATAAAAAGCACTTATACCGTTGGTAAAACCATTGCTACATCTGCCCACCAGGGGTTGGCAGAAAAGCTCCGGCGCATCTTGTCAAAAAGCGACACAGTTTCTGCTGCAACCCTTTGTAATCTTAAAGATATTGAAGCCTTAGATTCACTTTTGAGCGTTTACAAAGCGGCTATCAAAAGAATAAGCCCTTTAAAAGCAAACACTCAGACGCGGTATACTGAGGTGGAATTTGAACTGCTCGACGCCTACCTATACCAGACTGAAAATAAAGCAGCACTATCCAGTAACGTTCAGCTTCTGAAAAACAATAATATACTCTACACATCGCCTATATTTCTTGATGATAAGGTCTGCCTTCAATGTCATGGTCAGCCTAATGTAGATATTTCACCGAAAATCGACACAATCTTGAAGGAAACGTACCCTAATGATCACATATTTCCTTACAAGCAAGGGAGTTTATTGGGAATTTATAGTATAGAAATTCCCCGAAAAAGCGTGATCAAATCGTTCCAGGATTAGTTGCAGATAGCTCGTCATTCACGAAGTGGATGGATCAGGTCGAAATCTGCCTGAAATCTCAACGTGCCATCCCGTTTAAGGATATAACTAAGCTTTTGGTCACCTTTCTGCAATGCAATAGTCCATTCGTTGTTAGCCGCTGCGGGAATCAATGCAGCCGTATAGTCATCTGCTGAAAAAACAGCTATCCGTGGGTTATTCATTTGCCTGTCGAACCCTCCATATAGGGTAACTTCATCAGGGGTGCCATCTTCATGTCTATGGTCGTGTTTTAGTAATAATCCTTCATTCGTTTTGGTGAGTATCCAGGTCCTTGAGCGATCTTCTCCAACGGTAAAAGGAACTCTTATTTCCTGAGGATCACAGAATTCAAAGTGAATAACAAGTTTTTTCCCTGCAAAAGGATCTTGATCATCAGCCGGAAAAACTACTTTTCCTCCATAACTTTGCCCGCAATATGGCTGGAGATAAAATAAGAGATTTTCTTGTGCTGACAGGATATTGCAGCTATTTAGCATCAAAATCAAAAAAAATAGAATTTTCATATTAAAATATTAAGTTTAAACCGCGTGATCAATTCATGCGCAAGGGGCGGTTGATGAGTAACCGTCATCTTTTTTACAAAAAAATAAAACCCACAACGGGCAAATTAGTTAAGTAGCAATTACTAAATATTTTACTTTAACCTTTCTTCTATAGCCTCCTACATTGATATGTATAGCCACTTGAAAATATTTCTTTTCTTTTTGTTTCTTCTGCCCATGCTGGTTACAGCCCAAACCAGGTTAAAAATTCATGATGCTAAAGAGAATTTACCCTTAGCTGGTGCCAATGTATCTAATAAAAATACAGGAGAGATCTTAGTTACAGATGAAAACGGAGAAGTTGTATCTGCATTTTCCTTTCCATTAGAGCTCCAGGTGTCATTTGTAGGATATCAGACGAAAAACCTAATCTTAAAGAATAAGAATGAAATAAAGATCATTTACCTTGAAGTTGAAGGCAAAGTCCTTGACAATATTATCGTAAGAGGATTTGAAACGAATAGAAGCCTATTAGAAACGCCAGCAGCGATAAGTTACTTATCTTCTGCTGCCCTAGAAAGTGTTTCTGAAGTTTCCATTGTTCCCGCTATCAATACCATCCCGGGGGTGCGGATGGAAGAACGGTCGCCAGGAAGTTACCGCATTAACATTAGAGGGAGCTCATTACGAGCTCCTTTTGATGTAAGGAATATAAAAATTTACTGGAACGGCATTCCCTTTACTGAACCCGGTGGAAATACGCCCTTCAACCAGCTGGATCAGCTAAATATGGGGAGTGTGGAGGTTATTAAAGGTCCTTCAGGAAGTATATTTGGTGCAGGCATGGGTGGTGTTGTTGCTATTCGAAGCAGACAAGCCAGTTTTAACCAGCGGCAGGCAGAAGTTGGTTATACCGTGGGGTCATTCGGGCTGCGAAGGTTTACCACCTCGCTCTTGCTCGGCGGCGAAAATTCGCTTATCTCCATGCATTATGCCGATCAGCAGACCGATGGCTACCGCGACCACAGCGCCTTCAATCGAAAGACATGGGAGCTAACGGGAAGATTTTTCCCTTCCGATAAGCGTGAGATATCAGCCAGTTTATTTTATTCAGACCTTCTATATGAAATTCCTGGTGGCCTTACGCGAGCGCAGATGGAAGAAAACCCACGTCAAGCCAGGCCAGGCAACGCTTTTACACAAAGTAGCGAAGCCTCCAATGCCTCAATCGATGTCGAAACTTTTATGACTGTACTTTCACAGGATTACCGTTTCAGTGAAAGGTTTAAAAATTCAACATCTGTTTATGCCATTTTAAGCGATTTTGTAAATCCATTTATTCTCGACTATAAAAGAGAAGCACAGCAAGGTTTTGGAGGTCGTACGGTATGGGAGTACAATACTGATTTTCTTCAATTTCCAACGCAGATATCCTTCGGAGGGGAGACGCAGTCTCGCTTTGCAGCGGCCCGAAATTATGGCAATATTGGTGGAAGGGCTGATACACTCAATTTTGATGATGAACTGAGAACATCGCAGTCGATGATTTTTCTACAAACGACCTTACAGCTACCTTCAAACTTTATTTTGGACCTTGGTTTAAGCTATAATGCGCTTAATTATGATATTGTGCGGTTGGTAGATGCCACTCGTAATCAGGGTTACGATATAAAGCGGAAATTTGATCCGGTTCTTGCACCAAGACTTGCGCTACTGAAGAAGCTCAACCCAAAGCATAGTGTTTTTGGTAGCATAGGCTATGGATTTTCGCCGCCTACCTTAGAGGAGGTGCGTACCAATGAAGGGAGCATCAACCTCGATATCAACCCTGAGGAAGGCGTCAATTATGAATTGGGCATTAGAGGCTCATTAAAAGGTAATAGATTTACCTATGACCTTACTGCCTTTATTTTCCAGTTGAAGGAAACCATTGTGGAGTTTCAAAGTGAACGTGGAACAGCCTTATTTAGAAATGCCGGACAGACCGATCAAAAGGGAGTAGAAGTTGGGCTACAATATCAGCTTATTGCTGACCCCACCGCTTGGTTATCTTCGCTTCAGCTTACGACGAGTTATACCTATCACCACTTTCGGTTTAATGACTATCAACGAGGGGAAGATGATTTCTCCGGAAACAGGCTTACAGGCGTATCGCCCCACAACATAGTCGTACAGCTGAAGGCAGAAAATCCTTTTGGCTTTTATAGCAACTTGCAGTATAACTATACCGATAGCATTCCTTTAAATGATGCCAACTCGGTATTTGCCGATGCCTATCATCTCCTCATGTTTCGTTTAGGGTTGAGACGACATATTGCGGCGCGTTGGGAATTAGATATCTATGGTGGCGGTGATAATTTGTTGGATGAAAACTATAGCCTCGGAAACGACTTAAATGCTTTCGGTGGCAGGCACTTTCAACCGTCCTATGGTAGAAATTTTTTTGGGGGCATCAAATTAAGACATAACTTCTAGGCACTGGATTCCGCCCATTGAAGGAAATCATCGACCAATTGTTACGGAGTGGTGGCAGGTAAAAATTCCTTGTGGTGCCAGATGCTGAATTCCCTCCTTTTCAAAAAGATTGCCAGAAGCATCTTTTTGATCGGACAATCCATACCAAGGTTCAATACAAACAAAGCGTGAGGCTTCAGACTTCGACCAGATACCCAAAAAAGGAAAACCCTTGATTGTTACTTTTATTGCAAATGGTTTTTTGCGACTTTTTAGGGTGACAAAATCAGATCTAAGATTTTTAAATACCAACGCGTCCTTTGCGAATATCTCCTGTTTTAATGGTAAGACGGTAGTAGATTCGTACAGCAACTCCGTTTCTCCGGAAAACAAGCCTGCCTCTAGCAAATAGGTTTCCAACGTCTCTTCCTTCTCAAATTCAAGGTAATAATCTTCCCGGCTTTCCCCTGCAGACAGGGGGCAATTAAATGCAGGGTGAGCTCCAATCGAAAAAGGCATCATCACTTTGTCTTTATTTTCTACCTGATAGGTAATGCTCAAAGTTTTTTCATTGAGGGTGTAGGATACCAGTAGAACAAAATCAAAGGGGAATATTTCCCTTGTGGCATCGCTGGCGTCGAGCATAAGTATGATTTTCTGTTTATCCTTGTAAAAGCAGGAAAATACCAAATCCCGCGCAAAGCCATGTTGGCTTAGTACATAGTTTTTGCCGCTGTATGTATAGGTATTGTCTTTTAATTTTCCAACGATAGGAAACAGGATTGGTGCATGGCGGGCCCAAATGCTACTGTCCGCCTGCCAGATATATTCCAAGTCGGTTTCAGTATCTTTTAAACTGGTTAATTCCGCACCATCTGCATTAATGGTCGCTTTTAGCATTTCATTCTCCAGCTTATATTCCATAAGTTATGTTGGTTTTTCTACTATTGGTCCACAAACTGCACATAATGTTCCCACTTTTCGATAACAGCTTTGAAATCCGGTGGTAAATCGGAGTCGAATTGCAGATATTCTTTCGATTCAGGGTGGATAAAGCCAAGTGATTTGGCATGCAAAGCCTGCCGGGGTATAATCTTAAAGCAATTTTCTACGAAGGACTTATACTTAGAAAATGTAGTCCCTTTCAATATCCTGTCTCCACCATAGGTTGCGTCATTGAAAATCGGGTGCCCAAGGTACTTCATATGGGCTCTGATCTGGTGCGTCCTGCCGGTTTCCAGGTTGCACTGAATATAGGTGATATAACGTAATCGCTGGAGGATTTTGTAATGGGTGATGGCCGCACGACCCATATCTCCGTCTGGAAAGGGTGCGGTAACCCGACGGTCCTTGAGGCTTCGTCCTAGATTTACAGCAATAGTTCCCGCTTCCTCTGCCGGCTCCCCCCAAACCAGGGCATGGTAGGTTCTTTCTATGCTATGGTCGAAAAATTGCCTTGCAAGGAAAGTCATGGCTTTTTCGGTTTTCGCAATTACCAGTAAACCTGAGGTATCTTTGTCTATTCTATGCACCAGGCCCGGCCTACCTTCGTTGTTTTCCATGGTAGGAAGATTTTTAAAATGATAGGCCAGGGCATTTACCAGCGTGCCGGAGTAATTGGCATAGGCGGGGTGCACTACCATACCGGCGCGCTTATTTACTACCAGCAGGAAATCGTCTTCAAAAACAATATCCAAAAGAATGTCTTCCGGCACCACCTCCGTGTCGCGGGGAGGTTCGGGCAAAGAAACAGTGACCACATCCCCTGGACGCACTCTATAATTTGCTTTGACCGCTATTTCATTTACCTGTATATATTCATCTTTGATGGCGTCCTGAATCTTATTGCGGGTAACGTTTGGCAGGCGATCCATTAAAAATTTGTCGATGCGCAACAAGGCCTGCTTTGGGTCAGCCACAATGCGATAATGCTCAAATAGCCCTTCGTTTTCCTCTTCAGGAAACGCTTCGAAATCCTTCATATATTCTATTTGCTGTAAAGATACATTTTTTTAATTTGTGCATAACCCACCGGCTATCTAACTTTAGCACATGTTGGACAAGCCAGACCATGCTCCATTAGCTGCTATTAACGACCCCGTTTTTTTAGCCAATGACCTCAAACTTTTCCTTAAAAGAGAAGACCTGCTTCATCCTACCGTTTCAGGAAACAAATGGAGAAAGCTAAGGTACAACCTCCTTCAGGCCAAAGATGAAAATTACGACACCGTAATCAGCTTCGGAGGGGCGTTTTCAAATCATATTCATGCCTTGGCCGCCGGGGCTAAGTTATATGGATTGAACGCTGTGGGTGTCATCCGCGGAGAAAAACACATCCCCCTAAATTCGACTTTAGCATTTGCCGAAGAAAATGGCATGCAACTACATTATATCAGCAGGGAAGCCTACCGACTGAAACATACCGCCAACTTTATAGATGATTTAGCGGTAAAATACGGTCGGTGCTATGTCATCCCTGAAGGCGGCACCAACCTGTTGGCAGTTAAAGGTTGCGCTGAGATTGTGGAAGATATACCTGTCCCTTTTGATTATATCTGTACAAGCTGTGGTACCGGCGGAACCTTGGCCGGACTAATTGCCGGATGTGCCGGGAAAGGAAAACTTCTGGGTTTTTCTGCCCTTAAAGGTGGTGCATTCCTCCATAAGGAGGTCGAGGCGCTGGTAAAAGGATATTCCGGCAGAAAGTATACGAACTGGAAAATCCAAGACGACTATCACTTTGGGGGTTATGCAAAGATAAAGCCTGAACTCGTCGTTTTTATAAAAGCTTTCGCCATAAAATACGGTATTCAGCTCGATCCCATTTATACCGGCAAAATGATGTTCGGCTTGTTTGAACTTGCCAAAATGGGATATTTCGCACCAGGAACTACCATCGTAGCCCTGCATACAGGAGGTTTGCAGGGTTTGGCAGGTATAAAGGCCAGAAAGCCAGATGTCGGATTGTAAGCGCAAGCGCCCCACACACTTTTTCTATCTTCTTTTTAAGTTTAGGAACCTCGACGCCAAGCCGGCACCTTCTTCGTGTGCCAGCTCATCATCGCTGACCCTTTTTACACTTTCAATAGTATAAAATGCCTTAGGATTATAAACCTTAATACTTGGGATCAGGTGTGGTAGCTGCTCTCTTTTAACCACGGTAAAGAGCACATTCACTTTCCCCTCATTGCCTTCCGCATCTAAGCTGGAAAATCGGTAGTTTTTATTTCTGAAAAAATTGATCAACTCAAATGCCGGCGCTTTTGTGATTATTCTGACCACCACGGTTCCTAGCGCAAGCTTTTCCTCAATATACATTCCGACATACGTGCCTGTAGCAAAACCACCGGCATATGCAATATAGGAGAGCGGGTTGGAAATATTTTGTATAATCTGCCCTATGGCCACCAACCATATAAAGGATTCGAAAAAACCTAAAATTGGTGCCAGGTATTTCTTTCCACTCATCACAAACATGATGCGGACGGTGGCGATAGATACGTCGCTGATCCTTGCCATAAAAATGAGGATGGGTAAAATGACGTAATTAAATACAGGCGCTTCAATTCCCAGATGTTGAATAAAAAAATTTTCCATATCACTAATTCAATTCACAATGCAGCAACAGATTAGGAAAGAAGATTTTTAAATACTTCGCCCAGTTTGGCATAGCTGCTTACTTTAATATTAAATTTCTGTATATCCAATCCCTTTTTGTTGAATTTGGATATATATATCTCTTTGAATCCAAGCTTTTGAGCTTCGGAGATTCTGTTTTCGATTCGGTTAACTGCCCTGATCTCGCCTCCCAGACCTACTTCGGCGGCAAAACATATATGACCAGGTATCGCGACATCTTCGAAAGAGGAGACGATAGATGCGCAAACCGCCAGGTCTATAGCAGGATCTTCAACTTTCAACCCGCCGGCAATATTTAGAAATACGTCCTGCGTACCGAGTCTAATACCGCCGCGCTTTTCTAGTACGGCAAGCAACATATTCAGGCGTTTTGCATCGAAACCTGTGGAGCTTCTTTGGGGCGTACCATAGGTCGCCACACTTACCAGCGATTGTATTTCTATCAATAAGGGCCTGTTGCCTTCCAGGGTGGCACCAATAGTTACACCACTAAGGTCGCTGTCGCGTTGGGAAATAAGGATTTCTGACGGGTTAGAAACCTGCCGTAGCCCGGTGCCCTGCATCTCGTAAATGCCTAATTCAGAAGTAGATCCAAACCTGTTTTTAGTCGTCCTTAAGATTCTGTAGGCCAGATGTCGGTCGCCTTCAAATTGTAAAACCGTGTCTACCATATGTTCCAACACCTTAGGTCCGGCAAGGTTCCCTTCTTTTGTAATATGGCCAATTAAAAATACAGGCGTACCTGATTCTTTGGCGTATTTCATGATCTCCGCCGTACATTCGCGAACTTGTGAAATACTGCCCGCACTAGACTCGACATAAGAGGTATGTAGGGTTTGAATAGAATCGACAACAACCAGGTCGGGCTCCAACAGTTCAATCTGCTTGAATATATTCTGCGTGGAAGTTTCTGTCAGGATATAGCAGGAATCCGAGATACCGGGCATTCGTTCCGCACGCATTTTAATTTGCTGCTCACTTTCTTCTCCTGAAATATAGAGCACTCTATACCCCTTTAAAGTAAGCGCTATTTGTAGCATCAGGGTAGATTTCCCTATCCCCGGCTCGCCGCCGATGAGCACCATAGAACCCGGCACAATACCTCCACCCAGTACCCTGTTTAGTTCCTGGTCCTGGCAGATAATCCTTGCCTCCTGATCATACTTGATTTGAGATAGAAGTGCTGGTTTTTGAACTTTCTGAACCGTAGATTCAGTCTTCCAGCTGTGGGAGTTTTTATCTTCTTTCTGTACTACTTCTTCTACTATGGTATTCCATTGCTCGCACGAACTACATTTACCTAACCACTTTGGCGACTGCGCGCCACAATTCTGACAAAAAAAACTGGTTTTAACCTTGGCCAATATTTGCTTCTTTTAGTTGCACAAAGTTACTAAAACGAATGCTAAACCAGCGGGAATACTATAAATTCTATTGCAATATCATACCGAGGAACCGGACACGCAAGTAGAAAATTCTTTATATTTTGTCTCACAAAAGAACCTTGGGACAAAAGGAAATGAGCTACAACCTACTTTTTCTGCAGCTTTATCATTTCTTTTTTCAGATCATTCACCTGAGTGTATACGCTCTATAGCTGACAGATCGTTGGTGATAAAGCTTAAGTTAAGGCTTAAGCGTGCAATAACATACCGCATTTCCCTTACCACATAAAGAAGCGAAAAGAACGTTCGAAAGAGAAAAGGCTGCCAACACTTCTAATTGGACACTTATCAATGCGCATCTGAGAAACCGGGAATTCATGAACGCAGACGTGCAGGATGAAATCACCCGAGGAAATGATCAGACATCATTATCCTTTCCCGCTGGCGGCAGCGTTGGTCCATCGAAAGAAGAATTTTTTACTATTTTCATAAAATGCACCAGACTTCTGGAAATGCCCTTGATCCTGTTCAAGATGAAATGACATCTAAGCGCTATTGCCATTAGGCCAGCAGCGCATGGATATCCTCTTTGGTAAGGTTTTTCACAAAGCTTTCTTCCGTATTGATCAGGTTATTTGCCAATTTTAATTTATTGCGCTGCAACTGTAAAATCTTCTCCTCTACCGTGTTTTTTGAAATAAATTTATAGGTAAAAACGCTATTTTCCTGACCGATCCGGTGTGCTCTATCCACTGCCTGGGCTTCGGCGGCAGGATTCCACCACGGGTCTAATAGAAACACATAGTCGGCTTTGGTTAAATTTAAGCCCAGCCCACCCGCTTTTAGAGATATCAAAAATACCTTCAGTTTCTCCTCATTCTGAAACCGTTCTACCTGCGATTTTCGGTCTTTGGTGCTTCCGTCCAGATAAGCAAAATCTATTTCCTGCAGCCTGAGGTAGTCCGATAAGATGGAAAGGTGTTTGACAAATTGGCTGAATACCAGTATTTTATGCCCTTTACTGATTGCGCTGGTAAGCATATGGGTGACGTCCTTCATTTTTCCTGAGTCTCCAAGGTACTCCCCGTCAACCATCCTGGGGTGGTTGGCAATTTGCCTGAGTTTCATCAGCCCTTGCAAAAGCAAAAACTGCGAATTATTGACGCCGCCGGCTTCAATACTATCCAATATTTTGTTGCGATATAGCGTCTTGGTTTCGTCATATTGCTCCTCTTGTTGTGCCGTCATGGTACAATATTGTATATTTTCTACCTTTGGTGGGAGCTCTGTCGCTACCTGCGATTTTTGCCTTCGCAGGATAAACGGCTTGATAATCGCGTAAAGCTTACTGGTTTTATCCGCGTCATTCTTTTTCTCGATGGGGTTTTGAAATTCGTTTCTAAAAAATGCCTGACTCCCTAAAAGCCCCGGGTTGATAAAAGTCATCTGCGACCATAAATCCAGCGTACTATTCTCCAATGGCGTGCCGGTAAGGATAAGCCTGAACCTTGAATTTAGTTTCTTTACTGCTTTGGCAATATTTGCTGTTGGGTTTTTTATAGCCTGCGATTCATCCAGGATGATATAATTAAACATAAAGTCCCTTAATACATCTGCATCCAGGCGGGCAATTCCATAAGATGTCAGCACCAGGTCGTACTCAGCAAATATTGCGACATCTTTTTCCCGGCCGGTACTTGTGTAATTGAGAATTTTTAAATCGGGCGTAAATTTCCTTGCCTCCATCTCCCAGTTATAGATTAAGGACGTTGGCATGATCAATAATGAGGCATTGCTAATTCCTGCTTCTTTCTGAGACTGAAGCAGGGCAAGCGTCTGAACTGTCTTACCCAAACCCATATCATCGGCAAGGCAGCCACCAAACTTATACTTGTTCAGAAACTGCATCCAGTTATAGCCGGCTTTTTGATATGGTCGTAGCTCTCCCAGAAAGGCGCGTGGTAAAGGATAATCTTCTATGCGCTCAAAATGCTGCAACTTCTGGAGTTTCCTATCCATAGAAACCTTGGCTAGTTCGCCATTTTCCAGGTCCTGCACCAGCGAAAGGTGATGCTTCTTTAAAAACATTCCCTGCGACGCACCAGATCCGTCTTCGATGAAATTAAAAAGATCGGCATATTCTTTGAACCAGACCTCTGGAATAATGGCGATCTCACCATTGGGTAGTTCAATCTCATGCTGCTTTTTTTGGATAAGCTTTCTTAATTTATTGAAGGAGATTTCGTAATCCCCAAATTTGATGACAGCAAAAATATCGAACCAATCAATATTTTCCCTAACTTCGATCTGAATAGACGATTTGCCTAAAAAGTACTTCTTGCCATCTTTTTTGCTCTGACGGATTAAAAATCCTTCTTTTTCGAGCAGCATTCTATTTTCATTCAGCCAGTGAAATGCCTGCCCTTTGGGTAAAGTTATCTTCGAGTTCTTCAAATCGAGCTTCAAGTCTTTTAGCAGGTGCAGGGCGCGTTTTTCCTCCTGTATTTCCCTCTTGATCTTGTGAAAGACATACGAATCACCTTGTTTTTCGACACTCACGCTTGTAGGAACAATAAAGTCGCCCTTGAACATATTCGCGCCATATTGGTAAGAAAGCTCAAAAAGCATTTTACTTTCGTCAGCAACATTGTCAGCGCTGGTAAAGGCTCCTCCATTAGGATTTTCGAATAGTGAAAGTTCACGAACATTCGAAGCAAGCTCAGAAAAGGTAAGAATGGGCAGCGGCACGTACCTTTCGCTGCTGATGGTAAAGCCCTTAGCATATACATCAAAAGAAGCAACAAGTGGTGCTACGAACTTCTTATAATACGTTTCTTCAACTTTTTTAGGGATTACAATAAACTTCTTGTTTAAAAAAGGCAAGATTTTATTGCCATCGATATCTTTTTTAAAGCTGTATAACTTGTGATCTAAAACCATATAGGCAGGATCGTTACAAATCAGGTAGGCATTTTTATACTGAAAGTTGAGAGGCTCCCCCTGATATTTTATGGTCGGGAAGTAATGCGTATTGTCTTCATTCCTTCTAAAATGGAACAATACCGTAGCCTTTTCAGGTAATATCTCGATTTTTTTCCAGGCTGGTTCCCCGTCGTTGCCCATTTCGTACAACATTTTTTGAGGAATCAACTCTAATATTTTGGCCCTTCTTTTTTCTATATAAATCTGGATCTCCTCTTGTAAAAGTTTATTCCCTTTGTCTTTGTCAAATACTTTGAGAAAGAATTCACTGGCCTTGATAATTTTTTTATAAAACTGTTTTACAATGGCATCCTGCTGGATAGAATCCATCAGCTTGATGAGTTCAAAATCCGTCTCATCGAGGCCGGCACTAAATTCCGATGCATTTTTGGAAGAGATATTCTGGTGTAAAAAAGTTAGCCTTTTCTTGTCATCTAACTGAACCACAAATGATTCAAAAAGATATCCCAGATACTCATGCTCAAAAAGTGAATAAATAATTTGAAACGGTATAGCTGTTGAAACTTTCATGTTTAAAAAATAGAGACTCGCAAAATAGCAATATTATCAGTTATTGTATTCAATAATCTCATAAATAAACCGCCCCAAATTAAAATTTAT
>PPFU01009215.1_pt1 | contig 19826 bp, 16 predicted proteins | sample 1535991 | NCBI WGS metagenome assembly PPFU01 (sample SAMN04901290, study PRJNA319586) | Hypolithon metagenome, whole genome shotgun sequencing project. | isolation source: Antarctic Hypolithon | place: Antarctica: Miers Valley | collected 2014
CCCCCCCCGCGCCCCAGCCGCTCTGCGACGATGCGGACCCACGCCCGCCGGCCTCCCTTCAGAACGGCGGGGTCGAGGGCGATCATCTGCGTAAGCGGGGCGTCGGGGGTGACTTCTTGGAGGATGGCGTTGCCGAAGAACTGTTGACGATTTACATCCGCCGGGCGGTCCGCCGCCGCAGACTCGCTGAGCATCGAGCGGAGCACCATCAACTGCCCCGGCTCGATCCCGATCTCGACCTCCTTCACATCCAGCCCGCCGCTTCGCTTGAGCATCTCGTCGAAGTCCAGCGGCTGTGACGCGGGGGAGGTCGCTTCGGTGCTGGAGACTTGAGCCTGAAGGTTTAAGGCATCGACCCCTGCGGGCGGATCGACGGTGAGCGATATCGCTCGATTTCGGTCACCGCCGTTGAAGACCGCGATCACCAGCTCGTTCCCGGCCCCCATGTCGGCGGGACGGGGGCTTTGCGGATCGGTGCCGTCGATGCTGGCCACCGCATACAGGTCGGGATCATTCTCGATCACCTGCACCATCCGGCCGCGGAGCGGCTTGAGCATGTTCAGCGCCACGCCCTCGCCCTCGTCGCTGAACCACTGCCCGCCCACGCCGAAGTGGGAGATCGCGCGGGTCTTGTCGGGCGTCTCCTCGAGCGTCGCAAGGATCTTCTGGGTGATCCACTCGAACTTGGCGCGGTCGGCCTGCGCCTTCTTCGCCCCCTCATCCGCGGCGTCGCCGCCCGCGGCCGAGGCGGCGGGGTAGGCCTGGGGGTCCGTGCTCAGGCCGCTCTCGGTGTTGAAGCTGTAAAGCCATTTGCCGTGCGCGGTTTGGCCGTAGGCGGTGACGACCTCGTGCACCGCGGGCATCTTCTCGGGCAGGCCGCCGTAATCGTGCTCGTTCACACCGTCGATATATTCGATGCCCGCATCAATCGTCGGCTTGTACAACATATCCCACGCCGCCCAGTGGTCCTCGCTGGGCCGCATCCCCCATCCGACGATATAGACAACCTCCCCGTCACCCGCCTCCTTCAACGCCTTGCCGTACACCACCATCGGGTCAATGTACGGCTTCAACATACCCTGCCCGGACCAGTGGGTGAACTGCGTCTGATCATAGACCGTCCAGGGCGTCGTCGCGGTGTACTCTCTGCCATTCTTCGCGGTGTACTTTTCGCCGTCTTTGATCTCGTCGGGGGGGTTCAGTTCCGCGGCGGCGGCCCGCCATTTACCGGGGTACCAGTCGGAGTAGGGCATCGCGTACGGCAGGGTCCACCCCCCCTTCTCATCAACCCCCCGGCGGAACTGCTGGCGGTCGTCGTACCACTTGTAGAGCGGGGCATCGGGGTCGCGGGTCCACGCGAGGTGCGGCATCGTCTCCCCCGTCGCCCGGGACTTGACCTCGCCACCCTCTTTGGCCTCATCGACGTTGTACTTGCCGGGGTCGAACCCCTTGCGGTTGATGTTCGCCCAATTAAGGTAAGGCTCGTTCCAGTACTCGACATACACTTTGTGATCCGATGCCTTGGCGGCCTCGCCGACTTTTTTGCCCGCGGCCTGGTACTGCTCACGCCACTTCGGGTTGGTCAGATAGACGGGCGGTGCGGTGCGGTCGCCAATGGAGTTGATCATCATGGGCACCTTGTCGGTCCCCATAGCGACATCCCCGCCTCCGCCGCCGTGGTCGATGCGTTTGTCCTGGGCGAGGCGGTAATGTTCGGTCCGAGAGACGGTCGTAGCCTCGACTTTGTGGGTCTTGCCGTCGATCTTGATCCTGCCTTTTTCGACTTTAAAGGTATTGCCGTCGATCTCGACGGAGCCGTCGTTGACGGGGTACGTTTTGCCGTCCACCTCGACGGTGGGTTGGCCGACGGTCATGTCTTTGAGGTTAAATGAGCCGAACACGCCCGCGGGAAGGGTCTCGGTGCCGTTGATGCTCAAGAGCTTGCCGGTGACGTGGACGGGGATGGGTGCATCGGGATCGGCGGCGTAGGGATCGTCCGCCTGCACCGCTTGGATGCTGGCGAGGTTGAACGCGACCTCGCCGATGCCCAGCGGGTTGATGCAGCCAATGGCGATGGCGTCGATCTTCGCCAGATCGAGCCGGTTGTTCTCATCAAAGTGGCCCGCGGGCCCGCCGGTCGGCCCCACCCACTCCGCGGGGCGGAAATCACTAAAGTAGGCGGTGCCGGTGTTCATCTTCTGCGTCAGATCGGTCGCCCACGCCTGGTAGTACCACGACCCGTCCGACTCCCGCACCGCGATGTACACGCCCGCATCCCGGCGGGGCGTGTTGGTCGAAACCGTCAGCCGCAGTGCGTTCGACCCCGACAGGTCCACCGGCTCGCCCAGCTCGGCGACGGCCCAGCGGGCGTGGTTCCAGTTGACCCGCTCATCTCCCATCTCCAGCGTCACCCCACCCCCCTTCTCGACCGTCACCCCCGCCCCACCTGACCAAACCAGATCCGAAGCAGGTGGCAAATCCGCCCATGCGGGGGCGGCGGCAAGGGCGAGGGCAGCCAAAACGAGCGGCGGGAGACGGGTCATACCGAGTTCCTCTAAAGGGGTCAAGAGTCATGTACAGCGTATCGGACGATGGTCCCAACGACCGACCGCACCCCGAAATTGCTCCGCGACCTTCGATCCATCCACGGGAGACGGACCGCTGAAGCGGTCCAAGCCGCGATCTCTTGCGACCGCCCCGCAACAGCAAATCACCCGACTCACGCAATCTTATTTGTGCCCGACCGGCCCCTCGCCAGTGAGGTATTTCTGCCGCACCGCCTGATCAAGGTCGATGCCGTTGATGTTCGCCAGCGTACACAGCCACGCCAACACGTCCGCGAACTCGCCCGCGGGATCGTCATCCCCGCTGGTGTTGCCCCCCTCCCCCGCGGCCTTGTGTAGCGCGGTTGCCAGTTCGCCCACCTCCTCGACCAGCCACATGAACGTGCCCGGCGTGCCCCGGGCCGCGTCGGTTTTGTAGTACTTCGCCCGGATGTAACCCTGCAGTCCCGCGAGCGTGATCGGCCCCCTGCCCAGCTCCCCCTTTAATGCCTCCGCATCAACCAACGACCCCACGTCGCCGACGACCCCCAACGCACCCTTTTTTCCAGTCTCTGTAGAAATCGACATGGAGACCACGCTACCCGATTGTGTCCCCCTTTACCAAACACTGGAACACTAATTATACTTCACAAGATTTTAAGACGGTCGTCACCTTCGATTTCTAATCTTCAAATGCAGTCGGCGATGGCTCGTAATAGATTCGCCGCGTGCTGCATCACGATCCAGACCCCCTCGTACGAACGGACACTATTATGAAACGGACCCAGATTACCACGTGGCTCGCAGCCGGCATGTTGGCCATGCCTCTTGCCATTGCGAACGCCCAGATGGAAGCTGAGGAGACCGAGATCCTCCTGATCGCCCCGGTCGAGGTTCAATCCCCACCCGCCGCCACCGGCGATGCGGCGTCGAGCGGTTTGGAAGACGGCTTGATGCGAAACGGGAGCGACGCCCCGCAGCCGCAGCAGCGGCAGCTCAGCGGGGTGGTCGTGGACTGCCGGACGCTGTTTACCCAGGGCCCCGACGCCGCCCGTTCCGCCACCCCCCGCGGCGGCGATCAGGGCTCGATGGTGCTGCTCACCGACAGCGGTGAGGCCTACCTGATCCTCCCGGCCGACGCAGCCTCGTCGGGTGTGATGGGCTACCCCCGAATCGATGGCGGCGATGCCTCTACCATGGATCGCCCGACGCGGAACGGTGCCTCCAGCGGCACGACCGGCATGAACGAGCCCTCCGCCGCGACCTCCTCCAGCCGCAGCAGCTCGACCGACACACCCCGCACCGCTTCCCCCACCGAGCCGGAGGGCGAGGGGGGGACCAATTACGCCGGCGATGACCCCGGTCCGTCGGAAGCGATCTCCGAGTCCGGCATGGAGACGCCGACCAACAACACATCCACCCCCTCTGGAATGAGCGAAACGGCCACCTCCACGACCGGCTCCGCCCGTGCGGGTGACCCCATGAGCGGGGAGCCCCGGCCCACCGGCTCACAGTCCCCGCTGACCGCGTCGGACCTTGAATTGGGAAACCGATACCAGCTTACAGCCCGAGTCTACAAGGCCCAGGGGCTGCAGGCCATCGTCATCCAATCCGGCCAGCAACAGCAGGCGGGCACCACGACCAAGCCCGCTGACAGCGGCGAGAGCATGTAAATCAGCCGCCTCAGAACATCTGCACAGAATGCCTGCTATCAGGCATGCTCGCAAGATAACCCTCCGACGCCGACGGCCCAACAGCCGTCGGCGTCTTTCTTCCGGGCGATTAGCAACTTTAAAAATATAGCCGGGTCATCTTGGCCCGCTTGATGCCTTACAGCGTCGGGTCCTGGTGAAAAGGTGAGGCCGGGTGGAGGGGCTGACATCCCAAAATAGATCCTGCACTCGGTCATAGAATTCATGATTTTCTATTTCAGATGTGTGACTCAGAACGGAATCGCTTCGAGCACCTGGCGTGCGGTGTGTTGCACCAGCGGTGCTTCGGTGGGGTCCGCGGCGAGCTGTTCAATGCGGTGTCGCAGGCGGGGGTCGTTCCCCTGTTGCAGCGTGTTGCCCGCAGCGATGAGAGCGTTTCGCTTCATCATGTCGAGCCTTATCCGCTTGAGCGCCGAGCCGCGGAAGGCGGTGCGGCGGTCATCCTCGGTCCAGCCCAGGAGGGCGAGCAGGGGCGGGCCGTCGGACCACTCGGGGCGTGGGGTGTACGGATTATGTTCAGCAGAAGAGGCGGCCTCTGAAGCGGCCTCCGCCGGGGCGGGTTGGGATTGGGTTTTGCGGTTGTGGGGGCACACCTCCTGGCACACGTCGCATCCCGCGACCCAGTCTCGCATCGCCTGATGAAACTCCGAACCGATGGCGGAGCGGTGTTCGAGGGTGAGGTAGCTGATGCAGCGGGAGGCGTCGATCGCGTAGCCCGCGGGGTCGATGCACCGCGTAGGGCAGGCGTCGATGCAGCGGGTGCATGTGCCGCAGTGGTCCTCGGGTGGCACGGTCAACCCCGGCCAGTCGTCGTCGCGGGAGGGGGCGAGGTCGAGGGTGGTAACGATCTGCCCCAGAAGCAGGTAGGACCCCAGGCGGGGGTGGATGAGCATCGTGTTCTTGGCTTGCCAGCCCAGCCCTGCGCGGGTGGCGTGCTCCCGCTCGAGGGTGGGCGCGGTGTCGACGGCGGTGCGGAAGGCGTAGCCGGGGAACTCTTGAGAGAGCGTGTCGGCGAGGATATGTAGCCGCTTCTTGATGACTTTATGATAATCATCACCCCACGCATATCGAGCGATGCGGCCACGGGGGGGGCGAGTCGGGGGGGGCGAGGGGTCAGGGGGTCCAGGGGCCGAGCGGGAGGAAGCTGCGATTCCGGAGCCATCTGGATACGCAGCCGGCGTCGAGCGGATGCCGCGGCCAACTGACTCAATCTCGTCACTTGGCCCCCTGACCCCTTGGCCCCTGGGCCCCTTGCTTTCATACCAATCCGCGACGCAGATGATGGACTTCGCCCCCTCCAGCAGCAGGCAAGGGTCGAGCCGAATGGGGAGATTGTTTTGGAGGTACGCCATCTCTGCGTGTTTACCATCGGCGAGCCACCGATGAATATGTTCCGCGTGCTCGCTGGGGCGGGCGTCCGTGATACCCGTGGCGGCGAAGCGGAGCCCCTCGCCGAGGGCGTAGACACGTGAGGTGGCGGCATCGCGAACTGAGTCGTTGTCCATCACCCGCAAGTCTAGGTCTTGCCCCCGCCATGGCGGCTATGATCGGGCCTGAAGGTGCCCATGCCTGTTGCAATGCCGACCCTAGCATCACCCGTCCATGCCAAGCGGGGCGTGGAGAGATCGACCCCGCGGTGGGGTATGCCCGAGCCCGAGTATTATGTTATGACTTGGCCGCGGATGAGTAATGAGGCGTATCTGGACGACCCCACGGTGCCGCAGTCGAGCGAGTGGGTGGACGGGTATGTTGTGCCGACCTTGATCGGTTCCCTGCCCCACAGCAAATTGACCGGTTTGTTCATCACGGCATTGAGCTTGTTCGTCGAAGATTTTGACTTAGGAACCATTCATCACGACCCGTTTAATGTGAAGACCGGCGCAGACCTCCCCGACAGGGCACCCGAGATTCTGTTCGTGAATAAACAGAACCTCCACCGCCTGCGGCGAAAGCGGCTTGAGGGGCCGGCTGATCTGGTGATTGAAATCGTCAGCGACGAGAGTCGGCGGCGAGATCAAGTGATCAAGCTGGCGGAGTATGAAGCGGGTGGCGTGCCGGAGTATTGGTGGCTGGACCAAGATGTGCGTGACGCGGGCTTTTACCAGATGGGCGGCGATCCAAAGTACGTCTGCGTAGGGCCCGATGCAGCGGGGGTGTATCAGAGCGTGGTGCTGCCACGGGTGCGACTGAACGTGGCGGCGCTGTGGCAGAACCCGCTGCCCAAAGCTCGGGATTTGCTTCGGACGTGGGGGGCGGCGTAGGTTCACCCCGCTCGCACGCCCAAGTTCGTACAATCCTGCCCCCGCCGCTCCCCCACCCCCCGCCTCCGCACTGCCATGCCCTACGACCTCAAGCCATTCGATGTCGATGTCGAGACCACGCCTTACCTTCAGGACGACGGCTCTCAGGCTCCGGGCGGGGACCGTTGGACGCTCAACTTCGGCCCGCAGCACCCCGCGACCCACACCACGCTCCGCATCGTCATGGAGCTCGATGGCGAACGCGTCGTCCGAGCCGTGCCCCATATCGGATACCTGCACTCGGGCTTCGAGAAGCTGGGTGAGGCGCTGGACTACAACCAGTACGTCACCATCGTCAGCCGGATGGACTACCTCAGCCCCATCAGCAACGACATCGCGTGGCACGGGGCGGTTGAAAAGCTTTTCGGCCTCGACATCACCCCCCGCTGCAAGGTCGTCCGAACCATCCTCGCCGAGCTCGGCCGCATCCAGAACCACCTGCTCTGCGTCGGGGCGGCCGCGCTCGACCTCGGCGCGTTCACCGGCTTTCTCTATGGCTTCAACGAGCGGGAACGCATCTACGACATCATGGACTTCATCTCCGGCCAGAGGTACCACCCCGACTGGACCCGCGTCGGCGGCGCCATGGCGGACCTGCCCGACGAGGCGATGTTCAAGAAGCTCGTCAAGACCTTCATCCGCGAGCAGCTACCCCCCGCCGTCGCCGACATCGAGGGCCTGCTCAATCGCAACCGCATCTTCCGCGACCGCACCGAGGGCATCGGCACGCTTACCCACGATGAAGCGATCAACTGGTCGATCACCGGCCCGGTCGCCCGCGCCAGCGGCGTCCGCCGCGACCTTCGCAAAGATGAGCCCTACCTCTGCTACAAGGACAACTGGGACGGCATGGGTGCCTCGGCTGTGACGTTCAAGGTGCCCGTCGCTACCACCGGCGATGTGTATGCGAGGTTCCTCGTCCGCGTGGAGGAGATCAAGCAGTCGATCATGATCATCGAGCAGCTCATTGATGATATTCCCGGCGGGCCGATGAACGTCGACAGCGAGGGCAAGGCGGTCAAGCCGCCCAAGCCCGAGGTGTACGGCTCGATCGAGGGGCTGATCCAGCACTTCGAGCTGATCATGACCAACCGCGGCTGGGACGCCCCGGTCGCTGAGACGTATGCCGCCAACGAGACCGCCAATGGCGAGATGGGCTACTACATCGTCAGCGGCGGGGGCCCGAGGCCTTGGCGGGTGAAGACGAGGCCCCCCAGCTTCATCCACTTCGCCACGCTCAGCCGCATGCTCGAGGGGCACCTCCTGGCGGACGCGGTGGCGGTGATCGGCTCGCTCAACATTGTCGCGGCGGAGCTGGATCGGTAGAATCCCGCTGCTCCGACCCGCCCCGGAATCCCCGCACCGACCCGCAAGGCGACGATGAGGATGACACTCGAACAACTCGCTCGCAAGGTTCACGCCCTGCCGGACGGGCCGGTCGAGGTGGTGGATCGTCGGAATGATTCCACCCACGCCGACGCCCGAGAGTTGCTCCAAGTCCTCAAGAACGGGATCATGGTGGTATTCCCGCCCGTCGACAGCCCGGTCGCCACCGCTGGCAAACCGGTCTATTTCCGATTCGATGACGTCGAGTCCGTTCGTTTGATGCAGGAGGCGTCGGTATGACTCTCGAGGCTGTCAAGTTCTCGCTGATGGGCCGTCCGTTCGAGCCCTTTGAGGTGGTCACCAGCGACGTGGGGTCGACCGGGTCCCTCACGATGAGCTGGCGCGGCTGGAGGTTGGGCAAACGCCGGTGCTCTACGGGCCTTTGCACGAGGGTGAGCCTCAGCCCTTGCCCGTGGTAGTCTCTCTGCAGCACGTGACCACGCTCCGCCCGATGGAGGGCTGGGCGGAGCACACCGTTTGAGTTCATCATGGCCTGGATCACCAAAAACTCCGCCGCCGCCCCCGCCCTCCCGACCAATGGGCAGGCTCACACGGGTCCCTACCTCTCGGACGCGCTCCGCGAGCACGTCGAGCGGGAGGTGCTCCCCCGCTACCCCACCCGCCGGGCCGCCACGCTACCGGTGCTGCACCTGCTTCAGGAAGAGCATGGCTGGCTCCCCTACCCCGCGCTCCAGGAGGCGGGCGAGCTGCTGGGTACCACCCCCGCCGAGGTATACGACACCGCGTCGTTTTACGAGGAATTTTGGCTCAAGCCTAAGGGCCGGTACGTGATCTGGGTCTGCCAGTCCATCGCCTGCGAGCTCATGGGGCATGGTGCCCTGATCGATGTGCTCCGCCGCAAGCTGGGTGTCGAGGTGGGCGAAACCACCGATGACGGCAAGTTCACCCTTATGATGGTCGAGTGCATCGGCGCCTGCGGCGGCGCACCGGCCGCCCTGGTCAACGAACGCCTGCACGAAGACCTGACCCCCGAGAATGTCGATCAGATCCTCGACGACCTCGTCTGAAGCACCGCGGGTCAAGATGACCCGGCTATATAGCCCGGCCGTCCCGGCCGGGGCCCTCCATGCCCTGGTTCCAATCCCTCTGCCGCTCCACCGGCCGCATGATCCACGAGATCGTGAAGCCCGTCCGCGGCCAGACACCTGAGCCGTCCGCGAGGCGGGAGGTGTCACGAAGTGTCGAGCAGGAGCGGGTCAGCCCGACCGTCACCCTCCGCCGCACCACGATCGAAGAGGTCGAGGTGACGCCGCAGGGCGAGCAAGGTGAGCGTTGAAGCGTCAAGCCCGAGAATTGGATCTTCGAGTATCTCTTGCTGGGTGCGACTGACAAATGCAAACTTTGCAGCTTCCTGGTGTCTTTGGGCGGTGAGGACACGGCAAGACCAAGCTCGAACACTCACTTGAGTGTTCTGGGAAAACGCCGCCTGAGGCCGCTTTAGCGGTCGGGACGGCACGCTAGCAATTTCGGCGGCAAGTGATTCAGAGGTTCCACTTGTCAATGGCGTCCCTCTGCTGGATGCGGCGGTTCGCTACGAGTCAGACCCGAGGGCTTACTGCGTGCGCGGCTCCTTGGAAAAAAAGTGTTGCTTTGTCCGCGGCTCACGCCGACGTGGGAATTTTTTTTGGATGCAAAGTTTTTCTCCCCGCGATTAACCCTCCGCCCGTCTGTACCGATTAGGTGTTTCGGACGGGTCGTGTGACCTGGCCGCTTGCCGCGGGTTGCGACGGATGGACCGTCTCGGCCGTGCAGCCCAACCCACCGTCGGCGGGCACGAAGCCCCCGACCCCGGCCCCCCCGGGCCCCGCGGTAAGACGCCGCGGCGACGACGCCCCGAGCGTCACCCCCCATCCACGGAGAGGACCCCACGATGAGCAGGATCAACACCAACGTACAGTCGCTGATCGCCCAGCGGGTGCTGGCGAACAACAACAAGCAGCTAAACCAGTCGCTTGAGCGGCTGAGCACGGGCTTCCGCATCAACCGGGGCGCCGACGACCCCGCCGGCCTGATCGCCAGCGAGAACCTCCGCTCCGAGAAGGCCGCCATCGACGCCGCCATCTCCAACGCCGAGCGGGCGGAGCAGGTGGTCAACATCGCCGAGGGTGGGCTGCAGGAGGTCAACGCGCTGCTGGTCGAGCTCCAGGGCCTGGTTGGCCAGTCCGCCAACGAGGCCGGCCTTTCCAAAGAAGAGGCCGAGGCCAATCAGCTCCAGATCGACTCGATCCTGCAAACCATCGACCGCATCGCCCAGTCCACCAGCTTCCAGGGCACGAAGCTACTCAACGGCACCTACGACTTTGCCATCTCCGGCCAGAACAGCGAAGTCATCGACTTCAAGATCAACGCCGCCAAGGCGGAGCACGACCAGAACCGCGACGTGGATGTGCTCATTGTCGCCTCGGCTCAGCACGGCTCGCTGCTGCTCTCGCTGGGCGGTGCCAATCTCGACCTCACCGACGCCGGGTCCCGCTTCGTCTTCGAGGTCGCCGGGAGCAAGGGCAGCCGCGAGTTTACCTTCGCGTCGGGCGCTTCGCTCGCAACCGTCACCAATCAGATCAACACCTTCACCTCCGTCACAGGCGTCTCCGCCACCACCAGCGGCACGGGGGTCGTGCTCAAGAGCACCGGCTACGGGTCCAACGAGTTCGTCTCGGTCGACCTGGTCGACGTCGGCGGGCAGGCGGGAGCGATCTACGGCGTCTCCTCCCTCGACGAGAACGTCGCCAACGCCACCCCCCTGGCCACCTACGCCACCGCCACCAACCCTATCCGCGACGCCGGGCAGGACATCGGCGTCATCATCAACGGCATCTCCGCCACCGCCGACGGAAAAACCGCCCGCATCACCACCGACTTCCTCGACGTCGAGCTCAACTTCGACGATGCGGGCACGTCGCCCAACGCCCAGAACCTGGGCGCTTTCAAAGCCTTCACCATCACAGGCGGCGGGGCACGCTTCAACCTGGGCCCCAACGTCGACATCCTCAACCAGGTCTCCCTGGGTATCGGCAACATCAACACCCGCAACCTGGGCTCGCTTGAAATCGGGTACCTCGACGAGCTGGGCTCCAGCCGCGACGCCAACGTCGTCACCGGCGACCTCGCCCTGGCTCAGGAGATCGTCAACGCCTCGATCAAAGACGTTTCCCAGCTCCGCGGCCGACTGGGGGCGTTCCAGAAAAACATCGTGGGCTCGACGATCCGCTCGTTGAACATCGCCCTCGAAAATACCTCCGCCGCCGAGTCCGCGATCCGCGAAACCGACTTCGCCAAGCAGACCGCCGAACTCACCCGCGCTCAGATCCTCACCCAGGCTAGCAGCAACATCCTCCAACTGGCCAACAGCCAGCCGCAGCAGGTGCTGTCGCTGCTGGGATAACCGCGGCCGGGACAGAACCCAGGCGACGGGAGAGCCAAAGACGGGAGAGCCAAATATGGGAGAATAGGGGCGGAGCGGGAGAAAGGTCGGAGGAACTTTGAAGGGCCCGCGGACAGGACGTCCGCGGGCACTTTTTTTGGTGGTTGGGCGATGGGCGAAGGGTTGATGTAGCCCGGCCGTCTCGGCCGGGTCTTCGACTTCCTTCGTTTCCGTTGGGCCTTACCCCCCGACCCAGGCGTAGGGTCGAAGGTCGCCACATCATGACGTAATGGGGGGCCAGCTTGCGGCGATGGCCCACCATGAAGGCCCCCGGCCGAGACGGGCCGACTTTATGTTCATCCTTCGCACTTCGCACCTCGCACTACGTCATTCGGCGTCCCGCATCCATCATCCGGCCGATCCGGTGATCCGGTGATCCGGGCGAAGATCGAGCATCACCCCCACCTGTTACGCTCGTGGTCGTGTCTCTTTCGCCCCTTCGTCAAATTGCTCGACGCTTGGTGGGGGTGGTCGCGGATGGGCGGAGGCCGTTGCGGGTGGCGGGGGAGCGGGTGCGGGAGACGGTGCGAACGTATGATTCCAAGCAAGCGCGTGGGGACGTGTTGGCCGGGTTGACGGTGGCGGTGGTGGCGGTGCCGCAGTCGATGGCGTACGCGATCATCGCGGGTGTGCCGCCTGAGTATGGGCTGTACTCGGTTATATTTCAGTCGCTGGTGGCGGCGATATTTAATTCGCAACCGCTGCTCTCGGTGGGGCCGATGATCACGCAGAGCTTGCTGGTGGCTTCGACGGTGACGCGGCTGGCGGACCCGGGGGACACGGGGCTGTATGTTCAGCTGGTCCTGACGCTCACGCTCGCCAAGGGGCTGATGCAGGTGGCGATGTCGGGGGTGCGGCTGGGGCACCTGGTCCGCTACGTCAGCGGCAGCGTGGTGATCGGCTTCACGGCCGGGGCGGGTGTGCTGATCGCGACGGGGCAGGTCGCGGCGTTCCTGGGGGTGTCCACGCAGCGGTCGATGCACGATTGGCCGGGCGTCATCGGTGATATACAGCGGCTTTTACCACACCTGGCCGATGCGAGCGGGGCGTCGGTGGCGCTGGGGCTGCTGGCGGTGGGGATCGTGATCGGTGGCCGGTACCTGTCGAGGCTCGCCCCGGGGCCCCTGGTCGCGGTGGCGGTGACGGGGGGGATCGTCTATGGCGTGGGGTGGACGATGGCAGATTTTGGGCTCATCGGTGAGATCGTTCGGCCCCGGTCGCTGGGGGAACTCTTCTGGTGGCCGTCGTTGAAGCTCGACGCCGGCCTGTGGGAGCGGCTGCTGATTGGGGCGGTGGCGCTCTCGGTGATGGGGCTGCTGGAGGCTTACTCGATCGGCAAGACCCTGGCCGTCCGCGGTGGGGGCCGCGTGTCGGCGAACCAAGAGTTGTTCAGCCAGGGGCTGATGAACGCAACGACGGCGTTTCTGCACTGCATCCCCGGGTCGGGCAGCTTCTCGCGGTCGGCGCTGAATCAATTCGCCGGGGCACAGACGTGGCTGGCAAATATCTTCAACGCTCTGTTCGTCACGGTGATCTTCCTCATGCTGGCACCGGCGGCGAAATATGTTCCGATGTCGGCGTTGGCGGCAATCATGTTCGTGATCGCGTGGGGGCTGATCGACTGGCACCACTTCTTACGCATCGCCGCCACCAGCCGCGGCGACGCGGCGGTGTGTCTGGGCACGTTCCTGGCCACCCTGGTCGCGCCGCTGGCGTACGCGGTGTTCATCGGCATCGTGCTCAACCTCGCGCTCTACCTCCGCAAGGCGGGCAGGCTGCATATGAACGAACTCATCCAGGCACCCGGCGGGCGGTACCTCGAGCGGCCCATCGGCGAACGGGGCGACCGGGGCGGGGGCGGAGGACAGAAAGTGATGTTCCTCCAGATCGAGGGCGACCTGTTCTTCGCGCTGGCCGACGAGTTGGACGACCGACTCACCGCGCTCGCCCGCAGCCCGGTCCGCGTCGTGGTGCTGCGGCTCAAACGCACCCACAGCGTCGACTCCACCGTGCTCGATGTGCTCGAACGATTTATCCGACACATGCACGACCGCGGCGGGCACGTGGTGCTCTGCGGCCTCCGACCGCAACTCCGCGAGCGACTCGACGCCTTTGGCATCTCCGCCCTCCTAGGCGACGCCAACCTCTTCGACACCGGCATCGGCATCTTCACCTCCGCCAAACAAGCCCTCCAACGCGCCCACGAATTGACCCGCGACAAGCCATAAGCCGCCGGGAGTGCGAAGTGCGGATCCCATATTTCAGACTCAGATTTGAGATTGCAGATTTCGCACTTCGCACTTCCGCATCCCGTCGATCCGGCCGATCCGGTTATTCGGTCAAAGGTCGGGCGGCTCGATCATGCGATACACTCCGCCAATGCCCGCTGCCGTCCCCGACGCCGCTCCCCCCGCCGCACCGTTGATCGACCGCCTGAACATGGACACCGGGCATGCCGCGGTCGTCGGTCTGCAGTGGGGCGACGAGGGCAAGGGGCAGATCACCGACCTGATGTGCCCGGGTTTTGATATCGTCGCGCGATACAACGGGGGCAACAACGCCGGCCACAGCGTCTACCCCGGCGGCCGCGACGTGGCGGACGGCGTCGGGCAGGGCAGCAACGAAAAGTTTGCGCTGCACCTGCTGCCGTCGGGCATCCTCAACCCCCACACCCTCAACGTCATCGCCAACGGCGTCGTGGTGGACCCCTCCGACCAGACGGGGCTGCTCAGCGAAATCCAAGGCCTCACCGCGCGGGGCGTCCACATCGGCGAAAACCTCCGCATCAGTGACCGCGCCCATGTCGTGCTCCCCTACCACCGCGAGCAGGACCGCCTCATGGAGCTCGCCCTGGCGAACCGTGCGGGCGAGGGCGAACCCATCGGCACGACCGGCCGCGGGATCGGCCCCTGCTACGCCGACAAGGCGCTTCGCACCACCGCGATCCGCGTGGGCGACCTGCTCCGTCCCGACCCCCTGCGGGACAAGCTCGAACACATCGTCGCGGTCAAAAACGCCACCCTCGGGGCCCTCGCCGACGCCTTGGGCCAACCACGCGTCACCTTCGACGCGGCCTCCCTCGCTTTGGAGTACGTTCAGTATGGCGAGCAATTGCGGGGATACATCACCGACACCCGGCTCCTTCTTTATGAAGCGGACCACGCCGCCCGACGCATCCTCTTCGAAGGCGCGAACGCCGCCCTGCTCGACATCGACCATGGCACCTACCCCTTTGTCACAAGCAGCAACTGCTCCTCCTTGGGGATCTCCACCGGCACCGGGCTGGCGACGCGACCCGAGCATATTCTGGGCGTCGCCAAGCTCTACACCAGTCGCGTCGGCGGCGGACCCCACCCCACCGAGCTTGACAACGCCACCGGCGACCGCATCCGCGAGGCGGGCAACGAGTTTGGCACCACCACCGGCCGACCACGACGCTGCGGCTGGATCGACCTCGCCGCCCTCCGCTACTCCACCCAACTCAACGCCTGCACCGCGGTAGCCTGCACCGGCCTCTCCGTGCTCGCCGGGCTCGATACCTTGCGGATGTGCGTCGGATACTCCCTCCAAGGTCAAGTACTACCCGCCTTCCCCCCCGACGCCCACACCCTCGCCGCCGCCACGCCACTCTACGAGGAACTGCCCGGCTTTGACCAGCCCACCGACGACGCCATGGACTACCGCGACCTGCCCCCCCAGGCCACCGCCTACCTCGACCGCATCGAAGCCTTCGTCGGCGTCCCCATCCGCCTCGTCTGCGTCGGACCACGCCGCGACCAGGTGCTCATCCGGGAACCTAGCCACCGATGAACACCGATGAACACTGATAAAGCATGGGGATCAAAAAATATTCGGCATTTGGCGACTCGGTCAACGTATGGTGATGAGCCGGGTGCGACCTTCTCATCAGAAACCTTATCTTATCTGTGTTCATCAGTGTTCATCGGTGGCCAATGTTCTGATGCCCCAAGCCCCGCCCCATCCTGCCGCCGAGCGTGACGCCCAGCTTGATCGTGCGCGGCAATGGCGAGCGGAGCTCGACCACCTACCGCGGCACATCGCCGTCATCATGGACGGCAACGGCCGATGGGCACAGGCCCGCGGCCTCCACCGCTCCGAGGGACACGCCGCCGGCGCACAGAGGGTCCGCCCCATCACCGTCGCCTGCTCCGACCTGGGCGTCGAGGCGCTGACGCTTTATAGTTTCAGCACCGAAAACTGGGCCCGATCCCGCGGCGAGGTGGGCTTCCTCATGGACCTGTGCGTCGAGTACCTTCACAACCAAAGGCAGGACTTCCTCGACCACTCCATCCGCTTCCGACACCTGGGCCGACGCGAGGGCCTCCCCGACCACGTGCTCCGCTCTCTTGACGATACCGCCGAGCTCACCGCCGACCACACCGGGATGACCCTTTGCCTCGCGATCAACTACGGCGGCCGCGCCGAGATCACCGACGCCGCCCGCTCGATCGCGAGGGATGTGAAGGCGGGCGTGCTCGACCCCCAACATATCAATGAACATACGTTGGAAAGCCGCCTCGACACCGCGGGCCTGCCCGACCCGGACCTGCTGATTCGCACCGCGGGCGAGATGCGGCTGAGCAACTACCTGCTCTGGCAGGTCAGCTACGCGGAGCTCTATGTCGCCGACGTCGCCTGGCCCGGGTTCGACCTCGACGAGCTCGATCGCGCCTTAAAAAGCTTCGCCACCCGCACCCGCCGCTTCGGCCGCGCCGCCATGGAGGGTCACCCCTCGCCGATGGGCCTACATGAAGCACCGTCTTTGACCGGATCATCGGATTGGCGGGATTGACCGGATTCGGGAGGACGGAGTTTGGCCCTCCGGGTTTTGATTCAGAAGCCAAAATCGAAAATCTCTTATCCGAAATATAGTACCCGTTTTAGGAGGTCGGCGGGCGTGCTCGGATAGTATGAGTAAGCCCGAGCCCGGTTCATACCGAAACTGCGTATAAGATCTGGGGCCGCTCAAAAACCCAATTCCACTCTTATGGTGGGGCGAGCGTCCCGTCCGATTTTTTTCAAAGGACCCGATCGGAGACCTGAATATTGGACTTTCGAATACGAGCCCCCCCCCCGGCCGCCGCGAACCCCCAGCCGAGACGGCCGGGTTAGGTACGCAGATATCCCGCACCCCACATCCTAGGATTCACCCCATGCCGCACCCCCCACGTCCGACGCTGTTTCGTGTGGCGGTCGCAGTGTTGTCGCTGGCGGTGGTCGTTGGGGGCGTTGTCGTCGGCGTGCTGGCGTGGCGGAATACTTCGCACCGCGACAACACGGCCCCCGACCCGGCAGCGGGGCTCGAGGCCGCGGCGGAGCTGGGGTCCCAATACGCCGCCGCCAGCGGCAACCGGCGGGACCTCACGCCCCTGATCGCGCGGACCCGCGAGCTGCTCCGGACCTACCCGGACCTCGCCCCGCTCCATACCGTGCTCGCCCAGATGCTGCTGGACCAGGGCGACTGGGCGGGTGCTCAGGCCCACATCGAGCAGTCCCTCCAACTCGACCCCCACCAGACCCAGCTTCAGGCGATGGCGGGGTCGGTGGCGTTGAACCTCAAACGGCTGGACCAGGCCAAGGCGTTTTATGGCAACGCCGCCGCATTCGACCCGACCGACGCCACCTTCCGCGTCAAGCTCGCCAACGCCATGATCGAGGCGGGCGACCCGCAGGAGGCCGGGCGGGTGCTGGAGGAGGCGCTCCGCTTGGACGCGACCATGCATCAGGCCGAGGCGGCGCTGGCGGACCTGGCGATGCAGCGGGGCGACGACGCCGGACGGGCGGAGGCGGACGATCGGCTCAAGCGGGCGGCGGACCTGGCTTGGAAGGCGGGCAGCGGCATGGCGGGCACCGTCAAGGCCAAGCAAGCGTGGACGGCCTACATCCGCCGCCGCGCCGCCTACGCCTCGGACGCCGGCCGACCCAACGAGGCGGCCATCATCCTCTACGAACTTCAGCGGGAGCCCGCCGCCCTCTACGACCGCGACCCAGCGGAGCAGCTCGCCAAGGCGATGGTCGACGCGGGCGACCCGATTCAGGCAGCCTTACTGTTCCAGCAAGTTGTCCGCGTCCACCCCGAGGCCGCCTGGGCGTGGGCGGATGCCGCGCGGTTCAGCCTCGACGCCGACCTGCACGAGCAGGCCCGAGAGTCGATCCGTCGCCTCCGCCGCATCGACCTGAACCACCCGGACCTGCCCACACTCGAACATCGCCTCGCTCGATCCCCCCCCACCCCCACCACGCAGCCCGGCGTGATCGGCGGCGGGTGATAAGATGCCGCCACGCGTCCTCCCGCCCGTTCGTTCCCCCTGCCCCAAGTGCCCGTGGTTCATGTTGCTGTCATCGGAGCCGGTTACTGGGGCAAGAACCTGGTCCGCACGTTCGCAAGCCTCCCCGAGGCGAAGCTGCTGTATGTGTGCGACAAGAACGACGCGACGCGGAAGACCCTCACCGCCCAGTACCCTGGCGTGACCGTGACGCCTCACCTGGAGGAGGTGCTCGTCGATGACGCGGTCGATGCCGTCGTCGTCGCGGTCGATGCCCCGCTGCACCTGTCCATCGCCCGCCAATGCCTCGAAGCGGGCAAGCACACATACGTCGAGAAACCCCTGACCCTCGGCAGCGAGGATGCCCAGACGCTGGTCCACCTCGCCGACGCCGCCCGAGTGAGGCTGATGACCGGGCACCTGTTGATGTACCACCCGGCCGTCACCTATATGAAGGGCATGATCGACCGCGGCGAGATCGACCCTTTGTATCTCTACTTTCAACGTCTCAACCTGGGCATTGTCCGCGAACAGGAGAACGCGTGGTGGTCCCTGGCGCCGCACGATGTCTCGGTGGCGTGCTACCTCCTGAACGCGCAGCCAACCCACGTCTCCGCCACCGGCAGGGCCTACCTTCAGCCCGAGCGGGGCATCGAGGATGTGGTCTTCGCCAGCCTCACCTTCGCGGACGGGCGGATGGCGCACATCCACGTGAGCTGGCTCGACCCGCATAAGGAGCGTCGGGTTACCGTCGTCGGGCGGCGGAAGATGGTGGTCTTCGACGATATGCAGGCGGCCGAGAAAATCCGCGTCTACGACAAGGGAGCCGAGGTCAAGGAGGATGTGGACGCCTTCGCCCAAGCGGTGAGCATCCGCAGCGGCGATATCCTCATCCCCAAAATCCCCAACGACGAGCCCCTCCGGCTGGAGTGCAAGCACTTCTGCGACTGCGTCAGCCGAGGCCAAACCCCCCTGAGCGACGGCCGCGACGGCCTCCGCGTCGTCCGCGTCCTCGAAGCGGGGCAGAAGAGCCTGGCGCAAGGGGGCGCGGTCGTCCAAATCTAGCTCACGCAAAGACGCACCGACGCACCGACGCACCGACGCGTATCAAAGACACAGGCAAACGCCCTGTTGAAATAACCCAAAGAGGCTCATATGAATCGATATTTTGACCTTGATCTCTCGCCGTGCTCCACTACCGTCGCGATGTTTGATAGTCTGGGGCTTGTAGAGCTTTTAGTGCTTTCTATGTTCTTTGGTGTCCCAATCGCAGCCGTGATGGTATGGCTGGTCTGGTCGGGGGTGGGCAGGAACCAACCCCCTCGATGATGGAGAACCCCGCCTGTCGGTCCACCCCTTCACGCCCGACCCTCTAAGACCCCCGCCCCCCTCCGCTGCCTCTTTCGCGCCTTTGCGCCTTTGCGTGAAATATGACCGAGCAAACCCACTCCTCCGCCATCGTCCACCCCTCCGCCACCATCGGCGATGGGACCCGTATCTGGCACTTCTGCCACGTCATGCAAAACGCCTCCCTCGGCCAAGGCTGCTCCCTGGGCCAAAACGTCATGGTCGGCCCCAACGTCCAAATCGGCAACAACGTCAAAATACAAAACAATGTCGCGGTCTACGAAGGCGTCACCCTCGAGGACGACGTCTTCTGCGGCCCGTCCATGGTCTTTACCAACGTCAACAACCCACGCGCCCACGTCTCGCGTAAACACGAGTTTCGACCCACCCTCGTCCAACGCGGAGCCACCCTCGGTGCCAACTGCACCGTCGTCTGCGGCGTCACCATCGGCGAGTACGCCTTCATAGGCGCAGGCTCCGTCGTCACCCGCGACGTCAAACCCTACGCCCTCGTCTACGGCACCCCCGCACGACCCCACGGCTGGATGTCCGCTCACGGCGCCAAACTCCCCAACCCCGACTCCGACGGCTACACCACCTGCCCCGAGTCCGGCCAACGCTACCGCCTCGAAGGCCAACACCTCGCCCCCGTCGACTAGCCCCCAGATCAACAGGCTCCACCCGGCTGAGGCCGCTTCAGCAGCGGCCGACTCTTCAGAGCGCCCCCAAGGGGTCTACAATCCGCACTTACCCCCCGCGCCAGCCGAAGACCCCACCATGCCCCCCGACCCCACCCCCGTCCTCATCCC
>PPFU01001835.1_pt1 | contig 19793 bp, 17 predicted proteins | sample 1535991 | NCBI WGS metagenome assembly PPFU01 (sample SAMN04901290, study PRJNA319586) | Hypolithon metagenome, whole genome shotgun sequencing project. | isolation source: Antarctic Hypolithon | place: Antarctica: Miers Valley | collected 2014
TGGTTCCTCGCTGAACTAAACGCTATTCGGAAAAGCCAGGTGTCTGTTTAATTTGACAATATGGTATAAGGACCAACGAGCGCATGGAGGCCCATCTCGTTGCCCACCCCAAACAGCGCTGACCGCCGCCAACTGCCCTTGTCGCAGCGGCTCAAGCCGGGAGTCTAGTCCCCTACAGCGCCAGAGCGCGCAGGATGCCGAGGTTTTCCACGTCCTCACGCATCTCTTTGCCTTTCGGCGTCTCGAGGACTTTCGGGATTTTGCGCAGCGCCGGCGTCCGCATGATGTGCCGGAAGGCCTCAAGTCCGATTTTTCCTTTCCCGATGTGCTCGTGGCGATCCACGCGGGAGCCGACGTCGGTCTTCGAGTCGTTCATGTGGATCGCCACCAGCCGATCCAGGCCGACGATCTTTTTGAAATCGGCAAACATTCGACGCGTCCCCGCAGCGGTCGTGATGTCGTATCCCGCCGCGAAAACATGCGCCGTGTCCATGCAGACGCACAGCCGCTCCGGCTCCCGGCAGAGCGCGATGATCTGCGCGAGTTGGCCGAACTCGTGGCCGAGCGAAGTCCCCTGGCCCGCCGTCGTCTCCAGCGCCACGCGGGTGCGCACCTTCGGGAGCTCGCGAAAAACCGCGTCGAGGCTGGCAGCGATCTTTCCCAAGCCCGGCTCGACGCCCGCGCCCATGTGCGCGCCCGGATGCAGGACGAGGAATGGCAGCTCGAGCTGATCCGCCCGCACCAGCTCCTCTCGCAGCGACCGGAGCGAGCGCTCGTGAAAGTCGGGGTTCACCGCCGCGAGATTGATCAGGTAGCCGCTGTGTCCAAAGACCGACCGCACATCCCCGCGCCGCGGATGATCCCGGAACGCCGCGACATCCTTTTCAGCAATCGGCTGCGCGAACCACTGCATGTTGTTCTTCACGAAAATCTGCATCGCCGCTGCCTCGATGGAGCAGGCGCGATCAACAGCCGATGCGATCCCGCCCGCAGTGGAAACATGCGCGCCGATCAGCAGCGGTGGCGCTGGGCTGGTCGCGCGACGTGGCTGGTTGGATTTCATGCTGAGTCCTTTGATTTTCGCGTTTTAGCGGACAAAAACTCCGTCTCCCAAGGGCACCGTTTCGCGATGGAAAGACGGTCGGTCGTAAAAATGAGAAACCCCGTTTTGCCGGTCAGGCCAAACGGGGTTCCTCGGGTCGGGAGGGAAACTTGTGGAGCGGCTACTTGAGCTTGCTCTTCAAATCCTTGCCGGCATTGAACTTCACAGACTTCGATGCCTTGATTTTGATCTTTTCACCAGTCTTCGGGTTGATCCCGATGCGGGCTTTGCGGCTGGCTACTTTGAACGTGCCGAAGCCGACGAGCTGGACGGGCTTGCCCCCTTTTTTCAGGCCGGCCTTGATGCCGTCGATGGTGGCTTCGACCGCGCGCTCGGCCTCCGCTTTGCTGGTGTCTTTGCCGAGCGCTTTTTGGACGCTCTCTACGAGTTCAGATTTGTTCATATAATTGGTTCTGGTGGGTTGGTTGAGTTGAGAAGAATCGCTGGAAACTTCAGCGGCGACTCGGGTCTTCTCTCAGCGCGCCGCTTAATGGTCAATAAGTTCTTCGCATTTTTTTCACGCGGCGATTCCCCGCAAACGCCCGGCCCATCAGCCTTCCCGGTGGACGAGGCAGTTGGCGGGTCGCCGGTCTGGCTTGCACCGCAGGCGAACTATGCGAGCGTCGGCTTTGTGAAATCTTTCACAAGCCCGCGCCCGTGAATCCTCTCCTCATCCCCGAGCCGCTCCAGCCCATCGCCGATCGGGTCGCCCGCGGCGTCCGCATTTCCGAGGAAGACGCCCGCACGCTCTACGCCTCGACCGATCTCAACGCCCTTGGCGCGATCGCCGACATCGTGCGCGAGCGGAAAAACGGCAACGTCGCGACCTACGTCCTCAACCGCTACATCAACTACTCGAACCTCTGCATCCTCTCGTGCCAGTTCTGCGCCTTCGGCGCGCGGAAGCGGGACGCCCACGCCTTCGAGACGGCGATTCCCGACATTTGCGCGACGGTCGCCAGTGCGCTGGGGGAGGGGATCACGGAAATTCACATGGTCGGCGGCCTCCACCCGACCTTGCGCGGCGATTGGTATCTCGAACTCCTCTCCAGCCTCCGCGCGCTCAGCTCAGCGCTCCACATCAAGGCCTTCACCGCCATCGAGATTCGCCACCTCGCGTCGCGTGTCTTTAAAAAGAGCATCGGCGACACGCTCGCGCTCCTGCGTGCGGCGGGGCTCGATTCCCTCACCGGCGGCGGGGCGGAGATTTTCGATCCGGTCGTGCGGGATCAGATTTGCCGGGGAAAGGAGAGCGCCGACGAGTGGCTCGACGTCCACCGGACGTGGCATTGCATGGGCGGGCGCAGCACCTGCACGATGCTCTACGGCCACCTCGAGACGCACGCGCATCGGGTGGAGCACCTGCGCCGGCTGCGGGAGCTGCAGGATGAGACGGCGGGCTTCACGGCTTTCGTCCCCTTCGCCTTCGTGCCAGAAACGACCGAACTCGCTCATATCCAGCCCGCTTCGGGTTTCGAAGAATTGCGTAACCTCGCGGTGAGCCGCATCTATTTGGACAACTTCGATCATATCACCGCGTACTGGATCAGCCTCGGGCTGCCGCTCGCACAGGTCGCGCTGGCATATGGAGTGGACGATCTCCACGGGACGATCATGGAGGAAAAGATCTTCCACATGGCCGGTGCGCGCACCCCGCAGCAGCAGACGGCCGTTACGCTGGAGCGGGCGATCCGCGAGGCCGGGCGGGAGCCGTGCCAGCGTGACAGCCACTACCGCCGGCTCGAGCCCGCCGCGGCAGCCGCGTGACGCCACTCGAGGGCGTCCGCATTGGCTGCGTGCGCTATCTCAATGCCAAGCCACTGCTCCACGGCTGGCGCGGTGCGGTCGTGCTCGACCATCCCGCTCGGCTTGCAACCGATCTCGCCGCGGGCCGGCTCGACGTGGCGCTCGTCCCCGCGTTCGAGCTGCTGGCGCATCCTGGCTATCGCGTCGTGGATGGCGTTTCGATCTCCTCGCGCGGTCCGGTTTTCAGCGTCTTCCTCGCGTACCGGGGCGCGCTGGCGGATGTGCGGGAGATTTCACTGGATCCCGCCTCGCTCACTTCGGTCAATCTCCTGCGCATCCTGCTCGCCGAGTTTCACGGCCTTCGCCCGGAGTTCGTCTCCCACGAGGCCGCGGCGCGGCTGCTCATCGGGAATCAAGCCATCGCATTCCGCCGAGCGCATGGCGAAGAGATCAAGTATTTCGACTTGGGCGAGGAGTGGACGCGCGCGACCAGACTGCCGTTCGTCTATGCGCTCTGGCTCATCCGCCGCGAGGTGCCGGACGCGGCGGGAGTCGCGGACGCCCTCCGCTCGCTGAAAACGAACGGACTCGCGCACATTTCCGAAATCGTGGCGGCCGAGCCGGAGTGGGACGCGGCCTTCCGCGAGCGTTACCTGCGCGAGCACATCCGCTACGATTTCGGTCCCGACGAAAAACGCGGGCTGGAGCTATATCGCGAGCTGCTCGTGCGGCATGGGCTGATCGTGCCGGGCGCGCCGATAGCCGAGTGCGTGTGACCCGCTATTCCAGCGCCGCCATGTCGGCATCGACCATGATCGCGGCCAGCTCGTTGAACGTCGTCTTCGGCTCCCACCCAAGCTGGCGTTTCGCCTTGGCCGGATCGCCAATGAGCAGATCGACCTCCGCCGGCCGTTCGTAGCGCGCGTCGTATTTCACGAACTCCCGCCAATCCAGATCCACCCGCGCAAACGCCACCTCGACGAACTCCTGCACCGTGTGCGTCTCGTTCGTCGCCAGCACGTAATCGTCCGGCTTGTCCTGCTGCAGCATGCGCCACATCCCCTCCACGTATTCCGGCGCGTAGCCCCAGTCGCGCTTGGCGTCGAGATTGCCGAGATACAGCTCCTTCTGTTTGCCCTTCTTGATGTGCGCCACCGCCCGCGTGATTTTCCGCGTCACGAACGTCTCCCCGCGCCGCGGACTTTCATGGTTGAAAAGGATGCCGTTGCTCGCGTGGAGACCGTAGCTCTCGCGGTAGTTTACCGTGGCCCAGTAGGCGAAAAGTTTCGCCACCCCGTATGGACTCCGCGGCCAAAACGGCGTCGTCTCCGTCTGCGGCACCTCCTGCACCTTGCCGTACATCTCGCTGCTCGAGGCCTGGTAAAACCGCGTCTTCACCCCCGCCTCGCGGATCGCCTCCAGGATGCGGATCGAGCCGAGGCCGGTGACATCCGCCGTGTATTCCGGGATGTCAAAACTCACGCGCACATGGCTCTGCGCGCCGAGGTGATAGATCTCATCCGGCTCCAATTGGTAGAGCAGCTTCACCAGATTCACCGAGTCGGCCAGGTCGCCGTAGTGGAGAAAAAGGCGGACGCCATTCACATGCGGGTCCGCGTAGAGATGATCGATGCGCGCCGTGTTGAACGTGCTCGCGCGGCGGATGATGCCGTGGACTTCGTATCCTTTTTCAAGCAGGAGATCGGCGAGATACGATCCGTCCTGCCCGGTGATGCCGGTAATGAGTGCTTTTTTCATGAGATGCGGGGAATGAAGCAGGCGCGCCGCCGGGCGTGAAGCAAAGAACCGACATCCGCTTTCCGCCTTCCGCGCGAAATCCCCGCACGTATGAAAAAGAAGACCGCCCCCACCGATCCGCGCACCCTGCACCCGCAGCCTCCGTACTCCTCGAAAAAGCAGAAGCCACCGGGGCGCGAGGCGTCGATGGACCCGGAGGCGGATCACGGGGAGGAGAGTTATGTGGGCACCGGGCGGCTGGAGGGGCGGCGGGCGCTCGTCACCGGGGCCGACAGCGGCATCGGGCGCGCGGTCGCCATTGCCTTCGCGCGGGAGGGCGCGGATGTGGCGATTTCGTATTTGTCCGAGGACGAGGATGCGCGCGAGACCGAGCGGCTGGTCAAAGAAGCCGGGCGCAAGGCAAAGCTCATCCGCGGCGACATCGCGGAAATGCGCGTGTGCAAAAAGATCGTCGAGCAGGCTGAAAAGGCGCTCGGCGGCATCGACATTCTCGTGAACAACGCCGCGCACCAGCGCAGCTACGCGAAGCTCGCCGACATTCCCGATGACGATTTCGTCCGCACCTACGCGGTGAATGTTTTCGCGATGTTCCGCCTTTGCCAGCTCGCGCTCCCGCTGCTGCCGGCGGGCGGCTCGATCATCAATACCGCGTCGATTCAATCATTCGACCCGAGCCCGCAGCTCCTCGCCTACGCCTCGACGAAGGCGGCGATCGTGAGTTTCACGAAAGCCCTCGCCGGCCTCGCGATCGAGCAGGGCGTGCGCGTGAACGCCGTCGCGCCCGGACCGGTCTGGACGCCGCTCATCCCGGCGACACTAGAGCCGGATCATGTCAAAAATTTCGGCAAGAACACCGCCTTCGGCCGCGCCGCGCAGCCGGCGGAGCTCGCACCGCTGTTCGTCTTTCTGGCGAGCGAGTCGGCCAGCTACGTCACCGGCGAGACCTACGGCGCGACTGGCGGTCGCATGCCCCTGTAGGCCGCGGTGAGGCCTCCGGCCGTTGCTCGCGGCCCGGCGGATGAGGCGGTCGAGGAATGCGGTGAGCCGGCGCCTTCAGAAGCCCGAACCCTTGAGCATCCACACCTAAACGCTCACTCCCGCCGTTCACCCCCCGCGCGATACGCCCGCACCAGCCACTCGCTCAGGTGCCGGTCCGGATCGTCGATCGCCTCCGCCGTGATGACAAACGGCGCTGTCGTCTCCCCGTGCAGCAGCTTCAACCCGAACTCGTAATCCTTGAAAAGTCGCTCGCACAGATCCCGCATGTGCGCGTTCTCCGCCTCGGCGCGCGCCACCAGCTTTGTCACCGCCTCGGGCGTGATCTCGATCGCGATCCCATGCCGCTCCGTGAACCGCGCCATGAACTCCCGCGCAATCCCCGCCAGCGCCTTTTCCCGCTCCTCGTGCCCCTCGTGCAGCAGCGCCGCGAGCGTCTCGCCCGGCTGCTCGATCAGCCGCGCGTCCACCGTGAACCGCGTCACCCCCGACCCCGGGAGCTGGTATTTGAACTCTCGCAAAATCCGCTCGCACACCGTCAGCAGCCCGCGCGCGCCCGTCTTCTCGTCCGCCGCCGCCTTCGCGATGAGCCAGAGCGCCTCCTCCTCGAAAAGCACCTCGATCCCATACGCGCGAAACGCCCGCTCGTACTGCCGCACGATGCTCCCCTCGCTCCGCTTCATGATTTCGAAAAGGTCGGCCACCGCCAGTTCCTCACACACCACGCGCACCGGCAGCCGCCCGATGAACTCCGGCTCGAACCCGTATTCGATGAAATCCCGCGTCGTCACATGGCGGAAAAGCTCATTGTCCATCACCCCCTCGCTCGGCGTCGCCGCGAACCCGATCTCGCCCTGCCGCAGCCGGCGCTCGACCCGCTTTTTCAGCCCCTCGAACGCCCCGCTCACGATGAACAAAATGCTCCCCGTGGTGATCGTCTCCCGCTTCTTCCCGCGCCCGCCGCGCTGCATTTCCATCGCCGCCTGGATCTGCGCCTGGATGTCCATCGGGTTGCGCACCGCGACGTCCGTATCCTCCATCAGTTTCAAAAGCGTCGTCTGCACCCCGCGCCCACTCACATCGCGTCCGCTCGCGCCAGAGCTGGCGGCGATCTTGTCGATCTCGTCGATGTAGATGATCCCGTATTGCGCCAGCTCGATGTCCCCATCGGCCTTCTGCACGAGATCGCGCACGAGATCCTCGACATCGCCGCCCACATAGCCCGTCTCGCTAAATTTCGTCGCGTCCGCCTTTACAAAAGGAACGCCGATGAGCTCCGCGATGTGCTTCACCAGGTAAGTTTTCCCCACCCCCGTCGGCCCGATGAGAATCACGTTTTGCTTCGCGTATTCGAGCTTCCCTGCCTCCTCCGGGGGCATCGCGCGCATGTCGCGGACGTGGTTGTAGTGATCGCACACGGCGATCCCGAGCACCTTCTTCGCCTCATCCTGCTGGATCACGAACCGGTCGAGATGCGCCTTGATGTCGCGCGGCAAGTGCCCGAACTCAAACTCCTCCTCCGAGCCGCCCGTCATCTCGCCCGTCCCATCCGGCTCCGCCTCCGCCGGCTCCTGAATGTGCGTGGCGAAGGCGACATTCCCGCCGAAGCTCGATTTCATGAACTCCGCCAGTTTCTGCTGAATCTCCTCAGGGGTGGGACTTTTGTGTTCGCTCATGCCGCCGATCGTAGCACGCCCCGCGCGAGAGTCGAAGGGCGAGGCACCCGTCCGACAGCGGGGTTCTGTTGACCGCGCATGAACTCCCATGTCGCGGACACCTCAGCGCCCAAATTTCTCCACCAACGCCGCCCTCTCCTCCGGCGAGGCTGCGCGCAGGAGGACGACTTCCTTTTCGCTCGGGCGCAAAACTTCACCGCCGATCTTCGCCGCGCGCTGCTCGCAGGCTGCCGCCGCTTCCTCCGCGTCCGACGGCGTCGCCCAGACGCTCCGCCAGACCAGCGACTCCCCTTTTCCAAAGATCAGATACCGATCCCCGCGCCACCCCTCCGCCGCGCGCAACGCCGCCGCCGACTCGATGCCCCACTCCTCCATAGCGATCCGCGTCCCCTGCTCGCCGAGCACGTTGTCGAGGATTGGCTTTTTGCCCTGCAACGACGTCTCCGGCCACTCGACGCGGATCGGCGCCTCGGACGGATATTTCTCCGGGTGCAAAATCTGCGCGGTCGAGGCCGGCGGATGTTTATAGACCATCGAGAGCATCCCGAAGCCGCCCGCCGCCTGGATCGCGGTGCAAAAAATCTGCCCCTGCAAGTAGGGGAAAAGCAGCATCTCCCGCAGGTAACGCGGCGCTTCCATCAGCTCCGCGGTGTTCATCGTCGCCATCTGGCCGAGCGTCTCGGTGAGCGCGGAGAGCGAGATGTTTTCCAGCATGTAGGCCGACATCACCAGCGTCGCATCGCCCTCGATCAGCGCGGACGCGGCGAAGGCCCGGTCGTCGTTGTCCTTGATCTCGAGCGGCAGTTTCGCGAGCGAGAAATGCTGATCCTGCAAGGCGTGCGTCAGCTCGTGCGCGAGGATCACGCGGTTTGCCGAGTTCTCCAGCGACGCATCCTCGAACATGTAGAGCTTGTGCGCGTGCTGATCGTAAAAAGCCGCCACCTGCTCCCCGAGCAGCGCGATGTATTTCTCACGCAGTGGATACCCCTCCGGCAGCAGCCCCATCGCCGCGAGCCCGAGCGCGAGCTCCGCAAATTCCGCCTCCGTGTATTGCTCCGCCAGCTTCTCCGAGAGCACCTTGCCGATCTCCGCCCGCGTCAGGATCGCGTAGTCCACCGGCTTCAAAAACTTCAGCCCCCGGATGCGCGCCACCGCCGCCTCGATTTCCCTGCGCCGCGCCGCTTCTGCAGGCCGCGCCATCTTTTCTCCCGCCGCCGCGAGCTCCTCACGCAACCGGGCATTCTCTGCCTGCGCCAGCTCGACGCGCCTTTCCGCGAAATCCGCCCGCTCCACTGCCGCGTCCAGTTTTCTCTGCCGGTTGTAGCCGTAGCCCGCCGCGGCCAGAGCCAGCAGCACCGCGAGGATCGTCGGGAAGCGCATTGGGATTAGTGATTGGCGAAGACGCCCGCCGGGTCAATCTCCGCCCGTGCTCCTCGCCTTCCACAAACCCTGGGGCGTCCTCTCGCAGTTCACTCCCGACGGCTCCGCGCACCGCACCCTCGCCGAGTTCGGCTTCCCGCCGCGGGTCTATCCGCTCGGCCGGCTCGATGCCGACAGCGAGGGCCTGCTCCTCCTCAGCGACGAGCCGGGCCTCAACACCCGCCTGCTCGATCCGCGCCACGCGCATCCGCGCACCTACTGGGCGCAAGTCGAGCGCCTCCCGACCGCCGAGTCGCTGGTTCTTTTGGAAAAAGGGATCGTCCTGCGCGACGGGCCGACGCGCCCCTGCCGTGCGCAGCTGCCCGACCCACAGCCGGAGGTGCCGCCGCGCAATCCGCCGATTCGTTTTCGGAAAAACGTCCCCACCGCGTGGCTCGAGCTCATCCTCACCGAAGGCCGCAACCGCCAGGTCCGCCGCATGACCGCCGCCATCGGCCACCCGACCCTGCGCCTCATCCGCGTCCGCATCGCCGGCTGGCAGCTCGGCGATCTGCCCCCCGGCCACTTCGAGCCAGCGCGCGAAAGTTGAGCATTGAGCATCCCGCCGGGCCTGCCGACGGTCGCCGTACACCGTCTAACCGATAACACTCGAGACCCACCCGATGCGCACGATCATCCACCTTTCCGACCTGCACTTCGGGCGCGTCGATCCCGCACTCACCCAGCCCCTGCTCGACCATGTCACGGCGACGAGCCCCGACCTCGTCGTCGTCTCCGGCGACTTCACCCAGCGCGCCCTCACCGCGCAGTTCCGCGAGGCGCGCGCCTTTCTCGACCGCATTCCTTTCCCCACTCTCGTCGTCCCGGGGAATCACGACATCCCGCTCTGGAACTTCCCCGCGCGTTTCCTCTGGCCTCTGCGCAACTACCGGCGGCACATCACCGGCGACTTGCAGCCCGTCTTCCAGGACGCCGAACTCTGCGTCATCGGCGTGAACACCGCCCGCAGCCTCACCCGCATGTATGGCCGCATCGGGCGCGAGGAGATCGAGCGGCTGCGCGCGCAGTTCGGGGCCGCGCCCGATCACCTTTCGAAAATCCTCGTCACCCATCACCCCTTCGACCTCCCGCCCGGCTACAAAAACCACCGACAGCTCGTCGGCCGTGCCGCCCTCGCGATGAAGACCCTCGCTGCCTCCGGCGTCGATCTCCTCCTCTCGGGCCACCTGCATCTTGTCCACACCGGGCTCACCGCCGAGCGGTATAAAATCACCGGCCACAGCGCCCTCGTCGTCCAGGCAGGCACCGCGACCTCCACCCGCGGCCGCGGCGAAGTGAACAGCTACAACATCATTCGCATCGATCACGGCAGCATCGTGGTCGAGCGCATCGAGTGGATGGCCGAGGAAGCGCTTTTTCGGCTCGCTAGCACGGGCCGCTACATCCGGCGCGAGTCGGCTTGGGAGGAGGAGCTTCGAAAAAGCTGACCCCGCGCTTCGCCGACGCCTTTGCATATGCCGCGCGCATCCATGCCGGGCAGGAAAAGTTCGATGCCTTCCCCATGATTGCGCATCTCATGGCCGTGTCCGCCCTCGTGCTCGAGCACGGAGGCAGCGAGACTGCCTCCATCGCCGCCCTGCTCCACGATGCCGCCGAGCAGGCCGGCGGGCGCGAGCGCCTCGCCGACATTCGGGAGCAGTTCGGCGAAGAAGTTGCCGGCATCGTCGCCGGCTGCACCGAAGCCTACGAAGGCGAAGAGAAGCCCGACTGGCCCGAACTCAAGCGCCGTTACATCGCCCACATTCCGGCGGCCAACGCCGAGATCCAGCTCGTCTCCGCCGCCGACAAGCTCCACAACCTCTGCGCCCTGCTTCGGCTTCACGCGGCCGACCCATCCATCTGGGATCGGGTCAAGGGCGGGCGCGAAGGCCGCCGCTGGTATTACCACGCCCTGCTCGAAGCCTACCGCGCCGCCGGCCCGAACCCAATCCTCCCCCCGCTTGCCGAAGCCGTCGCCGCTCTCGAGCAAGCATTGGGCAGTTAGGCTACCCCACCGCCCGAAGAAGGCCCGCCCCCGCGGAACTTCGAACGCTGGAAGTGGAAAACGGGGCGGCCTTGCGTAAGGCGAGATCGCGACAGCGCCGGGCCGCTTGCCACCGCCGCGAACGCCCGGCTACAACCCCGCGCCGCCGATGACGACCAGCCTCCTCCCCACCGCGACGCCCGAGGCGCTCGCCACGGCGGTGGAGCGCGCGGTCGAACTCCTGCGCGCGGGCGAGGTGGTCGCGCTGCCGACCGAGACGGTCTATGGCCTCGCCGGCGACGCTACGAGCGCCGCCGCCATCGCGCGCATCTTCGAGGCGAAAGAGCGCCCGGCTTTTGATCCGCTCATCGTGCATCTGCCGGATGAGGAATGGCTCCCGCGCGTCGCCACCATCCCGCCGGAGAGCCAGGCGCTGGTCGCTGCGCTCACGGAAAAATTCTGGCCCGGCCCGCTCACGCTCGTGCTGCCGAAACGCGACCTCATCCCCGATCTCGCCACCTCCGGCCTCGCCACCGTCGCCGTGCGCCGTAGCGCCCATCCGGTCTTTCAGGCGGTGTTGGAGCGATTTGGAAAACCGCTCGCCGCTCCGAGCGCCAACCGTTTTGGCCGCATCTCGCCCACGACCGGAGCGCATGTGCTGGCGGAACTAGGGGACCGAATCCCGGCGATCGTCGATGCCGGTGCCACGACGCACGGCATCGAGTCCACAGTTGTTGCGGTGCGAGGCCGCGCGCTCGCGATCCTACGCGCAGGACCGGTCACCGCGGAGATGCTCGGTGCCTTTGGCGAAATCCGAATGACGATTGACGAAATCCTAAATCCCGAAGCGCCGGGGCAACTCGCAAGCCATTACGCGCCGCGCACGCCGCTGCGAATAGTGCCGGACGCGCCAGCCTCCAGCCGCACCGGGCTTCTCGCCTGGCGGGAACCTCGGACGGGATTCGGGCGGTGCGAAGTGCTCTCCCCCCGAGGTGATCTCCGCGAAGCGGCTGCCAATCTCTTCGCCGCGATGCGCCGCCTCGACGACGCCGGGCTCGACCTCATCCTCGCCGAGCCCGTTCCCGAGACGGGCCTCGGCGTCGCCATCATGGATCGCCTCCGCAAAGCCGCCGCTCATGTCTGATCAGGACCTTCGCCAGAAAAGCACGCGCGCTGCCGGCGTCGTCGGCATCGCCGTGCTGTGCAGCCGTGTGCTCGGGCTCGTGCGTGAGCTGGTCTTCGCCGCGATCTTCGGCGCAGGCCGCAGCCTCGACGCCTTTCTCGTCGCCTTCCGCACGCCGAATCTGCTGCGCGATCTTTTCGCCGAGGGCGCGCTCTCGACCGCCTTCGTCACCACCTTTTCCAAAAAAATGGCGACCGAGGGCGACGAGCCGGCGTGGCGTCTCGCGAGCAAGATGGCCACGCTCGTCGCCGTCTTCATGAGCCTCGTCGTGATCGGCGGCGTGCTGCTCGCGCCGCTCATCGTGCGCGCGCTCGCGCCAGGATTTTTCCTCGAGCCGGGGAAAGGCGAGCTGACCGTGCAGCTCGCGCAGATCATGTATCCCTTCATCCTGCTCGTCTCGCTGGCGGCGCTGGTGATGGGCATGCTGAATGCCAAACACGTCTTCGGCGTGCCCGCGATGGCGTCGTCGTTTTTCAACATCGGCTCCATCGCCGGCGGCCTCGCGATGAGCTGGTGGCTCGCGCCGGAATACATCGAGCGCTCGCTCGATCTCGTGCTGAATCCCAGCGCGGCGGCGCTCGCTGCGACCAGTGCCGCGCCCGGCGCGCCGCGGGCGCTCGTCGGCCTCGCCATCGGCACGCTCATCGGCGGGTTTCTTCAGCTCGTGGTGCAGATTCCGTCGTTGTGGAAAGTCGGGTACCGGTTCCGGCCCGACTTCATGTGGCGCGATCCGGGCGTGCGGCAAGTGCTCACGCTCATGGGGCCGGCGGTCATCGCCGCCGGTGCCGTGCAGGTAAATGTGATGGTGAATGGCATCTTCGCCTCCTACCTCGGGAACGGCCCGGTGAGCTGGCTGCAAATCGCCTTCCGCCTCATGCAGCTCCCGCTGGGAATTTTCGGCGTCGCCATCGCCACCGTCACCCTGCCGCTCGTCTCGCGCAGCGCCGCACTCGGCAACACCGCCGAGTTCCGTTCGATCCTCGCGCGCGGGATGCGCCTCGCGCTCCTCCTCACGATCCCCTCCGCCATCGGGCTCATTTTTCTCGCCGAGCCGATCATCAGCATCATCTACCAGCGCGGGCGTTTCACCGCCGAGATGGCGATGCAGACGGCTGGCGCGCTCCAGTTTTACGCCATCGGCCTCGTCTCGTATTCCGCGCTGAAGGTGCTCACGCCCGCCTTTTACGCCATCGACAAAAAGAACGTCCCGATGCTGGTGAGCTTCCTCTCCATCGCGACGAACCTCCTGCTGAACTGGATATTCACCTTCCGGCTCGGCTGGGGCCACCGCGGCCTCGCCTTCTCCACCGGCCTCGTCGCGACGATCAATTTCGCCATCCTTTACGCCCTCATGCGCCGTCACACGCAACGCCTGGAGACGCGCCAGATGCTCGCGACCGTCTGCAAACTCGCCCTCGCCGGAGCCGCGCTCGCGCTCGTCTGCTGGGGCGCGAACGAGTGGCTTCTCGCCGAGTGGAGCGATCTGCGTTTCCTCGAGAAAATCGTGCGCCTCACCGCGGCCATCGTCGCGGGAGCAGCGGTCTATTTCGCCATCGCGTGGGCAACGGGCGTCGAGGAGATGAATGACGCGGCGGCCCTCGCCCATCGCCTCACCGCGCGCTTCACGCGGAAATGAACGCGGCGCAATCTCCTCAATACCCCTTGTAGTGGATCGAGACTGTTCGGAAGACGCGCTCGCCGCTTTCCGCCGAGAAATAGAGCAACTGAATCGCCGTGTTGTTTTGGTTCCATTTGTAACCGACGAGCGTCTGCATCACGTCGCCCTCCGCCGGCGTTCGTGAGCGCGCGATGAGCTGGCCGATCCCGTATTTCTGCTCAATTCGCCGGCGCACCTGCGTCATGAACGCGTCGTATTTCGCCGTGTCCCAGCTCTCGTTTTCATACTGGAGCTCCACCTCGTTCAGGCTCCCGTTTTTGAAATAAAACACCGTCCGGCGCAGCCCTGCCTGCACCAGACCCTCGACGATCCAGGCTTCGCGCCCCTTGATCTCGCGCTTCTCCACCACGTTCGCCTTCGCTCCTTTGAGCAGTTTCTCCAGACGCGTGTCGGTCTCCGTCCATTGCAGGCCGAAGGGGGGCTTGATCTCCTCCCCAGCGCGCGCCTTTCCCAGCAGGGCGCAGGCTAGGCAAACCATGATGGTAATAAGCCGAAACATCGGCGCGGACACTGCCGCGCGCCCGCCCCGCCGTCCAGCGCCCACTCTACCGCGCACTCCGCAGGGCTCGGCGCAGTGCGACGTAGCTCCAGCCGCGCGCGCACCAGCGAGAGAGTTCGTTTACGATCTGGTAGGGATAGGTCGTGAGCCAGCGGCGGGCGGCGGAGAGCTTGAGCGACTTCCCGCGCTGGATGGACGAGCGGAAGCCGCTCTCGAGCTGCGACGCCGGGAAAGGGAGCACGCATGCCGCGCGCAGGCCGATCCGCCATTCGCGGTCCATCGCGTGGTCGATGGGCAGGCACATCGGCACCAGCCCGGCGGCGAGCGCGCGGGCAGCCTGCCGGTCGATCACGTAGGCACCGGTCCCTTTCATCCGGGCGAAATTTACGCATAGCTCATAGCCGCCGCCGAGCTGGGCGACTGCCGCGGGCCGACCGCTGCCGAGGCCGGAGAGGCGTAAGACGTTCCAGTGCGCCGCGTGCTTCATCGCGCTCTCGAGCACCTGCTCGAAATCACCGCGCAGCGTAAGGTCGTCCTCGGCGATAATCGCGTGCAGCTCGTCCGTGGCGAGGAAGGCCTCCATCGCCTTCACATGGCTCAGGTAGCAGCCGACGTGGCCGGGGGCGGTGGGACGCCCGTGCAGGCGTCGGTAGGTGGCCTCGGCATATTCGGGGATCGGGAGCTGGAGCGCGTAGCCGTCGATGGCCGGGACACGCCGGAGGCCAAAAGGCGTGCCGGCAAAGGATGCTTGGACGAAAGCCCATCGCTCCTCCGCGGCGTCGAGATTGATGATGTAGGCGTTCAAGGCACGAGGTTCATCGCCCGGTTTGGGAAAAGCAACGGGCGCTCAGCCAGCGCGCGAGCCATTCGCAAAGCGCCGGCTTGTCCGCGCACGGATGCACTGCGCCGCCCGGCTCGCAAACGCCGAAGCCCGCGCCCCAGGCTGCGCCATTGACGACGCAGAGGTCGGTGCGGGCGGCGGCGATCTGGGCGCGCGCGCGGGTCAGGGCGTCGTCGCGCGTGCCGTCGAGTTCGTACTTCCAGCCGGCGAGCAGAGCGTCGGGGAAAAGCGCGCGCAGGCTGGAGATGAGCTTGGGCACAGGATCGAGCGTGAGGGTCACCTCCGGCGCGGCGCTGGAAAGTTTCGCGGCGGGCGCGGTGCCGGCGATGCTTTTCACCCGGAAATCGGCAAGCGCGGCGGCGTGGAAAACGGCAGTGACGGGCTCGCGCCTCGCCTCCTCGAGGTGGGCACGCAGGTCGTCGTTCGTAAGGAACAGGCGCAGCTCGCCGTGCTCGAGCGGGATCGCGCAGGTTGCGCCCTCGCCTTTCAGACAAAGCACGTCGCAGCCGGCGGCGGAGAGCCGGTTCGCGAGGAGCAGGCCGAGCTCGCCGGTGGAGAAATTCGTGATGCGCCGAACGCGATCAATCGGCGCGCAGGCCGGGCCGCAGGTGACGATCACGCGCGGGCGCATCGGCGGTCAGCGGGCGCTGTAGGGATCGGCGGCGTCGCGCATGCCGTCGCCGAGGAAGTTGAAGGAAAGCACCGTGAGGATGATGAGAAATACGGGCATGAGGAGCCACGGGTAATTTGCGACGACGTCGATGTTCAGACATTCCTGGAGCATCACGCCCCAGCTCACCACCGGCGGGCGTAGACCGAGGCCGAGGAAGCTGAGGGCGGTCTCGCCGAGGATCATGCCGGGGACGCTGAGGGTGAGGCTCACGATGATGTGGCTGGTGAAGCCGGGCAGCAGATGGCGGAAAATGACGCGCCCATGACTCGCGCCGAGCAACCGCGCGGCCACGGCGTAGTCCTCCTCGCGCAACGACAGGATTTTTCCCCGGACGACGCGCGCGAGGCCGGTCCAGCCGAGCAGGCTGAGGACGATGGTGATGGCGAAATAGACTTTGAGCGGCGCCCAGTCGCCGGGCATGACGGCAGCAAGCGCGAGCCAGAGCGGGAGCTGGGGGAAGCTATTGATGACCTCGATGACACGCTGGATGAAATTGTCGGTCTGGCCACCGACATAGCCGGAAATGCCGCCGATGGCCGCTCCGAGGATGAACGTGACAACAATGGCGACGATGCCGATGGAAAGGCTGATGCGGGAGCCGAAGATGAGGCGGCTGAGGATGTCGCGACCGTATTTGTCCGCGCCGAGGAGGAAGAAGGATTTTCGATTTTCGATTTTCGATTTTGGATTGGCGGAGGCGATGCCGAAGAAGTGGCGGTCCATCGGGATGAGGCCCCAGAGTTTGTAAGGTTCGCCTTTCACGAAAAAGCCGAGCGGTACGGCCTCGTCGGTGCGCGTGTAGTAGCGCTTGAAGGTGATGGAATCGATTTGCCGATCGACTCGGTCGACATGGATGCCGTGTTCGAAGCTGAATTTCGGGAGCTGTGGCGGGTTGTAGCTGCGGCTCACGTCGCGCCAGGATTGCGAATACGGGGCGAAAAACTCGGCGAAGAGCGCGACGACGTAGAGCGCGATGAGCGCAAAGAGCGAGGCGACGGCGAGGCCATGCTTTGAGAAGCGCAGGCTGATGAGCTGCCACTGCGAAAGCGAGCCGGCGGACTTTTCCTCGCGCTCGCCGGGATGCACATGCGGGAGCGCCGGCGCGATGGGAAGCAGATCGGTTGGGACATGGACGTGCTCCTCGTCGAACTTCGCTTTAACCTCTGTCAGCTTGTCGTCGTTCATAGCGCAAGCCTCTGGCAATCGAAAATCGATAATCGAAAATCGAAAATCATTTGCCCCCTTCCATGCGGATGCGCGGGTCGAGCCAGAGCAGCAGCAGATCGCTCACCAGCGTGCCGAAGACGCTGAGCATGCTCAGCACCATGAGCAGCGAGCCGGCGAGATAGGTATCCTGCGTGGTCAAACCCGCCAGCATGAGCGGGCCGACCATCGGCAGACTCAGCACGATGGCGACGATCGCGCCGCCGGAGATGAGCGCGGGGAAAATATGCCCAATGCCCGAGATGAACGGATTGAGCGCGAGGCGGACGGGATATTTCATGAGCAGGCGGAAGGGCCGCACACCCTTGGCGCGCGCGGTGGTGACGTAGGGCTTGCTGAGTTCATCAAGCAGGTTCCCGCGCATGACGCGGATCATCCCGGCGGTGCCCCCGATGCCGATGACCAGAATGGGCACCCAGACGTGTTTCAACAAATCGACGACCTTGCCCCAGGTCCACTCCGGCGCGGCGGAGTAGGCGGGCGAGAAGAGCCCGGTGACATTGATGCCGAGATATTTCCCGCTCCAATACATGAGCATGATAGCTAGGAGAAAGTTCGGCACGCACATGCCGATGAAGCCGAGAAAGGTGAGCACGTAATCGCCGGCGGTGTATTGCCGCACGGCCGAATAAATTCCGATGGGGAGCGCCATGACCCAGGTGAAAATGATCGTGCCGACCGAGACGAGCACGGTGAGGAGGACGCGGTCGCCGACGATGTCGTTCACGCTGCGCGAAGTCTCCATCGAGCGCCCCATCTCGCCTTGCAGCAAACCTTTGTCCGCCGATGCGAACGTAACAAACCACCGCACGCCCATCCACCGCCCGTATTGTTTCCACACCGGCTCATCGAGGTGGAAGCTCTCGCGCAGCCGCTCGACCTCCTGAATGGCCGTTTCATCGCCCGTGAGCCGGAGTTGCAGGATCTTCGTATCCACGAAACTCCCGGGCGGCAGTTGGATGATATAGAACGTGATCATCGAGATGATCAGCAGCGTCGGCACCATGATGAGGATGCGCCGTCCGATGTAGGGATGGCGCACCGCCGCGAGGAGGAGGCCGAGCGCGAGCACCCCGAGCATGAGGCTCCAGAGGACGCCCGAGAGCCGGCTACCGCCCGCGCCTTTCAACGTGTCCGTGCTGATTGCATCCGGCGGCGGAGTTGTCTCAGTCATCTCGCGGCGCACCTGCGCGATCGCCCCCGGGGAGTCGGTCGGGCGGTCGAAGAAAAACGTCTCGACGCCGGCATTCGCGGGCGTGCTGTAGGACGCGCCGAAGAGGACGTTGCGCGGGACGTTGCGGAAACCATCCTTCACCACCGCGAGCTGCGGCGGCGGCGTGGCGATGCTGATCGACCAGACGTTCTCCGCCGCGATGTCGGCGATCTGCGAAAAAAGCGGCACCTGAGTCGCGCGATCCTTCGAGGCCTGCGCCTCGTCGAGCAGCTCCATCGTGCGGCGGATCACCGGCGGCGGCTCGATGCCCCCGCGCTCGACCGCGTCGGGATTTCCGTAAAGCCCGCCGGCCATGAACCAGAGCGCGTAAGCCTGCATCCCGTGCGACTCGGTGGATGTGGGGACGAAGCTGCGCGGCTGCACCATCGGATTGAACTCGCTCTCGCCCGACCAGACGGTGAAGTCGTGTTTGCGCGCCGCTTTCTCCGTGGTGAATAGCGGACGCGAGCGCTCGCGCGGCACCGCCCGCACACCGACCGCGGCCCAGTCATCGACGATGAATTGCGACGGGCCGATTCCGGTGAAATCCGTCGTATCTATATAGAAAGTGATGCGGGTGCCATCTGGCGCGAGACGCATCCCCTCGCTGTCGCGCCGCGTCATGCCGATCTCATCGAGCAGCGCGTCGGCCCGCGCCGGGTCGTAGTCCGCATAGCTGCGCCCGAGGCGCTCGCTGTGAAAGTCCGACTCGCGCCCCGGCTCGATCTGCGAGGGCTCGCCGACGTTATTGTATTCCGCCGCGATGATTTGCCGCCGGTTTATAGCTAATGAAAGTGCCTGCCGAAAGCGCTTGTCTGCCAGCAGCGCCGCCTTGGCCGCCGTCTCCGGTTTTCCCGGCTCGCTGACGCGGTTGAGATTGGGCCACAGCGTGAAAGCCGAGCGCACCGACGAGAACCAATGATAGACCTGGTAGTGATTCGCTTTCCGCTGCTCCATGAGCATCGTGTAGTCGTCGGTGCGGATGTGGCGCGCCTGCATGGTCAGCTCGCCGGAGGCGGCGGCGAGCGGGATGAGCTGCGGGCTCTTGATTTCGAAAAGCACGCGATCCACATATGGGAGCTGATTCCCCGCGGGATCGACCGCGTAATAGTAGGGATTGCGCACGAAGCCCTCCGGCGGCGTCGCTTTGTAGGTGCGATAGACCCACGGCCAGAGGCGCGGACAATCCGGATTGCGGATGTCGCTTATCGCCGAATAAAGCGCGCGCGCTGTCCCGAGACCCTTCGCGGCCATCGCGGCTTTGATTAGGCTTTGATCACCGTATTTCGGGTGAAACTGGCGCAAATAATGCCGCGGCGTGAAGAACTCCCTTCGCTCCGTGAGTTGCTCCAGAAATATTCCGTTAGGTTCGGGAAAGACAAACTTCACCGTATAGTCATCGACTTTTTCCAGATGGCCGTCTTTCCCGCCGACGCGCATCCACGAGGGGCGCGTCTCGGTCATGAACGCGTCCTCCTCCTCCCACCAGTAGAGCAGGTCGTCCGCGGTGAAAGGTGCGCCGTCCGACCACCTCATCCCCTCGCGCAGGTGGAACGTCCACTCGCGCAGATCGGCGCTGCTTTCCCAGCTCTTCGCGATGTGTGGCACGACCGGGTAGCCGAGCGGCGACCAGCGGACGAGCGTCGCGCCGGAGAGCCGCCAGCCGATCACACTCACGTCGCCCGGCGCGTTCGCCGCACGCAGCCAGGTGCCGCCGTAGTTGCCGAGACTATCGACGCCCGCCAGCACGACCGGCTCCGGCCCGGTGCGTTCGGCGACCGGCGGGGGGTTTCCCCCCCCG
>PPFU01000833.1_pt1 | contig 19776 bp, 17 predicted proteins | sample 1535991 | NCBI WGS metagenome assembly PPFU01 (sample SAMN04901290, study PRJNA319586) | Hypolithon metagenome, whole genome shotgun sequencing project. | isolation source: Antarctic Hypolithon | place: Antarctica: Miers Valley | collected 2014
GTCGGTAGCGGTTGACACGCGGGGCGTGTGGCGCTTGTCGCATGCGCAGCCCCGCCAACCCGGATGGCTTTTCCTCGGCGACTCGGTGACGATGGGGCTGGGCGTCGAGTCGGACTCCACCTTCGCCGGACGGATGGCCGCGCGTCAGGATGCGCTCGACGTGCTCAACCCCTCCCTCGTCGGCTACAGCAGCGCCGATTACGTGCGGGTGCTCGGCAGCTGGCTGGACCGGGCAGGCGCAGCGCAGCCCCTCCGGCGCATAACTGTTTTCTGGTGCCTCAACGACGTGTACGCCGATCTGCCGGTGGCATCGGCGCCTCGTGGCACCCGGCGCCTCTCGCCCGGGCTGCAACGGTTCGTGCTGCAACACGTCCGGACGTACCAGTGGCTCCGCACGCGGCTGTTCGACCGGCCGCAGGCGTATTACGACCACGACCGCCGTTTTTATGCCGCCGGTACCAGCGGGCATCTGCAGGCAGCACTCGGCCACCTCGCCAGGATGCACCACCGCGCTACGTCGCAGGGAATCCCTTCGAGGTCGTGCTGCTGCCGTATGCCGCGCAGGTACGGTCGGGGGACGACCTGCCGCAGCGCGCGATGACCGGCGCGCTCGCGGCGCGCGGCATCCCGGTGTGGGACCTGCTGCCGGTGTTTCGCGAGGGGAACGACGCAGCCTCGCTCTACCGCTACGGCGACGGAATCCATCTGTCGGTGCTGGGCCACCGCGTGGTGGTCGATGCCCTGGTGGCAGGTTTAATGGTAGAAAGGCGCGCGGCGGAATAGCAGGTTTCAATACGTACCGATGATGAAACAGGGGCGCTGAACCGTTCTTCACACGCGCCATCACCGTATTCTGGCGCGCTGCCCCTATTCCGCTCGCCGCCCGTGGCTGTCCTGTTGCTACTCTCCTTTGATCTCCTCGGCTCGGTCGAGGTACCGGTTGTGGTACTTATCGGGATCGGGCTGCTGCTGGTCGTGCTCGCGCTCGCAATCTGGTCGCTCAAAGTCAGGTACGATCCGCACTTCAATCTGGAAACGGATGCGCCGCTGGCCGACCTCGTGCCCTCGCTCGCAGGCCTCGCGCACGGTGCGCTCGTGGCGGGCAACGAGGTCGAGATCGTCGAGAACGGCGTTTTTTTCGACAGGCTGCTGGCCGACATCGCGGCGGCGGAGCGGTCGATCCACTTCGAGACATTTCTCTGGAAAAAGGGTGTTATCGGGCAGCGCGTGGCCGAGGCGCTGGCAGCGCGGGTGCGGGCTGGCGTGACGGTGCGTGTGCTCGTGGATGCCAACGGCAGCAAAGACATGGGCGATGACGTGCAGCAACTGCTGAAGGATGCGGGCTGCACGTTCTGCAAATACCACGAGAGCAGCCTGCGCACCATCGGGCGGCTCAACAACCGTGACCACCGCAAAATCGTGGTGCTCGACGGACTCATCGGGTACGTGGGCGGCCACTGTATCGTGGACGAATGGACAGGGGACGCGCAGGACAAACACCACTACCGCGACCTGTCGGTGCGGCTGCGCGGGCCTGTCGTGCACGACCTCCAGGCCACCTTCAGCGAGAACTGGGTTGCTTCTACGGGGGAGATGTTCGTGGGGGAGGACGTGTTTCCCCCGCTGGTGCCGGTGGGAGATGTGGTAGCGCACGTGGCGCGTATTCGGCCGGAAACATCGGCATCAGCGGTCAAAATTCTGCACCACCTCGCCATCTGCCTCGCCCGCGAAAAGCTGTGGATTCAGAACCCGTACTTCCTGCCCGACCCCGAAACCATCGCGGCGCTGGCGCGGGCCGTGCAGCGCGGCGTGGACGTGCGCGTGATGGCCCCGTGTACCGAGGCGTCGGACATGCCGCTCGTGCAGCACGCCGCGCACCACAACTTCGGCAAGATGCTCAGAGCGGGCGTGCGCATTTTCGAGTACCAGAAAACCCTCCTCCACCAGAAAGTGCTGACGGTGGATGGCGTGTGGTGCGCCGTCGGGTCGAGCAACTTCGACGACCGCTCGTTCGAGATCAACGACGAGATCACGATGGGCTTTTTCGACGCCGACCTGGCGCGTGAACTGGAAGCCATTTTTGAGAAGGACTGCGAACACTGCATCGAACGCACGCTGGACGAGTGGCGCAGGCGCAGCGTCTTTGCCCGCGCCCGCGATGCGTTTTACTACCTCGCCAACGAGCAGCTGTGAGCGTGCATGTTTTCTGCGGGCACAACCTGATGACGGCAGGTGATGACTCTCAATCCGCACGGTGCGCGTAGTGGACGGAGGCAGTAAAAGCCCCAAACGGCAGCTCCTTTTGCCAAGCCGGGGCGTGCGCGATGGGGGCTTTCCCTACAGAGCAGGCACTTCCAGATCACGGCAAATCTTGCGCGCCAGATACTCGTTGATCTCGTTGTGACGAGGCACTGACGATGTTTTGCGTGCTACACGGTTGACATAGATGTGCTACACGGTTGACATAGATAGTGTGCTTGCCGCCTTCCCGCAGTTGCTCACAACCATGCTGCTCCAGGTGACGAATCGGATCCCGGCGCTTCATGCGGCCTCTGGCAATTCGAAGCCTTCTCGAACGACGTCTTCTCCCGCCAGCTCCTCTTCGGCGAGCGTGCGATTTGCTTCCAGCACCAGTACAACGGTCTCTTTGAGGTTTTCCCGAGCCTCATCGATCGTTTCCCCCTGCGTATTTGCACCGGGTAGCTCTTCGACAAAGGCGATGTAGCCTTCAGGGACTCGTTTGAAAACAGCCGTCAGTTGCATAGAAGCGTAGCTTTTCTGAGATCGATTCTTGGCTCAGCACTACGCACAGGGGGGGCTTCTTGCTCCGAGCTTGTGGCGTCGGCCAGATAACGGCCTCCGCGACGCGTTCTGTTACCTCGCCAACGAGCAGCTATAGCGCCCTGCTCAGAAACGGCACGTCACCTCGGCCACGAATGGCAGGTGGTCGGAAAAGCGGTACGCGTCGAAGGCGTAGGCCTGCCTGATGCTAAAGTGGCGGCTTAAAAAGAGATGGTCGAGGTGTTTGGTGGGTTTCCACGAGGGAAACGTCGGGGCCGAGGCGGCTTTGCTGAGCACGCTCTCGGCCAGCAGGTCCAGTTCGTCCTCGCGCGACACGTTGAAGTCGCCCGCGAGGATGGTGGGCTGGTCGCAGTCGCCGATGATCGCGGCAATCGCGTCGATCTGCGCGCCGCGCTGGAGTCTATTCAGGCTCAGGTGCGTCACGAACACGCGCAGCGAACCCGCCTCCACCTGCACGCACGCCTCGCTCAGAAAACGCGGCTCCCCCACGCCCGGCAGTGGGTGGTTCGCCACGTTCTCGACAGGAAACCGGGCGCAGACGGCGTTGCCCTGGTTGATGCGGTCGCCCGCGACGAGGGCGGGGAAAAAAGCGCGGTTCTCCAGCCCCGACAACTCGGCCAGCAGGCGGCCCTGATCCACGCCGCGCGTGCGCCGCGCGCCGCCGCCAACCTCGCACAGCGCCACGAGGTCGAGCTTTTCATCGCGCACGAACCGCGCCGCCTGCTCGACAGGCGCAGAGCCGTGCGGGAAGCGGTACTTCCACGCCGTGGTGAGGTAGTGCCCCCAGCCCCGCGTCGTGCCGATGCCGGTTTGCAGGTTGCACGTGGCGATGCGGAGCGTGACCGCGCTGGGCGTGCTCACCCGTCGATGTCGGCGAGGTTGGCGCGCAGCCTTTCGATCTCGGCCTGGGCGTCGGCGGCTTTCTGCCGCTCTTTCTCCACCACGTCGGCGGGGGCGCGGCCCGTAAACTGCTCGTTCGACAGCTTTTTCTGCACGCCCGCGAGAAAGCCCGCTTTCTGGCTGATTTCTTTCTCCAGCCGGTCGCGCTCCACGCTCAGGTCTATCATGCCTGCGAGGGGCACGAACACCTCGCTCGCGCCCACTACGACGGCGGCGCTGGCCTTCGGCTTGGCCTGCCCCTGCCCGATCTGCACATCGGTGGCGCGGGCGAGTTTGTAGAAATAGCGGGCGTGCGCGCGCAGCGTCTCGGCGAGGGCGGCGGCGTCCTCAGGCACGTTGAGCACGGCGCTGACTTCCTTGCCGGGCGGCACGTTGTAGTCGTTCTTGACCGACCGGATGCCGCTGATGAAATCCTGCATCAGCGTAAAGGTGCGGGTAGCGTCGGCGCTCTTTGCGTTTGCATCTGCCGCCGGCCAGCCGCTGGTGATGCACGCCTCGCCCTCGGTGCGGGGGCGCAGCCGGTGCCACAACTCCTCGGTGATAAAGGGCATAAAGGGATGCAAAAGCTGCATCGCCTTCTCGTACAGCTCGATGGCGAGGGCGATGGTCTCGTGCGACATCGGCTCGCCCGACGTAGGCTTGATGAGTTCGAGATACCAGTCGCAGTAGTCGCGCCAGAAAAAGTCGTAGACGTGCCCAAGCGCCTCGTTGAGGCGGTAGCGGCTGTTGGCCTCGTCTACGGCCTCGATGGTTTCGTTGAGGCGCGAGACGATCCACTGCTCGACGAGGTCGAGTTCGCCGAAGGTGCGCGTGCGGCGGTAAGTCTCGCCTGCTTCCATAAACTGCCCGAACACGTTGAAAGCGTTCCAGATCTTGTTGGCGAAGTTGCGCCCCATCTCGAACCGGCTCGGGTCGAGCTTGATGTCCTGCCCGGGCGTGCACAGGATGGTGAGCGAGTAGCGGACAGCATCGGCACCGTACTGCTCGATCATGTCGAGCGGGTCGATGCCGTTGCCGAGGCTTTTCGACATCCAGCGGCCCTGCTTGTCTTTCACCATGCCGGTGATAAAGACGTCGCGGAAGGGCACCTCGCCGGTAAAGTGCAGGCCCGCCATGATCATGCGCGCGATCCAGAAAAAGAGGATGTCGTAGCCCGAAACGAGCACGTTGCCCGGGTAGAAGTAGGCGAGCGAGCGCGTCGTGTCGGGCCAGCCGAGCGTGGCAAACGGCCACAGCCACGACGAGAACCACGTGTCGAGCACGTCCTCGTCCTGCACCATGCCCGGCTCGGGCTGCTCGACGCTCACCACGAACGGGCGGCTTTCGTCGATTTCCCCCTCGGCGTCGGTGTAGTACCACACGGGGATGCGGTGGCCCCACCAGAGCTGCCGCGAGATCGTCCAGTCGCGGATGTTTTCGAGCCAGCGGTAGTACTCGTTTTCCCAGCGCTTCGGGTAGAACGTCACCCGCCCGTCGCGCACGGCTTCGAGGGCAGGCTCGGCGAGTGGCTTCATCTTGACAAACCACTGCGTGGAGAGCAGCGGCTCGATAATGGCCTTCGACCGGCTCGAAACGGGGACGGTGGCTTTGTAGGGTTCTACCTTTTCGAGCAGGCCCTGCGCTTCGAGGTCGGCGGCGATCTTTTTGCGCGCCTCGAAGCGGTCGAGGCCGGCGTACGGGCCGGCATGCTCGTTGAGCGTGGCGTCCATGTTGATGACGCCGATGGTTTCGAGGCCGTGGCGCTGCCCGATCTCAAAGTCGTTTTTGTCGTGGGCGGGTGTCACCTTGAGCGCGCCCGCGCCAAAGTCACTCTTGACGTAGTCGTCGGCGATGATGGGGATCTCGCGGTCTACAAACGGCACGCGCACCTTTTTGCCGATAAGGTGCGTGTAGCGCGCATCCTCGGGGTTGACGGCGATGGCGGTGTCGCCCATGATGGTTTCCGGGCGCGTCGTGGCCACGGTGATGTACCCGTGGGGTACGTTCGGTAGGGACGCAGCGCGCTGCGTCCCTGCGGTGCCGGTGGCGTCAACAGGCTGGGAGATCGGGTAGCGCACAAACCAGAGGTGGCCGTCGCGCTCGACGTTGTCCACCTCTTCGTCCGACAGCGCGGTGCCGTCGACGGGACACCAGTTAACGAGGTAGTGACCCCGGTAGATGAGGCCCTCGTTGTAGAGGCGCACGAACACGTCCTGCACGGCGCGGGTAAAGCCCTCGTCCATTGTGAAGCGCGCCCGCTCCCAGTCGGCCGAGTCGCCCATGCGGCGCTTCTGCTGGAGGATAATGTCGCCATATTCCTCTTTCCACTTCCACACCCGCTCGATAAAGGCCTCGCGTCCCAGCGCGTGGCGGTCGTGTCCTTCGGTTTCCTTGAGCATCTTCTCCACCACGTTCTGCGTGGCGATGCCCGCATGGTCGAGTCCGGGCATCCAGAGGGCGTTAAAGCCCTGCATGCGGCGCAGACGCGTGATCGCGTCCTGGATGGTGTCCTGGAGGGCATGGCCCATGTGCAGGCGGCCCGTCACGTTGGGCGGCGGCATCATGATGGTGTGCGGCTCTGTGCCCGGCGACACCTCGGCGTGGAAATAGCCGCGCTCTTCCCAGTAGCGGTACCATTTGCCCTCGATCTGGCTGGGCTCGTAGGCGGTAGAGGCGGCTTCGGGTGTGGGCGTCGGGTTCATGCAGGCGTCGGTAAAAGCGGCGGGCGACAGGGAAACATCGCCCCACGCAAATTTCGGGTGTCCCCCCGAGCAAAGTCGAAAGGGGAACGCGCAAAAAACGTGATTCCCTCTGCCGCCGCAGCGAAAAATGCGGTAAGCGTGCTCAGAACCTGCTGCCAGCGTCGGGGCTGGAATCGAGGTGATACACGAGCCAGTGCTGGAAAATAGCCGCCTCGTCGGGCTTGCCTGTCCACCGAGCGCGGTTGAACATGGTGAGCGCCATCAGCATGGCGTGGTGCTGCCCGGCGCGGTCGCCAGTGCGGCCGAATTGCGTGTAGAGCCTGTCGATGTGGGCCACGCTCTCCCGCGCCGTCTCCTCGTCTTTGAAGCCCAGCTTGCCCGCGAAAAAGCGGCTGTAGGCATTCATCGGCTGCGACGTAGACGTGTAGAGGTCGTAGTAGTGCGTGGCGAGGCCTTCCTCGCGCAGCACCGCGCCCACATACGAGGGGCGTGCCTCGGTGAGCAGGGCGAGGCTTTCGGCATCTTCGATGCCGCTGAGGTAGAGCGAGAGGATCTGCTCTTTCTTGGAAGGCGACTCGGATGGCGTGTCGGGCATGGTGGAGAGGCGTAAGGTGAGCCTCTGCCACCCTCTGGCGGCCCGACTCAGTTCCAACCCGTGCAGAAGCGTTACACGCCCTCAAACGCGTCCGCGTCAGGGAGCCTCGGGGGCAATAGATGGTTTAGCTTGCATCTGCTATGCCATTCACCGATGCAGCTGTCCGCTAACCAGAGAGAGATCATTCTACGCCTTGCACGTCAGCATGGCGTAAGCCATGTGCGCGTGTTCGGATCTCGCGTGCGAGGAGAAGCAAGCGCACAGAGCGACCTCGACCTGCTCGTCGCGATGCAACCCCATCAAACCCTGCTGGATCGCATCGCCTTTCAGCAAGCGCTGGAAGACGTTCTCCAATGCTCTGTAGACGTGGTGACGGAGTATGCCCTGCATCCACTGCTGCGTGAGCGTGTTCTAGGTGATGCCGTGGCGCTATGAGCAGCCGCGACCTCGTTTAGGTTGTTCATATTGCAGAACGCATTGCCCGAATAGAGGAAGATTCGGCAGGTGGGAGATGTTCGTGGCATCGCACCTTGTGCAGGACGCTGTCATACGCAATTTCGAGGTCATCGGAGAAGCCGTCAAGCGGCTGAGTTCAGACCTGACAGCGGGGTATGCAGAGGTGCCCTGGCGTAGCATTGCCGGCTTCCGGGACGTGCTCATTCACGACTACATGGGTGTGGATCTGCTCCAGGTCTGGAACGTAATCGAGCAGGAACTGCCAGGACTGAAAAGCGCCATCTATGCGATGCGGCATGACCTGGAGAATACGGGTTGACCTGCCGGACTTACCCCTTAAACGCCGCCACATCCGGCACCACGGTGTCGAGCACGCGGGCGGCGGAGAGCACGCCAGGCATCCCAGCGCCCGGGTGCGTGCCCGCGCCGGAGAAATAGAGCCTTTCGATGTCTTCGCTCGCGTTGTGCGGGCGGAAGTACGCGCTCTGCGCGAGCGTGGGCTCGATAGAAAACGCGGCACCCTTGTACGACAGGTAATCGTCGAGAAAGCCCTGCGGCGTCAGGGTGATCGAGGCGTCGAGATGGCTTTCGAGGCCGGGCAGGACGGTCGCGCTCAGGTGGCGGACGATGGCCTGCCGGTAGCGCTCGGTGGCCTCCGACCAGTCCGTGCCGCTGTCGAGGTGGGGCACGGGCGAGAGCACATAAAAAGCGTCGCAGCCTTCGGGAGCCATCGACGGGTCGGTGGCGGTGGGGCGGTGCAGGTACAGGCTGAAATCGTCGGCGAGCACCTTTTTCTCGAAGATGTCCTCCAGCAGTTCTTTGTAGCGAGGGCCGAGGATGATAGAGTGGTGCTTGACGCCGGGGTACTGCTTGCGCGTGCCGAAATACCAGACGAACAGGCTCATCGAGTACCGCGTTTTTTCAATGCGCGCGTCGGTCCAGTGGGTGCGGGCGTGGGCAGGGACGAGGTGCTTGTACGTCCACGCGACGTCGGCGTTGGAGACGACGAGGTCGGCGGCGATGGTTTCGCCGCTTGCAAGGCGCACGCCGGTTGCCCGTCGGCCCTCAAGGGTGACTTCCGCTACCTCTTCGCCCATCCGCATTGTCCCCCCCAGTCCATCGATGAGCCCGACCATGCCATTGACGAGCGCGCCCGTGCCGCCCATGGCGTACCACACCCCCCACTTGCGCTCGAGAAACGCGATAAGGGTGTAGATGCTCGTCACGTTGAACGGGTTGCCGCCTACGAGCAAGGGGTGGAACGAGAGTACCTGCCTGATTTTCTCGTGTTTGACGTACTTCGAGACGAGACCGTAGACGGTGCGGTGACTCTGGAGCGCGGCCATCGCCGGGGCGATGCGCGCCATGTCGCTGAGTTTGTTGAACGGCACATGTCCCAGTTCCTCGAAGCCAATCTTGAAAATCCGCGCCGAGTGCTCGAAAAAGCGCTCGTAGCCCGCCACGTCCTCGGGCGAGAACCGGGCAATCTCGCGCTTCATAGCCTCTGCATCGCCGGTGTAGTCGAAGTGCGAGTTGTCGTCGAAATAGACCCGGTAGAAAGGCGTCACCTCGCGCAGTTCCACATCGTCCGAGCGGTTTTTGCCGCACAGCGCCCACAACTCGTCGAACAGAAACGGCGCGGTGACCACGGTGGGGCCAGCATCGAAGGTGTAGCCGTTTTCGCGAAACACACGCGCCCGCCCGCCAGCCTCTTCGAGCCGGTCTACCACGGTTACGCGGAAGCCACGCGCGCCCAGCCGGATGGCGGCCGCCAGCCCGCCCAAGCCGGCTCCGATGACAACGGCGTGCGGCGCATCGGGCATTACCGGGACGGGCACTGTGCGGGTGTTGAGGCGCGCGTCGGGGCGGTGGGCAAGGCGCTCGATCCAGGAGGGCATTCGGATTTTCAGAAAGGATTGAAAACGGTACGGCACTACGCCGCCGCGTCGGGATGAGATTCCTGAGATAAGGACGGGGCGTGCGCGCAAAACTGTCCGAAGACGTAACACAGGGTGTTCACTATCGTACAGCGCCGCCACGAAGCCTGCTGTTTTGCCCTTGCAGGCACGCCGGAACGGGGGTTGCTTTGCGGTCAACCCTTCCGAACTTTCTTTACTCGATTATGCGCTTTTTACCCCTGCTGACGCTGTTTTTTGCGGTTGCACTCCAGGCCCAGACCCTGCCGGACACCTCCCGAAATGCGGCGCGCGTCATCACTGTCCAGGAAGCGATCCGGATCGGGCTCGAGCAAAACGTCGCGTTGCGGCGGCAGCAGAACAGCGTGTTGCAACAGCGCGAGACGCTCTCGGCGCAGCAGAACAGTTTCCTGCCTACGCTTGGCCTTTCTACCGGCACTGCCCAGTCTTACGGACGCTCGGTGGAAGAAAACCGGCTGGTGAACCAGACCAGCGAGTCGTTCAACATAGGCGCGGCGGCCAGCGTCAACCTTTTCAACGGCTTTGCCGATGTCGCAGGCGTAGAGCAGGCGCAGGCTGCCCTCGAAGCCAGCCGCTTGCTGCAGGACCGAAGCGAGCAGACGGTAGTGTTCAACGTGGCGACAGGCTTTCTGAACGTGCTCGTGCAGCGTGAGCAGATCCGGGTGCTCCAGCAGACACTCGACGAACAGCGTGCGCAGCTTGCCCGGGTTCAGCTGCTCATCGACGCCGGGAGCCGCCCAGAGTCGGAGCGCTACCAGCAGGTTGCGCAACTCGCGCAGGCTGAACTCAACCTCATCAACGCGCAGCGCGAGGCGGAGGTCGCCGAGGCGCAGCTTATCCAGACGCTTCAACTCGACCCGTTCGGGCGGTACACGTTCGTGATCCCCGAGTTGCCCGCGCTCGACGAGACTGCTGTTGAACCAGAAGACTACAATCTGGCTGCGCTGCTGCGGCAGGCTATCGCGGAGCGCCCCGACGTGCAGGCGCAGCAGGCCAGCATCCGGGCAGCAGAGCAAGGCATGCGCATCGCCCGTTCGAGCCGCCTGCCGCGGGTAAGCATGAGCGCCCAGTACGGAACGGCGTGGAGCAGCGCTTTTCAGGTGCCCGCCTTTGACGGGCAGGGCAATCTTACCGGGTTGCAGACGGTGCAGTTTTTCGATCAGTTCGATCAGCGGCGCGGCGGCAGCATCAGCTTTTCCGTTTCGCTCCCGCTGTTCGACGCGTTCGCGGCACGCAACAACACGCAGCGCGCGCGGCTCCGGGTAGAATCAGAGCGCCTGGGCCTGGCCGACCTGCGGCAGGGGGTAGCCACGCAGGTGCGGCAAGCTTATCTGGATTACCTGTCGTACGAAAAGCAGGTAGAGGTAGCAGGTGTGCAGGTAGAAAGTGCGCGCCGCGCGCTCGACGCCGTGCAGCAGCGCTACGATGTAGGCGCAGCCACCCTGCTCGAAGTCACGCAGGCGCAGACGTTCCTCACGCAGGCGCAGAGCAGCCAGCTGCGGGCCCTGTACAGCTTTTACTTCCAGGAGAAACTCATCGAGTACTACCTGGGCGCGCTCGATCCGGCTACCATCTCGTTCAACTGAGGCCGTGCTTCTGCACGTCTTTTCACTCTACTCTTTCTCGCATGGCACAGCAAAACCCCCAGTCCTCGCGCACCATCTGGTGGATTCTCGGGGGATTGGCCCTGGTACTCGTCCTCGTAGTCGTTGTAGGCAGCGCCTTTAAAGGCGGCCCCCGTGGCATCGAGGTGGAGGTGTGGACAGCCGATCAGCGTGCCATCACGCAGGTGGTGACAGCTTCTGGCCGCATCCAGCCTGAAACCGAGGTTATCATCAGCCCTGAAATCTCGGGTGAGATTATCGAGCTGCGGGTGCGCGAGGGCGATCCGGTGCGCGCCGGGGATGTGCTGGTGCGCATCAAGGCGGACGTGTACCAGGCGCAGGTAGAACAGCTTCGGGCAGGCACGTTGCAGTCGCAAGCCAGCCTCAGCCAGGCACGGGCAAATCTGGCCAGCGCCAGGCAGGACTTCGACCGCAAGAAAGAGCTGTTCGACCGCGGCGTGATAGCGGCGGCCGAGTTCGAGGCGGCGCAGAGTCAGCTTGAAGTGGCGCAGGCCCAGCTTGAAGGCGCGCAGTTTGCCGTGCGCAGCGCCGAAGCGCGCCTGCGCGAAGCGGGCGAGCAGCTGGGCAAAACCACCATTGTGGCGCCGATGAGCGGAACGGTATCGCAGCTCAACGTCGAGTTGGGCGAGCGCGTGGTGGGCACCAGCCAGATGCAAGGCACCGAGATCATGCGCATCGCGCAGCTGGAGGCGATGGAGCTCGAGGTGGATGTCAACGAAAACGACATCGTCAACGTGAGCGTGGGCGACTCGGCAGCCATCGAGATAGACGCCTATCCCGACCGTCGTTTTCAGGGTGCGGTGACAGAGATCGCTTCGTCGGCCCGCCTCAACGCGGCTGGGGGAGCCGATCAGGTTACCAACTTCAAAGTGAAGGTGCGTGTGCTCGACACCGCGCCTTCGTCGGCTTCGCAGAGCGGCGTCGTTAGCCCCGAAGTGCCGTCGGGCCCGCAGCCCTCGGTGCGCCTGCGCCCGGGCATGAGCGGCACCGTTGACGTATACACGCAGACGGTTTCCGGCGCGGTGGCCATCCCCATCGCGGCCGTCACCGTGCGCGACTTCAACAAGGTGCGGGCCGACACGACCAAAGACGAGGAAGCCCTCGCCGCCATCCCGACTACTGAGGATCTCCGCAAGGTGGTTTTCCTTTATGAAGACGACAAAGCACAGATGGTAGAGGTAGAAACAGGTATCGCCAACGACACCCACATCGAAGTGCTGCGGGGGGTGAGCGCGGGCGCGCAGGTGATTGCCGGCCCTTACAGCGCTGTGAGCCGGACGCTTGCACCTGGCGAGGTCGTCCGCCGCGAGGATCCAGCCGCCGCGCGCCGCCGCGCAGGTACTGTGGAAGAATAACGCCGTATCCTGCCTGCCCCGCACCTCTTGCCACGCGCTACTGTAGCCTCACTCAGAATGGAAATCCCACCCACGTCCCCTGCCTTGCTGCGACTCGAAGGTGTCGAGAAAGTGTACCAGATGGGCACCCAGACTGTGCGGGCGCTTGCCGGGGTGGACCTCAGCGTAGAGGCGGGGGAGTACCTCGCCATCATGGGGCCGAGCGGCTCAGGCAAATCCACCTTGATGAACATTCTGGGCTGCCTCGATACACCCACCGCAGGCACGTATATCCTCAACGGCAAAGACGTGAGCGGCATGCGCGACGACGACCTGGCCGACGTGCGCAACCGCGATATCGGGTTTGTTTTCCAGACGTTCAACCTTTTGCCGCGCGTCAACTGCCTGCAGAACGTCGAGCTGCCGCTGATTTATGGCGGGCTGCCTCGCCGCGAGCGGCGCGCGCGCGCGGTGCAGGCGCTGGAATCCGTTGGGCTGGGCGACCGCATCGACCACAAGCCGAATGAGCTTTCCGGCGGTCAGCGGCAGCGCGTCGCCGTTGCCCGCGCCCTTGTCAACCGCCCGGCCATTTTGCTGGCCGACGAGCCGACGGGTAACCTCGACTCGCGCACGAGTGAGGAGATCATGCTGGTATTCGAGCAGCTATTCCGCCGGGGCAACACCCTGCTCGTGGTCACACATGAGGAAGACATCGCGCGCCATGCCCGGCGCATCGTGCGCCTGCGCGACGGACTCGTCGAGAGCGACGACCAGGTTGCCACCCCTACCCTTGCCGGGGTGGCTGTTGCGGAAGGGTAAAGCCTGGCTGGCAGGCATATCCCAACAGTAGGTGTGGCGCACGGGGAATACATGTGCGCCCGTGCCGCTTGATGTCCGTTTTGCCCCGCCCGCTGTGGATAACGTGCTGCCGTTTACTCCCACGAACTGGTTAGCTGCGCCACGGAGCCTGGCCGCGTCTGCAAAACGGACATCGAAAGCGCCCTTAACGCGCCCAGGGCGTTTTTTTAGCGGGAGGATGAATGTCCGTTATGCAAAAAGCTGTGCTTTGTGAATCCCGCCATTGTGGATAAGTAATTCTTGCCTGAGGCCCCGGTGCCTGGGTTTATTGATACCCCAGCGGCCCCCGCATCCGGTTTACTCGCTCAGGTGAGTAAGCCGGTTTTCGTCCCGTGTTGTTCTGTCCCCGCATTTATCCATCGTACCACCATGCCTCAGTCGCCCGCCGCTCTGGACGCCCGCCACCTCAAAAGTCTTCAGAAGGGGCTTACCATCACCCGCACGTTTTCCACCGAGGGTCAGGATCCGTTTGACTCGGTGGTGTGGGAAACGCGCGACGCCGCCATCAAAAACTACACGGGCAAGGCCATCTTCGAGCAGAAGGGGGTCGAGTTTCCCGCTTCGTGGAGCCTGCTCGCCACCAACGTGGTGGCCTCCAAGTATTTCTACGGCGACGTAGACAAAAGCGGCCAGGATCCTGCAAAGGGCGGACGCGAGCACTCGCTCCGGCAACTTATCCACCGCGTCACGCGCACGATTGCAGACTGGGGCCTCGACGACGGCTATTTCGCCACCCAGGCTGATGCCGACCGCTTCTACGACGAGTTGACGTGGCTGTGCGTGAATCAGTATGGCGCGTTCAACTCGCCCGTCTGGTTCAACGTGGGCCTCAACCACAAGTACGGCGTGCGCGACTCGGGGGACAAGACCATCTACGGGTGGGATGCGAAAAAAGGAGACGTGGTGGCTGTAGATCCGTACGAACGTCCGCAGGCGAGCGCGTGTTTTATCATCTCTGTCGAGGACTCTATTGATGACATCTGGCAGCTGATGGGCGAGAGCGCGCGTTTGTTCAAGTACGGCAGCGGCGTGGGTGCAGACTGGTCGAAGCTGCGCTCGTCGCGCGAGAAGCTCTCGGGCGGCGGCATCCCCTCCGGTCCGGTTTCGTTTATGCGCGTGCAGGACGCCACGGGCGGCACCATCAAGAGCGGCGGCAAAACACGCCGTGCCGCCATCATGCAGACGCTCAAAAGCTGGCATCCCGATGTGATGGAATTCATCACGTCGAAGATGGAAGAGGAGAAAAAGGCGTGGGCGCTTATCGAGCAAGGCTACGACGGCTCGTTCAACGGCCCGGCCTACGGCTCGGTCGCCTTCCAGAACGTCAACCAGAGCGTGCGGCTGGACGACGCGCTGTTCGACGCCTACCTGAACAACACGCCGTACGGCCTGCGCGCCGTCACCTCGGGCGAGGTGGTCGAGGAAACGAGCGCGGCTGGTCTGCTGCTCAAAATCGCCGAAGGCACGCACGTCTGCGGCGATCCAGGCGTGCAGTACGAGGACATTATCCAGAAATGGCACACGTGCAAAGAGAGCGGCCCGATCAACTCGTCTAACCCCTGCTCGGAGTATATGTTTTTAGACGACTCGGCCTGCAACCTTGCCTCGCTCAACCTGCGCAAGTTCCAGCACGCCGACGGCACGTTCGACGTGGAACGGTACCGCGCCGCTGCCCGCCATTACATTACCGCGATGGAGATTCTGGTGGACAACGCCGGATATCCCAGCGCCTCGATTGCGCGCAACAGCCACGCGTACCGCCCGCTCGGGCTCGGCTTCGCCAACCTCGGCGCGCTCCTCATGTCGATGGGCGTTTCTTACGACTCCGACGCGGGCCGCGCCACCGCGGCGGCGCTCATGGCCATCGAGCACTGCGAGGCGTACGCGCGCTCGGCCGAGATCGCGGCCAACAAGAAGATCGGCCCGTTCGACGGCTTCGAGAAAAACCGCGAGGCGATGCTGGCCGTCATGCGGATGCACCGCGACGCCGTGGCGCAGATCGACGCGGCGTGCCCTGCCGGGCTCAAAGAAGCCGCGCAGGAAAGCGCCGACCGCATGGTGGCGCTCGGCGAGCGCTTCGGGTACCGCAACGCGCAGGCGACCGTGCTCGCGCCGACGGGCACCATCGCTTTTATGATGGACTGTGACACGACGGGCATCGAGCCCGACATCGCGCTCGTCAAGTACAAACTGCTCGCCGGTAAGGGCGACGGCCTGCTCAAAATCGTCAACCAGACCGTGCCGCAGGCGCTCGAAAAGCTGGGCTACGACGGGGACGCGCGCAAAGCCATCCTCGATTACATCGACCAGCACGACACCATCGAAGGCGCGCCCGGCCTCGAAGACGCGCACCTGTCCGTGTTCGACTGCGCCTTCAAGCCGTTCAACGGCAGCCGCTACATCGAGCACATGGGGCACATCAAAATGATGGCCGCCTGCCAGCCGTTTATCTCGGGCGCGATCTCGAAAACGGTGAACCTCCCCGAGAGCGCGACCGTCGAGGACATTGCCGATGCGTACGTGCAGGGCTGGCAGATGGGCCTCAAGGCCGTCGCCATCTACCGCGAAAACTCCAAGCGCTCGCAGCCGCTCTCGACCAAGCAGGGCGGCAACACGAAAGGCAAGGAAGAGGCTGCCTCGGGTGATGGGATGGCCGTAGCCGAGCCGCAGATCGTGGAGAAGGTGGTCGAGAAGATCGTCTACAAACCGTCGCGCCGCCGCCTGCCCGACGAGCGGCCCTCGCTCACGCACAAGTTCTCGATTGCCGGCCACGAAGGGTATCTGCACATCGGCCTGTACCCGGAAACGCACATGCCGGGCGAGATCTTTATCACGATGGCCAAGCAAGGCTCGACGATCTCGGGTCTGATGGACGCCTTTGCGACGAGCATCTCGATGGCGCTGCAGTACGGCGTGCCGCTCGAAGACCTCGTGAGCAAGTTTTCGCACATGCGCTTCGAGCCCTCCGGCTTCACCAACAACCGGCAGATCCCGATTGCGAAAAGCCTGATGGACTACATCTTCCGCTACCTCGGGCAGAAATTCCTGGGCAAGGTGGAGGAAGAAGCGGAGGCGACCGCAAACCCTACTGAGGCCGTTGCGGAAGTCGTCTCCCGCAGCGGCCCGGCGCACGACGAAGTGCAGGCGAGCCTGTTCGAAGTCAACGACGAAGCCCGCCAGCCTGTCGATACCCTCGTAGGCTCCACCATCGAAGCCTTTATGCGGCAGACGGAGAGCAGCAGCGACGCGCCCGCCACGAAGCCGCAGGCGCCGGGGGCTTTCCAGAACCAGGAGGACAGCCCGCCGTGCTCTAACTGCGGCGCCATCACCGTCCGCAGCGGTGCGTGCTACGTCTGCACCCAGTGCGGCTCGTCCAGCGGCTGCGGGTGATGTTTGTTGATTAACTCAAACAGCGAGCGCCCGGCTTCCTTCGTGGAGGTCGGGCGCTATGTAGATGAATAATCATGAGGCTGAATCATTTTACCAATATCCAGGCTGCCGAAGGAATCATAAGGAGCAAGAAGCTATGGGCGACAAGATGGGGTAATTCCATAGACTCCAAGGAGAGGGTAGCTCTTGATTACTTTAAGAAGCTAATCGCTGATCACATAGAGCAGAACAGAGCCGAGTTGAATTTTGAAGGCCTCGAAAATGAGGTGATAGATGATCGACAGGTATCAGATGCGGAGGCTTACCTTACGCATATAATGGGACGAATGGAGTATGATGATGAATCGCATCATACTTACGTAATATGCTTCACAGAAGTGGATGATGACGAGTATATGTGGAGGGGATACTGCCAACCGAATGATCAAGGTGTTAGATTATCCTTCGATGGATCTGAATTATTAGGAAATGTCAAATCTTCTCTAAATATTTATAATGAACGTTTTTTAGAGGCAGAGTTGGTTAACTGCATCTACATAGACAAGGATATTAGGAAACTGGAAGACATATGTGCTTTTGATGGAGGACGCGAGATATGGACAGGGTTGAACAGGAGGAATTTTTCGAGACCACACGTGAGATGGCCCGGGTCAATAACGTCGAGAAATGATCATTTTTTGAGCCTTGTTCACCGTATCATTAGATTCTCTATGAGGTTGAAGAAGTGGTATTGGAGGCATGACAGAGAAGCTAGAATGGTATTGCACACACCTCATTATGTACATGGAGGGCCATCTGAAAGGTCGGAGTATAAATTGCATCCAGGTTTAAATGCGCCTACAAGAGTGGAGGTGCCTATATATGACATCAGTGATAGAGTTAATATATGTATGAATAGTGCTGTGGGTTATGACGAGTCTGTCCGCCGGGTACCTATACCTTTGGCTGATGTGAGAATAAGCCCCTATGCCAACAGGGAGGAGATTCGGGATAGATTAAGTAGAGTGTTGGTTAGCAATAGCGTGGAATGTGCCATTCTGGATTCAGAAGCACCTGTCCGGCCGGGATCATAGGCTTCCACCAACTATCGACTCTCAAAGTCCAGACTATTACGGTGCCTTACACTTGTGTTTGAGCCAGACTTCGGTAGATCCGTACCGGCGGCAACCCGCACTCCTATGGACTGGCGCGACTACATCCAGAGTGATCCCGCATCGACGGTGGGCAGCCCATCGTCAAGGGAACGTGGCTCAAGGTCACGTTCCTGCTGTCGCTGTTATGGTGGATCGCTGCCCGCACCCCTGAGTCAAACCGCACTAACACGAGACACCGATGCGTCTATACGAATTCGATCTCATTATCGAGCATGACATGACCGAGGGCGCGGACGCAGGTCGCTTGTTCGAGCTTTTCCAGGGCGACGTCACGCCTGCCGTCACGAGCGGCACCCCGCTGTTGATATGCTCCATCGAAGCGGAGTCGCTGGAAAGCGCGGTGCGGGGAACGCTGCATCGGCTGCAAGAGGCCGGAATCAAGGTGCGCACCGTGCAGATGGAGCCGGGCAGCCTTGCCGCCTGAGGCTGCTCGCAATAGCAAAGCGCCCGGCCTCCGCGAAGAGAGCCGGGCGCTTTTGCTATGCGGCGTATGCAGGTGAGGGGGGCGTCGAAACGCGAGGGGCAGGCTAATCGCGGGGAGTGGCGTATGCCTGCGTGCGGAGGTACATGGCGGCTTTCACCTGCTCATCGGTCGGCTGCGTCCACGCCGTGCGCGTCATGATGTGCATGGCTGCGGCAACGAGAACGGAGGGAGCCCCGTTTTCGCACAACACGCTGTTGCTCGACTGCTCGAAAGCAGAAAGGAGAAATGATTCGGCAGCGGCTTCCAGTTGTCCGCCATAGCTGTAGCGGAGTACGGAATCAGCAGCCGTAACAGGCGCGACCGGTTGGGCACTAAAGCCCTCGTGCGTGTTCTTCATGAGGCGGGTTCCTTTTGTGTTGGGTTCTGGACAAAGGCAGGTCTGGTGGCTTGCAACGCAGCCTTGCAGCGGCAGGGTGAGCTTTACTTTGTTATCGACCAGAGTCGAATCGTAATAACTTCGTTGCAAGATACATATTGCAAGAACCCCGCCACTCTCCACGAGAAAATTATGCCGCAGCAGCCAGGCCCTTATAATTGCAGCGAAAAGGCGTGTGATGGCTAAAAAGGATCTGCTTTCGCCTTTGAGCAAGCAGTTGCAGGTGCTGAAAAAAATGCCTCGGCTCGATGGTTCGTAATGCATGTCCGGCCCTGAGCGGATAGGGGGCAGCCGCAGCATTCCCTCCACGAGAAGCGCCCGGCCTCCATGCAGGAAACCAGGCGCTTCTGATCGACACCCTATTTAAAAGTCAGCCTGCGGTCGTGTCAGCGGGGACGCCTGTCGTGTCGGTGGGGAAAATCACGCCGTTGACTTCGAACCGTTTGGTTTTCAGCACGGGCTTGAACAGGTACTGGCCGCTCGCGCCCGCTTTCACGAACGAGTCGTTCACGTCGAAGTCAACGAGGATCTCCACCTCGTCGGTGTTGTCGGCGATGTCGAATTCCGGCAGGTTGAGCTTGATGCCGGTCTGCGTACCGCTGGGCACCCGGAGCCGAGTCGAGATGGCGCCGTCGAGAAAGACGATGCGGGCGGTGTCGGCGAGGACAAAGCGCAGCTGTCTGTATTTGCCCTCGGGCAGGTCGGCCGTTGCCATCGTGGTGGTGACACCATTGCGAAGCGTCAGCAGGTCAACCGTACGGGCAGAGTCCGAAAGCACCCGCGTGCCACTTTCACCCGTAATCTCGATGCGCACGACGGTGATGAACGCATGGGCAAGCTCGTCAGCCGGGGCGTCGGTCATGAGCACGCGGACGCGGCCGCTGGTCTCGGTGGTGGCGCTGTCGCACGCACCGAGCGTGAAGCCGAGAAGCAGGAGCGCAGGGAGAAGCGAAAGAAGTGAGCGCATCGGGTACTGCAAGGATGGTGGAACAGATGGAACGCTCTATGTCGGCGTGTAATGCGTCATCCTTAAACCCGTGTCCGGAAGTTTGCAGCTACCCCCGTCAACCATGTAGCGATGTGGACGCAGGGGCAGATACGTTCAGAGTAGATTGGAGTTGGTCTCTGCTTCTTTTCAGCGCGCCATGCAGATAGAAAGCAGGGGCGTGCGGCAAGTGGTAGCA
>PPFU01043897.1_pt1 | contig 19749 bp, 16 predicted proteins | sample 1535991 | NCBI WGS metagenome assembly PPFU01 (sample SAMN04901290, study PRJNA319586) | Hypolithon metagenome, whole genome shotgun sequencing project. | isolation source: Antarctic Hypolithon | place: Antarctica: Miers Valley | collected 2014
TGGGCTTCTCGGGAATTTCACTAGGGTATTTGCATATTTCTTCATAGACTGCCCCGGTAAATGCTGAAGTAGTTGTAAAGAAGGATATTTAGGCATACAAAACCCAACAATTTATATTAATGTACTAAAACATTCGAATCGCTGTGTCTGACCACTGTATATACTGAATATATGATGCCCGGTGAATACGGTGTGACGGTGCGACTGCTAGCCGCTAATTGCCCCCTTCTGAAAGCGGCTCAGTAAGAACACTTATTCAATAAGAACACTTATATAGATAGATCCTATCTGGTAAAAGAATGGTTTGAGGCCTCCGTATTTATGCGGATAAACTCTTATGCAGATAGGTCAACATCTGGTTCAATATCACACAGCAGCTCATTTACGATCTCGTTTGCCTTGTGCCCACAGCTATGCAGTATTCACACTCGTTAAATGACCTTATCTACACCGGTTAAACTCAATTCTAGTATTGCTGATATGTCTTCTCCTCCTCAGCCAGATAATTCACGACCCTTTTTAGCATGGCAACGTATCTCTGATTGGGCAGGTGAACACTATCGCTGTCGCACCTTCAGCAAAGATGAAAAGATTCCGGCTCGGCCTGGTTTGCTTTATTTGGTTCAAAAAGGGTCGGTTCGGCTGCTAGGCAATGCTCAAGTTAGCGCCACGCTAAGAAAAAAAAGCAGCGCCACTCGGATGCCTTTGGTTGCTGCTGAGGAGGCTTTTTTAGGGTTTGTAGGCGCAGGTCAGCCTTTTGAGGTGGTTGCTCAACCGCCCTTTACGCTGCAAAGCTTTGCTCATGTTGATCAAACGACGGTAATTTGGCTGTATTGGAACGATCTGGATACCTGGCCTCATTTCCAAAAAGAAGTTTTAGACGCTTTTCGTCGTCAGCACCAGCGCAAGCTGCTATGGCTCAGTACGCTGGGACAACGCCGCACGATTGACCGGCTCTTAGGCTTTTTAACGCTGCTGATTGATGAGCATGGTGAGCAGTGTGAGCAGGGTTACTACCTGCCGTTTCCCCTGACCCACGCCCAAATCGGCAGCGCTATCGGCTCTACGCGGGTGACGGTCACTCGCCTGATGGGCAAGCTGCGTCAGGGTGGCATGATTCAGAGCTACGGCGATGGCTTGATTTGCATTTCTAAAGGGACTGGCTGGCAGCAGCAGGAATAACCCCCTTGTCTGTTTAGGTTATGTGGAGGCCCGGTTTGTCTTTGTGACGGCTGGGCCTTTGTTTGTGGAATGTTTTTAGTTGAAACGCGCTTTCAGCAGCAGAGAGTTGAGGACGACGGTGATTGAGCTGAGCGCCATGAGTCCGCCTGCAAAGCCAGGGTTGAGGGAAAGCCCAAAGGCGGGCAATAATGCACCCGCAGCGAGTGGAATGCAAACCAGGTTGTAGGCGAAGGCCCAGATCAGGTTCTGACGAATTTTGTTGAAGGTGGCGCGGCTGAGGTTAATGGCGGACAGAACGTCTGTCAGGGCGTCGCCCATCAGAACGATATCGGCGGTTTCCATGGCGACTTCGGTGCCTGAGTTGAGGGCAATGCCTACGTCGGCCTGGGCGAGGGCGGGGGCGTCGTTGATGCCGTCGCCAACTAGGCCGACGCGATGTCCGGCTTTTTGAAGGGTGACGATCGCCTCCACTTTCCCTTGAGGTGTGACTTCAGCCTGCACCTGCTCAGGCGCTAACCCTAGCTGCTGGGCTACTGCCGCCGCTGCCGCTGAGCTATCACCGCTTAAAATTTGAACGGTGATATTGAGCTGCTGTAACTGCTCTACGGTCTCAATCGCATCATTTCTTAAAGTATCAGCTACGCCTACAAGGCCAACTATCTGACGGCCTTGAGCCACAAATACGGCTGTTTTGCCCGATTCGCCTAGCTCGCTTGCCCGCGTTCGGCTGAGGCTATCAACGTCACAATCATTTTTCTCCATCCAAGCAAGATTGCCTAAATAAAACGGGGCTGAAGCCTCGGTATCTATAACGTTCAGCTCGTCAACGTTCAGCGCATCAATATTCAGCTCATCAACAGCCAGCGCATCTGAGACTCTCAGCTTAGCCATAACACCGAGGCCCGCTTCAGTAGAAAATTCGCTGGCGGGCAAAAGCGTTAGCCCCTTTTGAGCCGCCGCTTTTTGAATGGCCACTCCTAACGGATGACGGGTGCCGCTTTCTACCGTGGCCGCGATTTGCAGGAGGCGATCGCTAGAAAGATCGGGCACCAACGGCAGGCAGTCGGTGAGCTGAGGATTACCGGTAGTGAGCGTCCCTGTTTTGTCGAAGACCATCGTGTCCAGACCTCGGGTAGCTTCTAAAATGTCGCCGCCGCGAATCAGCAGGCCTTGCTGTGCGCCAATGCCAGAGCCCACCAAAATAGCGGTGGGCGTAGCCAGACCCAAGGCGCAGGGACAGGCGACGACGACGACGGCGATCGCCAGCTTTAAACTCACCAGCAGCCTCATAGAATCTGTGACTGCCGCTGTCGCTGTGAGGGTCATAGATCCATCAGTCATAGACCCATCAGTAGCGCCGTGATGCAGATGACCTAGCGCAGAGGCTGCGACATCGGGCCATAGCGGCACGCCCACAAAATACCAAAAGCCGAGGGTCAGCGCCGCGCAGGTGAGAATGCCGTAGGTAAAGTAGCCAGAAATCAGGTCGGCTAAGCTTTGAATGGGCGCTTTGCGAGACTGGGCTGTTTCCACCAGGCGAATCATTTTCGCCAGCGTGGTCTCTAGCCCAGTGCGTGTCACCTGTAGCGTAATTGCCCCCGACTGGTTGAGGCTACCTGCAACCACCTCATCACCGGGTTGCTTCACGGCTGGCACCGACTCACCCGTCAGCATTGATTCATCCAGGGTGGTTTGCCCAAGCGCGATGACGCCATCGACGGGCACTTTTTCGCTGGGCAGCACTCGCAGCCATTCGCCGACCTGAACCTGGTTAGCTGGAATTTGGACGCCTGTTGTCTCGGTGGCCTCCTCAGCCTCTACACGGTCTTTATCAGCAGGATCAGGTACCAGTCGGGCTAAAGTGGGCTGAAGGGCGATGAGCGATCGCAGCGATCCTGCCGCCTGAAACCGAGCCCGCTGCTCTAGCGTACGACCTAGCAAAATAAAGCTCAGCAGCATCACAGGCTCATCGAAAAAGCACTCCCAGCCCAACCTTGGAAACAGCAAAGCGGCTAAGCTAGTGCCGTAAGCACTCAGCGCCCCAAGGCTGACCAGCGTGTTCATATTGGGCGAACCTCGCAGCGCCCCTTGTGTGCCCTCAACTAAAATTTTGCGGGCAGGGAAAATCAGGGTGAGCGTTGCCAGGGCGGCATGAAACCACAGCGTACTAATTACCGGGATAGAAAATCCCTGTGCCCAGCTTAAATGCTGGATGTGTCCAATGATGGAAAGTACAAGCAGTATTGAGGCGATCGCTAGCTGACCCATCTGATTTTTTTGCGATCGCTGCTGCCGAGAAAGCCAGTCCGCTTCTGCGGCTAGCGGATCGGTGCCCTTAGACTCTCGAATTTTGCTGGGGTAACCTGCGTCAGTCAAAGTTTGGGCTAATGCCTGCGGATCGGCCTCTGGGCGACAGCCAACAGCCGCCACCTCAGTGACCAGATTCACCGTGGCAGTGGCAACGCCTTCACACTGGGCCAGCTTTTTTTCTACCGTGCTGACGCAGCTTGCGCACATCATGCCTTCTACATCGAGCACAATGGTTTCTAAGGATTCTTTGTTTTTAGGCTCGGTATCTTTAGGCTGCGAGGCGGACTTAGGCGGTAGAGCAAGCTGAGTCATAGTGTCTGGGTTCAGGAGCTTAGCGGGGTGAGATAAAAAATCTCTTATTTGAGCCTACGCCATTTTTTTGATTCTGTTGTTGACGGTCGGTACGAAAAGGAAAAACACGCTATTACCCATAACGGTGCTGTACGTCGTATAGAGTGCTGTATGAGGATAACAGGTGCTTTATTTCAGATGTGTGTCGTTTAGGAAGGGAATCGTATGTTTTCTGATATTGCAGACCATTGGGCCGGTCAGTGCATTGCAGCCTTAGTTCGGCGGGGAGTGGTTAGCGGCTATTCCAACGGCACCTTTCGTCCAAGGGCAACGGTTACCCGCGCTGAGTTTGCGGCGCTGATGCCCAAAGTGTTTCCTGAGCTTTCTGAACGACAGGAGGCTATTTCCTTTCGCGATGTCTCTGAGCAATACTGGGCAAATGCGGTAGTGATCTGGGCGACTCAGCGCGGTTTGTTCGAGGGCTACAAAGACGGTACGTTTCGGCCTCGGCAAACTATCTCCAGGGCTGAGGCTGTGGTTGTGCTGATGAAAGGCATAGAAGCCACGCAAGGCTTTGACGCTGTGCTGCTCGATTTGCAAGATGCCTCCTCCCATATCTCTGATGGCTCTGATGGCTCTGATGGCTCTGATGCCAGGGAAGCTACCTCGGACAGGAACGTTAATGCGAAGTACTTTAGCGATGCAGATGATATTGCTGACTATGCGCAAGGGGCGATCGCTGCTGCCTTAAACCGGCAGCTCCTAGAACAGCTCAGCGAGCCCCGCCCCCTGCTCCCTAACCTAGCCATTACCCGAGGCGAATTAGCCGCGTTACTTTGCCGTGTTCTAGAAATTCCTAACGCCGAACTTGTGGCCGAACTTGTGGCCGAACTCACGGCTAGCTATCCAGCTCTGAGTAGGGACACTCAGTCGCTGTTTCAACAGTTTCTTCAGCAAGAAGCTGGGTTTGACGAAAGCCAGCTAGCCTTTTTAGATCGAGGCATTCAAGGCTCACCCTATCGAACACAGGTGGCTAGCTACGTACTGCGGTTACAGCAGCCAGAGGGTGTGGTTATGCCGATTTCTGGCAAGGCGATCGCGAATGCCACGGCTATCTATCCTAAAAAAGGGGAGCTGTTTTTCGTCAATGAGGGCGGTTTAGACTTTTTGCCGGCTGATGTTTTGTCGGCTTGTGTGTGCCTTTCGACGGTGAAGGGCGGTGAGCTTCAGGGTCGCTGGCTAGGACGTGATGCGCTGAGCGATCGCCAGCTATGGAGTTCAACTAAGTTCATTCCCTTGCTCAACGTGGCCGCTCAGGCAAACGCAGTATTACCCAGTGTCGATATTGACCAATGCAGAGTGCGATCAGCCGGTAGCACGGGTCGATATAGCGGCTATCCCTTCCATGATTTGGCCGCTGGGATTATGACTTACGACAACCGCATCGCGACCTCCAATTCGCTAGCGGTCATGTTCAAAAACTTTGAGAAGCCAGAGCGCTTAGAAAAGTGGACGCGGGAAATCACCGGCAATCAAACGCTGTCTTTTCAGGGGCGTTATGGCGAAGTTCCTTTTATTCAACATCCAGAGCTGTGGAGCTTGCAGGCTAATAAGGTGCTGCTAAAATCACCGGGCGCTGAGCATCGAGGTGAAAATTTGATGTCTACGTACGATCTGACTCGGCTATTGAGCATGGCAGGCTGGCACTGGCAACTCCCGGCAGACGCTAAAATTCCTGATCTTCAAACCCGCAGTGTGGAAAGTATTATTCGGGCTATGGGCCTGGATACGGCGCGATACGTGGATGTGGCACTGGAGACTTTGGGGCTAGCGGGTGTGGTGAAGTCGCCTGTGATTATTTCTAAGAGTGGGTTTGGGCGGAGTAATGAGCGCGATCGCACCGAACTCACCTATTGCGCCCTAGCCCAGTTCAGCCTACCTCGCCAAATCACCAGCCAAAGCGCGCCCGATCCGACCGCCGCCTACCAACACCATTCAATTTGCTTCACCCTAATCGCCGCTCAAGGCGTCGGCGATGCCGATGAGGAAGCGCGATATGTAGACGCGCTAATGGCCACTGCCGTTACGGAAGTTATTCGCCGCATGGTGCTTGGGAACTTGTGAATTGAGGCTAGGCAAGAACCGTAGCTTTAGGCTGCTCGGCGTCGATACCTTCTTCAGCACAATAAGCTAGATAGTCATCGACCGTCGCGATGAAATCAGCTTTTGCCTGTGTAACGCTCTCGCCTTGAAAGGACAGCCCAGCCTTAGATAGGTTGATTACGTAGCCAGAGATAAGATCGCTATCAGGGTCAATCACAACTTTTCCCAAGTAGCCTTTGTAATCAAAATCAAAATCGGTCATTGTTCTACTGGTCTCCTATTTCAGGTTTAATATCGGATTGGGTACGTACACTTACCAAATTTCCTCACCCGCAGGCTTGCCCCAGTCTACATTCTGGCTCGGGAGGCTCCGTCACCTGCTCCAACAGCTCATCAAGTGAAAATTCGGGCAGCGCATGGATGGGCTCTAACACGGCTTTTCCATCGACTACGCTAAAGTCAATCGCATCGTTTGGCTGGAGGTTCAGCGCCTGAGCAATATGCTTCGGAATTCTAACTGCTAGGGAGTTGCCCCATTGACCTACCTGCGATTTCACAATCTTTGAGTTCCACTACGCTGGACAAGACTATTTTGATACACAAAGTATATTGTATGAAGACCAAACAGTCAGATGAATAGCTGACCGACAGGCCTAACTGAGCTGCTTTATCCGGTTCAGAGCTTTGCTTTGCCAGTCGGTGTTTCCTTGCTGCTGTAAACATTGGGATAGCTAGGGTTTAGGCGAACGGCGCGATCATAGTCGGCGATCTCCCCTGATAGTTCTTCGCATTGTACTTTTCAAGCCCCCTACTAAATAGCTCCTCTGGCGTTAGAGTTGAAGCGGGAGGTGCTGGCAAGGGTTCTATCGATGCAGATAAGCTAGCAAGATTTCGCTCAATAACCTTAAGGACGCGCCTTATATCCTGCCGAAAGTCAGGATTGTGGCGTACGCGAGCAGCATTACGATACGCTAACGGCTGCAAAGCTACCGGGAGATCGTTGATTGCAGGCATCTCAACGCCATCTAACAGAATCGGGATTACGCGAATCTTTCGATTGAGCGCTGCTTCAATTTCAAGCTTGACCTAATCAGCCGAATTTTCTAAGCGACGCCTGCTAGCCGCATCTTTACAGTGCAACCAGTTTCTCCCAATCACGGCCAGCAAAATCTGATACTGCCCCACCGCTTCATTAATGCGTTCTCGAAAATCATCGCCCGCATCAATCGCATCCACATCCATAAAAATGGACTCACGACCAAACTTGTTTTCTAAATAGTCATGAATGTGCCCCGCTTCAGCAGCAGAGTCGTCACGGCGATAGGAAATAAAAATGCGGACATCGCTCAGGCTGATTAATGTTCACGGCTGCTTCGTTTGCACCACGTCCAGCCGAGACTCTGCCAGCCGCTTCATCCAGGCGCTTAAATAATCACGGTTGATCACCTGCTCTTTAGGATCGTCCGTGTTCGCAGGGTAGGGCATCATCCCTCGCACTGCCGCTTCAGTCACACAAAACATTGACTTTTGAAAGCTCTGGCTGAGCTGTACGCGAATGTCATCTTGTCCTCGCTTAGAGCGCTGATAAATCTCTCGCAAATATCTGGGTACGTAGTGGCGCATGTCCTGCATGAGCAGCGTCGGTGGAATGCCTGCCCCGCCGATGGGTAAAGGGTCGGCAAAGAGCGCGCCGTAGGCAAACTCCGCCTGGTCAATCGGTACCTGCTGCGCTTGAGCATTGTAGGAAACAGTGCCAAAAAACGGCGTTCCTCTGAGGAAAATAGTTTCTACGTAGGGCACTGCCGTGTCGGGCAAAAAGGTTAGCCCAACCGATTCAGGAATAATTTCGTACTCGGTACCTTTAATCGTCACTTCGTAGGTAATCGGCATTGTTGCATGGGCAACCAGCTCTGACTTAATCAAATCGACGACTTCTGCTAGTGACTTGATTTTGCCTTTAGCATACTGCTCGGCTAGATGCCTGAATATTTCATTCATGACCCGCCAAAATTGCCCAAGCCCTGAGTAGTAACATAGCTGGCGTACTTGTTCAGCCAAAAAGTCAGGAAAAATGCCGTTTAGGGTTCGCAGCATGGGATTCATCCGAATTTTGGCCTGAATCGCCGGACCGCAGCAGGCCCAGAACTCCTCTGAATCTAGATAGGCGTCTAGGCCACCGCCGCCGTGCCACATCATGGTGCGCATGACGTACTCAGCGTATTCGTAGTTAATTCGGTCGTGCCACAGGTGTTTGGCTATTTTTTTAGGCGTAATCTTGCCATTGAAGTACTTAAAAATGGGCACCAGCACCAAGAACTGATGCTCTGCAATGTAGTTGAGATTGGTGGCGTAGGCATCGAGCACAATGCCATAGGCTTCTAAAACGCCGACGACTTCTTTGAGGTTTTCAGGCGTTTCGGGCAGCAGCGTGTCTCCGGCCACTAGGCGGGCAATGTAGTCTGCAGAGGAATAGACTGGCGCAGGCTTGAGCTGCGTTGTAGAAGGTGTTGTAGCCATAGATTTATCGATGATTCATTCACTGGAGTCATTCACCAGGAAGGTGTAAAGGAACCGTTATTGCAACCTGCGTGGAAGTTGTCATAAATGTGGTGGTGGTAGATTCCATCCAGCGGGTCATCCATTCTGGCTGAAGGCCAAAGGCAAAAATGAGGACGACTAGGGCCAGGGCAGGGAGGCGATCGCGCCATTTCACCCGAGGAATCAACGGATCTACAGGAACACCCAGCTCATCAGGCGCGATGCGGAGCCTGCCAAAAAACACCCGATTGATCATTAGCAAAAAGTATACTGCCGTAAGCCCAGAGCCCACCATACACAATAGCGTTTGAGGAGCCTGGGTTTCAAAGCTGCCGCGAAACACAATAAATTCTGAAATGAAGCCCATCATGCCTGGAATGCCAGCGCTGGCCATGGCTCCTAGCACCATCAAAGAACCGACAAACGGCAGCCCCCGCTCTGGGGCCATGAGTCCTTGCAAAATAGTTAAGTCACGCGTTCCCGTTTTTTTGTAAACGACGCCGACTAGCAAAAACATCAGCGCTGAGATTAGGCCATGGCTCACCATTTGCATGACGGTGCCTAAGAGGCTCAAAGGCGTTGCGGCGGCGGCGGCTAGCAGAATATAGCCCATGTGGCCGACTGAGCTATAGGCGACCATTTTTTTCATGTCGGTTTGGGCGATCGCAGCCAAAGAGCCATACAGTACGCTCACCACCGCCCACCACGCCAGCCACGGCGAAACCGCCAGCCATGCATCGGGAAACAGCCCCAAACAAAAGCGCAGAATACCGTAGGTTCCGAGCTTCAGCAGCACCCCGGCTAAAAGCACCGAAACGGGCGTAGACGCCTCCACATGCGCATCGGGTAGCCATGTGTGAAAGGGCACCAGCGGAATTTTGATGCCAAAGCCAACCAGCAGCACACCCATCAGCACCGTTTGCTGCGCCATGGTCAGGCTCTGGGCCAGCGCCGGACTGTAGTCAAAGCTACCCGTCTCTGACAGCAGCCCAAGCCCCAAAAAAGCACCCAGAATTAAAACGCCTGAGAACGCGGTATAAATTAAAAACTTAGTGGCCGCATAGCCCCGACGCGCCCCGCCCCAAATCGCAATCAGCAAATAAAGAGGAATCAGCTCCAGCTCATAGAACAAGAAGAACAGCAGCATGTTCTGCGCCAAAAAAGCGCCCGAAACCGCACTAGAAATGACCAGCAGCAGTGGATAGTAGAGCCTCGGACGCTTGACTTCACCGCTGATATACACCGAGACGAAGCTCAGCAAACTGTTGATTACCACCAAAGGCAGCGCAATGCCATCTACTGCCAGGCCATAAGTTAGCCCCAACGGCTCTATCCAGTTAAAGCGCTCTACAAACTGAAAGCCCGGATTATCAATATCGAACTGACTGACTAAATAAAGAGAAAGTGCTAGCGTCACCCCCAGCGTAATCAGCGCCCCTAACCGAGCCTGGTAAGGCTCTAGCTTCGTCGGCCAAACGCTAATTATCAAAGCACCCAGCAACGGCACCACAAGCAGCAAAGTTAATATCACACCAGTTTCCCTATCCCCGTTACCACATTTTCCAGGTCGTCATCAGCACCAGCAGCCCAACGCCCGCCACAATCGTGAGGATATAGTTTTGCGATCGCCCCGAAGCACTATACTTCAACCCCTCACCCCCAAACAAAGAAGCCGCCCCCACAAAATTCACCGCTCCATCAATGACATAGCGATCTACCCAGTAACTCACCGCCGACAGCGTAGCCACCAGTTTCACAACCGTGCCTTCATATAGCTTTTGTGTATAAAAGTCATCGCCCACCACATCTTGCAGCACTCGCAGCGGTGCCAAACTAGAGCGCGACCAGGCCCGATTTAGCGGCAAATACAGTCCCAACCCCGCCCCTAAAACGCCAGAGCCCACCAGCAGTGCCACTGCCGCCAGGTTGAAATATTCAAACGGCGGCAGTAACGACAGCCGCCACATCATCACCGGCACCAGCAGCACAATCACCGACAGCGTCACCATCGGTATCGCCATCAGCCAACCTACCTCAGGCGTGCGCCGCGTCTTAGGCTGAGGCTCACCCAAAAATACCAGCCGAAACACCCGAACTAAGTTCAGCGCCGTAATAAAATTCACCAGCAAAAACACGCCCACCAGCAGCGGATGCTCCACCCACAAAAACTCAATCCCCAAGCAAAAAGACCAGAAGCAGCCAAAGGGCAGCACACCGGTTAGCCCCAAAGCCCCGGTAAGGTAGGCAATCGTCGTTGCCGGCATCCGCGACCAAATGCCACCTAGCTCAGTGAGATCCTGATTATTCGTTGAGTAAATCACAGCGCCAATGCTCATAAAAATCAGCGCCTTAGCAACCGCATGGGTAAACAGCAGCATAAAAGCCACGCCCGGCCACTGCGTACCCAGCGCAATAAAGACCAGGCCGAGGTAAGCACTGGTTGAATAAGAAAAACTTCGCTTAAAGTCAATCTGCGCCAGCGATACGAAAGCAGCACCGACGGCTGTGATCACCCCAATAGCCGTCAGCACGTCCAGCGCAATTGGCGAAATGACGATCACCGGCTGAAGCTTAATCAGCACGTAAGCGCCACAGGTCACCACCACCGAATTTCTTAAAATAGAGGCTGGACTAGGCCCTTCCATCGCCTCGTCTAACCACAAATGCAGGGGAAACTGAGCACATTTCCCTGTCGGCCCAGCAATCAGGGCAAGCCCGGTAAGCGTAGCGGCCAGCGGCGTAATATCGGCATCTTTTACCCATATGTACAAATCGTTATAGCTCAGGCTACCAGCGTAGGTGCTCAGCGCAACTAGGCCCATAAACAACAGAACGTCACCCACTCGCTTGGTTAAAAAGGCGTCGCGAGCAGCCGTTATCACCAGCGGTTGAGCGTACCAAAAGCCCACAATGAGGTAGGTAGAGAGCGTCAGCATCTCTAACAAAAAATAGCTGGAGAATAAAGAGCTACTAAGGATCACGCCGCTAATCGCCCCTTCAAAAAAGCCCATCAGCGCAAAGAACCGGGCCAGCGCCCAGTCTTTTTCTAAGTAGCCCATCCCAAAAACTTGAGCCAGCAGGCTAAGGCCTGCCGTTAGCTCCAAAAAAATCAGATTGACTGCCGATAACTCTAGAGAGGCTGACAGCCTGAGGTCGGCTACCTGTAGCCACTCAAAGCTCACGACCTGAGTACCGCTGTTCCAAATGGCTTGCAGGAGGAGTAGCCCGTGCAAGGAAGCCAGCGCCGTCATAAAGACGTTGATGTACATGGCTGGCCGAGGCCCCGTCCTACGGATTAGTCGGGTTGCCCAGGGAAGCGCTAACAGTGCGCCTACCAGGCCGTACATCGGAATTAACCAACTCCACTGAATGAGAAACTGTATCACTGGCTCTATCACTAGCACTTTTACTGGCACTTCAGAATTTTTTAAAAAAGCGATCAAAAGACGGTCGAATCAGTTGCTGGGACATTCCTTTTTTGGCCACCTTAATAGCTCGACTAAAATTGCTAAAGAGAGAATAAAACAGTCAGCAAAGCGAAGACTTTAGTGACTGCCTTAAAAGAAGACATAGCGAACTTCTTTTTGAGCCGTCCTTGAGGCAGATTGAGCGTGATAATGGCTAGATAGCGACTGTAAAAGTATTGGTTCACGATCAAATTATTGCGTCGCGATCGCCACCCACCTGCCAGACTCTAGTAAGGCTCCAAACCTAAATCCGCCCGATAGATTTCAGCGCGAGCCCTGAAGTAAGACACCTACCAACTTTACAGGGATGAGCGCTCTCATATTTCTTTATCTTACCTGACTGACGGATTCCTATGGACATCAGCGCCTTAATGCAGCTTCACGTTTAAACATAAAGGGCAAAGATACTGGCATAAGTATTAATAATGCTCGGTATCAGCAACAATCATTGAGGCTTATATTGTCAAAGCGACACCGCCACTTTATTCTTGATTATGACGTGGGAATTTTGCAGGTTCGCCTGAGATTGATTCTTGGGGTTGATTTTTTGAACTTAGATGCTCATTTAAGTTTTTCCAATTCAATCTTGCCTGAGCTTTTTACAAGCAGCCAAGCAGGCATAGAAACAGCTAGTTTTAGCAACTGATTTTGTACTTGCTGTAGCAGAGATCTCCGGGGTCAAAGCGGGGCGATCAAAATAAGTTTTTCTATTCAAAGATTTAACCTGCATGTGACTATATTATTTGAAGGAGATTTCGACTAATGCCTATTGCTGTTGGAATGATTGAAACGAAGGGGTTCCCCGCAGTAGTTGAAGCGGCTGACGCCATGGTTAAAGCCGCTCGCGTTACGCTAGTGGGCTACGAAAAAATTGGCAGTGGTCGGGTCACTGTGATCGTGCGCGGCGATGTTTCTGAGGTTCAAGCTTCTGTATCAGCAGGGGTTGAGTCAGTGAAGCGAGTGAACGGCGGTGAAGTGCTCTCTACTCACATCATTGCGCGCCCTGACGAAAACCTGGAGTTCGTCTTACCGATTCGCTACACCGAAGCGGTAGAGCAGTTCCGCTCTTAGGGTAATTGCTTGGGTGATTGCTTGAGTGATTGCTTAAACGGATGACTGCTTAAGCGGACTGCCCAGGTTGACGGCTCAGATTGATTTGTTGTTTTGATCTTAATTTTTAGGAAAAAAGTATGTCAATTGCAGTAGGTATGGTGGAAACTTTGGGTTTCCCCGCAGTCGTTGAAGCCGCTGATGCGATGGTGAAAGCCGCTCGCGTTACGCTAGTTGGCTACGAGAAAATTGGTAGTGGACGCGTCACCGTGATTGTGCGTGGCGACGTTTCTGAAGTTCAGGCTTCTGTGGCTGCTGGCGTTGAGAACGTCAAGCGCGTCAATGGCGGTCAGGTACTTTCTACGCACATCATTGCGCGTCCCCACGAAAACCTTGAATTCGTTCTCCCCATTCGCTATACCGAAGCGGTGGAGCAGTTTCGTGAAAGCGTAAGCGGCATTCGCCCTTACGGAAGATAGGCCAGGGTCTCCCCCAAGTGGGATAAATCTCTATGCGCCTAGCAAAGGTTAGAGGCACGGTCGTGAGTACCGTCAAAGATGAAAGTCTGATGGGGGTCAAGCTGCTACTCGTTCAATTAATTGAAGAGTCGGGTGACCTCCAAGATGACTATGAAGTTGCTGCCGATGTCGTGGGTGCAGGCGTCGGTGAGTGGGTACTGGTGAGTCGAGGCAGTGCGGCTAGAAAGCAGCAGAGATACGAAAACAAGCCGGTTGATGCTGCAATCATTGCGATCGTTGACACCGTTAGCTTGGACTCTGGCTTGCTCTACGATAAGCGAGAAGACTTTAGATAAGAATATTTCCAGGTAAGAAAATTTCAGGCAAGAAGATTTCAGGTAAGAAGACTTCAGGTAAGAAGACTTCAGGTAAGACGTTTTAGACGAGGCGAAAGGGGCGCATGGTGGCCCAGAGTATAAGCCAGAGTTTAGACCCTAGAACAGCTTCGGCTGTTCCAAGGTTAGGCCTGTTGGCAAATCCAAAGGTGCATCTTTCAGCAGATGTGAATGAATTCTCTTTGTTAGAGGGTGAAGTGAGTATTGGTGCAGGTGCAATGGTGGCACCGGGTACGGCGGTTACGGCTGCGCCCGGTGCTTCTGTTGCGGTGGGAGAGCTGTGTGCGCTGCTGCCGGGCGTCATTGTAGAAGGGCAGGCGGGCGCTCAGGTGATGAGTGGCAATCGTCGCTACTCTGTTTGGCTGGGCGATCGCACCATCATCGCTCACAAGTCAATCATCCACAGCCCCGCCTTCATTGGCAAAGACTGCTTCATCGGCTTTCGCTCTACTATATTCAACGCTCGCTTAGGCGATGGCTGCATTGTCATGATGCACGCGCTCGTGCAGGACGTGGAAATACCGCCTGGTAGGTGCGTTCCTTCGGGCAGCGTCATTACCAGCCAGCATCAGGCCGACCAGCTTCCTAAGGTCACCCCCGAAGACAGGGCGCTAGCCGAAGAAATAGCGGGTACTTCATCAGCTAAGACCAGAGCTAGCCGTTTAGGCAACGCCGCTGCCAATCGTTCTAAGGGACGAATCGTTCCGATTAACAGTTCAGCTAACCGCGTTGGTGGCTCGCGAGCGTCCAGTATTCACAGCCCGCCTACCCACTCAGCCCGCTCAAACCCAAACTATTCAACTCATAATCCGTCATACGCCACTGAAGGAGCCAACATGCAAGCCCAGAGACTATCCCCAGAAATCGTTCAGCAGGTACGCCAGCACTTGAGCCAGGGCTACCACATCGGCATGGAACATGCCGACAAGCGCCGCTATCGTAGCGGCGTCTGGGAAACCTGTGCGCCCATCAAAGGCACCCAAGAGCAGGCTGTCTTTGAAGCGCTAGAGCGCTGTCTTGCAGAGCACACAGGCGAGTACGTGCGCATGTTTGGCATTGACCCTAAGGTAAAACAGCGCATCGGTATGACCACCGTTCAGCGCCCTGATAGTCAGCCCGTCAGCAGTGGCAGCCAAGGCGCAAGCAACAGTAGCTCCAGCTCTAATTATGGCGGTGGCCGATCTCAAAGTGCTGGCAACGGCGGTACCAGTAGATCCGCTGGAACCTTGAGCCCAGAGGTTGTCCAAGAAGTACGCTCTCTGTTGCTCAGCGGTCACATCATTGGCACCGAGCACGCAGATACTCGCCACTATCGCAGCAACGTGTGGAAAGGCTGCTCACCCATTGCTTCTCATGATGAGCAGGAAGTATTTTCCCGATTGGAGCACTGCCTCAATGAGCACAGTGATGAATTTGTGCGGATGTTTGGTATCGATCCTAAGGCTAAGCGCCGGACGGCGACAACGACCATTCAAAGAGCTGATGGTAAGCCCGTTGATATTTCGCCCAGTCGTCCGGCGACTGTGAGCGGCCCTCAGCAGCAGAGCAGCCAGAGTTACAGCTCAAACGGCCCTCAGGGCAGTAATCCCAGCAGCAGTGGCAATAACGGTGATAGCAGCTACCATCACAACAGCGAGGCTGCTCAGGTAGTCAGCCAAATTATTAGTCAGGGCAGTAAGGTAGGCGTTGAAATCGCCGATGCTCGTCGCTATCGCAGCGGCATCTGGCAGACCGCGCCCGCATTGCAGTCAGTTAGCCAGCTACAGAACTTCCTCAGTCAGAATTCTGACAAGTACGTGCGCGTCTTTGGGGTGAACGCTTCGCTGAAAACACGCGGCGCGGCAACGACGATTCAAAAACCAGGCCAGGGCCGCTCTCAGTCGGGCGGCTCTCAGAGCAAGTCCTCATCCGAGCAGCGTAGCGCATACGGCTCGCAAGCAGGCAGAGATCCGATTAATGCCAATCCGCCTCATTATGATGATCCGGCTTACCTCAAGAGGGGTGCCGGTTATGGCAATAGCAGCGGCAACGGCGACTATGGCAGCAGCAACGGTAATGGCCCAATAGACTCTAAAGTGATGGATCAGGTCACTCAGCTTGTGAACCAGGGCTGTAAAATTGCCGTTGAATTCGCAGACAAACGTCGCTTCCGCAGCGGCATTTGGCAGACGGGTGCGGCAATTGATGCGCGTCGTCCGGCTGAGGCGATTTCTGCGCTGGGCAAGCAGCTCGCTCAGCACCAGGGTGACTACGTGCGGCTAGTTGGCGTAGACCCCAAAGCCAATCGTCGTGTCTTAGAAACAACCATTCAACGTCCCTAATTTGCAAGCGCCATGTCCCAACGGCCACCTAGTTTAGTGAGTGACACCCACTACTGTGTGGTGGGTGATGTCACCATAGATGTGACTGCGGCGATCGCACCCGGTGTCGTCTTACAGGCTTCTACAGGTAGCCGAATCGTGGTGGGTGAAGGCGTTTGTCTGGCGGCGGGCGTTTGCATTCAGTCTCGCAAAGGCATACTCACTATTGAGTCTGGCGCTAACTTAGGCGCTAATGTACTTGTGGTAGGCAACGGCATAGTGGGCGCAAATGCCTGCATTAGCGCAGGCAGTACGTTGATTAACCCGGCGGTAGAAGCTGAGGCAATACTGCCCCCTGATACTTTGATCGGTGCCGATATAAGTGCGAAGCCAGATGCGCAGACAGATGCGCAGACAGGTACGAAGCAGACTCAATCGAGTCCGGCTGGATTTGACACCAGATTTAACACCCATAGCTTTGGTGCTTCAAACGGTTTTGCTAATAGCTTTACAAATGGCTCAGCTCAGCCTGCATCGGTATCGCAGGCCAGCACTTCCGAGGCCAGCACCTTTGTCGAGCCTTCGCCAGTAGTGCCTAAATCTATTCAAGTCCCTGACATTCCGCAGCAGCCTAACGAATTCGCTAGCCCACCCCTTTTGAACCAGCCGTTCAGCCAGCCCTTTAATCAATCAAACGGCTCCAGCGGCCCTAACGACCCCTGGAGTAATAACGTACAATCAGACTATAGGAATGGAGGCGGAAATGGAGGAAACGACAACCAAGCCAACGGCAGCAGTTCTTTTCAGAATGGGAGCGCCAGTGGCTCATCGTCGCTAACCGTTCACTCTTCTAACGACAGAGTATATGGCCGCGATCAGGTCTCACAGCTCATCGCAACTCTATTTCCCCACCGGCAGCCTTTGGACAACCACTCCCAAAGCTAGGCCATCCCTTACGCAAACAGCGCTCTAGCGCTTTTAAAAGAGGCTTGTTATGCACTCAGAGGCCACCCCCCTTCGAAAGCCGACCATTACCCCCCGCAATTGGCTATATGATACGGCGCTGGGAATGGTATCGACAACGAGCTTTCCAGCCATTATCGGCGTTGCTGACGCGATGATGAAGTCGGCTAACGTGTTTTTGGTGGGCTACGAGAAAACGGGCGGCGGTCACTGTACGGCGATTGTTCGGGGCGGGGTTGCTGATGTGCGCATGGCTGTTAAGGCGGGTGAGGACACGGCTAAGCAGTTCGGCCAGTTTGTTTCAGCTTCCATGATTCCTCGTCCGATGGCGAACTTAGAGGCGGTATTGCCTATTAATACCCGACTAGAAGCACTAGAAGGTGTGGGCCAGTCTATGGGGGGCAGTGCCATTGGCCTGCTGGAGACCCGAGGTTTTCCAGCCATGGTGGGCGCGGCTGATGCGATGACAAAGTCGGCTGAAGTAACGTTGCTTTCTCACGAAACCATTGGAGAAGGGCTGTGTACGATTATTATTCAGGGCTCGCTTTCTAATGTAGTAATCGCGGTTGAGGCGGGCATGAATGAGGCCGAGCGCATTGGCGAGCTGAATTCGGTGATGGTGATTCCGAGGCCGCTAGATGATTTGGAGCGCAGCCTGCCGAAGACTCATGCAGTGGAAGAGAAGCAGCCTATGAGACTGCCGCTGAAGCTGGAAGAACGACAGAGTGAAAAACAGCCTGAAAGGCAGAAAGAATTGATTCCGGCCAGGTCTCCTGAATTTGAGCCCGCAGAGAGAAAAGAATTATCAGTGCCGATAAAAGAGTTGGAAACCGAAGAACTGTAGGCTTAATCCAACCTACGGATGAACTTCTCGACTCGCTCAATTACCTGCCTCTCCAATTCAGGATCACCAGCACAAAACCATTCGATGCTAGGTTCCTTGCGAAACCAGGTGCGCTGACGTTTTGCGAACTGACTGGTGTGCTGCACAATCTGTTCAATTGCGCTGTTTAAGGAAAACTCCCCGGCAAGATGCTGCTGCATTTCCGCATATCCTAGCGTCTTTAATAACGGCAAATCTGAACCATACTTTCTAATGAGTTGAGCGACTTCAACTGTGAAACCGGCTTCTATCATTTGATGGGTACGGGTTTTTATACGCTGTCGCAACGCTTCAGCGTCACAAGCTATGCCTATATATAGGATGGGATAGTCCGGGGGATTTTCTCCTTGCTGGCTGGAAATCGTCCGCCCCGTCACATAAAAAACTTCTAGCGCCCGCAGCGATCGCACCTGATCGTTTTGATGAATGCGCTGGGCAGCTTGAGGATCTACCTGCTTTAAAAGGTCGTAGCGGTGAGGCTGGCCTAACTGGGTTAACTGCGATCGCAACCCCGCATCAGGCGGCACCCGAGGTATTTTCAATCCCTTGGCGATCGCGTTGATATAAAGCCCGGTACCGCCCACCAACAGGGGAGAGCACTCGCCTGTTTGGTGGATTTGCGCGATCGCCCGCTGAGCCCGCTGCTGATAGTCCGCCACCGTCAGCGTTTCAGTCGGCTCGCAAATATCAACCAGCCGATGCTCCACCGCCTGCCGATCAGCAGCAGAGGGCTTGGCCGTACCAATGTCGAACTCTCGGTACACCTGCCGGGAGTCAGCACTCAGGATGACAGCAGGCCGGAAAGGGCTCAGATGTTGGGCGATCGCCATCGCCAGCCCCGACTTCCCCGAAGCGGTCGGGCCAGCCACTATGATTAGATATGGTTTTTTTAAGTACAAAAGAACTACTTCTGGCGATAAAAAGCGTACAATTACCCCATAAATATAGAGGCGACTTGCAAGGCTAAGCTTCAAAGCGAATTATAGGGTCTCACAAGTACCCTTAAAAACTAGGAGTACGACCCCATTTTAAGACATGCGCTCAGATGGCTCTAAAATCGCTTTTAACGCCTTTGTGCTAGAATTCATAAGCACAATATCATTTCATTGCTTCAAAACGCCTTAGTAGAGCGCTGGTGTAGAGAACAGGATAGGAGAACATGTATGGCGAACGACAATAACTACGGTGCTCAGCAGATTCAGGTTTTAGAAGGGCTTGAGCCTGTTCGCAAGCGTCCGGGGATGTATATTGGCAGTACCGGCCCAAGAGGCCTGCACCACCTGGTTTACGAAGTTATTGATAACTCCGTCGATGAAGCCTTAGCGGGTCACTGTAGCCACATTACAGCTGCGCTAAATGCTGACGGTTCTGTCACCGTTACTGACGACGGGCGAGGGATTCCTACCGATATTCACCCCGCCACCGGCAAGTCAGCGCTTGAAACGGTGCTAACCGTACTCCACGCAGGCGGTAAATTTGGCGGCGACAGCGGCTACAAGGTATCCGGCGGCCTGCACGGCGTTGGCGTCTCAGTTGTAAACGCCCTGTCGGAGTGGGTAGAAGTCACGGTATGGCGCGAGGGTAAAGTGCATACCCAGCGTTTCGAGCAGGGAAACCCCATTGGCACCCTTAAAACAGAAAAGGGCAGCAGCAAAACCGGCACGCAGGTCGTCTTCAAGCCGGACGCCACTATTTTCATCCATACCACTGAGTTTGACTACGACACCCTTTCCAGAAGGCTTAGAGAGCTGGCTTATCTCAACGCAGGCGTAGATATTACCTTCACGGACTATCGCCTAGAGCTGATGA
>PPFU01010732.1_pt1 | contig 19739 bp, 14 predicted proteins | sample 1535991 | NCBI WGS metagenome assembly PPFU01 (sample SAMN04901290, study PRJNA319586) | Hypolithon metagenome, whole genome shotgun sequencing project. | isolation source: Antarctic Hypolithon | place: Antarctica: Miers Valley | collected 2014
ATGATTTGGAGGTGGGTCGAGGTGGGTCGAGGTGGGTCGGCGGAGATTGGCGGAGATTGGCGGGGTCGGTGTGGGGCGTGGCGGGTGCGGCGACGGCGCGGACAAGGCGTCGAACTTGCGTTTGTCGGGGAAATGGGGGATAAACCGCATTGTCAATTGCCGCTGCCGCTTTGGGCGGCTCGGGTGGCGCCCGGAACTGTTTCCGGGGCACCCAATTCTCTGCAACACCTTTCGAGGAGATTCAATCTATGGCCAAGTCCACCCCCGCCACCGGCTCCACCCCCGCCGCCGCCAAGCCCCCCACCAAGAGTCAGATCCACACCGACATCGCCGAGAAGACCGACCTCGCCAAGCGGGACGTCGCGGCCGTGTTCGATGCGCTCGAGGACGTGATGACCAAGTCGCTTAAGAAGCATGGCAAGTTCACGCTGCCGGGCCTGGCGAAGATGGAGATCAAAAAGAAGCCCGCCACCAAGGCTCGTAAGGGGACCAACCCGTTTACCGGCGAGGAGATGATGTACAAGGCCAAGCCCGCGAGCAAGACGGTGAAGATCCGCCCGCTCAAGGGTCTCAAGGAAGCGGTGTAAGCGGCGGACACGCGGGCCCTACGGATCCGAAATAGAACGCAGTGATCCCGACCCCCGTTGAGCGGTGGCCGTCAGGCCCCGCATCGGCGACGCCGCCGTCGGCCGGACGAACGGGGGCGTGATTCACTCGACTCGTTGCGAACTCACGCAAAGAGGCGAGATGCCCGCGTTCCGCCCATTGCTCCGCCTCCGCGGGATCCGCCCATGTCGCTATCGACCCCTCCGCGTCACCCTCCCCCGGTTCCGCCCGCGGACTCGTCCGCGGCACCGGGGGGCTCCGTCCTTTTCCCGCCCCGCGCGGCCGCCGAGGTCGCCGCGGAGCGGGAACTCCTGGCGGAACTAAACCGCCGCGGGGCGGGCGCGCGGCTGTGGGGCTACACAAAGATGTCGGGGCCCGGCTGGCTGCAGTCGGCGTTCTCGCTTGGGGGGGGGTCGCTCGCGTCCTCGCTCTTTGCCGGCGCGCTGCTGGGCTACGCGCTGCTGTGGGTCCAGCCGCTGGCGATGGTCGCGGGCGTCGTGATGCTCTCGGCGATGGCGTACGTCACGCTGCACACCCACGATCGGCCGATGCAGGTCGTCAGCCGCGGCGTCCACCCCGCGATGGCGTGGGCGTGGGCGATCGGGTCGTTGATCGCGTCGCTGGTGTGGGTGCTGCCTCAGTACTCGATCAGCGTCGACGTCATCGGCGACATGGCCGGGCGGGACTTCGGGAAGGGCGGCGGGTTCCTGGTCGCCCTCGCGCTGCTGGCGGTGGTGACGGGGGTCGCGTGGAACTACGGCTCCGCCAAGGGGGTGCGCGTTTTTGAAGGCATCACTCGGCTGCTCGTCGCGTTGATCATCGTCAGCTTCGCCGTCGTCGTGCTCTGGGTCGGCGTGCGGCTGGGCTGGGACGCGGTGCTGGCGGGCTACTTCGGCTTCAGCTTCCCGTTGCCCGGCCGTGCGCCCGCCGCCACCGCCGGTTGGGAGCCGGTGCTGTCGGGGCTGCAGACCCAAGGCGGCGTCACGCCCGACGCCGCCGACGCGATGAAGCGATCCGTCGGCACGGAGGGGTTCAACCTCGTCCTCGCGGGCTTCTCCGCGGCCGTGGGCATCAACATGACCTTCCTTTTTCCCTATTCCCTTCGCGCCCGCGGCTGGGGGCGGGAGCACGGGGGCCTCGCCCGCTTCGACCTGTGGACTGGGATGCTCATCCCGTTTGCGGTGGTCACGTCGCTGCTCATCATCGCGTCGGCGAACCAGTTCTACGGCATGAGCGAGTTTGGTGACCTGTTCGTCAACATGGTGACCGGGGGCAAGAAGCCCGGCTCGGGCGAGCTCGCCCGGGCGCTCGAGCCCTGGACCGGCCCGGTGCTGGCGCACTGGGTGTTCGGGCTGGGTGTGCTGGGGATGACGCTCTCGAGCATCGTGATGATGATGCTGGTGTCGGGCTTCGTGGTGATGGAACTCACGGCGCGACCCTTTGGCAGCCTCGCGCATCGCATCGGGATGCTGCTGCCCGCGGTGGGGGTGCTGGGGCCGGTGATCTGGAGCGAGACCAGGACCTATTTGGCCGTCCCAACCAGTGTGCTCAACCTGATCCTGCTCCCGATCGCGTACATCAGCTTCTGGATCCTGATCAACCGCCGCAGCGTCTTGGGCGACGCCAAGCCGACCGGGGGCAGGCTGGTGGCGTGGAATGCCGCGTTGGGTTGCGTCGTGTTGGTCGTCACCGCCGCGGCGGGGTACACCGCGTACCTCAACGTGGGCGGCTGGCTGACCAAGCTGCTCGGCTCGGGCGGGTGAGCGGGTGAGCGGGTGGGGCCAAACGCGGGGATGGCCCGGCTGGTATATTCGCGGTTCATGCACCGTCGTGTGCTTCCCCCTCTGCTTCAGGTTCGCTCATGGCTCATGTACAGATCGCCAACGTCTCGAAGGTCTACCCCGGCAATGTCAAGGCGGTGGACGACATCTCGCTCACGGTCTACGACAAGGAGTTCCTCGTGCTCGTCGGGCCTTCGGGGTGTGGCAAGTCGACGACGCTGCGGATGATCGCGGGGCTCGAGGAGATCACCGCCGGCACGATCTCCATCGGGGACAAGGTCGTCAACGACGTGCCGCCCAAGAATCGCGACATCGCGATGGTATTCCAAAACTACGCGTTGTACCCGCACATGACGGTGTACAAGAACATGGCGTTCGGGCTGAAGCTGCGGAAGTTTCCCAAGAAGGAGATCGACGACCGCGTCCGCCACGCGGCGAAGATTCTGGGGATCACGCCGTTGCTGGAGCGGAAGCCCAAGGCGCTCTCGGGCGGTCAGAGGCAACGGGTGGCGCTGGGTCGGGCGATCGTGCGGGACCCGGCGGCGTTCCTGTTCGACGAGCCCTTGTCCAACCTGGACGCCAAGCTGCGGGTCGAGACGCGGGCGGAGCTCAAGCGGCTGCACAAGCGGCTGCAGACGACGACGGTGTATGTGACGCACGACCAGGAGGAGGCGATGACGCTGGGGGACCGCGTGGTGGTGATGAGCGACGGGTTGATCCAGCAGGTCGCCCCGCCTCTGGAGGTGTACAATGAGCCGCGGAACCGCTTCGTCGCCGCTTTCCTGGGGACGCCGCCGATGAACTTCATCGATGGGAAGCTGGCGGACGACGACGATGGGTTGGCGTTCAAGTCTGCGGGTGGGGTGACGGTGCGGCTCACGTCGGAGCAATCCGCCCGCGTCGGGCGTTATGGTGCTCGGGAGGTGGTGCTCGGGCTGCGTCCCGAGGGTCTGCTGCTCCGCCCGATCGACGGTCAGGGAAACGACGCGACGCCGACGGTGCGGCTCCGCGTCGACGTCGTCGAGCCGCTGGGCAATACGATGGACGTCTACTGCACCCTGCCCGGAACGGAGCAGGCGGATGTGCCCACCAGCGGCACGCACCTGGTCGCCCGCGTCAAGGCCCAGCCTCTGGAGGAGGGCGAGGAGGCGGTGTTCCACGTCGATCTGGACAAGGTACACGTCTTCGAGCCCGGCGACTACGGCCGCAACCTGACCCTCCCCAACGCAGAGGCAACCGAGGCGGTCGCGGAGCGGGCGGCACTGGTTTAAAGCCTCTTCTTTATGGTGACACAGGCGTCCCGCCTGTGGACCACCATCGGGAGAAGGGGGATTGCAGAAATTAGTGAATGATCCGCTGTCAAAAGTCAGTGTTCAAGCCGGGGCAGAGAGAGCAAAGCGAGCGCCGCCCCGGTCTCCTCGCGTAAGGTTCTCTTGCGTATGGGTCTCTCGCGGCAGAATCCGGGGCGGCGCGACTCGCTCCGCTCATCGCTCTGCCCCGGCTTGAACGAGATATTTCGGGCTGGATGGAACACTAAACTGAACCGTTTTGGGAAGCCGGTCCCGGCCGAGACACCCGTGCTATGTTCAGCCTTTCACCGCACCCACCGCGATGGCACGCACGATGTAGCGTTGGAGCAGCAGGAACATCGCGATCACGGGTAGGATCATGATGGCGGCGGCAGCGTTCATCAGGTGCCAATAGCCCTGGGCCTCCTGCTGCATTGCGTAGACGGCGACGGCCAGGGGCTGCATGTTCGGGCTCGCCTGGGTACACAGGAAGGGGATGAGGAAGTCGTTCCACGCGGAGAGGAACGCGAAGAGGCCGATCGTCATCACGATCGGCGTCGCCATCGGCAGGGCGATGTCGAAGAACGTGCGGAACGGCCCCGCGCCGTCGATGGCCGCCGCCTCCTCGACCTCCTTGGGTAAGGTCAGGAAGAATCCCGCCATCAGTAGCGCGTTGCCCACCGCGACCGCTCCCAGCCAGAGCACCATGCCCCAGAGCATGTCGAGCAGCCCCAGGCCCTGGAGCATGCGAAAAATGGGGATGATGACGGCCTCTCGGGGGGCGATCGCGCCGGCGAGCAGGAGCATGAGCACCCACATCTTGCCCGGGAAGCGGAGCCGGGCGAGGGCGTAGCCCAGCATGGAGGTGATGGTGAGCGTGACCGTCACGACGCCGCCGACGAGGAGGATGGAGGTAAGGATTTTAAGGTAGAACCGCATGTCCTTGAAGACGACCCAGTAGTTGATCCACTGGAAGCGGGAGGCGCGGGCGAGGCCGAGGGTCTGTAGCTCGGCGAGTTCAAGGCTCGCCCGGCCGTTGACGTCTTGGCGGGACAGGCCGGTGGCGTTGCCCACGAGGGAGGTGAGGCCGGTCTGCTCCGCCGCTTCGTCGGCTGTGACGCCGAAAGCGACGAACGTGCCGGCGATGTTGCGGTTCTCGACATCCTTGTCATAGGCGAACCGCATGATGAGCCACTGGCGGACGTTGAGCTCATCGCCCTCGCCCGCGGTGGCGACGGAGGGGGCGAGCTGATACCGCTGTAGGTTTTCCGCCCCGGCGGAGGCCGCTTCAGCGGCCGGGTCCCCGGCGGAGGCGGGAGCGGTGGTGGGCGCAGGCGCGGATCGCTGAAGCGGTCCAAGCCGAAGCAAAAGGTCCTTCTCCGCGAGCGCCTCGACTTCGACGGGCGCATCGTTCGCCGGGGCCGACGCTTCCTTGCCGTATTCGTCGGCGTCGGTCTGGGGAAACGACGGCCGGGCGTCCTCCGCCATCCCCGCCTCTTCATATTCATTCCTTAACTGGGCCAACCCGAGCAGTTGCCGCGATGAGAGGCCTGTCAGGTGCTCCTCCACCCACCGCTGCCCCGCCTCGGTCAGGCTGTATTTCACCCGCGGGATAGGGTCGGCGCGGTGGGCGCTCGACTCGCTGGTGCTCTTGAGGCTCGTGCCGAGCATCCAGACGAAGGGGTAGACGTTGGCCAGCCCGAGCACCAACAGGCACAGGCCGATGGCGAGCTTCCAGCCGCGTCGTCGCATGAAGCCCAGCACGGGGTTGGGGCGGCGGGGGGGTGGGGGGGCGGGCATGGGCGGCCGACGGGTTGACACCCGCGGCTCCGGCGACACCCGCGGTTGCGTAGGGTGAAGAGGATCAGGCACTGCGGACCCCCTTGCTCCCGGTGGCGACGATGCGGCCGGTGACCACTGCTTCGGGCGAGTCGGCCTCTGGATCGGTGGGCCCCCGCTGTGTGCCCGACAGCCGGGCTTTCCAGCTTCGGGCGATGAAGTAGACGTTGACGAACACCATGGCCCCCAGGATCAGCGCGTAGACAATGCCCAGGGCGGAGGCGTAGCCCACGTCCGGGTCCTGGTCGCCGGTCTTGTTGAAGCCCCACTTGAAGATGTAGGTCGCGACGACTTCGGACGAGTGGTCCGTTCCCCCCTGCGTGAGGATGTAGACCGTGCCAAAGGCTCGGGCGGCCCCGATCAAGGCGTTGAACACGATGATGACCAGGATCGGCAGCGTCTCGGGGATGGTGACGTGGATCAGGCGGTGCCACGGGTTGGCCCCGTCGACCTTGGCGGCCTCGTAGAGCTGCGGGTCAATCGCCTGGAGGGCGGCGAGGATCAGGATAATGTTGTAGGGCAGCCCGTGCCAGATCCCCACCGCCATCACCGCCCAGAGGTCGGTCTCGGGCTTGCCCAGCCAGTCCCACCCCTCGTGCCCGGCCGAGGGTTGATCTCTGGTCAGGTTCAGGTAGTAGGGCAGGTCCTCAAGCCCGAACGTGTCGAGCATGCCGTTGACCCCCGAGTTGGGCCCCGAGAGCAGGCCGAGAAAGACAACGCTGACGGCCGAGAGCGACACGACCAGTGGGACGAAGAACAGGATCCGCAGCGGGCCGCTGAACCGCATGGGGATGTTGAGCAGGTTGGCGATGAAGAGGGAGATGACGATCTGCCCCGAGGTGACGACGATCATGTAGAGGAACGTCTTGGGTAGCACCTTGAACCAGAACACCTTGTCGTGGAGCACGTTTTGGAACTGTTCCCACCCGACCCACCGCAGCGGGCCGATGCCGTTGCCGGTATGCCCCGCGAGGTAGAACTGGTAGAGCGAGGGGTAGAGCACGAAGCCAAAGAGCGCCAGCATCGCGGGGAACACGAAGATGTAGCTGTACCAGTTCTCGCGTGCCCGCGTCCGCAGCACCGAGGTCGGGTCGCCCCTCCCGCTCACCGAGGCGGCCTTGGCCCAGATGAGGTACGCGATGACCACCGCCCCCATCAGCGCCAGCACCCATAGGAAGGACCAGGGGCTGTTGTCTGTGTGGAACTCGTCGAAGATCGCGACCGCGGGGGCGGCCTGAATGTCGGGCGGGAGCTTCTTTTTAAGAGCGTCGAGCCTGGCCGCGTCGCTCGGCGGTGGCGGGCCGTTCTGCGCCCGCAGCGTCCTCGCGGGCTGGAGCGGGTCAAAGTCGGGGTAGGTGAACTGCGCCATCCGCAACTCGCCGCGATCCGCCTGAGCGGCGAGCCTGTGGTTCACTTGGGTGCTGTAGTCGCGGAGCTTGCCACCTTGTTTTTCGACGAACGCATCGAGATGGGATTCGAAGTTGGGGTCGTTCGGGTCGAGCTGGTCGATGTCGGTGAAGGCCGACTTGAGGATGTCGTCGGGGGTGGTGCCGGTGTTGGGGCGGTTGGGGGGCTGGGGCCAGAACTGGTGAGCTTCTTGAATCTCGACCAGTTGTTGCTGGTAGGGATAGGGGAACCAGGTGGGGTCGTCGAGGTGTGCGAGCGCCCGCCGCGTGCCGGGGAATGAGCCGCGAGCGACGCCAGCGCGTTCCCGCTCGGGGAAGAATGCGTCGAAGTTCTGCCACGCCCACGCCTCCTGGGGGTTTTTGACCGCGGAGGTTAGGGTGGTCGTGGCGCTGAGCCCGCCGCGGGACGCCGTCCCGCGGCCGATGTCGCCCACGCGGAGCAGCGCCTCGATTTCCGCCTTCTGCGCCGCATTGGGGGTGCCCGAGGCGTTCAGCTCATAGGGCACGGGGATGGTCGCCGAACCCATGTCGTTGCTCGCCCAAGGCACCTTGCCCACGCCCACCATGGCCGAGTGCCACCCGTCGAGGAGCATCGCCACATCGCCGCGGGTGAGCAGGATGCGGCTCTCCTCGAAGTCCCGCGACCCCGTGCCCGGCAGCACCGTGTCGTAAGCCTGCAACAGCTTGAGCAGCTTCAGTGCCCCCAGCACCGCCGGGTCGGCGTAGTCGAATCGCCCGGTGCGGAAGTCAAATCCCCTGGTCCCGGCGGTGGCCATCATCGGATCGAGGAACCGCATGATGTGCTGGGCTTTTTGGCCCTGGATGACGATGCCGTAGATGCCCGACCCGCTCTCGCGTCCGTACTCGCGGAGCCGCTTCGCCTTGTCCAAAAGCTCTACCCAGGTGCGGGGCGGCGCTGCTCGACCGTTGTCATCGACCAGCCCGTGCGTCGTGCCGTCTCGCTGCTGAAAGAACGCCGCCGCCTCGCGGAACAGCCGCTTGTTGTAAGTGAGGGTGTTGCCCGGGTCCATCCCGGTGAGGCCCATGAACTGCCCGTCCATCTTGAGCAGTCGGGCGGCCTCGACAGGGTGGAGGAACCCGCCGGTTTTGGGGTCGAGCGCGAGCAGCGGGTCGTCCGGGTTGGCGCGGAAGTAGACCATCCCCTCTTCGCCGACCAACCGATTGGTAATGAAGTCCTCGCCCCGCTCGCGGAGGGTCTGCTCGAGCAAGTCGGTGGCGGGTCGGAGCATGCCCTGGGCGACGTAGCCGCGGAGCTCGCTGGTGGTGACCGGGAGCAGGTCCGGCGGGCTGCCGCTCATGAACGAGACGTGCAGCGTCGAGCCCATTTGCCCCGACTGGGTGAAGTTGAGGTCGATGAAGGTGTCGGGGAACTCCTCCATGAAGTCCTTGGCGGTCCGTCTCTCGAACTGCGGCGTGCCCGAGTTGGACCAGACGGCGATTTTTTTCGGCCGCGATGCCCCCATGGACACCTCCTGCGCGATCCGCTCGGCGAGCGGTCCCCAGAAGCTCAGCACGAGCACCACCGCGAGGGCAACGGTTAGAAAAAGAGCCTGCGGTAGCCGCATGGTGAGAGGATAGCGGAAGAAGCGGCGGAGTGGGCGGAGGGGAGACGGGGTGACGAGGTGACGAGGTGAGGGAAGACGCAGATCACCGATCCAGTGATCCATTGACGCAACAAGCCCCGAACCATCTAAGCGAAGATGGAGTCGAGAATCTCGTGGAATGACCACCCTGAAAGGCCCGGTGCCACACACCGTCCCGCAGCGAAGCGAAGGGCGGTGTGTGCCGGCTCTACCTTGCATCGACGCCACACCGCAACGGACATTCGAGGATGAATGCTCCACTAGAATAGAACATCCCGTCACCCCGTCACCGCGTCACACCGTCACCCCGTCACCCCCTCCGCCCGCACCACCACGCTCCTCCTCCGCGGCCCGTCGAACTCGCAGAACCAGATGCCTTGCCACGTGCCCAGCACGAGGTCGCCCCCGTCGATCAGCACCGTCACGCTTGAACCCATCATCGACGCCTTCACGTGAGCGGCCGAGTTGCCCTCGCCATGCCGGTAGAACGGCTGCCGCCAGGGCACCATCTCGTCGAGCTGTTTGAGAAAATCGTGGACCACATCCGGGTCCGCGTTCTCGTTGATCGTCACCCCGGCCGTGGTGTGCGGGATGTAGATGATCACGCTGCCCGAGTCGACCCCCGCCTCCCGCACCAGTGTACGGATGCGGTCGGTGATTTCGACCATCTGGTCCCGCCGATCGGTCTGGATGTGGAGGGTCTGCATACCCGCAAGGGTACCGGCCGCAACAGTCCGCGGCACGCCCTGCCGATGAGGGGTGTGGGCGCGTCGGGTCCGGCCGCCCATTCCCCGGCCTCTCTGCGCTCGCCGCGACTCCCACCATGACTCAGCCGCCCTCCCCATCCGCCGCCCATGAGGGACCGACCGACGCGTCGGCAGTGACGCCCGCCCCCGCCTGCGTCCGCGGCGTGGTGACGCGATGGCGGACCCGCGTGAAGTGGATGTTTGGGCGGGATGAGCCGGCGGTAGCGGTACCCGCCGCCGGCGTGGCGGCGATCCTGCTGGGGGCGACGCTGATGCTGGGCCTTTCGATGTGGCAGGGTCAACAAACCGCGGCTCACCGGGAGCGGGTGGCGGAGGTGGTGGCGATGGCCGACACGCTCGCCGCCGCCGCTGGCCGCATGCTCGAGGAGGGGGACGCCGCCGGCGTCCGCAAGCTCGTTGCCGACGCCGGCGTCCACTATGAGATGGTGCAGCTCAAGCTCGAGTTGAACAACGGCCTGCGGCTGGCGGACCTGAACCCCTCGCACATCGACACGCTCGATCCGCCCGACGCTTGGGGGGCTGCGGGGGTCGACCCCGAACCCCGCGTCGAGGGCGACCTCGTCCGCGTGCAACGTCTCGTCTCGGTGCCGGGGCGGGGTCAGGCGGTGCTGCACGCAGCCGGGTCGATCGCCCCCGCCGAGCCCGCTGCCTGGGAGCCGCTGCTGGGGCTGCTGGGCGTAGCGGGCGTCACCCTCGCGGGGCTGTGGCTGGTCTATCGCCACGCGCGGCGGCGCATCTCGACCCTCGCCGCCATTCGCGAGGCACTCCACGAACTCGCGAGGGACGATGCCGTCGAGCAGAGCCTCACCTTGAGTACCCGCTTCGGCGAGGAGGCGACCCTCTGGAACACCCTACTCCACGGGGGCCAACTCCGCCGCCGCGATGCCGTCGTCGAGCAACTCGATCAAAAACCCGGCCACGCCCACGGCTCGGGCGGGCTGATCAGCCACGCCTGCGACATGCTCAAGAGCGGCATGGTCGTCGTCGACCCCCGGGGCCAAGTCACTTACGCCAACGGCGCGGGCTCGGTGTTCCTCAATACACGCCGCGACGAACTCCTGGGCCAACCGCTCGCCGACCGATTCCACGACCCCAAGCTCGCCGCCGCCCTACAGGCCGCCCTCGATGAGGGGCAGCGGCGACGCAGCACCCTCGAGATCGACCGCGATGGCCCGCTCACCGCCGACGCGGACCATCGCGACCCCGCCAACGCCACCACGCTCGGCACCGGCGTGCTCCGCTACTCGATCCGCCCGTTGAGGGCGCAGGACGGCGGCGGGGCGGTCATCGTGATTGATGACGTCACCCAGCAGCGGGTCGCCGAGGAGAGCCGCAACACCTTCGTCGCCCAGGCCACTCACGAGCTCCGCACGCCCCTGACCAACATCCGCCTCTACGTCGAAACCGCCCTTGAGGAGGGCGAGCACGACGCATCCCTCCGCGGGCGGTGCCTGAACGTCATCAACGCCGAATCCAAGCGGCTCGAAGCCATGGTCAGCGACATGCTTCAGGTCTCACAGATCGAGGCGGGCTCGCTCGAACTCGACACAGGCGATGTCCGACTCGAAACCCTCCTGCCCGAGCTCGAAACCATCTATCGGGCACAGGCCCAGGAGAAACATATCGACTTCAGCATGAACCTGCCCCCCAAGCTCCCCGTGCTCCAGGGCGACCGGGAAAAACTCGCCATGGCGCTGCACAACCTGATCGGCAACGCCATGAAATACACCCCCGAGCGGGGGCGGGTCACCGTCAACATAGAGAGCGATGGGAACCTGCAGGTCGAGGTGATCGACAGCGGCATCGGCATCGCCGAAGCCGACGCCCGCAAGGTGTTCGACAAGTTCTACCGCGCCAACGACGAACGGGTGGGAAAAATCACCGGCTCCGGCCTGGGCCTGGCGCTCGCCCGCGAAGTCGTCCGCCTCCACGGCGGCGACATCACCCTCGAAAGCCGCCTCAACCAAGGCTCCACCTTCACCCTCACCATCCCGATCCACGAAGCCGCGGCGGTCTAGCCCTCAACCTAAGCCGCCCAAAGAGTCTCACGCAAAGCCGCAAAGGCGGAAAGATGGGGAATCAAATCTCACGACTATGGTGTGTTTCATACCGACGATCATTTGAGCTTCATCGATATCAATGCCAATGGTGACCGCAGCACCCTCCTCAACTTCTGTTGGAAACCATGCGTCTGTCTCTCGATCGCTTTCAACTTCCGGGCTGATTCACCTCTACTCTTCGCGTCTTTGCTGCTTTGCGTGAGACTCTGTAGGACCCCCCCATGACCATTCAAGAATCCAAACAGGGTGCCGTCACGGTGCTCAAGCCCCAAGGCCCGCTGGTCAACGACGACACGCGAGTTTTCTCCGCTCGGCTCACCGCCACCCTCCGCGGAGCGATGGGGCGGTGCGTCGTCGACGCCTCCGCTATCCCCTACGTCGACAGTGCCGCACTTGAAGCCCTGGTTCAGGTGACCGATGACCTCGCGGGCAACGGCCAAGCGCTCAAGCTCTGTGGCGTCAACGAGACGCTCCGGCAGGTGCTCGAACTCACCGGCCTCTCGCCCCGCTTCGAGCACTTCGAGGACGTCAACACCGCCGTCAGGAGCTTCCTGTGACCTACGGCAGCCCCGCCCCACGCCAGGCTCCCAAGCATCCCCCAGCCCCGCCCAAGCTGCGACTGGGCGATGCGCTCCTGGCCGCGGGAGCGCTCTCGATCGAACAGCTCGACCACGCGCTCGCCCAGCAGCGGGCCACCGACCGCAAGCTTGGCGAGGTGCTGGTCGAGCAGGGCTACCTCTCCCAGACCCAGCTCGTCGCCACCCTCGCGCGGCACCTCAACCTCCCCGGTGTCGTGCTTCGCCACGGGCTGATGGACCCGGCTCTGCTCGAAGACATCGGCCACGCAGAATGCGAAGCGCTCGGCGTCATGCCGATGTTCCGCGTCCACCGCACGCTCACCGTCGCCATGGCCGAGCCCCAGTCGCTCCCCGCCATCGACCGCCTCCGACACCTCACCGGCTGCGACATCCGCCCCGTGCTCGCGACCGAAGAAAACATCCACGAATATCTCAAACGCTACAAAGGCGGCGACGTCGACGTCGATGCATTCCTCACCTCCCTGATGGAGCAGGATGTCCAGGTCGTCGAACGCGAACGCATCGATGAAGGCCCCGAAACCAACCTCGACCAGATGGTCGACGGCAGCCCGATCATCAACCTCGTCAACGTCGCGCTGCTCACCTCCGTCCGAGACGGCGCCAGTGACATTCATATCGAGCCCAGCGTGAAGGGCACGCGGATCCGCTACCGCATCGATGGCAAGCTCCGCGACCTGATGAAGCCCCCGCCGGGGATGCACGCCGCCATCGTCAGCCGCATCAAGGTAATCGGGAAGATGGACATCGCCGAGAAGCGGCTCCCCCAGGAGGGACGGGTCCGCATCATGGCGGAGGGACGCAGCATCGACTTGAGAGTTTCAAGCATCCCTACCTTGCTGGGTGAAAAACTCGTCGTCCGCGTGCTGGACAAAAAAAACCTGCACGTCAAAATGGAAGAGCTGGGCTTCCGCCCCGAAGCGCTCATCACATTCAGACGGATCCTCGACCGTCCCCACGGCCTCGTGCTCGTCACCGGCCCCACCGGCAGCGGCAAGACCACGACTCTCTATTCCGCCCTCGACCTGCTCCGCTCGGGCGAAATCAATATCGTGACGGTCGAAGACCCGGTGGAGTATCAACTGGACCTGTGCAACCAGATCCAGGTGCAAAGCAACATCGGCATGACCTTCGCCGCGGCTCTACGTTCGATCCTGAGGCAGGACCCGGACGTCATTATGATCGGCGAGATCCGCGACGGCGAGACCGCACGCGTGGGCGTGCAGGCGGCGCTCACGGGGCACCTCGTGCTCGCGACGCTGCATACCAACGACGCACCGGGTGCCGTCAGTCGGCTGCTGGACATGGGGATCGAGCCCTACCTCCTGAGCTCCGCCCTCAACGGCGTGGTCGCCCAGCGGCTGGCGCGGACCGTCTGCCCCAGCTGCGCGACCAAGTACTACCCCGCGGAGCACGTGCTCGCCGACGCGGGCCTCACCGACCAGGCCGGGCGAAGCTTCCGCAAGGGCAGTGGATGCCAGGCGTGCCACGACTCGGGCTTCCGCGGCCGCGTCGGTGTCTACGAAGTCATGGAGGTCACCGCCGAGCTCCGTCGCATGGTTCACATCGGCGCGCCCACCCACGAACTTCGGGAAACGTCGCGGAAAACCGGCGCCCTCACCCTCCGCGAAGAGGGCGTCCGCCTTGCGGTGGCGGGCAAGACATCGCTGGAGGAGGTGCTCCGCGTGACGCATTCCGAAGAAGTCACCGCGACGCCGCCGATTCTCAAGGCCGCGTAGCGAGACACGCGTCGGGTGCCAAACACCAGCCCGGAGCGAAGCGGAGGGCGATGTGTGCCGGCTAAAAAGTCCAGCCCGGTCACACCGCATCGTCCGCCTCGGGCTCGAGGTTGAAGCATGGTACATAAAAGCAACCAACGGGCGATCACCCGTCTCACCCAAACAGTCAATACACCTGGTCATCCGTGCCGATGTTCAGCAGCAGCACCGCCTTCCCCTCATCATCCACGACCAACTTGAAGATAATCCTGAGGTCGTGAGCCACGGTGCAGGCCCATCACTAGCCCGAATGATGCATATAGCCACCGATGAACACCGATAGGCACGGATAAATCATTATCATACACAGACCTATACGATCGGAAATGATCTAACCCGCAATGCGAGGTGTCAATGACTGCTTGATCGCACAACAACCAATTGAAGTGAAAGATTGACTATAACGTGCAAACTTTCAATGGTTTATCTGCGTTCATCGGTGTTGATCCGTGGCTGATTCCTCTGCCGTCGAGCGTTCGTTGAATAATCCGGGCTAGGCGAGGTGGCCCGAGAGCTTGTGGGTCGCCAGCCGCGGGTCCAATGCGTCCTCTTCGAGGAGAGATAACACACGTCGTAACCTCGGCACAGAGTCCCGTGCCCGCTTTCGCAGTCGCTTGAGCGAACCCGCAAATGCCGACGTCTCTCTCAATCGCCGTCTCAGGATGTGATGTTCCTCATCATTTCATCCACACTGACAACCCGGCTTAAACCCGCCGCGTGCTCCGCTTCCGCCTCATCACACTCCCGAAGAAACTGCTCCCTGCTCCGCGCCTGATCCCTGCGTCGCAGGCTCGCGATCAGTTCCTCTTGATCCTCCTCGGGCAGCGCATCCGCCGCTTCGACGATCTCATGAAGCATTGTGAGGGTGCTCATACCCTTATGATCCCCGTTTCAGGAGGTTGGCGGGTGCGCTCGGATAGGGTGAGTATGCCAACCCCCAATTGTCTACTCAAGTCCGTAACATGGCGTAACATAAGAGAGTTGGGCGGCTCGATTCAAGCCAAATGGCCGATTTCTGGCAAAGCGAAAGCTCCGCGCCAGGAAGACAGATCCATGCTGGATCGCGATGTGGCTGGCCTGCTCGACGATACGAAGGTGTCGCTCAGGCCTTCTCGCTCATCCGCTGCGGCTTGACCGCCCACTTCATCTTGTGCGCCAGCATCGTCCAATAATTAAAGTCCGGATTATGTACTAGCGAAACGTTATTCTCATAGCGGCGGACCCGCACCTGCTGGCCCCGCTCGATGGGGGTTCTCTCCTGGCCGTCGATCACCAGCGTCGTGCCCGGATTCGCCCGGTGGATCAACATCCACACCTCCGATGACGCATCAATCACGATCGGCCGAAACGCCAGCGACTGTGGGCAGATCGCCGCCACCGCCACCGCGTCCACCTCCGGCGAAACAATCGGCCCACCCGCCGCCAGGTTGTACGCCGTCGACCCCGAAGGCGTCGCCACGATGATCCCATCCCCCGCGAACGTCGTCGCCGACCCCGCCTTCTGCGGGCTCGCCCGCGGATCGATCGCCAGCCCAATCTCCACCATCCGAAACGGCGCGCCCGCGTTGATCACCGCATCGTTCATCGCCAGCGTCGAAAACTCGGCATCGGGCAGCGGGTCCCCGTCCCCGAATTGGGCCGCCCCCGCGGGGAACAGGTCGACGCGGAGCATCATCCGCCGACTCACCCGGCAGCCCCCGCGGATGATCGCCTCCCAATGCCGCTTGACCGATTCAATGCTGAACTCCGCTAGAAAACCCAGCTTTCCAAAGTTGATCCCCAGCAGCGGCGTGTCCCGATCCGCCAACGCCCGCGCCTGCGCCAGCATCGTGCCGTCCCCCCCCAGCACCACCGCCAGGTCCGCCGTCGGCAGCGTCGCCGCCATCTCGCGGTGCAGGTCCCGGCTATGAAACACCCCCACCACCTCCGCCCGCTCCTCCAGCCACGGCCCAAAGCCCTCCAGCGCCCGCACCACCGCCTCCTTCCGCTGGTTCGCAAGAATCAGCAACCGAGGCCGATCCGGCATGGCCTTGCCTGTCGGCGCGGCCGCGGAAACATGATGAGCCAGAGCGGGCATGGCGAGTAGTGTATCCCCCGACCCCTCACCCCCGCACTCCGCGAAAAGTATCCGCTTTACAAAATCGTGGCGGCGGCTATACTCGCCCGTTCAACCGCTGCGGCCGTGGCGGAATTGGCAGACGCGCATGGTTCAGGTCCATGTGGGGTAAAACCCGTGAAGGTTCGACTCCTTTCGGCCGCACTTATCAAACTCGACATCCGACGCCCGGGGAACTGGTTCCCCGGGATTATTGCGGGCGTGGCGGAATTGGCAGACGCGCCGGGTTTAGGTCCCGGTGGGGCTCACCCCCCTTGGAGGTTCAAGTCCTCTCGCCCGTACTTCTGGATTTGGGGAGTGTCGCGTGATCCAGTTGGAAGAGGTGCATCTTCGAGCGGGACGATTTGCCATGGAGAGGGTCTGTTTCGAAGTGCCCACCGGGGCTTATGCGGTGTTGATGGGCAGGACCGGGAGCGGGAAAACCACGCTGCTCGAGGCGGTCGCGGGGTTGCAGGCGGTCCGGGCGGGGCGGATCGTGTTGGGGGGCCGCGATGTGACGCGGGAGAAGCCCGCCGCCAGGGGGGTGGGTTATGTGCCCCAGGAGGGGGCGCTCTTCGCGCAGATGCGGGTGCGGGACCAGATCGGGTTCGCGCTCAGGGTCAGGGGCAGGCCGCGGCGCGAGGTGCGGCAACGCGTCGCGGAACTCGCCGGGCTGCTGGGCGTCACCCCGCTGCTGGACCGCTACCCCGATCGACTCAGCGGCGGAGAGCGGCAGCGGGTGGCGGTGGGACGGGCACTCGCGTTCCGCCCCGCCACGCTCCTGCTCGATGAGCCCCTGTCGGCTCTGGATGAGGAGACCCGGCACCAGATGATCGCCCTGCTGCGGGACGTGCAGCGAACCTCCGGCGCCACCACGCTCCACGTCACACACAGCATCGAAGAAGCCCGGGCCCTGGCGGATCGACTCTACCGACTCGAAGACGGCCACGTGGTCGAGGTGGCGGTGCAGGATTAACCCGGATCATTCAACGTATGCTCGACGGCAGAGGAATCAGCCACCCATAAACACCGATAAACCACTGAGGTTCTAAAAAACTCCGGCTGAGGCCGCTTTAGCGGCCGGGACGCCATGCCAGCAACGTCGGCGGCAGGTTGTTCAGAGGCTCCCATTGAAATTTCCCGTGTTATAGCCAATCTTCCATGCCAATCGATTGTCGTGCAATAAAGCAGTCTATGACAGCGGGCATTGCGTGCCAGATCATTCGCGATTGTATAGGTCGATGTATGATAACGATTTATCCGTGTTTATCCGTGGCTATATGAATTATTGGATTAACCCAAGACCCTCCCCCGCACCGCCAGCCCGAACAACCCTCCCGCTACCCCGCACCCCCCCCAACCGAGAAGGTCCCGGCACAACCCCAGACCCAGGCTCCCCCACCGCTGCTATACTCTCAACGCCTGTGCCATCACCTGCATCCTCAGACCCAACCGCCCCAGCTCAATCTTAATTGTGCTCGAGCCAGATGCTGACCCCCATCCCCACAGCGGCGACGAGCGAGGGCGGGCTGGCGTCGGCGGCGACCTGCTACGGCGGGGACTTCCCCATCGAGGGCGGCGGCTTCGCGCTCGACGCCTTCAGCAACGGCGTGGGCACGATCGACGACCTCACGCTGAAGATGGACAGGGATGCCAACGGCAGCTACGAGACGACCGAGCTGGTCGAGCGGTTCACACTCGACGGCGACGGCTACGCCCAGGAGACGCCCGAATACGACGCGGCGGGGAACCTGACGTACGACGGCGTGTTCCAATACAGCTACGACGCGTGGAACCGGCAGACAAAGGTCACGAAGGCGTACCGAGACGATGCGGGGAATATCCAGCTTGGTAGTGTCGTGCAAGAGAACGAGTACGACGGTGTGGGGCGGCGGATCGTCGTCAGCATTACGAACAGCGGCGACCTCGACCGCACCGAGCACACATACTATGACGGCTGGAGCGAGGTCGAGACGAGAAACGGCTCGAACATCACCACGACCCAGCGTGTGTGGGCGGGCCGAGCGGGCGGCTACATCGACGAGCTGCTGCAACTCGCCCACAACCTCGATTGGCCCGACGCGCTGCCTACTCTGGATAATGATTGCGAAGCCCGCTACTGGGTCGCTCAAGACGCGAACTACAACGTGCAAGGCGTACTCGACGCGAGCGGTGCACTGGTCGAACGGTACGAGTACGAGCCGTACGGAGCACGCCGAGTCTACGTCAGCGCTGGTAGCAACGACCCGAAGGCCATGGTGGGCATCGAGGAGAGTCAACGCGTCACCATGAGCGACGCCGCGGTGGGAGCCCACGGCCTCAACCCCTTCGGACACCAAGGGCTGATGCATGATGACGTCAGCGGGCTGGTGAACAATCGGCGGCGCATGCTGCAAATCACGTTAGCGAGATTCGGGCAGCGGGATCGCGAGCGGTATGTCGACGCCTCAGACCTCTACGTCTACGTAGCAGCGAATCCGCAGGCGAGCGCTGATCCGTCTGGTGATCTTCTGATCTTCTTCCGGGGCGGTTCGTCCAAAAGACAGAACGGGGGCATCGAACGGTTCAGGGATATTGCACACAAGAGGGATATGTTTCTTGGAAACGCAAGGGTTTATAGAAACGGCGAGGTCGAGGCCGCCGCTAGATGGGTCGAAAGTCATTACCGCGATAAGGGGGGGGCTGATGGTTGCGTTTTGAAAGAACCCCTCGCTATCGTCGGATACAGTTGGGGAGGCCCGGCCGCTGTCAGCCTCGCGAAGAAGCTGTCTAAGGTCGTCATCGGCGACCATGCCATTGAGATTTTGTACCTTGCGACGGTTGATCCGATCGGGAAGTTCAACGGTGTGGCGCAATTCGAAGTCCCGCAGAATGTTCGTATAGCCGTGAACTACTACCAGCGGCGCGACAGATTTTTCAAAGGAGAGCGCCTCATTGGCGGAAATGCAGTGTTCAATCTTGATTGGAGCAACCAGCGCATAAAAGGAGATCGGATCGACCACTTCAATATCCCGGAAGGGGCGTTTCCGGAGATTCTGGGTCATCTCGCACAGTTTCCGGAGATCTACCAAAAATGATGACCAAATCCAAAGCATGGTGGTTGCCGAGCATGACCGGTCAGTCGTTGCTCCCCCGGCTGATCGCTAAAGCATCAGGCTGCGGACTCTGTATATTGGCTATTAGTGGCTGTGCTATGATTGCTCCTCGCTACGATGAGAGCCTTTGGCACGTTTGGCGGGATGCCGTGGAAGCGAGAGTGGAATCGGAGTATGCCGGAAACCCCAGCATTTTGGTGGAGGCGCTGTCAGATCCCGATTTAAGGACTGACCATATATCGGTGGGCGAGTACGAGCGTCTACACGTTGTAAATAGATCACTTACTATCAATGTTCGCCGCACGGAGGGTCGTCGCCTGCCGATTGGCTCGACTCATATAGACGGCGAGTATGTGGGTACGGTCACGCTGAACTCCGAGCAGTCGTGGGCCGTTTTCTTGTTGAGAATAAGCACGCTCACCTACTGGCCCTCGCCCGATTCAGTCGTGATCCCTGTCGCTCTGTCGCTCAACGGCGGAGAGTTCAAGTGGATCAACGGCCCCCGATCCAAACTGCCGGACGATCTCGCTGTAGACGGAGCATCCGCATCCGAAGGCATGCCTATCGGCGTTGCTAACTGGTGGCCCACAGCGGTTGCTTTGACTAGTCAGTCGATCGTCATCACGAGCGAAGGGGCACTGACGTTCGAGATTCCGCTCATGGCCATCGAGCCTTAGCAAGTAGGATGGGGTGAAATGTAGGGTGGGAGCCGAAACAGTGTCGGATACCGTTGATTGGGATTTAGGATAGACATCCCCCGATGTCCCGCGCCCGTCGCGTTGACGCCGCTGGTCTCGTGTATCACGTAGTGAACCGTTCCGTT